>Ga0326727_10001030_pt1 | contig 107984 bp, 92 predicted proteins | sample MB2enrmetagenome_FD_207643 | JGI IMG/M metagenome (GOLD analysis project Ga0326727, IMG submission 207643) | Lab enriched peat soil microbial communities from McLean, Ithaca, NY, United States - MB29MY | ecosystem: Environmental > Terrestrial > Soil > Wetlands > Peat | place: USA: New York...
TAAGGATCACGCAGAAGGCGGCTACGACCACCGTGAAAAAGGCGCCTATCGCCGTGTCCACCTTGCCGCCGGTGATGTCTTTCTCCTGTAGGCTCTTGTCCACCACGGCGCTCTGTTGGAAGAAAATCATCCAGGGTGCAATCGTGGTACCGATATTCGCCATGAGGAAGAAGAACAGCTCGTTCGTGAACCCTCCTGGGGGAAGCTGTGGAATCAAGCAACCCTGAAGAATTTGGCGGACCGGAGGATGGATCATGAAAGCGGCGGGGATGTATATGAGATTGAGTACACAAAAGACCATTGCCGCCTTCTCCCATGTCCAGTAGCGCCCCTGGATGACCATGGTCCCCATCATGACCGAAGCAATGATCACCGTGGCGACTCGCGGCACACCGAAAATACCGAGCGCCGCAGTCATGCCGATAAACTCCGTGATCATGGTGAGCCAATTCAACAGCACAAGGTCCAAAAGGGAGAACCATCCCCAAAATGATCCGAAAGCGTGAAAAATGGCCTCCGCATGACCCCGTTTGGTCACCGCGCCCAGTCGTACGGTCATTTCCTGCACATAGTAAGCAACCGGCCCCAGCAGGATCAGGAACCAGATGAGATGGAAACCGTATTTCGCCCCGGTGGCGGTATACGTCGTGATGCCTCCTGCATCGTTGTCGGCAACCATGACGATGATGCCGGGGCCGGCGATGACGAGGAATAGCCTGATAACCTTCAGGATCTTCTTGTACTTGTAATAGAGCTTGGAAAGAAGGTTCATGGACGCATCCCGCTGGTTAGTCCGCGATTTGCCGTTCACACCCGGGAAGGGTGCGGTGGCACTGTCAACCACGGGCTGCGCAGTGAACTCCTTTTCCATGTCATATCTCCTCGAGCGTAGGGCTTCATTTCATGGGGTTCAGTCGGCGCACACATCCCCCTAAACTCTCCGTGCAATGCCGTTCGGCAATGCACGTGGGTCAAGCACGAAAAGCCTTAGACCTAAAGAACGGGTCTGTGCCGCTGTCGCGTGAACTGGTGGCTCTCGGTTGGGAATTGAGGCGCGATGGCAGTGAGAGAAAAGGTGTGATCAGGCAAGAGGCAAAGCCGGACTACCCCGTCACAGCTCTTTCTAACACGCAACGCAATGCGCGCCTTGACCCCAAGGCTTGTTGCAGGTGTTTCTCATATTCCTTTCTGGAGGTGAGACGTGAAACCAGGGAGGGAAACAGAATTACCCCTCCCCAGGAGACGGAGAAGGGGCTAATGCCGAGGGCTGACCGCAAGGCCCAGATGTGCAGCCTTTGCCGAACTGGTTGTCCTCACTCGCCCAAGCTTCAGCACCGCACGCCGTGAGAGGCTTTCGAACCTCAGCCACGTTAGACAAACCCTTAATCCGGGAGTGCCTGTTCTACCCATTCCATCAGCATCTTTGGACACTGGCTGGGCAGTGGCTTGTGTGTCGCGCGGACGCCTCGCCTACCGAGGATCCGGACACTGGATCGCGGTAAACCCCGCGGATTCAGCGTCCACTTGCAAAGTAAAACAGGGTTTTCAATCCTGTCAAGAAAAATCGACGTCGCTTAAACAAGAATTGCGTTTTCTTTATATCTTCCTTATATCAACCCGATTGACTCAGAAAAATTAGCATTCAACCCTTAGGCTTTGGGCGTGCTCTTCTGCGGGTGGGACGAATCGGCGGGCACCTCGACCAGGTATTTTCCCAGGATGGTTCCCAACGTGGTGAGTCGGGCCAGATCAGCCTGCGTAAAGTCCGGCCCCATCGGCTCACCGGGCCGCGCTTTCCGGCTGATTTGGATTACCCCCACAACTTTCCCCTCCACCACCATGGGCGAACTAATGATTTTCTGAATGGGCGCCGCCCTCTCCTGCTCAGAAAGGTGGATAGCTTCAAACACCGTCGGATGCTTGTAGGTGGGGAAGTTGTTCACAATCTCCCCACGCTTATCGCGGATGGTCTTCGCCGCGAGCGAGTGCGTCGTGGTCAGGGGAATGGCCCCCATCGTGGCGAGCTTGATGGGAAAGACGAAAATCAGTACTTTTGCGTCTGCCGATATCCGCAGAATGGCAACTTCTTCCTTCTTGGCGCCAAATCCGCCGGAGATCTGTGCTGCGAGGCGGTTCAGATCCTGCTCATTGAGCGGCGTCCGCGCCTTGCGCAATTCATCCACCAGCTTAGCAACAACGAGTACCACATCCTTTTCCGCCATTGCGCTGTGCTCCGTCGATGATCCCGTGGTAACAGGGCATTATACAGAAGCCGCTTGCGGCAAGCAATGTCGGTTACGTTCTTTCCGCGAAATTTCCCCCGCCCTTCGTCGGCCTTCCCCGCCACGCCAAAATACGTTTGACAAAACCTTCCGCGCCTCCTGATAATTCCTTTCTCCTGGCTTTCGTGGCCTTCATCGCAGCCTATGTCGTAAGGCGGGCGCGCGCCGATCGACGCAGCGTGTGAACCGGTCGATGCGGCATCTGGGAGGTATCAAAAACTCCGGGAGGACGCATGATGAAGCAGATCATTCCAATTCTTATGGCGGCGCTCACTTGGGCGCACCTGGCGGCCGCCGCTCAGGATACATCCAAGACCAGTTCCACGACCAGGAAATCGGCCACCTCGCACAAGAGCGCGACCACGTCCAAAACCACCCCCTCGCTCCTCGACCCCGCTTCCTTCAAGGAGCAGGCTCCGTTCTATTTCAAGGCGAAATTCACCACCACCAAGGGTGATTTCGTCATGGAGGTCACGCGTTCATGGTCTCCCCATGGCGCCGACCGCTTCTACAACCTGGTGAAATACCACTTTTACGACGGCGCGGCCTTCTTCCGCGTGCTGCCGGGTTTCGTCGTGCAATTCGGCATCAGCCCTCAACCGGAGATCTCGCGTGTGTGGGAACGCGCCACCATCCCCGACGATCCGCCCACCCAGGCCAATATCCGCGGTTCGGTGACCTTCGCCACCGCCGGCGCCAACACCCGCACCACGCAGATCTTCATCAACTTGGGCGACAACTCGACCCTCAATAATATGGGCTTCGCACCGATTGGCAGGGTGACGAGCGGGATGGATGTAGTCGATAAGTTATTTGGCGGATATGGGGAAGGCGCGCCCGACGGGAACGGACCCAACCAGGACCGGATGCAAAAGGAAGGCAAAGCGTACCTCGAAAAATTATTCCCGGAGCTGGACACGATCAAGTCGTCGGAAATTTTGCCGTGAGTAGGGAGGGTGGACGCAGCCGCCAACCGGTTCCGATGCCCCGGGGGTGTTGCCGGCATCAGCCCAAGAAAACCCGAACAGGAGAAACCATGAGCGATTTGAAACCCGGCCTCTACGCGGTGCTTGACACGACCCTAGGGGAGATCACCTGCGCGCTTTTTCCAGGCCAGGCGCCGGAAACGGTCAAGAACTTTGTGGGCCTCGCGAGCGGAACCAAGGATTTTGTTGACCCGCAGACACGCCAGCGCGTTAAGCGGGCTTTTTACGACGGGTTGGTCTTTCACCGCGTGATTCCCAAGTTCATGATTCAGGGAGGCTGCCCCCTCGGTTCGGGCACCGGCGGTCCCGGCTACAAATTCAAAGATGAGTTCACGGACGAACTTTCCTTCGACCGCCCCGGGCGTCTCGCTATGGCCAACTCCGGCCCGGGTACCAACGGCTCGCAGTTCTTCATTACCGTCGCGCCCACGGATTGGCTCGACAATCACCACACCATCTTCGGGCAAGTCGTGAAAGGCCAGGACATCGTGGACAAAATCGTGAACACCCCGCGCGGCGCCGGCGACCGTCCCAAGACCCCGGTGGTGATGAATACGGTGAAGATTTTGGAAGTAAAGTAGCGGAAATCGTTAGCACGCCAGGTGAGAGGGGCAGGGCCCGTCCCGGTGGGGTCGACAGAGGGTCCTGTGCAGCAAGCGATCTATACCCGCCTGAACTGCCTGCGGAAAAACCCGGCGTGGTCATCCTCAGTCAACGCATTGCGAGTCCCGCGAAGGGGGATACCGTGAGTAGCCCTACAGCCTGGGATGGGAGCCTCTGCAAACAGTTTTCCGCCCTAAGCTTGCTGCCTTCCGCCCACTGCCATCTGCTTACTAGCCCGCTCCTATACCCCAATAATTTCCACCAACTCCTTCACCGCCGCGGCGGATTTTTCGAGGGCGGCCTGTTCTTCGGGGGTCAGTTTGATCTGGACGATCTCCTCGATGCCACGCGCCCCCAGCTTTACCGGCACGCCCACGAACAGCCCATGGATTCCGTACTCACCCTCGAGATACGCCGCACAGGGAAGGATTTTCTTGCGGTCATTGAAGATGGCGTCGATCATCTGCACGACAGCGGCCGAGGGCGCATAGAACGCGCTGCCGGTTTTGAGCAGGGCCACGATTTCGCCGCCGCCTTTGCGTGTTCGGTCGATGATCTTGTCTAGCTGCTCTTTGGGCATGAGCTGTGCAATCGGGACACCCGCCACTGTGGTGTAACTCGGCACCGGAACCATGGTGTCGCCGTGGCCGCCCAGAACCAAGCCTTCCACGTCCTGCACGGAAACGTTCAGGGCGGCGGCGAGGAATGTCCGGTAGCGCGCCGAATCCAGAATGCCGGCCATGCCGATCACCCGGTTCTTGGCAAAGCCACTCACGCGGTAAGCCGTCTGCACCATGGCGTCGAGCGGGTTCGTCACCACGATCAGGATCGATGCCGGCGAGTGCTTTGCCGCTTGCTCGACGGCGCTATGAACGACCTCAAAGTTGGCCCTGAGCAGATCGTCGCGGCTCATTCCGGGCTTGCGCGGAAACCCTGCCGTCATCACCACGATATCGGAATCCGCCGTGTCCTTGTAATCGTTCGTTCCCATGATTTTGACGTCGTACCCTTCGATGGGGCCCGCTTCCAGCAAATCCAAACCTTTACCTTGCGGAACGCCCTCCAGGATGTCGATGACCACCACGTCGGCCAATTGTTTGTCCACAATGCGGTGCGCAAGTGTCGCACCCACATTCCCTGCTCCGATCACCGTTACTTTTTTGCGCATGAATGCCCTCCCCTCTGAATTGAGCCATTTGGTCATCGGGTCATTTGAAGAACAGAAATTAAGTGGATCGATGACCCGATCCCCTAAGCCTTCCTCATATTCTCGATAATGGCGCTCGCGAAGCCACTGGTGCCGAGCGTCTGAACGCCTTTGATCCCTTCCATCTGCATCAGCCGCTCCAGGTCGTACGTTACACGGTGCTGCGCGATGGTGGCGGCGAGCGCGTCCTCAATCCGCTGGCCCACCTCCGGCCAGCCCATAAACTCAAACATCAGCGCGCCAGAGCGGATCAACGCGCCGGGATTGATCATGTCTTTGTCGGCGTACTTGGGAGCCGTGCCATGGGTGGCCTCGAACACGCCGAAGCCGTCCCCGATATTGGCCCCCGGCGCCACACCCAACCCGCCGATTTGCGCCGCGCAGGCGTCGGAAAGGTAATCGCCGTTCAAGTTGGGAGTACAAACTACCTGGTACTCGCCGGCGCGGGTCAGAATCTGTTGCAGCATGGAATCCGCAATGCGATCGTTCACGAGGACCTTGTTCTTCCATTGCCCCTTGCCGTGCGTCGCGTAAATCACGTCAAGGCAATCCTTTACTTCTCTATGTATCTGCTGTTTAAAGGTTTCATTGGCCATCTCGAGGCCGGGCTCAACCATGGCCGCGTTGGCTTCCACGGACAGGTTCGGGTCCTTGTCTTTATTGCCCAGTATCCAGCTCTCGCGTTCGGTCACAACTTGGGCGCGAAACTCTTCCTTGGCCAGCTCGTAGCCCCAGTCGCGAAAAGCACCCTCAGTGAATTTCATGATGTTGCCTTTGTGAACCAGGGTCACCGTCTTCAGGCCGCTCGCGAGCGCGTGGCGCATCGCGCGGCGCACCAGTTGCTTCGTGGCGGTAATGGAAATCGGTTTGATCCCTACACCCGAGTCGACCCGTACCTGCTTTTTGATGTTGTCTTCCTTCAGGAGGGCGTTCACAAATTCGATGACCCGTTTGGCCTGCGGGGTTCCCTCACGCCACTCGATGCCGGCGTAAACATCTTCCGTGTTCTCGCGGAAAATGATGATATTCATCCTCTCCGGATGCCGCACGGGCGAAGGCACGCCTGGAATGTACTTCACTGGCCGCCAGCAGGCATAGAGATTCAACAGTTGCCGCAGCGCCACGTTCAGGCTGCGGATGCCGCCGCCCACCGGAGTGGTGAGCGGGCCTTTGATCGCGATGCGATATGCCTTGATGGCATCGAGCGTGCCTTGCGGCAGCCACTCACCGAATTTTCGGAAGGCCTTTTCCCCCGCAAACACCTCGTACCAGATAATACGTCGCTCTCCGCCGAAGACCTTTCCCACTGCCGCGTCAAAAACCCGCTGCGAGGCTTTCCAAATGTCGCGCCCGGTTCCATCACCCTCGATGTAGGGAATAACAGGTACGTAAGGAATAATAAATTTGCCGTTCTCATAAGTGATGGCTTGGCCGTCCGGCGGCACCGGGTTCCCGTTATAGGCTGTCATGGCCCAAAAAACCTCCCTTGGTCGATTTCTTGTCGCTAGGGTAACAACGCCACCAGACTTTCCCATCGAAATAGTTGAGGATAGTACACCGGGAAGGGGGTGACAAGGAGAGATTTGACCTCGAGTTATCCCTTCTCAGCGAATCGAAATACAGCCGCGCGGTCCGCGCCCGCTGCCTTATGGCCTGCCAGGATCTGGTGATGTACCCTTGGCCACTGGACCCGATGGGGCGGTGGGGCGCGGAGAAGTCGCGGGTGGTTTGGGTGCTTCCGCGGGGCTCTCGGCAGGCGTGGTCCCGGGAGGAAGCGGGGCGGGGGTAGTGATCTGTGGGGTGGAGAGAGTCGGGACAGCGGCCTCCGTCGTGGCCGACCCCGGAGCCAGCAGGCGTTCCGGAGCGGCATTCGCCAGGATCTCCTTAACTTGTTCCGGGCTCTTTAGAAGCGGCGAATGGGGGAAGTCCTCGGCGGGCTTATCTTTCAAGATCTCTCCCATGAAATCCAGCCAGATCGGCAACGCCACGCGCGCCCCTTCCTCCTTATCACCCAGCGTGCGATGATCATCAAAACCCACGTAAATGCCGCAAGTCAGCGACGGATTGAACCCCAGGAACCACGCGTCCGTGAAGTCATTGGTAGTTCCGGTTTTTCCCGCCACCGGGTATTTGGTGGCGAAGGCTTGCCCGCGCACGGCAGTGCCGGAGTTGAAAACTTCGCGAAGCATAGACACCATAATGCGGGCCGTGGAGGCGGGAAGGACGTCCACGACTTCCGGTGCGAAATCGTCGATGACACGCCCATCGTAGTTCGTGACCCGAGTCACCATGCGCGGCGTCACGTGGACACCATCGTTGGGAAAGGTCGTGAAAGCGGAAGTGTGCTCGAGCAGGGTCAAATCGGAGGCACCCAAGGCGAGCGGAAGGTTGGGGACCAGCCGGGAGGTGATGCCGAACTTGCGACAGAGCTTGATGACTTTGTCGACGCCAATCCGGGCAAGCGTGCGGACCGCCGGAACGTTGCGTGACTCGGCCAAGGCATGCAAGATGGTAATAGACCCCTCGAATTTATCGTCATAATTGTGTGGCGCCCATACCCCGGAAGATGTGTGATAGCTGACGGGCGCATCCACAACGGTATCAAAGGGTGAGAGTCCGTCCATAATCGCCTGCGAGTATACGTAAACCTTGAAGGAGGAGCCCACCTGGCGTTCCGCCTGGACGGCACGGTTGTATTTGCTCTTGTTCCAGTCATAGCCTCCCACCATGGCCTTGATTTCCCCGGTGGAGTTGTCAATGGCGAGCAGCGCACCCTGAACGTCGGGCTCCTGATCAAGCGTCACGTGGAGGGTAGTCCCTTTGATCTCCTTGATTTGAAACAGGTCGACATCGCCGGGCGCAAAAAGGTCCGCCGGCAGCGTTTTCTGGGTCCAGGCAAAGTCCGGGGCGGTGACGCGCGCCGTCAAGTTGCCGAAGCGGACGACAGCGTAATCCGGTTTGACGTCCATGATCAGACCGTGCCTTAGCTCACCAACGGTTGGGGGCTTCTTCCAATCGTCATCGACATAGGCTGCAAGGCTGATGGGGCTGCCGTCCGGCGCGATAAGGGGTGATTTCAAGATGTTCTTTTCCGGACCGCGCCAGCCGCGCCGCTTGTCGTCGTCGCGGAGACCCTTCTTCAATGTTTCCTCGGCGACCGCCTGCATTTTGATGTTAAGGCTCGTGTAAACTCGCAACCCGTCTTCGCGCACAGCTTCCGGCCCATACTTCCTCTCCAGGAACTGGCGCACCTCCTCAACAAAATAGGGAGCAACGGTATAGTTCCAGCGCTGAATGTTGAGTCCGAGAGGAGCAGCGGAAGCCTCGTGCAGTTGCGTGGAATTGATTTTTCCATTCTCCAGCATGGCGACCAGCACCTGATTGCGCCGGCGGCGGGCTGCATCGGGATGCAGAATCGGCGAGTAGGCACTGGGAGAGCGCGGCACCCCCGCCAGCATGGCCGCTTCGGGAAGGGTCAACTGGTCAAGCGGCTTGCCAAAATAGAATTGCGCGGCGGCCGCAAATCCGAAATTCCCATGCCCCAGATCGACCTGGTTCGCGTACATGGTAAAGATCTGCGATTTGGTGAAATACCGCTCGATCTGAATGGCCAGCAGGATTTCCTGGATCTTCCGGCGAAAACTCTTGTCGGGCGTAAGGAACAGCATGCGGCTGAGTTGCTGGGTCAAAGTGCTCGCTCCCTGAGCCTTGCGCCACTCCACCACATCCTTAACGCCGGCACGGATAATCCGCAGGATGTCTACTCCCCAGTGACTCTCAAAATGCCGGTCCTCGATGGAAATCACCGCGTTGCGGAGGACGGCCGGGATCTGGTTGTAACTTACGATTGCACGGTGTTCCAACGCAAAGCTGCCGATAGCGGCTCCGTCGTCCGCATACACCTCCGTCATGACATCCGGCCGGTAGTCCTCCAGTTCACGGACCTTGGGGAGGTCAGAGGAGTAGACAAAGACCAGGCCGCCCAGCGCGCCGATCCCCGCGGAAAGTAATACCAGGATTAAGAATACAAACTGGCCAAATATCCTCCGGCTGCTCACGGGAGGAGGCGGGTCACGTAGCGGGGGCACCGAAGTGATGGAAAGAAACTTGTCCGGCATCTCTAATCCGTTCGCAATTCATTTTAGGCGCAGTGGAAGCGGCAGTCAAACGCGGGTCTGCAATCCTCCGTTGGTAGTCAGGGTTCCCTCCTTTGCAGGGATTGGCGGGCGGCTGGAAGGGCGGGGCTGAATAAGGTGCTACTCGTACCGCAGGGCGGTGATGGGATCGAGTCGCGCCGCTTTCAAGGCCGGCCAGAGTCCAAAAAACAAACCGACGCCTGTCGAGACCACAAAGCCTGCTACCACGGACCAGAGGGGCACGGTTGACGGCAGGCTGGGCACGAGGATTCGGATGAGGAAGCTCAGCAGCCAGCCAACGGCGATTCCAAAAAGCCCTCCTGAACCGGTGAGCACGATGGCCTCCAGCAGGAACTGCCAGGCGATATCTCGTTGGCGCGCCCCCACTGCCTTTCGAACGCCAATCTCCCGCGTGCGCTCCGTTACCGAAACCAGCATGATATCCATAACCCCAATGCCCCCGACCAGCAGGCCGATGGAGGAGATTACCACCATCACCAACTCCACCGTGCTGATAATCTGGCGAAACTCAGCGATGATAGACTCGGCCGTCGCTATCCCGAAGTTGTCCGGTTCGCTGGGCTTCACGTGACGGCGGCGGCGAAGGAGACCGCGGATTTCGTCTTGCGCCTCGTCCATCTGTCCGCGCGAAGCCAGAGCGCTGATGAAATGATCTCTCGCCGCAGGATACAGCTTTTTGAAGGTCCAATAAGGTACAAAGATGTCACGGTCGTCGGGACTGTCACCCAGGACTCCCTTGAACTTGTTGAGAGTGCCGATGACCTCCAAAGGGTGTCCCTCTACCGCGATGGTTTTACCGATCGGGTCTTCGTGCTGAAAGAGTTGTTCCACCACGTTGGCGGCCACCACGGTGACGTTCCGGCGATGCAGATCGTCGGTCCGGGTGAAAAAACGGCCGTCGGCGAGAGACGAGTTCGCGAGCGTCAGATAGTTGGCGTCCACACCCATGAACTGCGCCCCCGCCATCTCGCGGCCCTTGAACCGCGCCGTCGAGGGCGGCAAGCCAAACTCTTCCATCTCGCCAAAGAGGGCCACCGACACCTCCTCAACCGCGGGGCATTGCTCCTTGATGGCCATCGCGTCCTCGTAACTGAGCGGTTTGCGCAGCCGCTCCTCGCGCGTCAGGCGGTGCGGCGTGCCCATCTGGAGCTTGTAAACCCAAACCACGCGTGTTCCAAATTGCTCGGCCGCCTGCACCAATTGCGTGTCGAGACCGGCGATGATCGAAGCCACCAAAATCACTGTGGTGGTGCCGATGAAGACGCCCAGAACGGTAAGAAGCGACCGGAACTTGTGCGTGCGCAGAGTGTCAAGCGCCAACCACAAGTTTTCACCGACCGCATGCCAGTAAGTCTTCATGCTATTTCTCGGCGCGCAGCGCCTGGATGGGATCAAGACCCGCCGCCCTCCGGGCAGGGTATATACCGAAGAAGAGCCCCACCAGCGTCGAGAGCGTAACCCCCACGATCACCGCACTGGTGGGCACTTCGGCGGTGAAGACGATGTTCACCAGCCGGGCGATGGCATAGGAGAAAAGCACTCCCGTGACCCCCCCCAGGCCAGCTAGCACCGCGGCCTCAATCAGGAATTGCCACATGATGTCGCGGCGCCTTGCCCCCACTGACTTGCGAATTCCGATCTCGTGGGTGCGCTCCGTGACCGTGGCCAACATGATGTTCATGATTACAATCCCGCCCACCACCATGAATACCGCCACCACACCGATGGTAACCGCAAAGATGGTGCCCGTCAGGTTCTGCCAGGCGCTCATCAAGGTATCGGAGGCGTTGATGCCGAATGTGTCGTCCTCGTGGTAGGGCACGTGGCGGCGTGCCCGCATGAGGACTCGAACCTCGTCCTCCAGCTCCATCATGTGTCGAGCGTCCGGGGCTTTGATGAAAACGATCAGCTCCAGGTTCGGCATGAAAAGATTGCGGAAAGTGCCGAGAGGAATAAATACGAAATTGTCTTGGCTCACGCCAAAGGCCGAGCCCACCTTCTCCGCCACGCCTACCACGGTGAAGTTATGGCCCCCCACCTCCAATTCCTTGCCGATCGGATCGACTGAGGGGAAGAGCTTATCCACAATGTCCTGACCAACGAAGCAAACCCGCGTATTGTGGTTGTAGTCCTGGTCAGTGATGTAACGTCCCCACGCGACTTTTTCCCGGCCGATGTAGGCGTGGCTGGAGGTTATTCCTAACAGGGTTACCTCGTCAATCGAGTGACCGCCATATCGAGCTTCCGGCATGGTTCCTGGTTGCGCGATGGCGCTGATGGCTTCGTACCCGACCAACGTCTCACGCAGGTATTCGTACTCCTCGAAACGGATGGGACGGTTTCGCCGCAGAGCCTTCAGATACTCCTCGTATGGCTGCGCCCACTTGAACTGATGGAGGACGAAAGTGTTGGTGCCGAGATTGGCGATTTTGGTGGCGATGTAGAGGTTCATCCCGTTCACGATCGACATCACCACGATCAGCGTGGTGGTGGCGATGACCACCCCGAGCAGGGTTAGAAAGGATCGCAGCTTGTGGTTGCGGAGTTCTTCCAGCCCCATCCAAAAAGCCTCGCGCACCGGAACCCAAAAAGCCGCCTGCTGCCGGAGCTTTCCCCGCAGGTGTGCACTCGCTGTTCGGGCTCGGCTGGGAATAGACATGTTGATTGCATTCCGCGTCTGAAAGCCCCTGCGAGATTACGCGGACTTCAGCAAGCCGCGGAGGACGGTGGGCAGGATGCCGCCGTTGCGGTAATAGTTCACCTCCACAGCGGAGTCGAGCCGCGCGATGGCCTGGAAGGCTTTCGTCGTGCCATCCGGAGCGACGGCGGTCACGGTGACTTCCGAGCGCGGGCGAACGGTATCGCTCAGGCCGACGACGTCGAAGATCTCTTGCCCCGAGAGGCCGAGGGTCGCGGCGCTTTCGCCTTCGCGAAATTGCAGGGGCAGCACTCCCATTCCCACCAGGTTACTGCGATGGATGCGCTCGTAGGTTTCAGCGAGCACGGCGCGCACGCCGAGCAGCAGTGTTCCTTTCGCCGCCCAGTCGCGCGACGAACCTGAACCGTATTCCTTCCCTGCCACCACCAGCAAGGGCACTGCTTCGCGGCGATAGCGCATGGCGGCGTCGTAAATGCTCATCCGCTCGCCATCAGGAAAGTGCACCGTGATGCCTCCTTCCGTCCCTGGAGCAAGCAAGTTCTTCAGCCGGATGTTCGCAAACGTGCCGCGCACCATCACGCGATCGTTCCCACGCCGCGAGCCGAAGGAATTGAAATCTTTCTTCTCGACGCCATGCTCAACCAGGAAGCAGCCGGCGGGGCCGCCCACGGGGATGTCGCCCGCCGGAGAGATGTGGTCGGTGGTCACGGAATCGCCGAGCAGCGCCAGGACACGCGCGCCGTGGATCTCGCTAATGGCCCCGGGGGCGGGAGTGAGGCCGATGAAAAACGGCGGCTCTTGAATGTAAGTCGAGGCTTCCTGCCATCGGTAAAGCGCGCCGCCGGCCACCGGTATGGCATTCCAGGTGGGATTGCCGTCCCAAATATTCTGGTAAGTCTCGCGAAACATCTCGGGGCGAACGGCGCGGCCGAGGGCTTCACCGACCTCCGCTTGCGAAGGCCAGATATCGCGCAGGTAAACGGCGTTGCCTTGCCGGTCTTTTCCCAAAGGCGCGGTAGCCAGGTCAATATCCACAGTGCCCGCCAGGGCGTATGCCACCACCAACGGCGGCGATGCCAGGTAATTCGCGCGGACCTGCGGATGCACGCGGCCCTCAAAGTTGCGATTGCCGGAAAGAACCGCCGCGGCCACGAGTTGGCCCTCCGTCACCGCGTTCGCTACCTCGGGCGGCAGCGGACCGCTGTTCCCGATGCACGTGGTGCAACCATAACCCACCAGGTCAAAATGCAGTGCGGCGAGCGAATCGAGCAACCCGGACGCCTGCAAATATTCCGTCACCACCTTTGAGCCCGGCGCGAGGCTGGTCTTGACGTAAGGCGGAACTTGCAACCCTTTCTCCAGGGCCTTTTTCGCCAGGAGCCCCGCCCCCAGCATGACGGAAGGATTGGAAGTGTTGGTGCAGGAAGTGATGGCCGCAATCACCACCGCCCCGTGACTCAACTGAGCGCTTGCGCCGTTGAATTTCACGCTGGCACTCCGGCTCGCGTCGTCCGCCGACAGGCCGAAACCCCGCTCCTTCACGGGAGCCGATAGGGCGCGGCGAAACGCCTGCTTCATCTGCGATAGCGGGACGCGGTCCTGCGGCCGCTTGGGCCCGGCCAGGCTGGGCTCCACCGTGGCAAGATCCAACTCCAGCACATCGGTGAATTCCGGATCAGGAGTTTCGTTGGTGCGAAAAATTCCCTGCTCCTTCGCGTAGCGCTCCACGCGGTCAACTTCCTCGGGGGTGCGGCCCGTCTGGCGAAGGTAGCGCAGCGTCTCGGCATCAATGGGAAAGAATCCCATCGTCGCGCCGTATTCGGGTGACATGTTCGCCACCGTGGCGCGATCGGCGAGCGTCATTTCCGACAGGCCCTCGCCGAAAAATTCCACGAACTGATCCACCACGCCTTTCTTGCGCAAGATCTGTGTGGCCGTCAGCACCAGGTCCGTGGCCGTCACGCCTTCATTCAGTTTGCCCCGCAGCCGAAAGCCCACCACCTTCGGAGTCAGGAAATAATAGGGCTGGCCCAGCATGGCGGCTTCCGCTTCAATGCCGCCCACTCCCCAACCCAGCACCCCCAGGCCGTTGATCATCGTGGTGTGCGAGTCGGTCCCGACGAGGGTGTCAGGAAGCAGCACGGTTTCGCCGTGGATTTTCTGCACCAGAACCACTTTGGCCAGAAATTCCAAATTCACTTGATGCACAATCCCCGTGGCAGGAGGCACCACGCGGAAATTCTGAAAGGCCTGCTGCCCCCACCGCAGGAATTCGTACCGCTCACGGTTGCGCTCGAACTCGATCTTCGCGTTGTGCTCAAGGGCGGAGGAATTCCCGAAGAAATCCACCTGCACCGAGTGATCGATGACCAGGTCGACAGGAACCAGGGGATTGATCTTGGTGGCATCGCCGCCCAGTCGCTTCATCGCCGCTCGCATGGCGGCCAGGTCCACCACGGCAGGAACTCCGGTGAAATCTTGAAGGATCACGCGCGCCGGATTGAAAGGCACCTCGTGCGCCGCGGGTGTCTTGGCGCTCCAGTTGGCGAGCGAGATGACGTCCTCCTCCGTCACCAAAGTGCCGTCGCAGTTTCGCAGCAGAGCTTCCAGTAAAACTTTGATCGAAAAAGGCAGGCGCGACAGCGCGCCGCGGCCGGACTTTTCCAGACTATCGAGGCGGTAAATGACTGCGGGGCCGCTGCTGGTTTCGAGTGTGGCTCGAGCCCCAAAAACGTCATGCGTTTTTTCCATGTTTCCTCCGTGTTGCCTGTTTTGTATGATAACGCCGAATCGCGGTGGCAGGATACCTTACAGGCTGCAGAAAAGCCCGCCAAGGCCGTCATTCTGAGTTTGGGCAACACAGGACTTAGCGCGGGCGTCCCGCCCGCTGTCGCGGGAGCGTCCCGCTCCCGCCATCCGTGGCGTGCCCATCCCGGCCATGAGTGAGTACGGGCGGGACGCCCGTGCCACAGCGGGCGAGACGCCCGCGCTACATAATTCTCGCGCCCGCCGGCTGGAAAGTTGGCGCCTTTCGGGGACACAACCGCTGCTACTGCCTTCTGCCCCCCAATCCCACAAACTCCAGGGCCTTTTCGGCAGCGCCCTTCCCGGTCCGGATGCAATCCGAGATCCCGATCCCCGAATAAGCATTCCCCGCAAGGTACAACCCGGGCAGATCCTGTAGCCGCTCCTCGATCGCACTCACGCGCCCCGCGTGCCCCACCGGATATTGCGCCATCGAATCTGGCCATCGATGCACCCGGCAGAACAGAGGCTCAGCAGTGAAGTTTAGAATCTCCTTGAGTTCCTGCTGCACCAAGCCCACAACCGCATCGTCACTTAACCCGAGCACATCAGGATCTCGCGCCCCGCCCAGGAAGCATCGCAGCATTGCCTTCCCATCCGGCGCACGGTGGTCGAATTTGGCGTGAACGAATGTGCAGGCCAGCATTCGCCTCTGCTCTTTGCGCGGCACCAGAAACCCGAAGCCGGCGGGAAGCGCGGCCCGGGCGCGTTCGTCAAAACCCAGAGAGACGGTCATGGAAGAACTGTAGGTGACACCCTCCAGCAACTCACTCAGGCGGTGATCGAGGGCGGGAATCAGCCCGCCGGCAAGGAGCGCCGGCACAGCCAGCACCACCGCGTCGGCGTCGAAAGCGCCTTCCCCCTGGCAGGAAATCTGGAATCGCCGCGAGCAGGAATCCGCGGCACCTCCCGGTCCGCCCGGTGCGAACTCGATGCCGTCCGCGCGACGGCCCAGGAACAATCGCGATTTCTCCAACCGGGCGGCAAGCCTTTCCGTCATCTGCTCGAGCCCGCCCTTGAGGGTCATAAACAGCGGGAGCTTGCGCGGCGGCCCTACGCCCGTTCCCGCCGAGTCCGGGCCGTTATGGTTATTCGAACTCGCCTTGCGCCGCTGCCGCATGGCCTCGAGCGTAGCGCGCGTCAGGCTGCCGTGCTTACGCTCCATCTCCCAGAAACGCGGCAACACGGAGCGCACACTGAGCGAGGCGGAATCGCCGCCGTAGACGCCCGCCAGCAAGGGGTCCGCGATATTCTCGACCATCGCCTGTCCGAAGTGCCGACGGACGAAACTTGCCACCGACTCGTCGCCCGGGTCGGCGACAGGAGGAGAGGAAAACAGCTCGCGAGCGGCTGCGATTTTGGTGCTGAGCGGCAGCAGCCGGGTGGTCACCATCGGCCAGAGGCGGGTAGGCACCAGAAACATCAGGCCATCAGGCAGCGGCAGCAGGCGCCCGCGGTGAAGGATGTAAGTACGGCGCGCGTGGTCGTTGGAGCCCATCAGGTCATCGCCCAGCCCCAACTCGCGTGCCAACGCCGCGGCCTGGGGCTTTTCCGCAAGGAAGCTGTCAGGACCGGCCTCGATCACGAAGCCGTCCATCGTTTCCGTGCGGATCACGCCGCCCAACCGATCGCTCGCCTCGATGAGCATTTCCTCGACCGGCGCACCGGCCTGGCGAGCGCACGCCAGCGTGTAAGCCGCGGCAAGGCCGGAGGTGCCTCCGCCGATTACGGCCACTCGACGAGGTCTGGGCGCGTTGCCCAAGGTCTTACCTCCTCACCGACGTCGTGTTTTGAAAACAGGGCATGGCAATTCCCGCCTCTAACCCCCATGCTTTTCACTTAAGCTGACTGTTCCCTGCCCTCCCGAACCCGTCGCGAGAAATCCACGCTACGACGCCTGCAATCCCCGTTCGACACGGGCGGCCACCAAGCTTGCCAGCGCCGATACAAATTTGGGGCTCGCGTTCAATGACTCCGACCGCCACACCCTGACCCCCCGGGCCTTCCCGTAAGCGCGAAATAATACGTCGATGTCGTAAAGGATCTCCACGTGGTCGGAGACAAATCCCACCGGCGCCAACAAAACGTCCTTCACGCCCGCTTGCGCGAGCTCGTCGATTTGCGCTTCCACGGTCGGCCCAATCCACTTCTCAGCGGTCATTCCCTGGCTTTGGAACGCCAGGCGATATTCACCCAGGCCCGCCGCCCTGGCTACCAGTGCCGCGGTCTCGCGCACCTGCTGCTCATAAGGATCGCCCGCCGCAATCGTGCGCTCGGGCACGCTATGCGCGGTGAAAATGACGGGAACCGCGCCGCCGGTCTCCTGCTCAACGCGCTGGAGCGCCGCCACCACGCGCTCGCGAAACGCCTCGATCAAGCCGGGATGGTCGTGATAGCTTTCAACGAAATCCACCACCAATTCCGGGCACACTTCGGAGACGGCATCCATCAAGTATTTCCGGTAGAGCCCAATGCTGGTGCGGGAATTCTGGGGCGCCAGGCATACGGCCACCACACGCTCCACGCCGCCGTTGCACAAGCGGTTGACGGCCTCGGGAATAAACGGCTTCCAGTTTCGCATGCCCACGTACACCGGATGCGCGATCAACTTCGACAGTGCTTCCGCCTGCAGCATCGTCAGCCGCAGCAGAGGCGAGCCGCCTCCAATCAGGCTGTAGCGATGGACAATTTCCTTTACCATGGGCTCGGGCAGCGGCCGTCCGCCGCGCACGTTCAGCAGGAATTCCGGGATATCCTCGAGTTTGTCTGGCGCCCCGTGCGCCAGCAACAGAACTCCCCAACCAGCTAAGTCGTTTTGTGAAATGGCTTCTTGCACGATCATGCCCCGCGCGCAACCCGGCCTTTACGGTGTCACAATGAAAGCGGAAGCTGCGGCGGCCCCTGCCAAGGTATCCTTTTGAATATACCATGCGGCGTGCGAGTTGGCGTCGCCGCTCCGGCCCGACTGCCGTCCTAATTTCAGATGTAGCGCCGGCTTCCAGCCGGCATCCAGCCGCCAAGATGGCGGCGCTACGTTCGAATTAGGACAGCACTCCGGCCGGAGTTGGCGCGTCGCTTCGCGCTCAAGTGTGCTAACTTGATTGCCCGCCAGGAGCTGTCATGATCAAGCGTGCGATTGCCTTTGCCTGTTTTGTTGTGTTTCTGTTGAGTAATAGAACGGATTCAGTAGGGCGCATGAACTTCGGAGATCCCAAAACGACATCCTCCGCCGATTTCAACAAGCTGGTCGATGACTACTTCGACGCCTACTTTCAATTTCACCCCCAAGAGGCGACGGCGGTGGGCTTCCACAAGTACGACAGGCAGCTTGAGGACTACTCCCGTGCGGCACGTGAAGCTGAGGTAGCCAAGCTGCGGGACTTCGCGTCGAGACTCCATCAAATCAACCCCGCGCAGCTCTCCGCGGAAAGCGCCGGTGACCGCGCCTTTCTCCAGGGCGCAATCAAAGGCCGCCTGTTGGAACTCGAGACCATCCAGATGTGGCGGAAAGACCCGAACGTTTACACGGGCGGAGTCAGCGAAAGCATATTCCTGATCATCAAGCGCAACTTCGCTCCGCCGGAGGAGCGCCTGCGTTCCGTCATCGCCAGGGAACGTCAGATTCCCTACGCTCTCATGGCCGCCCAAAACAATCTCCACACTCCGCCCAGAATCTACACCGCGGTCGCCCTTGAGCAGATGCCGGATATCATCAACTTCTTCCGGGAAGATGTTCCCAACGCTTTTCAGGGGGTGAAAGACGCGACTTTGCAGACAGAGTTCCACCGCAGTAACGCCTCCGTGGTGAGTGCCCTCGAAGATTTCCAATCGTTTCTCCGTGACCATCTGCTGCCCGCCTCCCAGGGAGACTTCCGCATCGGCGCGGAAAACTTCCGCCAGAAACTTCTCGATGACGAGATGGTGGATATTCCTCTTGATCAATTGCTCAAAATTGGCTACGCCGACCTGCATCGCAACCAGCAGCGATTGAAGGAGACGGCTGCGCTGGTCAACCCGAATGCCACCCCTCGTGAAGTGCTTACCGCGCTCGAAAAAGATCATCCCGCCTCCGATCAACTCTTGCAAACCTTCCGCGATCTGCTCGGCAGCCTGCGCCAGTTCATCGAGGCGAAAAAAATCATCACCATCCCCTCCCCGGTCTTGCCACTCCTGGAAGAAACACCCCCCTTCATGCGCGCCACCACCACCGCTTCCATGGAAACGCCCGGCGCTTACGAAACCCGGGCAACCGAGGCCATGTTCAACGTGACGTTGCCCGGCCCCGACTGGACACCGCAACGCACGGAGGAGTGGATGGAGGGCTTCAACCGCGGCACCATCCTGAGCACGGCCGTCCACGAGGCATATCCCGGCCACTACGTTCAATTCTTATGGGTCAAACGCCTGAACTCCAAAGTGCGGAAGGTGCTGTATTGCGGCAGCAATGTGGAAGGCTGGGCGCACTACACGGAACAGATGATGCTGGATGAGGGCTATGGCGGCGGTGATCCCAAATTGCGCATGGGGCAATTGCAGGACGCGCTTTTGCGCAACTCCCGCTTTATCGTGGGTATCGAAATGCATACCGGCCACATGACTTTGGATCAGGCCAAGGAGTTCTTTGTTCGCGAGGGTTACCAGGTTCCCCCGGTCGGCGAAATGGAGGCCAAGCGCGGAACCCTTGATCCCACCTACCTGGTATACACCCTCGGCAAGCTCCAAATCCTCAGGCTGGGTGAGGACTACAAGAAGAAGCTGGGCGCCAAGTTCACGCTGCGGGATTTTCATGACCGCTTCATGGAACAAGGCGGAGTCCCCTTGAAGATCATCCGCAAAACGCTGCTCGGTAATGACAGCCCGACCCTCTGAGGAATTCTCCAGGCGCTGCCTCGGTTCCGACCCTGGGGAGGGGCATACCCATCATTTTTCAGGGATGGGAAACGGGAGGAAGATCCCGGGAGGCGTCCTCCGCCGTGGGGTAAACGTCGATCATTTTATTGATTTGAGTAAGCTTCAAAACACCCTCGACCATGCCCTTCACCCCGGCCAGGCGCAACGTCCCGCCCAACTTCTTAAGTCTGCTCAGGCTTCTCACGACGGTTCCGATGCCGGCGCTATCGATAAAGGGCACACCCGATAGATCGAAGACGACCCACGTTTCATTCTGGCGAATGAATTCATCCACCCGCTGCTCGATTTCCTGGCAGTCGGGTCCAATCCGGATGCTGCCGGTCATCTCCACGACGACCACGCCCGGCCGGATTTGTTTTTTGGTGAATTCCATGTTTTTTGCGCCTCACCTTGTGAATTGGACCGCAGGAGGCAGGGCATACTCTTTCACCGTAATCCGAAAAGCCACTTCACCCTCCGGCTGGCGTTTCTTTATGGTGGAAAAATGGAGTTGGGCTAGCTCCTCGGAAGGATTGGTATGGGTCAAGTGCCACTCCACGGCTTAAACCCCCTGGAAACAGATTGACACGCCCTAGTTGGTGTGAAGCTGAACGCGTACATCTTAGGATGTGCCACGAGCAGTGTCAACCAATCGACGCCGGGGGTGGTGACTCATTTTGAAGTGCCACGGCCATCTTGGCCGTGCCCGTTCACGGGCGGGACGCCCGTGGCACTTCAAAATGATTCCCTGCCACGCCGGGGCACTTTCCGGCTGCTACCACCTGTGCTAGAGTCTCGACTTCGGTTGGGCGCACCGCTGCGGTTGCCACTGGGCATGGCAGGCGCCACGCCGCCCGCAGCCAACCGGGAAGGGATGGGGCCATGAGATACCGCAGGTTTGGACGCACCAAGTGGATGGTAAGCGAAATCGGGTACGGCATGTGGGGCATGGGAGGCTGGACCGGATCCGATGACGCAGAATCGAAGCAGTCCTTACAGCGGGCCGTCGATGGGGGCTGCAATTTCTTTGACACCGCGTGGGCATACGGGAATGGCCATAGCGAAAAGCTCCTCGGGGGGCTGGTGCGCGATAACCCCGCAAAGAAACTCTACATGGCTACGAAGATTCCTCCCAAGAACCTGGCCTGGCCTAGCCGGCGCGAGTTCACGCTTGACGACTGCTTCCCTCCTGACCACATTGAAAAGTACGTCCACGCAAGCCTGGAGAATTTGGGCCTCACAAGCTTTGACCTGATTCAATTCCACACTTGGGAAGATTCCTGGATCGAGGACGACCGCTGGGTGAAAAAGCTGGACCATCTGCGCCACCAGGGACTGTTCAGTGCCGTGGGCATCAGCATCAATCGTTGGGAACCCTGGAATGGCGTGCGCGCCGTGCGGTCCGGCCTGATCGATGCTGTACAGGTTATCTACAACATTTTTGACCAGAACCCCGAAGACGACCTCTTCCCCGCCTGTGCCGCCATGGATGTGGGCGTCATTGCGCGCGTTCCCTTCGACGAAGGCTCGCTTACCGGTTCCCTCACTCTGGAAAGCAAATGGCCCCCGGACGATTGGCGCAACACCTACTTTGTTCACGAAAACCTGAAGGCCAGTGTCATGCACGTGGAGGCGCTCAGGCCGCTGGTTCCGCACAGCGTGACCCTGCCCGAAATGGCGCTCCGTTTCATCCTGAATAATCCCACCGTGAGCACCATCATCCCCGGCATGCGGAAGCTGAAGAACGTGGAGGCAAACCTGGGCGCGAGCGACAAGGGCCCGCTCCCCGTGGGCCTGTACACCGAACTCCGCAAGCACCGTTGGGACCGCACGCCCACCGAATGGTCACAGTAACGGCGCCCGTGGCCTTAGCGCAGGCACCTTTGACCCGCGTACTCGCCTCGAATCCGAAACCCCGGTGCCGGCAACGCCCCGATGGAACGCTTGGTAGTGACTCATTTTGAAGTGCCACGGCCATCTTGGCCGTGCCCGTTCACGGGCGGGACGCCCGTGGCACCTCAAAATGAGTCATTACCGAACGCTTGACAACATAACGAACATCATGGACTGTAGGCATACGCGCAAGTCCCTCTTGCCGGCGTCCATGTGGGCTTCGAGGCGGCGCGTGCTTCCCGGGCCGTGGCAGCGCACGGCAGCACGGCATGAAAGTCATCTAGGACGGTGCGAAAGGCAGGTTAGCTTGATAAGACGTACCCTTTTCTCTGGAACTCTATTAAGACGCCTCAGCATCCTTTTTTTCCTGTTCATACTGACAAGTCCGCTGCTCCGGGCGGAGGAACCGACTCCCTCGAAGGCCTTCTACAATACCTTTACCGACGACGAAGAGATGGCGATGGGCCGCAAGGCCGCGGAGGAAACGGATAAGCAGATGCCGATCCTGGATTCCCCGCTGCTCAACGAATATCTGAACGTCCTGGGCCGGAAGGTGGCCCAGGTCTCACGCCGGCCGGAGCTTGAGTATAGCTTTAAAATCGTCAATACTGACGTAGTGAATGCCTTCTCGCTGCCGGGAGGATATATCTACGTCAATCGCGGGCTGCTCGACTTCGTCCAGAGTGAAAGCGAGTTGGCGGGTGTGCTGGCTCACGAGGTGGGCCACATCGTGGCTTATCACAGCATGAACGACGTGGCGCGCCGGGCGCTCGTCGACCGGGGAATAGACGAACTCAAGAAGTCCGGCGTGTTCACTGACCAACAAGTCGGCGATATGATGGACCATTACGGCGGGCCCATTCTGCTTTTTGCGGATCGCAAGTTCAGCCGCGAGGAGGAGTCGGAAGCCGACATGCTGGGACTTTACAACGCCATTCGCGCGGGATATGACCCGCAGGGATTGATCGCGGCGCTTGCCCGGCTCAGCAAGTTCACGGGAAACCCCAGCCTCGTGGAGGCCCTGCTCATGAACCACCCCCTCCCGGCCGAACGTGTTCAGGCGCTGCGTGAGGAGTTGAAGCAAAATCCACCCCCGGCCGGGCTCAAAGACGACAGCTTGGCATTCCGTGCTGCCAAGCTTCAGTTGAAGGCTCTGCCGCCTGCACCGCCTCCGCCACCCGCGCCGAAAAAGCCGCAGTAGTCGGGTCGCGCTTTCTGGCTTCCCGCGAAGGCGGCTCAGTAGAAGATCCAATTCAGGACCACGAGCCCCACGACTACCAATCCCGCAAAGATCCATGCGCCCTTCTTGCTCGAACCCTCGCGACCCGGTTCGCTCGCGTCCCGCCGATACACCAGCCCCCCGAGTTCAGAGACAGGCTTACGATGGGTCACCAAGCTCACCCCGGCGGTCACGAGAAAGCAGACACTCCACGCGCAAATGGCGCCGTAGAAGTTCGCGGCCATATCGCTGCCGTAGGGTAGCCAGCCAAAGTGGTACGCAAGGTAATGGCTCAGGCCCGCGACGGTCCCTGCCATCAGCCCCACGAAGCCCCCGGCTGGTGTGGCCCAAAGTGTGAACATGCCCAAAAGAAACGTGGCGAAAAGTGGCGCGTTGAAAAACGAGAAGAGCAACTGCACGTAATCCATCAAGTTGTTGAAATGCAGAACAATATAAGCCGTTGCGATGCTGAGCAGAACTCCCGCCATGGTGGCGGCACGGCCTACCAGGAGGTAGTGACGATCGGAGCGGCCTCGCACCCAGTAGGCCTGATACAAATCGTAGGTGAAGACGGTATTGAAAGCCGTGACGTTCCCGGCCATGCCCGACATGAAGCTGGCAAGCATCGCCGTGACGCCCAAGCCCAAAAGTCCGTGCGAGTAATAGCGAGCCATCAGGGCCGGCAGGGCCAAATCATATCGCGCCGTGATACTTTGAGGGTAAAGGGCGACGGCAAAGAGCCCGGGTAATACGACGAGGGCGGGAAAAAAGAGTTTGACCACCGCCGCGACCAGAGGAGTTTCCACCGCGGCGGCCATGTTTTTCGCCGCCAAGGCGCGTTGAATCAACAGGAAATCCGTGCACCAATACCCGAAGCTCAGGACGAATCCCAGCCCCAACACATTCCCCACCCCGTCCATGGCCGCGCTGAAAGGGCTGGCCACCGGCAAGGCATGCCAGGTGTGACTGAGACCGGGCGGCAGCGCGTGCGCCAGGCCCTGCCACCCATGCATCTCGCGTAGGCCGTAAAACACCAGCGGCGATAGGCCCACCACAATGAGAATGAACTGCAGGACTTCGTTATAGATCGACGCCTTCAACCCCCCCAGTGAAACGTACGCCAGCACCACCGCCGCAGCCACCAAGGCACTCGTCGTGAACCCCCAGCCAAGCAGCGTTCCCAGAATAATGGCCATGGCGTAAAGGCTGATGCCGCTTACCAGCACCATCATGGTGGCGAAGGAAACCGCATTGAAGGCCCGCGTGGCTTCACCGTAACGCAATTTCAGGAATTCCGGAACGCTGCGCACGCGGCTTCGGTAATAGATGGGCATCATGAACAACGAGAGAAACAGCATGGCGGGAATCGCCCCCAGCCAATAGAAGTGGTTGGCGCGCGCGCCGTATTTCGCACTCGTGGAAACCATGCCCATGATTTCCAACGCGCCACAGTTGGCGGCGACAAAGGCGATGCCGGTCACGGCAACGGGGAGCGAGCGGCCCGCCAGGAAAAAATCCGTGGTGGAGGCCATCCGCCTCCGCAACCGGTATCCGACGAAGAGAATGGCCAGGAAATATCCGGCAATGATTGTGTAGTCCAAAGCATTGAGCGCGACGGGGTGCAAGAAGGTGACTCCTGGTTGGTGTGCTTCTCGGGGCACACCACAGAGTTACGAGGCATGGCGCGCCGCGAGGTGCGCGCCGTGTCGGCAAGAGTCTAGTCGGATATCGTCCGGCTCGCCAGAGTGAAATGGGCCGGGAGATTTGGCTTGTCTCAAGCGATCGTCAAACCCGGGTGGGCGGCCCGGCAGGCGACTCAGGCGTGACGTGGCCCGCTGAGGATTCTGACCGGAAGAGTAATGATAGCTCGCAGCAATTCGAAGACACCCTCCACGGCGATTCCTACGATCCGGAAGGGTAACATCAGGATCCAGACTAAGGGATAAAGCACAAGCGCCAGCAGCGCCAGTGGCCAGCAAAGCACCAGCAGAATGCACCAGAGCAGGAATTTGACCATAAGGTTCACCTCAGCAGGAGGCTTCAATGTATTGTACGCGCCCAAGCAAGCAATTGTTCCGAAAGTCGAGCGGGCAAGCGTTCCCACCATTGCATTCAGAAGTGGCTCGCGGTATTTTACCGTTCGGTTGGAAAAGGGAGGCGCGGACGGCTGCGCAACTGTAGAGCTGTACCGAATTAGCCTCCCTGCCGGACGTTCGATGCCGGTGGTCGAGGGGTGGATGAAATGGCTCAAAATCCAGAAGGTTCTCGCAGGCATTTCTTAAGTACCAGCGCGAAGATTCTGCTCAGCGGCGCCATCGGCGGATTCTCAGCAGAGTCCGGCGTGGCGGCCGGCTCGGCCTTGTCCTCCCCGCGTGGCAAGTATCCGATCATCGACTGCCACGCTCATGTTGGAATCGAGAGGCTGGCGGGCACCGACTACGACCTCATCGCCCCCTGGGACGCGATTGCCGACCCCGCGGTTATCGCCCGGCATGCTGAAGAAGTGGGAATCGACCGGACCATCATCTTCCCGATTTTTTGCCTTAAGTACGCGGAAGCCAATCAGGATATAGCCAAAGTTGTTCAGCGCTACCCCGGCCGGTTTATCGGTTTCGCCAAGCACCAGCCGGTTTACGAAAAAGGGGAAATCCGAACTCTGTTGTTCCGCGAAGTCCACGAACTAGGTTTGCGTGGTCTTAAACTTCACGAGCAGCCCACCCCCGAGGTTCTGGACACGGTCAAAGAGTTAGGAATACCTATTCTCTACCATCCCCGGCGCGTCGCGCTTTACGAGGAGTTCGTCCCCAGCTATCCGACCATCAACTTTATTCTGGCCCACATGGGCAGCGACCAGTCTGTAGACTGGCGCGAACACCTCGCGGCCATCGACTTGGCCAAGCGCTACCCCAACGTGCACCTTGACACCTCCACCGCCTGTATTACGGAATTCTTCGAAAGGGCGATTTACGAACTGCCCCCGCAGCAAATCATTTTCGGCTCGGACGAACCGGAGATCGATTGCCGATTGCAATTACAAAAGATCCGCGTACTGAAGCTCCCGGCGGAGAGTGAAGAATTGATTCTCGGTGGAAACATGCTCCGCCTTCTGGGAGGGCGTTTGTAGGGTCGACGCATGGAGAGAGGACAACGATGAGTTCTTTGGTCATTGATTGCCATGGACAAGTGGGTTCCGGAGAAACGTGGGCGGAGAAGACACGCTGGGTGGATTACAAGGTGGAGTTGCTGTTGGAGCGAGCCGCCGAGGCGGGGATCGATCGGACCTGCATCTCGGTTCCGCAAAACGCTACTTACGCGGAAAAGAACCGGCGGATTGCCGACCTCTGTCAAAAACATCCCGACAAACTGATCGGCTTCGCTGTGCACAGTCCGCAGCGGGAAACAGGCCGGCTGCGCGCGATGCTATTCGAGGAAGTGCAGTCGATGGGCCTGAAAGGGGTAAAATCCGACGGCCATCCCTCCCGCGAAATGCTGGATGCCGTCGCCGATCTCAAGATCCCCGTTATGTACACTCCGGAAAGCCGCGACCTGATCCAGTCGACGAGCGAGCGCGCGGAGAGGCGCGACTATACGCTGGAGGTCATACGCGCCGGGCCTCCGGCAGAGTCCTATCACATGATGGCGATGCTCTATCCCACCGTCAATTTTATATTGCCCCATCTCGGCAGCTACCGATCCGTGACCTGGTGGGCACAGATCAATGCGATTGATCTGGTCAAGCGGTATCCGAATGTTTATGTTGAAACCTCCGGAGTGCTGTCACACAAGTACCTCGAAATGGCAGCGCTGGAACTGCCCGCCGATAAGTTGCTCTTCGGTACTTATGCGCCGGAATTGGACCCGCGTGTAGAGATTTACGCGGTCAAGCTGCTGAAGTTGCCTGCCCAGAAGGAAGCTCAAGTTTTAGGTGGAAACGTTCAGAGGCTCTTTGGGCTCTAGACAGAGCCGTTCTCCGCGCGATGGCGAACTAGTCCATCGGGTAAAGGCTGCAGCCTCCATCCACGAGCAGCGTCGTGCCGGTCAGGTAATCCGAGGCGGCAGAGCAGAGAAAGATGAAGGCGTCCGCCACCGACTCCGGCGGCTGGAGGTAGCCGAGCGGAATCGCCTTTTCGGCGCGGCGGCGATAATCAGGTTCGGTATCCCATTGCCGCTTGGCCATGCCTACCGCCACAATGCCGGGGGCGATGGAATTCACGCGAATTCCCTTCCCTGCCAGTTCCCGCGCCATGCCTCGCATCAGCATCTTGATGCCGCTCTTGCTGACGTTGTAAGGCGTGATGTCGGGCCAGGGCGTGTCCTGCACCCACGAGGACGTGAAAATAATTTTACCCTTGATTCCCCCCGCCACCATCGAGCGGGCCGCGGCTTGTGCGACCAGAAATGCGCTGCGCAGATTCACCCGCAGGATGCGGTCCCAATCCTGATCAGGGTAATCCAGAATCGAACAGGACTGGGCGATGCCGGCATGGCAGAGCGCCACGTCGACGCGGCCGAAGGACTGTAGGGTTTTTTCGACGAGGAGCCGCGCGCCCTCGGTGGTCGCCACGTCTGCGCGGACGTAGGCGCACCGCTCAGCGGGACAGCCGGACGCTTGCATCCACTTCTCCGCTTCCTCTTCCGGCACGAGGTCATTGATCGCCACGCACGCCGCATGGTCAAGCAACTTCTGCGCGACCACTTTTCCAATGGCGCCCAGACCCCCGGTAATCAGGATGGCCTTGCCTTGAAGACAATCCCGAGCGAATGTCATGGTTCTCCCTCGCTAGAATGGATTCCGACCTTAGCCGAGAACGGCGATTATAAACCCAAACACCAATTCGCTGGACAACGCCCGCGGACCGGATGAATGGGGCTTTACTTTCCGGACGTTCTTTGATATTCGGCTGCTGACAGTCATGCGGAGTGAGCGGAACTATGAAAATCACTGACATCAAAACCATCGTCGTTAACGCGCAAATGCGCAATTGGGTGTTCGTCAAAGTAGTAACCGACGTCCCGGGGCTCTACGGTTGGGGCGAAGGGACTCTGGAGTGGAAAACGCGCGCCGTCGTTGGCTGCGTGGAAGATTTCAAACCCTTACTGCTTGGGCGAGACCCCACGCGCATCGAGTTCTTGTGGCAAATCATGTATCGGCACTCTTTTTGGCGGCCGGGGGTTCTCGGAGGGACCGCGATCTCGGCGATTGAGCAAGCGTGCTGGGACATCACCGGAAAATCGCTGGGTGTTCCCGTCTACAAGCTTCTGGGTGGACGCGTCCGCGACAAGGTGAGAATGTACACCCACCTCGGCATGGGTCAGATGAAAGCGGTGTATGAAACTTCCGAAGTGGGGCCGCTCATCGAACGCGCCCGCGAATTGTGGATAAAGGGCTACAGAGCGGTAAAGGTCGTCATTGTCCCGCTTTCAGAGCCGCTCATGGGACTGCCCGCCGTGCGACATTTTGCCCATCTCATGGGCAGTTTGCGCGAGGCCCTTGGTGATGAGGTGGACATTATGATCGATTTCCATGGCCGCACCACCACTGGCCAGGCCATTGAGTACATTCGCGCCGTAGAGGAATTTCACCCCTTTTTTTGTGAAGAGCCGGTTCCGCCCGAGCAGCCCGACGCCCTGCTGGAGGTCCGACGCAGCGTGCGTGTGCCCATTGCCACGGGCGAGCGGCTGGCCACGCGTTGGGATTTCCGTCGCGTTTGCGAGCTCCAGGCCTGTCACGTCCTGCAACCGGACCTCTGCCATTGCGGCGGCTTGCTGGAAGCCCGCAGGATTGCGGCGATGGGTGAAACCTACCTGATGGGAATCGCGCCGCACAACCCCAACGGCCCCGTGGCCAACGTCGTCGCTCTACACTTCGATCTTGCCACGCCCAATTTCCTGATTCAGGAGGACATGGTGGGCGACGTCCCCTGGCGCTTCGACGTGGTGCAAACAAAACTGCGGGCTGAGAACGGATACTGGTTGCCGCTCGAGGAACCGGGACTAGGTGTTGAGATCAACGAAGCCGAAGCGAAGAAGCACCCCTTCGAGCAGGAGGTCCTCGAGCAGATTTCTTTCCACCCCGATGGGTCGGTAGCGGAATGGTGAGCAATCATTTCTGGTTGGGGATGGCGGTGATTCTCGCGAGCGGCCTGCTGAACGGCGGGTTTGCGCTGCCCATGAAATACTCCCGCTGTTGGAAGTGGGAGAACACGTGGCTGGTCTTCTCGCTGGTAGGGATACTTCTGCTTCCCTGGACGCTGGCCGTGGGGCTAGTGCCAGGACTCACGCACGTCTATGCAGGCGTACCCTTACGCGCGCTGATGCTGCCCATGCTCTTCGGCCTGCTCTGGGGGATTGCCCAAGTAACTTTCGGAATCAGTTTGAAGCTGGTCGGTGTCGCTTTGACCTTCGCCGTCGTCTCGGGTCTCGCCAGTCTTTCCGGATCGCTCGTACCGCTGCTGGCCTTTCATCCCGAGGACCTGTTCCGCCCGCGCGGACTCCTCTTACTGCTCAGCATCCCCTTTCTGATCGTAGGCTTGATTCTCTATGCCTACGCTGGCCGCGGAAGGGAGAAGGAGCAGGCCACCGCCGACGCCGGGCCCGCGCATGGGAAGAGCGAGTTTGCCACCGGCATGGCCCTGTGCATCTTCACCGGAGTCTTCGGTTCGAGTTACAACCTGGGATTCGTTTTTGGCGGCGAGGTGATTCGCTCGAGCCTGCGGCAAGGCGCCGGACCGTTGACCTCCACCTATGCCATCTGGGCCATAGTGCTGGGGGCGGGCTTCATTCCGAACCTGGTTTACTGTGTTTACCTGCTGGTAAGGAATCGCACGGCGAACCGGTTCGGCGAGAGCGGCTGGCCCCGGGAAACCGTCTTCGCCCTGGCGATGGCGCTCGCCTGGGGCGGAGGAGTGCTGAGTTACGGAATCGGCGCTACGCTCATCGGCGCCTACGGAACGTCGGTGGGTTACATGCTGTTCATCGCCGCAAGCATCCTCTTCGCCAATGCGTTCGGATGGCTGACCGGAGAGTGGAAGGGAACAAGCACCCGCACCCGGAAGCTTTTGCTCGCCGCCGTCGCCTTCATCCTGGCGGCGGTCATCGTCCTGAATCTCGGCGGCCTTCTCTGACCACCCAAGTTGTAGGGGTGCGCCTGACCACCCGAGTTGTAGGGGTACGGCATGCCGTACCCTTTTCATTTTTGGCGCGCGATCGAACCAAGAGGGTACGGCAAGCCGTACCCCTACAATCCGGAAGCAAGCGTGCGCATCGATGGACGCCCTTTCGAACCAGCTAACACCGCACAGGTGGGCCGCAACCCAAGGCGTGGCATGGCCATCCTGGCCATGAACATCACGGGCAGAGCCCGCCCTGAGCTTGCCGAAGGGACGCCCGTGCCACGTCTTGTAGGGGCTGGGCTTGCCCTGCCCCGGGCCGAACAGCGTTCGGCCGGCGGCGTGCCACGGGCGTCCCGCCCGTGAAAGGGCACGGCCAAGATTGGCCGTGGCACATTTTGGTTGCGCGCGTGGCGCATAAGTCCCGGCGATTTTTGTCGGGATGTATGCGGCCTTCAAAGGTAGTAAGATGGCCGGGGTGCCTCGGCAGAAACCCGACGACGGGCCGTGGTCGAGTTGGGAATTTTATTTTCTGAACGCTAAATCCCTGCTCTCGATGGAGCGAATGTTGTGTCCGCATACATGCCAAAATGCGGCACGTATGCGCCACCCGCGATGGACGCCCTTTCGAACCAGCTAACACCGCACAGGTGGGCCGCAACCCAAGGCGTGGCATGGCCATCCTGGCCAAGAACATCACGGGCAGAGCCCGCCCTGAGCTTGCCGAAGGGACGCCCGTGCCACGTCTTGTACGGGCTGGGCTTGCCCTGCCCCGGGCCGAACAGCGTTCGGCCGGCGGCGTGCCACGGGCGTCCCGCCCGTGAAAGGGCACGGCCAAGATGGCCGTGGCACATTTTGGTTGCGCGCGTGGCGCATACGTCCCGGCGCTTTTTGTCGGGATGTATGCGGCTTTCAAAAGTAGTAAGATGGCCGGGGTGACTCGGCAAAAACCCCGACGACGGGCCGTGGTCGAGTTAGATATCTTATTTTCTGAACGATGATTCCGTGCTCTCGATGGACCGTTGTGATCGCATACATGCCAAAATGCGGCACGTATGCCCCCCCGCGGAGAAACACTGAGGATTGAAAATGACCAAATCACGGAAGCTGACTACGGACGGAGTGGTTCGCTTGTACCTTAAGGAAAGGAAGAGGCCCAAGCTGACGATTCAGAAATTGGACAAAAAAACGATCCTAATAGAAGGAAGCGCCAAGGCGCTTGAGTTTCTTGGGGAGTTTGTGCTTGCGCACTCGCGAGCAGATACCTTTGACTGCGGCAATGGGTTGGATCCGAAGGGGGCAGGCAGCGCTTGGTTTACAAAGGAATCCACCCTCGGATTCTACTTGCATAGGCTTCCATGTCGCATACGAGGTAGACACTTTGCGAAGGGCAGCAGGTAGCGCGGAGGTAGGCGCATTTTGCCTTCCTCTGATTCTTAACATGGTAACGTACACATATCTATTAATACCCGATGGCGAAAAGCCGGTCGAGGAACCCAAAGTACGCGCACCTCTGCAATGCAATACCGTGATTTCTGGTTTTTTAGCAAGAATATTGTGCAATTTCCCGAAAGGGACCCCTCACCCGTCCCGCGCCGGCTGGTGAAAACGCCGGCCGCGGTCCACCCTCTCCCCTGGGGAGAGGGCTATGATTCTTCTTTGGATGCGGCCATGCCGCGCTGCGCTACCCGCTTCCATGTGGATGAGACGACCGGACTCAGCCACACCATTCATGCCGTGTGCGGAGCAGTGGGTTTAGGGTGCTAACATGAGACATGTAGAACGTTTGCTCGTGCCGATCATCTTGGTTTCGGTCGTGGCCACCCTAACCATCCGGGCGTGGTGGCTTTGGCATGCTACAGCGCGACAGCCTGCGGTGCCACGCTGGAGGTCTGGTGCCTTCTTTTCCGGGCTCGCTGCAGTGTCTCTCGCCTTTATGATCTTCGTGGGAATTGCTGGTTATGCCCAAATCTCAGGCGGACTTGGGTACAACTTTGCCCCCGCTACTTTATGGGCTCGAGTCGACCTCTGGCTTTGTCTCGTGGGCCTGACATGTGCGGCTCTAGGGAGGGGGCCTGGCAGGGGCATCGTACTGATCGGAGCGCTGGTTATGTTGGGGATTTGGCTCGGACTGTGCTTATCCACGTGAGCGCGGGGCTGCACACCGATGCAACCACAGGGTGGTCCCATGCTGCGTGCGCAAATATTCCAGGTGTCTCATGCCATTAACACTGCTAGTAACGCTCCTCATATTACTGATCGTCCTTGCAGCGGGGTTCGCCTCATACCAGGGGTGGAGAGACTGGCTTCCCCGGCGCCTGGATCCAGCGGAACGGTTGTGGCGGAAGATGGCAACCTTCCTTGCTCTCCTGCTCGTTTCGGTTGCCTTGTTGACCTGGGTCGGATACGGAATTCATAACGCAATAATTGGGGGGGACAAAGGGGGAAACGCTGCGACGGTGACGCTAATTAAGATGGGGAACACCTTATCGTTTCTTGGAGTGATTGTTGGTTTGGCAGGCAAAGGACGGGGACGATGGGCGGCAGTAATCCTAGGAAGTCTCAGCCTATTCCTATGGTTCTGCCAAGGAATGAGCCTATAGTTAAAGCTTGCGCCTCAGCAGGTAGCGCGGAGGTGGGCGTCGTTTGCCCTCCTCCGCGGTTCTTAACATGGTAACGTACACACGTCTATTAATACCCGAGGCGAAAAACCGCAGAAGAACGTAAAGTACGCGTACCTCTGCGCTACCCGCTGAACCTTTTGGCGATCCTTTTGGGGAGTCATCAAGTAGCAATATGGGGGCGGCAGTGCTCCTCTATACAAACCAAATGAGAGATGAGAACTCAATAGCACCCCTGAATAACCCGGGTGCAGCCGATGTAGCTCAAGGGATTGCGGCTGGAGCCTCGGCAGCGGGGAACGCCGGCTTTTGCGCGGCAACGGCAAGACAATAATCACAAGCGCAGGGTGTTGGGCGACCAATGGAAACTCTATCTGCAGGGCACGGGCGGTCTCCATGGATAAGGGTTCCTTTGGTTTTTCTCATACACCAGTCGCTCGCCACCTGGGGGGTGATTCTTGCTGCCCCCTGGGTGATTCTTCTTTTCGGTGAGTTGGCCTCGCACTTCGGGTGGAAACTTCACATGTCCCAAGCGCGGTGGGAACTGTATGGGACACCATACTTCCCTGCGCAAGTGGGCTTGGCGCTCTCTGTCGGATGGATATTGGGCGGGACGCTTCAACACCGATCGGTGGTCTGGGTTTGGATATTTCCATTCCTAGCCCTATTTTCAGCTTTCTTTGGATTTCCGTTAGCCGAAGGCCCATCCTCTGCGTTTATTCTGTATCCTCAGTATGATCACCTTTCGATCGCACAATCCGCAAGCCTAGACTTTTCACACAGGTTGGGCCATTTTTTCGGCAGGGGCAATGGCATTCAGCCATTTGACCAGGTAATCGCAACATTGCCATTCTATTCTGCCGCCGCCTATTCCATGGGGGGGCTGTTGGCGCGCAGTGTGGTGGCCATGCCCAAATTCTTTGAAACGATGAGACATCTCCGGAAGAAACGGCTCATTTTCTTTGTATGTATCCCGTGGTTTTGCCTCAAACTGATATCGAACTGGCAACAAGCCACCTCCCAGAACCCGGTTCTGCGAACTTGGGTCGGCCTGCGCTTCTACCTCCAGGGGTTGTTGATAGCAAGCGTATTCGTAACCTTTGTTCTTGCTATCGCCGTAAGTCTCGTGGGACGGCGAGTTTTTTTAACTCGCTTCTTCTTAAACCCCGGAGAATCACCGCGCGACTAACCGAGCGGGTAGCGCGGAGGTGGGCGTCGTTTGCCCTCCTCCGCGGTTCTTAACATGGTAACGTACACACGTCTATTAATACCCGATGACGAAGAACCGCAGAGGAACGCAAAGTACGCGTACCTCTGCGCTACCTGCTACAGCGCCTCATACGGGTGGATGAGTAACGTGCTGCAAGGGGAGATGCCAACCTCGCCGACACCACCCAGCGCAGATGCCTTAAAGAATTTCCTCAAAGGGGAACGATGCACCGCGGGTGGTATATTTGGAGGCGGCCTACTAGTCGGTTGGAGCAGCGGGGGCCAGGCATTGATGCCATCTGTCGGCTCACCGCAAGTCGGTATCGGTTGTGGCGGTACGTTCTAGGCATTTTGAGAGGCTACAATGATAGATGATGCGAAAGTTACGATTTATGGCCCCTTGATTATCATGCTTCCACTCGGGGTAGGTGTCGTATTGCTTTTTTTCCCACGTCGACTTCAAAAGGTTCTGCTCATGGACAGATGGGGGCCATTTAGGGGGCCCCTATCGGGCTCGAAGTTTAGGCGCAGGCATATCCAGAGCACGCTGTATCTCTGGGAACTTCGATTTGGCGGTGTGCTTGCCCTGCTTTTTGCCGCTTTTATGCTCTACGACTGGGTGGTCTATCATTAGGGTGGGTGGCGCATCCCAAAGAAGCAGGTAGCGCAGAGGTGGGCGTCGTTTGCCCTCCTCCGCGGTTCTTAACATGATAACGTACACATATCTATTAATACCCGATGACGAAGAACCGCAGAGGAACGCGAAGTACGCGTACCTCTGAGCTACCTGCTGTGAGCCCGTTCGGGGTGGACACAGATGAGTACCCGTGCGGCAGTGCCGGGCAAATGGCATCCGCGATTGTCTGGTCGATCACCCATCAGCCTTAACGGGCAATGAGAGTTGAATCCGTGGCTTCTCTGCACCGGTGCCCTGGATTTAAAAGAGTGATCAAGCTGAAATGCCCCGTCTGTGGGAGCGAAGTGCCTGGGACGGTATTACGCTCTGGGACCTTCCCGTGCCCGACCTGCAAAGAGCCAATACGGATACGGGATTCCAGCCCGTTGCTGGTCATTCCGTATGCGGCTTGTGGCTATTCGCTTACGTTCTTAGCAGCGCAGAAAATAGGGCTGAAAGGCTATGGATTGCTCATCGCCACGATCTTTCTGGGCTGTGCTGCCACATTTCTTCTTGGCTTCGTGGTCGTCGGCCTTTTAGGTTGGGTATTCCGCCTCCCTCCGCGGTTGGAGAGGGACCCAGGCCCCGGCTCCGATGACGGAGGGATTTTGCACATCAATTCACCGCCGAGACTCCGAAAGCCCCCGGATTGATCGCAGCGGGTAGCGCATCAGAGTGTGTGTCTTTCACACTCTGCGGCTCTTAATGTGATGAACATACACTGCATTATTAACACAGGGCTTTGATACCTGATGTGGCAATACAGGAGACAGGGAATTGGGAATAGGGAACAGGGAACAGAGGAGGGCTGCAACCATGCCGACGAATCGCGAAGACATTATTGCGGACTTCCAAGAGCACATTCGAAAATCGGGTGGCGCATCGAGCGACTGGTTGGTAGGAACCGCCAAAGACCCGGAAGAGCGGAAAGGCAGGGAATAGCGAATAGGGAACAGAGGAGGCCATCATGCCCAGCAATCGCGCAGACATTACTGCGGACATCGAGGGACACATTCAGAAGTTCGGTGGCGGGATGGGCGACTGGTGCGTAGGAACCGCCAAAGACTCGGAAGAGCGGAAAGGCAGGGAATAGCGAATAGGGAACAGAGGAGGGCTGCAACCATGGCCATTAGCCGCGACGAAATCATTGCCGACTTTGAAGGCCACATTCGGAAATTCGGCGGCGCGTTAGGTGAGTGGTGTGTGGGGACGGCCAAAGACCGTCACGGGACGTTCTTTCAACGGCACCTCGTGGCCGATCTGGGTGACGGATTGATCTACCGCGAAGCTTTCCAAGGGCAGCGGCTAGTGACTAGTGGTTAGTGGCTAGAAGAGCAGTCCCAAGCCATCCGCGACCACTTAAGGACAGGGAATAGGGAATAGGGAACAGAAAAACAGTGGCACGTCGCGAGGCCGAACGCCGTTCGGCCCTACCTGGCGCCGCCCCCGAGCCCGGCAAAATCGTCTTCGTCTACCGCAAGAGCGCATCCCCAGCCGTGGCGCGAACCCCCGCGTGCGTCCATCCAAAACACGTGGCGATGTAAAATCACCGCTGCCGCTGCCCGCCCCCAAATCCGTGGTGAGAAATCCGCTCTAGGGCCATTTATATATCACCCTCGAACAAACCCCTCACCCGTCCCGCCCCGGCTGATGAAAGCGCCGGCGGCGGTCCACCCTCTCCCCTCGGAGAGGGCCGAGTATTCAATTTGTTTCCCAGGGGGCGAGGGTTATGAATTCGCATCAATGCCCCCTCAATTATGGCATTAACAAAAAGCTTCGGAGACACAGACTTTCACTTTTGACTTTTGACTTTTGCGCTTTGCCTTTTGCCTTTCTCTTGCGGCGCTGCCCGCGGATTCGGTAGCGTGAATCTAACGAAGAACCGCAGACCTCAACCCCGGAGGTCTGCGCTACGCTTACTTTCCTTGTGGCTCTGCCGCGCAGCTTGCGAAGTTACCCCTCACCCGTCCCGCCCCGGCTGATGAAAGCGCCGGCGGCGGTCCACCCTCTCCCCTCGGAGAGGGCTAAGTATTCAATTTGTTTCCCAGGGGGCGAGGGTTATGAATTCGCATCAATGCCCCCTCAATTATGGCATTAACAAAAAGCTTCGGAGACACAGACTTTCACTTTTGCCTTTTGCCTTTCTTGTGTCCGCCTACACGCCAAAGTGCGGCACGTATGCGCCACCCGCGTTTCCTGGCATGTGCCCGTCTTATGTCAGTTGTCTGGAAACCCCGGGCGGTTTATGAGGTGGGGGTGCGGGGGTGTGGTGATGAGGCGTGGAGCCAGCACCCCCGGCCAATACAGCGTCGACCGTTGGTAGTTACCGAGAAATTCCTCCCTGACCACGATCGCCGCATTCTGGAGGGCAATCATTTGGGCCTTCCAGCGCCTGAAGATGGACCCATTGGTGTCGACCACAGACATTCGGCTGTATTCGGCGGCCCGATTGAAATCCTCATTCATGCACGCCTCGCGGAATTCCCGGGGGTGAAGGAGAGTGACCGCGCTATTTCCTAATAGCCAGGCGGGACCGTTCCAAGACAGTCCAAGCACCACCAATTGCGCGTCGGCAGGCCAACTGTCAAAATTCTGGAAAGCCGGGTTTTGCTTCAGCGCCCACTCGTTGCCTCCGAGCTTCTTAATCACGGCCGTTTTCATTGAATCATCCGTCAGCTTTAGCTTCGCATACGGTCGGTACCACGTAGCGTCATGGGGCCAGGGCAGCGCCTTCATGGTCTCCCATTCCATTGTCACTTCCGCATCGGAAGCGCCGCGAGGGGGATTGGCACCGCGAACCAGCCATTTCAACTCTTTGGCTTTCGGCAACCCTTGGCTACGTGAGAGCGCCAGACTCGGCGATGGCCCGTTGCCGTTGAAGTCAAGATCGATCCCATAAGCCGTGCCGACACGACCCTTTGAGTCGAGAAACATGTAGTCGTATTGACTGCCACCCTCGAATAGCGCGGTGAACTTCATGAAGTTGTCTTTTACCGACTGATGGATAGACACCTCTCTTCACCTCCGAAAGCAATTGGAATTGATAGGGGAACCCTCAGCTACAGTATACCATAATCCATCCCCAGGACTCGCGGTCTTTGTCCTGGAGCCGGTAGCCATCACGGTCAGTGTTTTTTTGACCGCGGGTTCTTCGCTGGATGACAGGGGATAGGGAACCGGGATTAGGGAACTGAGGAGCCCGCTGCGATCGCCTACATGCCAAAAGGCGGCACGTATGCGCCACCCGCGAGTTACTCCTTAAGAAGAATCTGAGTTGCCGTCGCCGCATCTCTGGGCCCGGACACGGCAGCCATCCGACCGTAGCTCCCCATAGCGTCGATGCTCTTGGGAATCGCAATTTCCATCCAAGCCCTGGCAATGGCAATAACCTCGAGGAGTTCGCGGAGTGTGAATCCTCGAGATGCCTGTCGCTTCACCATGGGGGTACCCCTCCAGAATACGTTTCAACCATCGGTCCGCCGACAACTATCCATGCGTTCGTCCAATCGTCGTCAACCGTCTGTCTCCGGCAAGCAACGGCCCCACAGGATACTGTTGCGCATTGTCGGGGACGCGGCGCATTTTGGCAATGGTACCCGCGTACCATCGCGGTGATCGCCTACATGCCAAAATGCGGCACGTATGCGCCACGCGCGACCGACTCGTAGGGGTACGGCTTGCCGCACCCTTTCCACTTTTGGCGCGCGATTGAACCATGAGGGTACGGCAAGCCGTACCCCTACAATCCGGCGGCCATGCGCATGCCCTCCGAGACGGGTACAATAGGTCTTGAGGTTCTGCCTTGCAGAAGGAATTGCTTCGCCGGGTGGAGGTCGGGGTTCGCGTGCTGGGTGCACTCGCGCTTATTGCCGGCGCCACCTTCTTCTGTTTTCACATCGTCAAGGTCAACGGTGTGACGGCGGCCCTAACTTTCCTTCTGGTGGTGTTGGGAGTCGGTACGCACTGGGGTTTGGCGGAAGCGCTGGCCGCGTCGATTGCCGGGATGCTCTGCCTCAACTATTTCTTTCTGCCGCCCATTGGGTCGTTTACGATTGCCGACCCGCAGAACTGGATCGCGCTTTTTGCCTTTGCGGTGACCGCGGTAATCGCCAGCCATCTTTCCTCCAGCGCCAAAAGGCAAGAGCTCGAAATCAGTCGCCGCCAGCGTGAGATGGAGCAGCTCTACACCTTAAGCCGCAATCTGCTGCTGCTCGACACGCGCGGCCCTCTGGCCCGATTGATTCCCAACCAGGTGGCGCAGGTTTTTGATTTGCAGGGGGTAGCGTACTTCGATCGGGCGACCGACCAGATTCACTGGGCCGGGCCGCAGGACATTCCCGTGGAAGCCAGCCGGCTGCGCGATGCGGCGGTACAAGGGACGGTTTTTCACGATGCCGCGGCGCATACCACCGTGATCCCCATCAGCCTGGGAGGCCCGCCCATTGGCAGCCTGGCCATTCAGGGTACGACGGTGTCGGAGGCGGCTCTCCACTCGATCTCGAACCTGGCGGCGATTACGCTGGAGCGCGCGCACGTGCAGGAGGTGGCCACGCGCGCGGAAGCGGCCCGGCAGAGCGAAGAGTTGAAGTCTACCTTGCTCGACGCCCTGGCGCATGAGTTCAAAACGCCGCTTACCCCCATCAAGGCTGCCGTGACCTCCATGCTATCCGATGGTTGCACTACCCCCAACCATCAGGAACTGCTCCATATCGTGGACGAGGAAACTGACCGGCTGAACACCATGCTGACTGAAGCCATCCAAATATCCCGCATCGAGGGGGGTAAGCTGCGATTGCATCAGAGCCCGCAGTCCATGAGCGGACTGATCCGCGTGCAACTGGACAGGCTGGGGGAGAGCCTGGAAGGGCGGAAAGTAGTGGTGGAGGTTCCCGAAGATCTGCCCCGCGTGAGTGTGGACCCCGAGTTCATCGGAATTGTGATTGGGCAGTTGTTGAACAATGCCCTGCGCTACACCCCGCCCGGCAGCCCTCTCGCCATTCGCAGCCGCGTGGAAGAGGGCGGAATCGTGACCAGCATCGAGGACAGCGGCCCGGGAATTCCCGAGCCTGAGCAGCAGCACGTGTTTGAGAAGTTTTACCGGGGGAAAGAGCATCGCGAGCGGATTCCGGGAACGGGCGTGGGTCTGGCCATTGCCCGGGAAATTGTGCGCGCGCATGGGGGAAAGATTTGGGTGGAGAGCCAGCCCGGCCAAGGCGCCAAGTTTTTGTTTTCCGTCCCCTGCGCGGCGGAACCGTAAATTCCGGGGGTCCGCAGGTAATATAAAGTGCGGTGAGTAGGATGGACTAGCCCTCTCCGAGGGGAGAGGGCTAAGTATTCAATTGGTTCGCATAGTGGCGGGTTACGGTTTGAGAAATTGCGAAAGAGCGTCCAGGCTCTTGATGAGCAAGGCCCGGATTTATCCGCTGGTAAAAGAGTTAACTATGATGGACTAGCCCTCTCCGAGGGGAGAGGGTGGACCGCCGCCGGCGTTTTCATCAGCCGGGGCGGGACGGGTGAGGGGTCAGTTCGCCATGCCAGTACCAACTCCCAGAGTTCGCGAACTACGGCGGCAAGAAACGGCATCAGAAAAGCTTGCGTGGCATCTTTTGCGCGACCGCCGCGCGGGACTCAAGTTTCCTCGCCAGTTTCCCATCGGGAGCTATGTCGTCGATTTCTACTGTTTTGAAGTTCGTCTGGCCGTGGAACTTGACGGAAGCGCGCATTCCCAACCGAACCAGGTTGAGAAGGATCGTGCCAAGGACGCCTACCTGACCCGCCTGGGGATTCGCGTGCTGCGGTTGCCGAACGGACAGGTGATGCAAGATCCTGAGGGGTTCGTGGAGAAGGTCCGCGAATCTGCGCTCAGCCGGATACCGTCGGAAAGACCCCTCACCCGGCCCGCTCCGGCTGGTGAAAGCGCCGGCAGCGGTCCACCCTCTCCCCACGGGAGAGGGCTAAGTATTCAACTTGTTCGCCGCGCGGCCAAGGAGTGGACACCGTGAACGACGCCAGGATTTTAGTGGTTGATGATGAGCCGCAAATCCGCCGGGTGATGCGAACCACCCTGGTGAGCCGCGGGTACGTGGTCAGCGATGCGCGCAGCGGCGAAGAAGCCCTGGAAAAACTCCGCGCCGAGCGCTTTGACCTGGTGCTTCTCGATATGAACATGCCGGGCATGGGGGGAATGGAGGCGTGCCGCGTCATCCGCTCCGAGAGCGATATCCCCATCGTCATTCTCTCCATTCGTAATGCCGAGAAGGATAAAGTTGAAGTCCTGGATGCCGGCGCCGATGATTACGTGACCAAGCCTTTCAGCACGCCGGAGTTGCTGGCGCGCATACGGGCGGCTCTGCGCCGAGCGCCGCTCGCCGGTCCCGGCCTCCCGGAAGTGCTTGACCTGGGCCGCACGGTGATCCATTTCGCCGCCCGCCGGGTTACGGTGGACGACAAGGAAGTGCGCTTGACCCCCAAAGAATTCGACCTCCTGCGCCACCTGGCCAGCAGTCCGGACGTGCCCATCCCGCATGCCAAGCTTCTTCAGGCCGTGTGGGGGCCGGACTACGGTGAAGAAGTTGAGTACCTGCGAGTCTTCGTCAATCAGCTTCGCAAGAAGATCGAGCCCGAACCCTCCCATCCCCAATACCTCCTCACCGAGCCGTGGGTTGGCTACCGGTTTCGCCTGCCGAAAAAGGGTTGACCCCCTGGCTGTTCAGCACCACCCCGGCGCTCAGCGCGCCACCCCTCCTCATCTGAGGAGGGGAGTTCTTTAAAAACTCCCCTCCTGATTCAGGAGGGGTGGCGCCTTGGCGCCGGGGTGGTTATCCGCGCTGGGGTAGTTTTCCGCAGCCTTTCCTGCCCTTCCAACCGCGCGAAGAAGACGGCCCGCGTGGCGAGAAATCCAGGTTAATGAAATCCTGACCAAGTCTTTATGCCTTCTTTATGGGTTTCCGGGCACCATAAGCGTTCGAAGGCTCCGACGAAAACCACCCCAGAAATAAAGTCGGGTCTGGCATGTCCGCTCTCCAGGCTTGGAAATTACGGTCAGGAGATGGACATCACGTGGTTTTCGCGGAATTGAGGTGACACCGCCATGGCGGACTTGGCTTACATCCTGATTGGTGTTCTGTTTTTCGTTGGTTGCTGGATTTTCACACGCATGTGTGAGCGTCTCTAGGGAGGGCTGACCCATGGATTTCATCATTGCCGGCATCGCCGCATTGTTTCTCTTCATTTATCTGATTTACGCCCTATTGCGTCCAGAGGAGTTCTGAGGAGGCTCGCATGACCATGACGGGTTTTGTGTACATTATTGTGTTCTTTTTGTGCCTGTTGGCAGTGACCAAGCCGCTGGGCCTCTACATGGCTCACGTTTTCGAGGGGGAACGCACCTTTCTCCATCCTCTATTGCGGCCCCTGGAACGGTTGATCTACCGGATATGCGGCATCCGGGAAACCTCCGAACAGCGCTGGACGCAATATTCCGCCTCGGTTATTGCCTTTACCCTGGCCGGTTTCATTTTTGTTTATGCCATTCAGCGCCTGCAAGGATGGCTGCCCATTAACCCGATGGGATTCAGCACCGCCCATGCTCCCGGTTATGCCACGCCTATGACCCCGGACCTGGCGTTCAATACCGCCGTGAGCTTCGTAACCAACACCAACTGGCAGGCTTACGGCGGCGAGCAGACGCTCAGCTACCTCACCCAAATGGCCGCGTTGACGGTCCAGAATTTCATGTCCGCCGCCGCCGGCATATCCGTGGCGATCGCGCTGATTCGCGGTTTTGCGCGCAAGGAAATGAACTCCATCGGCAATTTCTGGGTTGACGTGACACGCGCCACGGTGTACGTGCTGCTGCCTCTTGCCTTGGTGTTCGCCCTTTTTCTCTGCGCTCGCGGGGTTCCGCAAACTTTGCGGTCTTACCAAAAAGCCGCGACGGTGGAAGGGGCAACTCAAACCATCGCGGTGGGCCCGGTGGCCGGACAGGAAGCCATCAAGATGCTGGGCACCAATGGCGGCGGCTTTTTCAATGCCAATTCGTCCCATCCCTTTGAGAACCCAACCCCACTCACCAATTTCCTCCAGGTTCTGTCGCTCCTCATGATTTCCTCGGGACTCACCTATACTTTTGGAAGGATGGTGGGTGACACACGCCAAGGCTGGGCGCTGTTCGCCGCCATGGCGTTCCTCTTCTTTGCGGGCGTATTTATCTGCTATCCCTCGGAGCGCGGGGGTAATCCGAACATTGCCCGGTTAGGGGTGGAGACGGCGGCCACTCCCACCGAAGCGGGCGGTAACATGGAGGGTAAGGACGTTCGCTTTGGTATCGCCGGTTCCACCTTGTTTGCGACCGCGACCACCGACGCAAGCTGCGGCGCCGTGAACAGCATGCACGATAGCTATACACCCCTCGGGGGCTTCATCCCCATGTTCAACTTACAGACGGACGAGGTCATTTTCGGCGGAGTCGGGTCCGGTTTATACGGCATGCTGCTGTACGCCATCGTCGGGGTTTTTATTGCCGGACTCATGGTGGGCAGGACGCCGGAGTATATCGGAAAGAAAATCGAGCAAAAGGAAGTGAAAATGGCCATGGTGGCGGTCATTGCCACGGCCTTCTCCATCCTGGTCTTCACGGCGATTTGCGCGGTCATTCCCTTCGCGAAAAACGGTTACTGGAATGCCCCCGGGGCGGCCATCGCGAATCTCGCAAACTCCGGCCCGCATGGTTTCAGCGAGCTCCTTTATACCTTTTCCAGCGCTTCGGAAAATAATGGCAGCGCCTTTGCCGGAATTAACGTCAACACTCCCTGGTATAACCTCATGACCGCACTGGCCATGCTGATTGGGCGTTTCGGCTTCATTCTCCCCAGCCTGGCAATTGCCGGCAGCCTGGTTACCAAAAAGAGAGTGCCCACGACCAGTGGCACGTTCCCGACTCATGGCCCGCTCTTTATCGGCCTCTTGGTGGGGGTGGTGTTGGTGATCGGCGCCTTGACTTTCTTCCCGGCGCTTTCGCTGGGCCCGCTGGTGGAGCACTTTTTCATGCGCGAAGGAAAACTCTTGTCCTCGCTGCTGTTGACAATGGGGAGCTAATTCATGCCAACCACGACTGTAACGCCTCCGGCAACTGACGATTTAACGACCCTCATACCGAAGAAAGTGCTGCGCCCACGTCCCTTGTTCGACCGGCAACTCATGGGGCGCTCCCTCAAGGCGTCGTTTGTAAAGCTGAATCCGGCCACGCTTTTCAAGAACCCGGTGATCTTCGTGGTGGAAGTGGGCGCGACGCTAACGTCAGTGTTCATGATTCGCGACGTATTTATCGGGGCGCCCGGCATCGGCTTTTCGCTGCAAATTTCTCTCTGGCTCTGGTTCACGGTGCTCTTCGCCAACTTTGCCGAGGCCATGGCGGAAGCACGCGGCAAGGCGCAGGCCGACACTCTGCGTAAGGCCCAAACCGATTCCATAGCGCGGCGGATCGTTTCGCCCGGTAAGACGGAAATCGTTCCGGCCTCCAAACTGCGCGCCCAGGACGTGGTCCTCTGCGAGGCCGGTGAAATCATTCCCGGTGACGGCGATGTCATCGAGGGCATCGCCACCGTGGATGAGTCGGTCATCACCGGCGAAAGCGCGCCGGTCATCCGCGAATCGGGTGGAGACCGCAGCGCCGTTACGGGCGGGACCAAAGTCCTCTCCGACCAGATCAAAGTCCGCATCACCTCCAATCCCGGTGAGACGTTCCTCGATCGCATGATCGCCCTGGTGGAAGGGGCGGAGCGCCAGAAGACCCCCAATGAGATCGCGCTGAACATCCTGATTGCCGGGATGACTCTCATCTTCTTGCTGGCGGTGGTGACCTTGCAGCCGTTTGCGGTGTATTCGGTCAACTCCGCCCAGGCGGGAACAGTTCCGAGCGTGGCGGTGCTGGTATCGCTGCTCGTCTGCCTGATTCCCACCACCATCGGCGGCTTGCTTTCCGCCATCGGCATCGCGGGAATGGATCGCGTTATGCAGCACAACGTGCTGGCCATGAGCGGCAAAGCCGTGGAGGCTTCCGGAGACGTCAACACGCTGCTGCTCGACAAGACCGGCACTATCACCCTCGGCAACCGGCAGGCGGTGGAATTTCTTGCCGTCGAGGGGGTCACCGGAGACGAGTTGGGGGACGCGGCGCAACTCGCCAGCCTGGCCGATGAAACTCCCGAAGGGCGCTCGATTGTGGTGCTCGCCAAACAAGTGTACGGCCTCCGGGGGCGCGAGGTTGCTGACAACGAGGCGCACTTCATTCCTTTCTCCGCCTACACACGCATGAGCGGCGTCGACATCGGCCATCGCCAACTGCGCAAAGGCGCAACTGATGCCATTACGCATTTTGTCACCGAGAAAGGCGGGAAAATACCCCCCAACTTCACCGAGATGACGGACCGGATTTCCCGCACGGGAGGCACTCCGCTGGCCGTAGCCGACGGCGCCCGCCTGCTGGGAGTCGTGCACTTGAAAGACATCGTGAAGGGTGGAATGCACGAACGCCTCGACCAGTTGCGGGTGATGGGAATTCGTTCCGTCATGATTACCGGAGACAACCCCCTGACCGCGGCGGCAATCGCCAACGAGGCCGGTGTGGACGACTTCCTCGCGCAAGCCACGCCCAAAGACAAGATGGATTACATCAAGAAAGAACAAGCGCAAGGCCGCATGGTGGCGATGACGGGGGACGGAACCAATGATGCCCCGGCTCTGGCCCAGGCTGATGTGGGGCTGGCAATGAACACGGGCACCATGGCCGCCAAGGAAGCCGGCAACATGGTGGATCTGGACAGCAATCCCACCAAGCTCATCGAGGTGGTGGCCATCGGCAAGCAGTTGCTTATTACCCGCGGCTCGCTGACCACCTTTTCCATCTTGAACGATGTGTCCAAGTACTTCGCCATCATTCCGGCGATGTTCGCAGCCACCTATCCGGAACTTGACAAGCTCAACATCATGCGCCTTCACAATCCCCAAAGCGCTATCCTGGCCGCGGTGATCTTCAATGCGCTGATCATTATCGCTCTCGTCCCCCTGGCCTTGCGTGGGGTGAGATGCAAACCGCAAAGCGCCGCCTCGATGTTGCGCCGTAACCTCTGGATCTACGGATTGGGTGGGTTCATTGCGCCCTTCCCGTGCATCTTTCTGATCGACCGGCTGCTCGGTGTATTGCATTTGGCGTAGGGCCGGGCGGCATTCGGCCGGAGCCGAACGCCGTTGCCCCGACAAGGAGATTCCATGCGCTACCAACTTGCTCCCGCTTTTCGCTTCACCCTGTTGATGACCGTCCTGACGGGGCTGATCTATCCCGTCGTGGTCACGGGCCTTTGCCAACTCCTGTTCCCCCACTCCGCGAACGGAAGTCTGCTGGAAGTTAATGGAAGGATCGTGGGTTCCACTTTGCTTGGCCAAAACTTCAGCAAGCCGGAGTATTTCCACCCTCGGCCGTCGGCTGCCGGCAATGACGGATACGATGCCACCGCTTCCGGCGGGTCCAACCTTGGTCCCACCAATCAGAAATTGATCGATCGAATCAAGGCGGACGTCGCGAAATTCCGCAAAGAGAACCCCGGCTATCAAGGTCCCATTCCTGCGGATATGCTCACAACCTCCGCCAGCGGTTTGGATCCGGACATTAGTCCTGCCTCCGCTCTGGCGCAGGCGCCACGGGTCGCCCGGGCGCGCGGCGTGAGCCTCGAACAGATGCAGCAGGTCATTTCCGCTCGCACCGAAGGGCGCCAACTGGGTTTTTTCGGCGAGCCGCGAGTCAATGTCCTGTTACTAAATCTGGAGTTGGACAAGCGGTTTCCTCTTCACTGATTCAGGGTCAAAATCACGACGTCCATCGTCAAAGGTGTGTTTTTAGGAGCCTCGTAGGCCCTTGGGAGGCCGCCTGGGAACTCACACTTGGAGGTTACCATGGTGAGAATAAGCAGCCTGTTCGCACTGGTCGTGGCACTGTCATCATCTCTGGCATTCGGCCAATCGATGCTCGGCGGTATTCACGGGGTTACACGCGCTGACAATGGATTGCCGCTGCCGGGAGTGCAAGTGTTTGTGCAGCGTGTGGGCGAGAACACCGTCCGTCGCGTCGTCAGCAATGACCACGGAGCTTTCCTGGTTGAAAATCTCCAACCGGGGCGCTACCAATTGACGGCGAGCAAAGAAGGATTCGGAAACTCACCCGAGATCACCGTCGAATGGACAGCGCAACAGAGTTTTGTGGTTGACCTGACTCTCGGACCTGCGCAGGGTCCCAAGGCATCGCCTGATCAGGCCCCCACCGCCGAAACGCACGGACAACCGCCGGCCGGGAATCCCGGCGAAGCACCCCTGACCGATCGGGAAGAACAATTGCTCGCTCGGCTCGACCAATTGGAGCAGCGCTTGGCGGTCTTGGAAGCCAGGGAACCTCAGGCGGCCACCCCGGCTCCCCTGCCGGCTCACCCCACGCCGGTCGCTGCACCGGATAAAGGGGTTGTGCAGGCTGCCGCCCCGGTGACGCCCGTACTCGTAGCCTCCCTGGATGGGCCTGCCCCCTTGAAGCCGCCGGAAAAGCCCAAGGAGCTCGCACTTACGCCCACCCCGGTGACGCCGGCGGCCCTCACGCCACCCGCCGCTTCGCCTGCGGGCGCGGCCGCGGTTATTCCCCCACAGGAGACGACCCCCGCGAAACCCCAAAAGGTGGAACCATTTTCAGACGCCGATTGGACCTGGCTCAACGGCAACCCCCGCACCAAAGATATTTATTGGGACACGAAATTATTTACGCCGGAAATCCGGGCGGATGCGAACTATACCTATGACTTCAACCATCCCGGGGACCACTCAATGGGTGGGTCGAGCGAAATCTTCCGGTCAGGTGAAGTGCAATTGACGCAACTCGGCGTCGGCGGCGACTTCCACTATGCCAACGTTCGCGCCAGGTTGATGACCCAGTTCGGGATGTATTCGGAGACCACGCCCCGCAACGACGCCAGTCCCGGAAACGGCCAATGGGATCTGGACACTGCTTACCGCTACGTTTCGGAAGCCTACGGTGGATATCACTTCGACGTGCTGCACGGGATCAACGTTGATGCCGGGATTTTCATGTCCTATATCGGCCTGTTCAGCTACTACAACTTCGACAATTGGGCCTACCAACCCTCCTACGTTTCCTCCAACACGCCCTGGTTCTTCAATGGTGTGCGCGTACAGATTTTCCCCACCGCCCACCTGAAAATCGAGCCCTGGTTCATCAACGGATGGCAGTCGTATGCCTCGGCCAACGACCGGCCCGGTTTGGGAGGCCAGATTAAGTACACTCCGTACCCGTGGTTGAACATCATTTCCAACAATTACGGCCTGGGCAACGATGATCTGTTGACACCAAATCGCGCTCGCATCCACACGGACAATAGCGAGGAGATCAAATACTACGACCGGCCGCTGAATAGGGGCCTCGACAAGATGGCGGCCTCCTTTACCGAGGACTTAGGTTGTGAATATGGCGGTGGGGTGAGCTGCACGGGCGACCACAAGGGCGGTCCCAAACAGAGTTTCGCCGGCTATATGGTTTACAACCGCTTCTGGTTCCATAAGGATCTGTTCGGCCTGACGCTGGGGGGCGGCCAGATCAACAACCCGGGACGTTACCTGGTGCTCCTCCCCCCCATCAATGGGGAGGGCGCCATATCAGCAGCCACCAATTCACCCTACTTTAATGAAAGTCCCGGCTCCCCTTTCAAAGCCTGGGACAGCTCGATCACCTTTGATTGGATGCCCAAGCAGTACATTACCTTCCGCTGGGAATATGACTATCGCCACGCCAGTGTACCGTATTGGACGGGCCGGGGAGGCATCACGCCTCCGGGGGGCAATAACGGCTACCCCGGCGCCTATGCCTGCCAGAGCGGCGCAGCGGCGTATAACTCGATGAATAACACGGATATGACCCTGCCACAGGCGCAGGTGTTCTGCGCCAACAACGGCAGCAGCGTCTGGTTCCCGGACCTTCGGAGAGATGAGAGCTTCATCGATATCGACATCCTGGTCAAGTTCTAGGAAAGGTTTGGAAAGGGGGTAGTGACTCATTTTGAGGTGCCACGGGCGTCCCGCCCGTGAACGTGCACGGCCAAGATGGCCGTGGCACATCAAAATGAGTCATTACCGGAAAGGGTTTTCCGCCCTTTGCGCAAGCCTGGAGGTTAGGACAACGAGCTATGAGTCTCTATAGCCTCGCCCAGTTGCTTTGCTTCTTCCTGTTGCTGCTGGTCATCACCAAGTCCCTGGGCGCTTACATGGCGCGGGTCTTTGAAGGCCGGCGCACCCTGCTCTCTCGTTTCTTGTTGCCCCTGGAAAAGCTGATCTACCGGCTGGCGGGCATCAAAATAAAGGAACAGCGCTGGACGCAGTATGCCGCCGCGTGCCTCGCCTTCGGCCTCTGGAATTTCCTCCTCTTCTATGTTCTGCAACGCTGGCAGACCTTCCTGCCGCTGAACCCTCAACATTTCGGGACGGCTCACAGCTTCCCGCCTTCCACGCCACTCACCCCCGACCTCGCCTTTAACACCTCGGTCAGCTTCATGACCAACACCAGTTGGCAATCCTATGCGGGGGAAACCACTCTCACCTATCTTTCCCAGATGGCGGGCGTGGCCGTGCAGAGCTTTACGTCGGCAGCCGCCGGCATGGCGGTGGCGTTAGCTTTGGTTCGAGGCTTTGCCCGCGAGCGGACCAGCGCTGTGGGGAATTTCTGGGTGGACCTCACGCGGGCCATTCTCTACGTGTTGCTGCCCCTGTCGCTGGCCGGGGCTCTGCTGCTGGGTTCGCGCGGAGTCATCCAGAATTTTCACCCCTATCAGACCCTGAAAACACTGGAGGGTGTTGCGCAAACGGTTCCGGGAGGTCCGGTTGCTTCTCAGGAGTCGATCAAGCTCCTCAGTTCCGATGGCGGAGGATTCTTCAATGCCAGCTCCGCCCATCCCTTTGAGAATCCCACCCCCTTTACGAACTTCGTGGAGATGCTCCTGATTCTGGCGATTCCCGCCGGGCTGACTCACACCTTCGGCCGAATGGTGCGCGACCGCCGCCAGGGCTGGATGCTGTTTTTCGTAATGTTGGCCCTGCTGGCTGCCGGAAGTCTGGTCGCCACCTCGAGCGAGCAGCGCGGCAATCCGCTTCTGGGCCGGCAGGGTGTGGAGCAATCGGCGCGCGCCGCGAATCCCGGCGGCAATCTCGAAGGTAAAGAGGTGCGCTTTGGGATTGCGGGCTCAGCCCTCTTCTCCGTGGTGAGCACCGCCACGAGCTCGGGAGCGGTTAACAGCATGCACGACAGCTACACGCCGCTCGGCGGGCTGGTTCAGATGTTTAACATCAAGACCGGCGAGGTCATTTTCGGCGGGCCGGGATCAGGTTTGTATGGAATGCTGCTCATCACGCTGGTGGCCGTCTTCATGGGCGGGCTGATGGTGGGCCGAACCCCGGAATACCTGGGAAAGAAAATCATGGCGCGGGAGATGAAGATGGTGATGCTGTCGATGATCGCCTGCTCGGCGTGCATCCTGCTTCTGGCGGCGGCGAGCACGATGATAGGCTTTCGCCCCGCGTCCTACTGGAACCCTCCCGGAGCACCGACCGCCAACCTTGCCAACCCCGGCCCTCACGGATTCAGCGAGATCCTGTACGCCTATGGGAGCGCCACGGGAAACAACGGGAGTTCCTTTGCGGGGCTCAATACCGATACGCCTTGGTACAATCTCACTCTCGGCCTGGCGATGCTGGTCGGCCGGTTCTTCATCATCATTCCGGTGCTGGCCATCGCCGGCAGCCTGGCCATCAAACCCAAGACGCCGGTCACCAGCGGGACACTGCCGACCGATGATCTGCAGTTTTCCCTGCTCCTTCTCGCCACGATCATCGTTGTGGCCGCGCTAACTTTCTTGCCCGCCTTCGCCGTGGGTCCAATCGTAGAGCAATTTTTGATGAACGCCGGCAGGACGTTTCCCCTCTGACTTCCGCAAAGTGACGGGTGAAAATCACGGTCAGTTTGCTCTCGCGGCTCCCGTTCGTTCTTGACAAAGCTTTATAAGCCCCTAGCCCGCATTTCTCACCACGGGCAAACGAACCGAAGTTTGGAGTGCGGCGACTCGTCGCCGCTTTCCATCGCCGCGACTCGTCGCGGCGAATCACCCAGCGCTGACGAGTCAGCGGTAGAAAAAGCGGGAGCGAGCTCCCGCACTCCGAAATTGGCCTCCGTCCGCCCGGACAAGCGGTTCGATCGTGGCGGCCGAAGTTTGGAGTGCGGCGACTCGTCGCCGCTTTCCATCGCCGCGACTCGTCGCGGCCAGTCACCCAGCGCTGACGAGTCAGCGGTAGAAAAAGCGGGAGCGAGCTCCCGCACTCCGAAATTGGCCTCCGTCCGCCCGGACATGCGGTTCGATCGTGGCGGGCGTGGAAACCATCAGCAAGGCCCTTTAAGGTCGGGGCTTAACCCCGCACTTCCAAAGCCGTGGTGAGAAATGCGGGTTTATGGCTCGTGACTATTCGACACGTTGAAGCAGATCTTAGACAAAAGGTCCGCACTTACTCTTTCACGGACAAATGGCCTGAAAATCGAACTTGACTTTGTTGTCGCCGGTGCTAAACTTCGGACATATTGTAAATGAGGGGAAGACCATCTGTTTTCCCTTCAGTAGCGGGGTAAGTAGGCTAACAAAACTGTAGGTTCTCAGGGCCCTAGGAGCAAGCGGAACGAAGCGTCAAGCGGATTACGGATGTTCATCCGCGAGGGGATGAAGTCTTTATGTCCCTCGCGCGCAGTCCCAAGTTGGATAGGCAGGACGCAGATTGCGTGCGGCTGGGTTGCTTCACAGTGGACACCTGGGGCTTTTTGTCACGTGCGGCTTCGGCATCTTCCTTACGACATCTCTAAAATGGAGGAACACCCATGACAGAAGAAATCAAAAAGGCAATCGACAACGACCCGGAAACCATAAATCGTGCCGGAAGCGACAAGGATGAGATCACGGACAAGGACCTGGAAAAGGCGGCTGGCGGTTGGGGAATCCATCCAGATCATCCCTAGCCCCGACGGTTGGGTAGTGACTCATTTTGAAGTGCCACCGGCGTCCCGCCCGTGAACGGGCACGGCCAAGATGGCCGTGGCACTTCAAAATCTTGTTCTCCAGGGGCACTGTGTCCCTTCGCTATAGTGATATATCTTCGTCGGCCCGCAATTGACGGTACGAGGGTTGTCCCCGCCAGGGGCGGACCCTTTTGTGCCTTTGCTTTTCCGTACGCTTCAATCACGGCTACCCACCGTTGGCCCCTGCCGGGGCCTATCAGGACCCGATCATGTTAGGGCTGAACCTCCTATTAAGAGAACTAAATTCTTACTTGACACTTGCCCATGCCGTATTAAACTCGTTGCCACAACGGAACGTAGCATCCAGACAGTGCATAACCAGATAGTCCGCGGAGGAGGGTTAGATGTTAAATGCGTTCGGTGTCTATGCGGGTGTCATTGGGTTGGTGATGATCGTATGGTTTTTTCATGTGGGGTTCCTGGTCAAAAAAATCCTCAAAGAACAGCAGGAGACCAACCGCGTCCTTCGTCAATTGGCCAATGCCGGTTCGGGCCCAGGGGCTGCTCCCAAGGCCAGTTAGCCGGAATTTCCAATATCCGCTTCCCACCGACCCCCAAAATACCCCTGACCTCCGCCCAACGCGAGTGGCTGTCGGGTTTGGAGTGCCGGTGCCTTCACAAGAATAGTCCCTATTGAAACGAGGCTTCTTATGTTCAAAATTACCCGCCGCAAATTTCTCGGTTCTGCCCTAGCTGCCGGCTTATGCTCTCAAGGAGCCTTCGCCAAAAAAGAAGCGAAGCTGCGCATTGGAGTGACCGACTGGAACCTGAACCTGGGCGCCAGCCCCGAGGCGGTGCCGCTGGCGGCCAAGCTGGGATTCGATGGGGTCCAGATGTCTTTCGGGCGAAAGCTGGTGGATGGCAAGCTGCCCACCGACAATCCGGAGGTGATTGCCCGCTATCTCAGCCTTTCCAAGCAACACAAGATCCCGATCGACGGAACCTGCGTCGACATGCTGCATGTCAATGGCCTGAAGAGCGACCCCCTGGGCCCCAAGTGGGTGCTCGATTCCATTCGCCTGACCAAGGCCTTGGGTACCAAGGTGATTCTCCTCCCCTTCTTCGGCCGCTGGGCCCTCCAGACCCACGACGAGATGGACCACGTCGGCGATGCACTGCGCGCGGAAGCCACCAAGGCAGGAGTCATCCTGGGCCTCGAGGACACCATCTCCGCCGAGGACAACGTCCGCATCATGGAACGGTCGCAGTCGGCAAGCGTGCTGGTGTACTACGACGTGGGGAACTCCGCCAAGGCCGGGTTCGATCCGGTAAAGGAGATCCGCTGGCTGGGACGGGACCGGATTTGCCAATTCCATCTTAAAGATAATCCGCACTACCTCGGTGAAGGAAATATCCAGTTTCCGCCCATCATGCAAGCCATTCACGAAATCCGGTTCTCCGGCTTCGCGAACCTGGAGACCGATTCGCCGTCGAAGGATTTAGAGGCGGACATGCGCAAGAATCTCGCTTACATCCGCGGCGTCATGGCAGGGTAGGGAATGGGCAGAAAGCAGCAGCCGGTTGGCAGTAGGCGGTAGGCAGTGGGCGATAGGCAATTGGCGGAAACCGGAACGCAGCGAGCTTTTTTGGGGAGTCCCGGTGCGCAGGGATAGGCTGAAAGCTGGCGGCTGCCAGCTATAGGCTTTCTGCCGTCGCCCCTTTGGGGGAAAGGGCTGTTACTCAGGGTGTGGTCGGCTGAAGGACACTCACAATGAGAAATACTCAGTGTAGTTCAGCTCCTTCCACGACCTTGCATGCCAGGATCGTTCTGTGCTCGGCCGCCCTTGTCGTGGCGCAGGCTTGTGCCTTGGGGGCGGAGAGCCGCGAGATTCCCGCACCTTGGAATCCCTCCATCCAGGTTCGCGGCCCCTCGACGGATTCCGACGGCTTTACGGAGTACCAGACCCTGAGCGAGTATCAGCCCGGATGGCTGCCGGTGCGGGTTCTTTTTCCTGCGCAGGTCGAACCCGGCCGCCGCTATCCGGTTCTTTACCTCCTTCCCGTCGAAACCGATGCGGTGGAAAAAACGAAATGGGGCAGCGCCCTGGTGGAGGCTCGCAAACTGGACTTCGCGAACAAGTACGGGTTCATCTGTGTCGCGCCCGCCTTCGCCCAGGTCCCCTGGTATGCCGACCACCCCACGGACCCGTTGATTCGCCAGGAGAGCTACTTTCTGAAGGTGATTGTTCCCTTGGTGGAACACGATCTGCCCGCGCGCAAGGATCCCGCCGGGCGCCTTTTGGTGGGATTCAGTAAATCCGGAAACGGGGCGGTTTCACTGCTACTCCGCTACCCGGAGCGATTTGGATGCGCGGCCGCCTGGGATGCCCCCCCTTGTCCTCCGCTCGCCGGACCGTTACGGAATGGATAAGGTGTACGGAACGCAGGCGAATTTCGAGAACTACAGTTTTTTCCCTCTCCTCGCGCAACGCGCCGAAGAGTTGCGCCAATCGCGCCCCCGGCGGCTGACCCTTCTCGGGTACGACCTCTACCGTGACCAAATCCAAGCGGCGGGCGATGAACTCGAAAAGCTGGGAGTCCCGCATTTCTTCGCGAACGATATTCATCGAAAACACGCCTGGGATAGCGGATGGCTGCCGGAAGCCGTCCAGGATTTGGCGACATGCAGTTCGGAGTTCGGAGTTAAGTAATCCTCGGGTCAGGCCTACCTGCACGCCTTCCCACGGCTGGCTCGCCGTGGGCCACAGGATGCCGCCACTCCGTGGCTGAATCGGAGCTTTCTTATTCCTTCAACCCTTCCAAATGCGGGTCGAGGCACTCTTCCGACCTCATCAACTCATCCCACGTGTATTCCCCTAACTTGTAGGCGGCGGTTCGGCCGAGGATGGTGGTCAGGTTGCTTCGCACCGAGGGCGCCACGGTGGAGTAATCAAGCCGCCCGGAAGTGACTTGGTCGTAGAAGGCCGCGATATTGCGGACCGCGCCGGTGGTGTAAAGCATTCCGTCCCGTCCTCCCGCGTAATTGGCCTTGCCTTTGATGCTGACATCGCCGGCGTAGTGCGTGTCGAGGGCGCCTTCCGTGCCGAACATCTGGCAGCGAATATCGTCAGCGCCCTCGCCATACTGCTTGGAGTAGAACGTGACGAGCAAATCTTCGGGGAACCAGAAAATCACCGAGAAGTGGTCCCAGACGTCGCCGAGGGTGCGGGACTTGAGGCCGCCCGTCCCCAGCGCTTTCACCGGATGCTGGTCAAGGACCCAGGTCATGACGTCCAGCGCGTGGATGTTTTGCTCGGTGATGATGTCGCCGGAAAGCGCCCGGCTTACTCCCCAGGCGCGCAAGCGGAGTTCGGGATCCTGGGGACTGGGCTCCAGCTCTTTAAGCATGCGCGGCCAGGGAGAGCCGGCAACGTACGACGCTTCGCCACAAACGATGCGACCGATGCCGCCTTCCTTCTGCACGCGCCGGATGGCCTCCTGGTAAAAAGGATCGGTGCGCGTCTGAAAATCGATCAGGTAAGCAAGCTTCTTCTCGGCGGCTTTCTTCGAGCTCGCCTCAATGCTGCGGCAGCCGGGAACGTCCACCGCCGTGGGTTTGGCCAGGTACACGTGGGCGCCCGCCTCGACCGCCGCGGCAGCCTGCTCATGATGAAAATAAGGAGGGCTCTCGATGGCCACCGCGTCCACCTTCGCTTCCAGCAATCTTTGGAAACCCTTCAGGCCCGTGAAGCGCCGGGCCGCGGGCACGTTGAGCTTGTCGCCAAAGGCGTTCACCCGGTCCGGGAAATAATCCGCGGCGGCGGTGATTTCGTATCCGCCGTGCTTTTGGAAAAGATTGGCGATCCACGTACCGCGGCTGCCGCAGCCAATCGAGCCCAGCGAAATTTTGGAATTCACTTGTGACCCGCCCGCCAGTTCCGGCTTCATGATGCTGAATGACAGGGCCGCGCCACCGGCCCCGGCGAAGAATTGGCGGCGATTCAGGCCGCCGCGGACTTCCTGCGTTTTAGGCTTGCCCGATTTATTCCTCATTGGATGACCTCCTGGCCATAAAGCGATTTTGCGGGGGCCAGATTAACACCGGGGGAACTCGATGTCTATCTGTCGGAAGTGGAGGCGGTGGCTCATTTTGAAGTGCCACGGCCATCCTGGCCGTGCCCGATCACGGGCGGGACGCCCGTGGCACCTCAAAATGAGTCACTACCGAAATGAAAGTGGCGGGGCAATTTGCTGTAGCGGCGGTCTCCGACCGCCGGCTCTTGATTCGATAGATTTCGGCGGCCAGAGACCGCCGCTACAGCAGACCAAACTACCGGGATGGATGAAATTTCATTATTTTTTAAAAGTGTGCAATTTTGACCAGACGGGAAAGATTACTCCTGACATATTGTCCGCATCATACAAGCGGAGATTCTCAGGTGTGCGACTCGACCCTATCCAATAACCTACCGACGATTCTCCGCACCCCCCTCCACTGCTGCAAGCTAGATCGTGCAGGTACCAAAGCCCTAAGGGCACTTCGGGTTTGACCGAGGTGCCCTCCTCCTAAGATCGTGCAGGTCCCATAGCTCTAAGGGCACTTCGGCTCTGACCGAGGCGCCCTCCTCCTTTGAGATTTTCACCACTCGCGACTGGAATGGCTTTACCTTTTGCCATTTGCGCTTTGCGTTTTGACTTTCTCTTGCAGCTCGGCCGCGCTGCGCCTCTGTGTGGAATCTATTCTCCGTGCCTGCCCCAACCGCTTTTTTACTCCAACGGTCCCTGGGCCGGGGAGTATACTGGCGCGTGGCCGGGAAGAAATCCTGGCCCGGGGCACAAGATCCCGGTTCACGGGAAAAGGTATCCATTTGATCGTGTATCGATCATTCCGCCAGGGAGGGATCGTGGTGATCACAGAGCGACTTATGCAAGCACGCATACTCGTGACGTTGGTTGTGGGCTTCGTTTTGCAGGCCCTGTCCGCCGCGGGCGCGGGCATTCCCCTGAAAAGCACCTCGGATCAACCGCCCCGCAAAGTCATCGTCGGAACGGTCATGCAGCCGTTCTGGGGAAAATATCCGGGCCTCGAGAAACGCTTGCAGCAACTGACGGTGATCGTCGATCGCATGCAGGCGCTGTCACAGAAGAAGTATGGCCGCGGCTTGGACTTGGCGGTGCTGCCGGAAGTCGCCATAACCGGTCAAGGCGAGGATGTAGGAACCGTGGCGGGTTGGTCGTACCCGCTGAAAGGCGCGATCCAGGATACTTTCGCACAGGAGGCGCGCAAACTCCATTCCTACATCGTGGTAACGACTTACCTGCGGGAGGAAGGGGCCGCCAAGCGGTATTCCAACGCCGCCATTCTTTTCGGCCGCAACGGAGAAGTGGTGGGCATCTATCGCAAGGTGCAGCTCGTCGTCGATACCCGCACCGGCTCGATGGAACATGGCTGCACTCCCGGCAGGGAAGAACCCGTCTTCCAGTGTGATTTCGGCAAGGTGGGGATACAGATTTGCTACGACATGGATTTCGATTACGGTTGGGGGGAACTGGCCCGCAAGGGCGCTGAGCTGGTGGCCTGGCCGTCCCAATCGCCCGAGACTTCCCAACCGGCCTGTCGCGCCAAGCATAACCACTACTACATCGTCTCCAGCACTTGGCACAACAACGCTTCCATCTTCGAGCCTACGGGCAAAATCGTCTCGCAAGTAACCTGGGCCATGCGGGATGATAAGGTCAAGGTGGGCAACCTCAACCCTCCCGAAAACAACATCCTGGTTCAGGAACTCGACCTGAGCTACGCCATCGTCGCATATAGCCGCGCCCTACAGAGGGGAGAAGCCCTCACCAAACTTTACGGCGATAAAGTGGGCTACCGTTATTACCAGGACGAGGAATGCGGAATGTTTTGGTCGAATGACCCGCACATGACCATCCGCCAGATGCTGCGCGGTTTGGGCCTGGAAGAGATGCAGGAGGAATACCAGCGCGCCGCGGAGTTCTACCATAAAGCCGGCCTTCCGGGTTACTGAAGGCTGGCGCCTGACGGGGTGGCGGGCAAGCCGGGTAGTCATGGTGAATCGTGGTGAGGCAGCCTGCGGCCCTCGACTTGAGGCAGTGGTGCAGTTTGGTTTTTTGGTGCGGCGGGCGGCAACCGCTTGCTGTAGCGGCGCTCTATGACCGCCGTCGGCGCTCATAGAGCGCCGCTACAGTCCGTGCTCGAATGGCGCCGCTACAGCAAGCTCGGCCACTGCTCGACTTGACTTTGCGCCTGGTTGGAACTACGTTTAGTGGAGATGGGAAAGGTGCGTAGCCCTTTATAGGCGGATGAGGTCAGGGCATGAAACATCGGTTTACCATCGCCATCCCCATCGTGATGCTGGGAGCATTGGCTTTTGTATCGTCCGCCGCCGCCCAAAGGGGCATCAGCGCTAAATCCGCCCCCATGGGTCGAGCGGCGTCGGGCAGATCTTTCGGAATGGGCGGAAGGAGCGCCTTCCGTCCCGCTTATCCCCTACGCTCAGTCTATCGTAATCGAGGACGCGGTTGGGGATGGGGATGGGGATATCTGCCCTACCCGGACTACGACGACACCTCTGATTTCGAACCGGCTATCACCGAAGTGCTTCCACCGGAAAGGTTGATCCAACCCATCGTACTCGAAAAGCAAGGGGATGAATGGGTACAGGTCGGGGGTTACAGTCACTCGCCTGCGCAACCTGCGCCGCCCAATGCCGTGGAAGCGACCCAGCGGCGCTCGACTGTGCCGAGCGCGAATGAGGCCCCCGAACCCCCACTTCCGGCGGCCGTACTGGTGTTTCGCGACGGGCACCAGGAAGAGGTCGAAAGCTACACCATCATCGGGAGCACCTTGTACACGAAAGCAAATTACTGGACCAGTGGCTCGTGGACAAGGCAGATCGAGATTGCCAACCTGGATGTTCCCGCCACCTTGAAGGTGAACCAGGAACGAGGTTCGAAATTCCGCCTGCCCTCCGGACCGCAGGAAGTGATGGTCCGGCCGTAACCTTCCGATTTCGATCCCGACTAGACGCTTGTTAGAGATGGACCAGAATAGTACACTGCTTCTTGAGAGGCACTTGTGCCGATGCAGACCGATTACGACCGCCGACCGGATCCGGAGCTCCTCCTCAAACAATTGGACGCACAGGACGACCAGCTTCAGCATGAGCGTTTGAAGGTCTTCCTGGGGTACGCCTCGGGAGTGGGCAAATCGTTCCGGATGCTGGATGAAGGCCGGCGGCGACGGGCGCGCGGGCAGGATGTAGTGATTGGCGCTATGCAGCCGAACATGCCCTGCGAGCTCGAGCACCTGGTGCAGACGATGGAAGTCATTCCCCTCAAGAAAATCGGAGAGGGCATGGCGATGGACGTCGAAGCCATCCTTTGCCGGCACCCGCAAGTCTGTCTAGTCGATGGCGTCGCCTACGACAATCCTCCCGGCAGCAAGAACCCCAAGCGCTGGCAGGATGTGGAAGAGCTCCTGGGGGCGGGAATCATCGTGATTACTTCCCTCAACCTCCAGCACATCGAGGAGTGCCGCGAAGACGTGGAAAGGATCACCGGCAAACGGGTCACGGAGACGGTGCCGGAGCGGTTTCTCTACGCCGCCAACGAGATCGTCATTGTCGATGTCCCACCCGAACTCCTTCTCGAACGCGCCGGCCAGTCCTCGACGCCCGAACCCGGTCCGGCCGACATACCGCGACAACTCTCCGCGCTGCGCGAGATCGCCTTGCTTCTGGCGGCGGAAGTCGTGGACAAGCAACTGGAGGGTTACCTTCTCGCCCATGGCATTGAGCAGCTCTGGGGAACCCAGGAGCGCATCCTGGTTTGCCTCACGCCCGCCTCCAACGCCCAAGCCATGATCGCCAGCGGAAGGCGCAACGCCGACCGCTTTCACGGAGAACTTTTCACCGTGTACGTCCGTCATGACCGGCTCACCGAAAAGGATGAGGCGCACCTGGAAGAGCGTCTGGAGAGCGCGCGGCTTATGGGAGCTGCCACTGCCGCGCTGGACGGGGACGACCCGGTCGAAACGTTGATGGATTACGCGCGCGCCCACAGGATCACCCAGATTTTCATAGGTCACCCCAGCCGGGAACACTGGTGGGATCGCTTCCTGGGCGGCCCTCTGGATCGGCTCATTCGTGCCGCAGAAGGGATCGACGTGCGGGTGTTTCCGCATTGAGCCCTGGGAGCGGGGCGCGGGCCGCGGGGATTTTTGAAGTTGGGAATTGGAAGTCAGGAATAGGCGCTGTTCCCTAATCCCTGTTCCCTAATCCGTATTCCCTTCTTGAACTGATTATGGACACTGGATCTCATACGCGGGGCCGGCTCAAAGTGTACCTGGGGTACGCGGCCGGCGTCGGCAAGACCTACCAGATGCTGGCCGACGCCCATGAACTGGTGAAGAAGGGCGTCGATGTCGTGATCGGCTACCTCGAACCGCACGGGCGCGCCGACACGATCGCGCAAGCCCAAGGGCTGGAGTTGATTCCCCGATGCAAAATGGAGTATCGGGGGTCGGTCTTCGAGGAGATGGATATGCAGGCGATCCTCGAACGCCATCCCCAGGTGTGTATCGTGGACGAGCTGCCGCACACTAACGTTCCGGGCTCCACCCATGCGAAACGCTGGGAAAATGTCCTGGAACTGCTGGAGGCCGGAATCGATGTGATGACCACCATGAATATCCAGCACCTGGAGAGCTTGAATGACCAGGTCTGGAATATGACCGGGGTGCGGGTGCGCGAGACGCTTCCGGATTGGGTCATGAAACAGGCGGACGAAGTGGTGATGGTCGACCTCACGCCGCGGGCGCTTCTGAACCGGCTGGAGCGCGGCGTCGTGTACCCTCCGGAAAAGGCCCAGCGCGCTCTGCAAAACTTTTTCAAGGAATCCACGCTGGTGGCGTTGCGCGAGATCGCTTTGCGGCAGACCGCCCACGAGGTCGAGATTCGGCAAGTCACGATGCCGGACCCCACCACCGAAACTCCGGCGGTGCCCACCGAGGCGTCCAATGCGGAAAGCAGCGCGCCTGTCCCTTTGAACGATCGGCTCCTCGTCTATGTGACGGAGCATCCCTCCACCGCCATGCTCATCCGCCGAGGCCGTAGGATGGCCGATTATCTGCAAGCGGACTGCTTTGCGGTGTTCATCCACGAAGGGGAGTTCAGCACCCTGCCCAAGGCTAAACGCGAGGCCGTGGAACGCCACCTGACCTTCGCGCGCAACCTCCACATCGAAACCCGCGTGCTTCAGGGCCTTGACATTGCTAATACCTTAATAGATTTTGCCCGCCTACATAATATCACGCAGATCTTCATGGTGCGCCCGCAGTACTCGCCCTGGGAGGGATTCCTGGGGCGAAATCTGATCCACCGGATCGTTCGCCACGCCCGCGATATGCAGGTGACCATCGTCGCGGAAAGACGCCGCGACGTTCATGACTGACCGCGCCACCCTCCCCACGCGGAATCTGAGAAGGTGGGGAAGTTCTTCGCGCCGGCCATCGCCGGGAATTGCGCAACCCGCCGCCGCCCGCCCCTTCACGCGGCTTTCCGCCTCTCCGCCCCCTTCCGGCCCTCCGGCTGGGGAACGAAAATGTCCTGCCAGGTGAGCCCGCATTCTTTCACCATGGCCACGGCATACTCCATGCGCCCCAGGTTGCGGTCGCCGTTATTGGTCCCAAAGGAGAATTTCACGCCCGCTTTCTTGGCGCGCTTGATGAACGCGGCGCTGGGAATCCGGTAGCGATTATTGATCTCGATGGCGATGTCGTTGGCCTTCGCGGCGTCGATGACTTTCTGCATGCGCTCCGGGGTCCACAAACGATCGTAGTCGTGCGCGATCAAATCCGGCAGGAAAGTGGGATTGGCATGGATGTCGATGGGTTCGTGGTTGAGGATGCCGAGAATCCGGTCCACCAACATTTCCATGAACTTCTCGCTATCGGGGATCTCGCCGACCTCTTCGGGAATCCACAGCCGCATGCGCCTGCCGCGGTCGTCGGTCCAGGTCATGGCGTCCGTGAAGGCGTAATCAAATTTGGCGATGGTTTCCAGTGAGAAGAGTTTGACCCATTCGCGGCCTTCGCCCTGCAATGCCACAAAACAGGGTTGCCCTTTCATGCTGGCCAGGAATTCCTCCACCCCGGCGTCGGTGGTGATGGGAAATCCCAGCCCGCCGTTGACGGCGATTCCGTACATGATTCCCACGCGACGCGAGTTCGCGAGCGCCTCTTCCAGCGTCAGGCCGCCCTTCAAGTGGGTGTGGTAGTCCACCACGGGAAAGCCCTGCTGATGCATGTGCAGCAGGTCGCGGTAAACGTCATCCGGGGCCGGCCGAACTTCCCCCGCCGTCGCGAGGTTATCGGGCAGAGGCTTTATCAGGAGGTTGCGAAAATACACCGGGGAGTGCGGATCGTGGCATTCGAGCGCCACGGTGCCGCGGCCGAATGGGTCCCCGGGAGAATTGGTCAGGGGGACAGGGGGTTCTGATTCAATGTAGTCGACAATCAGCGTGCCGTTCAGCCAAACCTGCACTTGGTTGCCACGCACCGCAACGTGTAACTCGAACCACTCGTCGTCTTTCGCGAGGGCCTTGTAAATGTCGCGGATCCCATAAAGTGACCCGGTCTTGCGGCGGTCCTGGTTGTCGGCTTCACCCGCAAGGGCATTGTCGATTTGAATCTTGAAGCCCTTCACCGGGGCGCCGTGCGGCTGGAACTGGGTGTGAAGATATATCCCGGAGGACGCGCCCGGCCGGGCCAGAACTTCCGCTTTCAACTCGAAGTTCTTGAAGCCTCCGTTCTCCACCTGGCCTGCATAAAACAGGTGCGCACGCGGTCCGGCGGCCACGATCTTTCCGCCCTCCACTCGAAACGAGTGCCGATGCTCGCCAGCCTTCCAGCCTTCTAGCGAGCGGCCGTCGAAAAGTGGAGTCCAATCGCCTTCACCACGGAGCACGGAGGGCAGAAATATCAGGGAAGCCATAAGATTACGCCTGGAAATCAAAAACATCGAAGAGTCCTTTCCGACTTCGGGTCGGGGACAGCAGTATAAACGTCTAACGCCCATATGCCAAATTCCGTTGTGCGCGGCTAGTGGTCAGTTTGATCAATTTGTGGTTTCAATTTCCAATGCGCCAAAGTCGCTATGCAGTTTTCGCGGCCGCACTTGGTATCGAACCCCCTACAGCGAATTGCAAACTCCAACTCCGTACCAAGCTCCCAGCACTTGGCGCCTTCATCTAACTAACTTTATTTTCATCAACATCGCGAGAGACAGATTTCAACTGGTTTGTTTTCATCAACATCGTGGTGGGGCATAAAAGCGACATTTTTTCTCCATGTGTTTTCAATAACATCGCGAGACTATCCGGCATTTTTCCCCTCCGCTTTTTTCGCAACGCCTCCCGCCGGTCAAGCTAACTCGTTTTATTTGAAACAGATAGGATTTTGACAAATTTTCCATTTTCATGCTAACCCGTTTATTTTCTGACATATCGTGGAAAACTGCGTTTCTTCGCCAGCGCGCCCGCAGCTAAAACTAACTCATTTTATTTGAATGAGATAAAGATTTGATTGATTACGCCTTTCCACCGCTAAGCCCTTTTGTTTTCTGTTATATCGTGGTGAACTTCGTCCATTTTTGTAGCGCTGAACTTTAGTTCAGCATGTGCCGACCTGAAGGTCGGCGCTACAGTTCAGTATGTCCCGACCCTTGTGGCATGGCCATCCTGGCCATGACGGACACGGGCGGGACGCCCGTGCCACTTCCCACTTTGGTGCGCAACTTCACCACGACATTATCCTCCACTTGATAGCCTAGCAGGAACTCGTCCCTTGTCAAGAAAGATATCTCCAAATGGGCTACGGGTAGGGAAAAATCGTAATAGGGGGCGTCTAATTGTCCGAAATACCGAAAGAGGCGAGAATCCTACGCTTTCCCCGCCGTTGCTCGTAAAGAACCTTGGATTGCCCCTGCGGATTCGTCGGTAAACACAAGGCGATGAGGCAGGGGCTATTTCCTCGAACCCCGCTCAGTATCGGGCGGCATTCGCCAGCACCCGAGGCAAAAATAGCCGTGCGAAGTGGATTGCCATTTAATCGGTTTGACTGAGCGTGTTAGTAGAATTATTCTTGATTTTCAGTCTCCTGGAACGGGGAATTCATGAACAACTCCTGTGCAAGGCACGCTGTCAGCGTGTTCGTCTTGGACTTCCCACGAACGGTTTTGTCCTGGTCCGCCTGGAGACGATTGCGACTGCGCAAAGGCTGTTGCGGCGAAGGAGGACCGTGGTGAAACAAGCGGCAGACGAAGAAGCTTGGCCGAGCCTTCCATTGGAGTCCTGGAGCGGCACTTACGCGACGTTGCATATGTGGACTCAGATCGTCGGCAAGATTCGCCTCGTGCAAAGTCCCTGGGTCAATCACTCCTGGCATGTCACGCTTTACGTGACTTCCCGAGGGCTCACGACTTCGCCCATTCCGTATCGCACCCGGACGTTTGAAATCGAGTTCGATTTCCTCCATCACCAACTGCTTATCCAAACCAGCGACGGGCGGACCGGTACTCTTCCCCTCGAGCCTCAATCGGTGGCAACGTTTTATCGCCGCCTCATGGAGGAGATGGAGAAACTCGATGTGCCTGTAGTCATCCACAAGAAACCTAACGAAGTCCTCGAGCCCATCAACTTCGACCAGGACGAATCGCACCGCGAATATGACCGGCAGTACGCCCATCGTTTCTGGCGAGTCCTCGTGCAGGCCGACCGGGTGCTCAAGCAGTTCCGCGCCCGGTTCATTGGTAAGGTCAGTCCCGTGCACGTATTCTGGGGCGGCCTGGATCTGGCGGTCACGCGGTTTTCGGGGCGACGGGCTCCGCAACATCCCGGCGGGATTCCCAACCTGCCTGATTGGGTTACCCGGGAGGCGTACTCCCACGAAGTGAGTAGCTGCGGGTTCTGGCCCGGTGGGGGAGCCGTCCCCTATGCCGCGTTCTACTCCTACGCTTATCCGGAGCCGACCGGGTTCGCGGAGACGTCCGCCAAGCCGGACGGGGCGTTTTACAGCGCCGATCTTCGGGAATTCATCCTGCCGTATGACATCGTGCGGCAGTCGGAGGCCCCGGATCACACCCTTCTTGCCTTTCTGCAATCGACGTATGAAGCCGCGGCCGATTTGGCCAAGTGGGATCGCAGGTTATTGGAACGAGACCACGATCCGAAGGACACAGTCTGACCGGCGACGAAGCCGCTGCCGAGACGAGCTGGTAGCCACCGACAGTGCCTTTCTGTCCGTGGCTACCAACTTAACCTATGTCCGAATCAAGGAACTGGCGATTGCGAACCCTAAGACATAATGTCCTTGACACGCCCTGCTCCGGCATGAAACAATACTAGGCAAATTGTCTGCCAATTTTCCCTATGCGTACCAGGAGGCGACTCTATGGCTGGCAACAAGCTGACAATTAAGTTGTCCACCGACCAACAGGCGCAGATCAAGGACGCTACTGGCAGGAGCGTCACCGAACTGAACATTGATCTCAGCTCAACCGGCAGCCTAAGCGAGAAAGATCTCGAAAACGTTGCCGGAGGGATTTACATCAAATATGGCGGAATTCCGGGTGACTAACCTCCTGGCGGTGGGAAACCAGACCGACGTAGAGGTGCACCATGGCGCAACCGCCGGTCGTTATCGAACTTACCGCGGCCCAGCGAGCGTTGATCCGCGAGGCTTCGGGCAAGAACGTCGCTAAGCTGGGCATCGAGCCCGTAGAAACGGGTTCGGGCTGGCTCTATTCAGCGGGCGGCAAGAAATTCTGGCTGCTGAAGCATCCAGACCCCGAAGCTTACGAGGCCGCTCGGCAAAAGGCGCAGCCCCGCATCGACCCGCGGCTTGCTCGTTTTCGCCTGAAGATTGGCGAGTCGCGCATTCACCGCTGGGGTGTTTTTGCCCTGGAGCGAATCCCGGCCCGGCGCAATGTGATCGAGTACGTGGGAGAACTCGTTAATCCCGTCGAATCGTACCGGCGAACCAAGGATGCCGCGGAAACCTACGCATTCAAACTCGACGAGTTTTGGCGAATTGACGGGTCGGTGGGGGGCAGCGGCGCGGAGTTCATCAATCATAGTTGTCATCCGAACCTGTGCACGCGAAGACGCGGGGGCCACATCCTCTATCAGAGCGTGCGACCCATCGCCGTGGGCGAGGAACTGACGGTCGATTATCGCTTTTCCCACAAGGCCCCGAAAGTCCCCTGCCGCTGTGGATCACCCCAATGCCGTGGCACCATTAACGTGATGAGGGGTGGCAGGCGGAAGGCGCGAACGCGGCAGAAGACGGCCACGCTCAAATCATAAAGTCTTCAGGTCGCGCGGCGGTGGCGCGCGGTAATGTCTAAGGCGCAGTGCATTACATCGCCAACCCACGACCAGGAGGTAACACCATGGCAGGAAACAAACTGACGATCAAGTTGACCGACGACCAGCAGAGTCAGATCAAGAAAGCAACCGGTAGAACCATTAAGGAGTTGAACATTGATCCTTCGGCAGTGGACCAGCTTACCGACCAGGATCTCGGCCAGGCATCGGGAGGCATCCACCACGAAGGGCTGTAATTCTGAGCCGTTACCGCGCAGCCTTATTGCGGGTGCAGGTGTGCGCCAGACAGGCGATCCAATTTTCCAACAAAGAATAAGGAGGCAACACCATGGCAGGAAACAAGGTGACAATCAGGTTGACCGACGACCAGCAGAGTCAGATTAAGAACGCAACGGGTAGGAGCATCACGGAACTGAACATTGATGTCGCGGCGACGGGCCAACTTTCCGATAAAGACCTCGACCAAGCAGCCGGCGGCATCGTCATCGATTATGGGAAGATTTAGAGAGAAGTGAAACGGGAAGCAACTCAGGGCAGGAAACTAACTGACGGTCAAGCTGACTGACGACCAGCAGAGCGCCGCCGAGCGGCGGCGCGACCCGTCGGGGCAGCCCCTGTGGGCGCCCGCCAATGGGTTTGCCTGAGGAGTGCCGCAACACTTGGCATAGCTGCGATGGACGAAATTCAGGCCAGGTACGATCGCGCCTTCGAGCTTGTGGGTTCGGAATCGGATGCTGTAATCATCGTTCCGCCCTTTGCGGATATCGACCGCCCCTCGCTGGGTGTACATCTCCTTCAGGCGGCCGCCGAACAGGCCGGTCTTCGCGTCCGGGTTTTTTACGCCAATCTCCTGTTTGCCACCCTTTGCGGAGAGGAACTGTACAAAACCATATCCGACGGAAATTACGGATGGATGTGGGGAGAGCGCATTTTCGCGGCCGCCGCATTCGGCCTGCCGCCGTTGGGATACCAGACCGAAAAACTTCGGGAGCAGATTGCCAAGCGGGATCAGTCGAAAAACCGCAAGGTGACTTTCGAACAGCTTGCCGATGTCGAGCGCGAGGCGGGTCCTTTCTGTTCTGCCCTGGGCGGGCGTTTTTCCTCTCTCCGTTTTTGCGTCGTTGGAGCCACGACCACCTTTCATCAGACGGCGGCGTCGGTGGCTCTGCTGGCTCAGGTTAAACGAGCCCAGCCCGAAGCAATTACCGTGATCGGCGGCGCCAACTGCGAAGGTGAAATGGCGCGCGGAATTGCCTCCTTGGGCGCGCCCATCGGCTACATCTTTTCGGGTGAATGCGAGTCCGTCTTTCCTGATTTCCTGCGCCGCGCCGTGGCTGGAGAGCCCTTGCCCGCTGACCGCATCGTGCGCGGCGAACCCTGCTTCGATATGGATTCGCTCCCCGAGCCCTCCTTCGAAGACTATTTTGCCCAACTCGACAATGCGCTTCCCGCCTGGCGCGAAAACACGGAGGTCTGGCTTCCCTACGAGAGCAGCCGCGGCTGTTGGTGGGGCGCCCGCCAGCATTGCACCTTTTGCGGCCTCAATGGCGAGACCATGGCCTTCCGCCAGAAGTCTCCGGACCGCATGATCGCCGGGGCCCAGCGGCTCCTTTCCCGTTATCCTTCGCGGCAACTCGGCATGATTGACAACATCCTTCCGCATTCCTACTTCCGCACCGTACTACCGCGCCTTGCCGAAGAATTACCCCCCGCCAAGATCTTCTATGAAACCAAGTCCAACCTGAGTCTTGAGCAGGTTCAGCTTCTGCGCCGCGCCGGCGTATACCGGATTCAACCCGGAATTGAGGCACTCTCTTCTTCCCTGTTGCGCCGCATGAAGAAAGGGGTGCTCGCCCGCCAAAACTTGGCGCTCCTTCGCTATGCCCGCGCTGCCGGACTGCTGCTTTATTGGAACCTGCTTTGTGAATTTCCCGGGGACCAGCGGGAGGATTACGACGCCACCTTGGCGCTCCTCCCGTTGATTCACCATTTAATTCCCCCGACCGGCGTGTGCCCCGTGAGCATCGACCGCTTCAGCCCGTATTTCCGGGATGCGGCCGCGTTCGGCATTACCCATTTGGAGCCGCAGCCAGCCTACGCGTGGGCGTTTCCGCCGCACGCCGACCGGCGCAGCTTGGCATACCATTTCAAGGGGAAATACGCTTGCGCCCAGTCTTCCCATCCGGACCTTTACGATTCCCTCGACCGCGCCTTTCGCGAATGGCGTGAATGCTGGAAGCCCGGCGCTCCGCCCCCCGCCCTGAGCCTCGCCCCCGGCGACGACGGCTATTACACACTGATGGATACGCGCGGCCTGGAAGGCACGGATATGTTCCAGTTTCTCAATGAGGATGAGACGCGTACCGTGCTGATCGGCGGCCCGCTTGAACGCCAACCGCTCGCCGGGTGGGCCATCGAACGGAAGTTGGCCGTCGCCCTTGATGGGTGGTGCGTCCCTTTGGCCGTCACCGATGTGGAAACCTGGCGCCGCTTTGAGGCGCGCGTCCCGCAGACAGTCGTACAGGGGCTTCCCATCGCCGTTTAAACATACCGTGGGATCGCACGAAGCGAGAATGTTCAGGGTGTACCAACCATTTCATAGCGCCATGTTATGACACCATTGAATCTCGAATGAAAGCTGGTAGCCACGGACAGTGCTTTTCTGTCCGTGGGCTTTTCTCATCCCTCAGATCCTCGTGGCAGTGTGCTTTCCTCAGTAGACGGTGAGCGTTTGACACGCGTGCAGATTACCACTACAGACATATGCCTTCAAGAACGCCGGGGGAGCGCCGTCGTGCCAGCCACAATTGAACCGGGGATTATGCGCTAAGGAAAAGCCCACGGACAGAAGGGCACTGTCCGTGGCTACCGGCCACCCTCGAATCCGCTAGCGTGAATCCAATGAAGAACCGCAGACCTCAACCCTGGAGGTCTGCGCTACGCCTGCTGGGGATTCGCGTGCGCCATCTCGATCCCACGGCTGGCTCGCCGTGGGCCACACGATCGCCCCTGTCGGGGCCGCATAAGAGAACGAACGGTGTGATAAAATGGAATCCTTAAATAGACCTCTGAGAGTCGCGGTTTTTGAGACAGGTGATGAGCCATGCGAGTCTTGATCCTTTGTACTCGAAACTCCGCGCGAAGCCAGATGGCCGAGGGGCTACTGCGACACGATGGAGGCAGTGCGTTTGAGGTTTCGAGCGCCGGCACGAAGCCAAGCCACCTGTGCCCGGAGGCCATTGCCGTGATGAAGGAAATCGGGATTGATATCTCGGGGCACCGGTCGAAATCCGTGGACGAGTTTGCGGGGCAGCCGTTCGATTATGTGATTACCGTCTGTGATAACGCCAAAGAGAGTTGTCCCGTCTTTCCCGCCCCCACCAAGCGCATTCATTGGAGTTTGGAGGCCCCCGCCGCCGTTCAGGGCTCAGAAGAAAAGAGGTTGGCCGAATTCCGCCGGGTGCGCGACCAACTCCGATCGCTCCTCGGCCAGTTCGCCCAGGAGAAACCCTGACTCGTTGAAGGTGAGGGTCCACAACATTCCCACCCACCGGCGCGCCGATGGCGTGAACAACCCGCGCCGGTGTGAATCAAAAGGAATTGCCGACCCACACCGATGATCGCGCCACAATACGCCCAGCCCACCACGGCGTGCGCGAGGATCACCGCCGCCCTCTGGAGTCATGCGGGGTTCCTCATCCTGTGCCTCGCACCCGTTGAGAAGTATATAGGAACAAGGGGCGGGCGGGCTTTGGGCAGGCGCAGGAGAAGAGTACGAAGGGTGTGATAAAATGAAATCCTTCCTGAGAGGAATCAGGGCGTTGATTCAAACCAGACTGAGGCCATAACTCGGAGAGGGTCGAATCGCCGTGCGGCCTGGTCATGGTAGTCCGTCAATTCCAAGGATGCTCCCCGGTGAAGCCTATGAAGAAACGACGAATGACAACCAAACGAAATCGGCAAAAACCCCAGCGCTCCGCGGTCAGCCGCAGAGCTTTTCTCCAAGCGGCGGCGTTTTCGCCGGCGCTCTTCGCGCGGGCTTCCGGCTCCGCGAGCGCGGTCAACACCGAGACCCCCAAACCGACGGACATCCGTATTGATTGGGTATCCATCGACTACCAGGAATTTCCTTACCGCACGCCGTTCAAATTCGGCGGCAGGGAGATTGACCGGGTGACGGTTCTGAACGTCCGGTGCGCCGTGCACACGCTCAGCGGCCGCGAGGCGCAGGGATTCGGGTCAATGCCGCTGGTCAGCGCCTGGGCGTTTCCCTCGGCGAAGATGTCGTTTGACACCACGCTGGGCGCCATGAAAACCCTGGCGGAGAGCATCCGCGGCATCACCGAGGACTTTGATGATCTTGCTCATCCTATCGACATCAACGTGGCCCTCGAACCCGAATACCTGGAGGCGGCGCGGGAAGTATCTGAAGACCTGCGCCTGGCGGAGCCGATTCCCAAACTTTGCACGTTGGTAACCGCGAGCGCCTTCGACGCCGCTCTGCACGACGCCTTTGGAAAGGCCCACGGGGTATCCACCTATCACACCTACAACCGCGATTTCATGACCTACGACCTCAGCCACTATCTAGGGCCGGAATTCAGCGGTGAATATCCCGACCAATACGTGCTGAAGGACCCCAAGCCGCGCCTCGCGCTCTACCACGCGGTGGGCGAGTCAGACCCCATCGATGAGGCGGACGTCAAGGAGCGAATTGACGACGGCTTGCCCATGAGCCTGCGCGGATGGATTAACTACAACGGTCTGACGCACATCAAGATCAAACTGGCAGGCAATAATCTGACGTGGGACCTTGAGCGCATCCTGAGCATTGACCGGACCACCAGCGACGCGGAGACGGCGCGCGGCGTCAAGGATTGGGTCTACTCGCTCGATTTCAACGAGCAATGTCCCAACGAGGCGTACCTCGTGGATTTCTTGCGCCGTCTTAAGGAAAAGTCGCCCTCGGGTTACGAGAAGATCCAGTATGTCGAACAGCCTACGAAGCGCGATCTCGAGAAGGATCGGGAAAATGTGATGCACGAGGCGGCGAAACTCAAGCCCGTGGTGATCGATGAGTCGCTGACGGGCCTCGATAGGCTGAAGTTGGCACGCGAAATGGGCTACTCGGGGGCGGCGCTAAAAACCTGCAAGGGGCAGACACAGTCTGTGCTCCTGCCCGGCTACTGCCAAAAATATAAGATGTTCATGTGCGTCCAGGATCTCACTTGCCCCGGCGCATCACTGGTGCACTCGGTGGGGATGGCGGCCCACATCCCCACGGTCACTGCCGTCGAGTCCAACGCCCGGCACTTCGTGCCTGCGGGGAACCGCGGCTGGGAGAGTAAATTCCCGGGGATCTTTGTCGTCAAAGACGGCACCATGCGCACCGGCGACCTGACCAAACCGGGCCTGGGTGTTGTTGGCTAAAGGAGGCAACTTCCATTTCCACAATCCTGACTACCACCGTCGGGTCATATCCCATACCGGATTGGCTTACTGCCGCCCCCAGCCGGCAGGCACGCCTCGATGCCACCCGCGTGATCTTCGACATCCAGCGCCAGGCCGGCATCGACCTCCCCACGGATGGCGAACTCTATCGCTTCGACATCAACCATCCCGACACCAACGGTATGATCGAATACTTCCTCCGGCCCATGAGCGGCATCAGCACCGAGCTTGGGCGCGCCGATTGGGACACCTATTACCGGTTGCCGGGAGTGAGCTTTCGCAACGTCCCCGGGGGCATTGTCACCGGCGCGGTGGGTGGAGGCAAACTTAACCTGCTGGCCGACTGCGCCACCGCCGCCGAGGTCGTGGGGGGACCGTTCAAATTCACTGTAACCAGCCCTTACATGCTTTCCCGGCTGCTTTTGGACCAGCACTACCACGACTTCGAAGCCTTAACCATGGCCGTGGCCAAAGTGCTGGGTGAGCAAGTGGCCGGGTTGCCCTGCGCGTGTGTGCAGGTTGATGAAGCCATCCTGGTCGAAAGCCCTCAAGACGCTTTGCTGGCGGCGAAGGCGATCAACCTGCTGCTCGACCGTGTCTCCTGCCGGCGGGCCGTGCACCTCTGCTTTGGCAACTACGGCGGCCAGACCATTCGCAAGGGGCACTGGGCTTCACTCATGGAGTTCTTCAACGCCCTCCATGTCGATCACCTGGTGCTGGAAATAGCTCACCGGCCGAGTGAAGACCTCGAGGCGCTGAAAGACGTCGCGCCCCGGATCAAGCTGGGCATCGGCGTCGTAGATGTGAAGATCAATCGGGTTGAAACTGCCGATGAGATTGCCCGGCGGATTGAAGCGGCGGAGAAAGTCCTGGGCCCCGGGCGGGTGGGTTGGGTCCATCCCGACTGCGGTTTTTGGATGCTGAAGCGCTCGGTGGCCGATCGAAAAATCGCCGCGTTGGTTGAGGGGCGCGACCGCTTCGAGGGAAAGGGCTCATCAGCCGCCGCGGCCAATTAGAGGGGTTTTGATTTAAGTGCTTACATGCCTCGTAGCGCTCGGCGCTAGGACGTTGTTGTCGCGCGAAGATTTCGTGCCACGGGCGTCCCCCCCGTGCCCGAGCACGGCCGGGACGGCCGTGGCACGTCGCTGGTTGCGGCTTCGCCGCGCTGTATACACTTACATTAAAGACGCTCTAGAACGCCAAGTGTTGCGCCCCGGAGTGCAGCACGGTGCTTTTTCCTCTCCACAGGAACGCTCCGGTGAGTCCTTCCGGCAGCGTCACGTCCGCTTTCAAATGATCGCCATCCCGGCGGTAGGCTACCGTAATGTCACCTCGCGGGTGAGGCAGGGTGGCGTTCAGTTGCTTGAGTGAGCCGAGGTGGGGTTGGATGGTCACTCTCGAGAAACCCGGCGCCGCCGATTCGATTCCTGCCACGGTCGCCAACAGGTCGAAGTTCGGATGCGCGCTCCAGGCGTGGCAATCCGAGCGCCCCGGCTCCGGCATTTCCGCCCAGGTGGTCAGGCCCAGCGCGAGCATGTGCCGCCACGGCTCCAGTTGCGCCAGATACTCATCCGCGAGGCCGGCTTTCTTCATGGCGCGGAAGAGGTAAAAACGGAAGTAGTAGGTGGCCGGAGTCAGGGTCGAATCAGCCAGCACCGCCTTAATCACTCGTGGTTGGTCGGCGGCGGGGATCGAGTCTGCGAGCACGGCCAGGATGTTCGCTTGCTGGCTGAAGGTCTTGTGCTCCGGCGTGTCCGCGACCAATCGGCGCGTGGGATCCCAGCACAGCTTGTAAACCGCGGCGGCGATCCGGGCGGCGAGCGCCCGATCGCGCGCGGCAAACTCCTTGCTTCCGTAAGCTTCTTCCAGGTCGGCGGCGGCGCGGAGGCCAATGGCAAATTGCAGGCTCAACATCGATGATTGTCCATCCTTATCCATGGGCGGACGCCCGTCGTCGAACTGGTTCGGCCAATCCACAAAATTCCACCACTTGAGCTGCCCCAGCATTCCCGAAGGCGCCATGCGGCGCTCGAACCAGCCCAACACGCCGCGCATACCGGGAAGATAGTTGCGCAGGAAATCCACCTCGCCGCGGTACCACCAGAGATCGTGCATCATGCCAATCCAGAAAAGGGAGAACTCCGGGATGTATTGCGGAGTGGAAGTGGGGTATCGGCTCTCGGTCAGGCCTTCCGGCGTGCGCGATTCGTCGAGCGACTCGATGGCGTTCTTCACCAAACGGTCGTCGCCGGTCATGTATAAAGAGATGAGCTCCTGAATGCGGCTGTCGCCGACGTATTGGAGCTGTTCCCAATAAGGGCAATCCATGTAGGTCTCATGCGCGCACAGCCGCGCCGTTCGCCACCCCACTTCCCAGATTTTCGCAAGTTCCGGGTCATCACTCTCAAAGCGCGCGCGCTCTTCAAAGGGATAGGCGGTGAAGCGCGACCGCAAATCTTCGAGCACCAGCGCTTCCGCGCCGGTCTCGGCGTCAATCTGCAGGTATCGGAAGGTTCGCCACCAAAGCGGCCGGAAAAGGCGATGCGGGCCGCCGTCGGGCTGGAAACGATCCGTGATACCCCGCATTTCCTTGCCCTCGGTTTCGTTGCGGTTGCCCTTCTCGTGCCCCTTCCAAAGCGCCTCCGCATAAGTCAGGGTCAGGTTCGAGCCGCGCCCGCCGCTGGTCACCAGTTCCGGATAGCCCGTCGTCAAATAGCTTTGATCGAAGAGCAGCCTGACACGGGAGTTTGCCGGCACGGTGACCGGCGCCGTCCCCTGCAAGAATTCCGGCGAGGCCTCCACGCCACTGGTGCGAACCACGCGCGCCAGCCTTTCGAGCTTGTCTTCCATCAGGGGAATGGTGCGCGGGGTCAGCATCCACGATGAATTGTAATAAATGCGTATGGAGCGTGTATCACCATGGGCAATAGGCATGGCCGCAACCCAGCCGGAATCATCAAAGGCCGGAGTCTCCCATCCCCACGGATATTGCGAGGCGTCAACCTGCTCGCCCGGACCGATCGCGAGATACCCGCCAATTTTCTCCTCGCTCAACGGGATCAGACTGACCGCCCGGCTCTTGTACACTTTCCAGGATTCGTCGGTGTTCACGATCTCTTCCGCCGCTGTGTCGCCCTGGATAATCAGGCCCGTTTCGCTCGAGACCTGCGCTACAGGAGCCAACGCGGCGAAATTCCATACCACTGCCGCAAGCAAGTTCCGCCCCGCGACCAGATACGGGGCAAGGTCCAGCGTCTCGTAGCGCCAGTAATTCAAGTCGCCGCGCGCCGGGCCCGCCAGCACCCGCTGGCCGTTCACGAACAATTCATATCGATTATCGCCGCTGACATGGATAACGAAGTGTTGAGGGACGGCGTCGAGCGCGATCGTCTTGCGGAAATGGAAAACGCCGAACTCCCGCTGCGGCCCTTCCGGATGCCTGATCCACGAGGCATTCCAAGCGTGCGAAACCAAGTCCAACCCCGTCGTCTGCGAGGTGGATAGGGAACAGGGTATAAAGCAGAAGACGAGGGTTAAGGTGATGTAGACAAGTTTGATTTGAAAGCGCATGAGTGATTTGGCTCCCTTTGGATTACAACTAATTCCTTGCGGCGCGTAGTATACCCCTCAAACCAAGCCTTGTCCTTGGGACGATGAGAAAAGGTAGCGCGGGTTGCAGGGGCCGGTCTTGGGGAGGCATGGGGGCGAGGGTCGTAAGGCGATAACCGGCCGCCGATTGCGGACAGCTTCCCTGCCCCCGGGAGGATTGTAAACCTACAGTAGTGAATATCCTTCCGCGCCGCACTTCACGGGGTGACGTTCAACTGGGCGCGGCGGATGGCACGAGGCCGGTAACCGCTGCGCGTCCGAACGTGGTAGTTCTTCAGGCGGTCGCCCACCAGCCGCACGTTGATACTGCGCCAGCCGTAGTTGGGATTCGGCTGGGGGTAATAGGCGAGCGTATAAAGGTGTGCAAGGTCATCGCGGATTGAAGCAAACGCTTTCGCTTGGTCTTGCCAGTTCTTGGCAAAATAGGATTTGCCCCCCGTGCTGGCGCTCATACGTTCGAAGACCGCTGTCGAAACCGGGTCGAGGCGCGCCTGCTGGGTACTAATCATGTAAATGGGGATGCCTTCGGTTTGGGCGACCTCACGAACATCCTCGGGGGCGACCATGCTGGTATTGTCGGGGCCATTGGAGAAGACCACCACCACCCTCCGCCCGGAAAGCTTGCCAGCATCCTTGAGGGTCAGGAGCAGCGCGTCGTAAAGCGCGGCGTTGTCTCCGGCCACCGTTTCGCGAACCCCCATCAAGGCTGCCGAGCGGTCAGGGGTAAGAAGACAAATCCTTGAAAAGTTGCGGCTATAGGAATAGAACGCCACCCGATAGGGATGATCGAGGGAGCGGACGAATTCCGCGATGGCGTCCTGCGCATAGACAAATCCCTTGTACATGTAGTTGCTGGTGTCGAAAAGGATGAAGACGCTGGCGCCGGCGATCAGAGCCGTGACCCGCTCCGGGGTCTCTTTCTGAATGAGGCCGGAGGGCATAGCCTCGTGCGGCGGGGGCTTGACGGGCTGAGGCCGTGTCAAAGTGGGATTGCTTTCGCCCCGCACATATTCCTCCAGCCGGCGGGGAGCTTCGTTCTCTTCACCGAATGCGGCGAGTTTCTGCGCAATCCCATCCTCGTAGATCTCGAAGTCGAAAGGACTGAGGCCGGTGACGTAATCCCCCTTCTTGTCCACCACCGCCACGTCCAACTGCACCATGTTCACGGTGACTCGAAAGACCGTATCAGGTTTGTTCTCCTGCGCAGTCATCCAGACTGCGCCCCCGGCGAGAACACCCAAGCCGAGCAAAGCGAGCAGAAAGTTTCGTTTCACCATAGGTCACCTTTTTGATCCTTCGATAACGATCCTCAAAGTGGGGAGAGAGAGCTTGCCTTCGTCAAGGACTCCATCTTGCCTTCCCGGAACTCTTCCCCTGTTTCCTGCAAAGCGCGAAGCAGTGAGGGCCAGTCGTCCAAGTGCGTGGCGAAGATCTTTTCGACCATGCGCCGCGTCAATTCGGGAACCAACTCATGAAGCGCCTCAGGAGGCAATCCCTTTTCGTCCGCCAAGCGGGCCCAGAAAAGGTTGTTGGACTCCCATGACTCCGCCATCAAGCGGCTCGAGTAACCCAGGAATGTCGGAAAGGGCTTCAAGTTGAGGAGTTCGCGGCCATAGGTTTGCGCGAGCGCTGGGTGGGGGACACCGAAATCCGAGGAGAGCCTCTCCGCGCTGACCTCCTGGGGATAGCGTTGCGCAAGCCTGGCCAGTTCCGGACCCGCCTCGCCCAAGCTATTCGCTTCCTGGGAATATCTTCGTCGGAACTCCATCGCCAAGTGAAAGCATTCTGCGGGCGTAACCTGGGAAATGACCTCGTTAGGGTGGCCGGAGCGGAAGCTCCTTTCCACCTGTTCCAACCGCCGGGGGTCCATGCGGTCCGGAAGGATTCCCACAACCTTCTGGCGCAGATCCTCATTGGTAACGGCGCCGGTCAAAAGTTCCTCACCGAAACGCTGGTAAAGGTTAACGGCGTGAAGCTCATTCCGGGTGACCCGCCACCAGCGTGGTAAGACGGCGCTGGTCATCAGGCTCGGGACCAAATCCTCCCATATGAGGGATTGCACGTTCTCGGGCACCACGAACTGCTGCTCAACTTCCGCTAACACATACGCCAGCCCGGGAAGTCCGCCCGCCAGATGGACACCGCCTCCCGAGGTATCGCCGCGACCGACCAAGCGCGGGGTGTGCCAAGGGTGCTCCGCCCCCCTGCTAACATTCCCGGAGAAATCATGGCGCCGGACCAGTAGCGGGTTATTGTGAAGCATGAGAGCCCCCGGCGGCTCGTAGTAGGCGTAGTTCAGCCCAACCAGAAAGTCTCGCAGGAAGGGCACCAGGCGGCCGCGTGCCGACGCTAACTCCTGAGCCGACGCTTTCGACTTGATGACCTCCGCCAGATTGGTTTCCATCTCGGCTTGGGTGTGCGGATCCCCGAACGGTCCGGAGGTCCAGTCGATTCGCTCACCGGTGGTAAAGACCGGCTTGGGCATTTCAAACTCCCGCAGCTCTTCGGCGAGTGGCAGGAGCGATTCCGCCGGAGTTTTTCCTTGCTCCATCTGACTCAACCCATCCCCCAGCCCCATCAGGGTGTCGAAGGAAACAAGACGTTGCGCATCCAGGACTGACCGCATCTGATTAGCGAGCTTTTGCCGGATGGCGGAGCCCTCCGCATTGCCGGGATCCGGGCCCGCCAGCAAGAGAATAACTTCATCCTGAGAAAGCCGGGGTTTACCGGCGGCGGCACGGAAGAGTTCGGCAATCGAACTTCGGGCCGCGTCGAAGAGCTGGGGTGTGGAATGGATATCAGCAAATGGGTGGATAACTGACTGCCAGGAGTGATTCCAATTTGTTACCGGAATTTGCCCCTGCCGCGCCAGGATCTGCCAGAGGCCGACATTTGCTTGAAAAATGCCCAGAGCCTCCGGCCGCAAGCTGTTATCCCCGATCCTATCGACGGCATCCGCCACGTTGAGAAAGCTGCTGATGGACGTGTCGTCCAAAGCGTGAAACTCTGAGAACATGGAGTATTGGTCACTGTACCGGGAATAATTCTTCGCCAACAAACGGACCGTCGCCGCGCTCATGGGATGTTCCAGAGGCCGTTCACGATCCATTTCGCTCAAGGCGAGGAACACCTGCAACGGCCCTCTACCCCAGCTCACCCGGGAAAGGGCGATGAGGGCTTCCATCAAATCATCGGAGTTGTGCACATGGGGGGAGCGCTTGGCCCAATCCCGTGCGGTTTTGGTCTCGCCTCCCTCCCGGATGATGTCAGTCCACACGCCCAGATCTCCCGGGATGTGGGGCTGGCCCTTCGCATCCAAAGAGACCCGCGTCACCAGCAGCAAAAGCGCAGGGTCGGGGCGAAATACCGGACGCGCGGGGCCGGGAGAAGGGTCGCGTCCTCGCAACGCCTCGTAGAAACTAACCATGCGGCGGGGTTCAGTAAAGTACGCCTGCTGAGCTCCGCTGACCCGGGATAGCGCGTCAAAGTAAACGGCCAGCCAACCTTCGTCCTTGGCGAGAAGCTTGGGGATGAAGTCTCCCGGCGAATCCGGGCCAGCCCCCACCAATTGCTTCCATGTGGACTCAGCCGCTGCTCCCCCGGGGACGACGACACGTCCGGACTGGATGTGAATTTGTTCGCCGTAGAAATCGAGGATGGGGGCGAGGGGCACGAGTTTTTCTAATCCCGGGGTTTGCCTCAGGAAGGTTCGGGTATCATCATCCATCCGGGCCAGCGCCCAGTAAAGCCGGGCTAACGCGGGATCGCCCAGGAGCGAGTCAAGCAAGTCCTTGTTACCTTTGTCCCTGCTGATGGCCTCCCAATCGCTGCGGCTAAACAACACCGGTACTTGCGAGCTCGCAAAGGAGTAGGCAAACGGCTGGCCTCCGCGCAGCGTGTCTTCGAGCTGAACGAGAGGAAATCCGGAATCGACGGTGATGAAGGCCTTCTTCGCCTCGGCAGTTTCCAGCGAAGTGTTGGGCCCACAGGGTTCCCGGAGCCGGTAGCCGATCACCGCAAGTAGCGGCTGCGCCTCGGTACATTGGGAGACTCGAATGACGCCGTCCGGTCCCGCCAGCGCTTGTAATTCTCGCGCCTGTTCCACATACCGCTTCACCAGGATCAGATACTCCGTAGGTGAGTGGCCCCTATCCTGCCCCCCGTAACCTTCCATGACCACATGGTGGGCCAGGAGCGGCAGAACTTCATCCGGAGAAACCTTCTGGCTGACCGCCGCCAGGCGCAAGAAGGGGCGCAAGGGGCCGGGAATGGCCATGGTGGCCGGCGATCCTGTTGTGGCGCCCTCGGCAGGCATGCCTGCGCTCCATCCGCCCGAAGGGGAAGCTCCGCTCCGCGCACTTCCAGGCAAGGCCGCAAGGACCCCCAGAGAGAGCGTCAAAAAAACCGCTGGCAGGCGAGAGGAAATTCTCATGGCCGAAGTCCCTTTCCAAACCTTAAGGCGAATTTGATTTCGAAGATTCCTACTCGTGGGGAAAGAAGCTAAGCTAACCCGGCCTGCAAATCCCGGCCGTCAAGAGCGGAGGACACTTGGCACGACTTGTTGCATCCTGAGGTGTCCACGAATTATATTCAGCTTTCCCCGGTGGGCTATAGTATACACCAAAATTCCGTGCAAGGGGGGTGCAATCATCTTTTTCTTGGAGTACTTCAAGGGAGGCGGCGTGCGGGGGAATGGGCTTGATCAAAGTGGGGCGTCAGGATTGTGTGTGAAACCTTGATTTGTAGCGGCGGACTATGACCGCCGGGTTTGAAAGTGAAGAACTTCGGCGCTCATAGATCGCCGCTACCGCGCGCCCACAAGGTTTTCACACGGACTCGTCAGGGGAGGCTCAGCAATTTGGCCGGATTCACTTTCGACATCTGGTCAATTTCTTGCTGGGAGAAGCCCTGCGCGCGAAGCTCTTGAAAGAAGGTCACCCAACCGTCCGGGTGCAGGGGATTACCGGGTTGTCCAAGGTCGCTCGAAAGGATGCAGTGCTCGATCCCAACGGCGCGGATGGCGGTGGCGTAATCGTGGATGTTGACAGACCCTTCGGGGGGAAGTAATCCACTGTAAGTGAACTCCAGGTAAGCCCCCTGGGCGGCAGCTTGTTTCATTTGGTCGGTGCTCATCTTGACCGGCGGCGACATGGGGTGCGTCACCACGATGCCTTGGACGCCCGCCCGCCGGGCGGCTTCGATCAGCATCAGGTCTTCCGCGGCCGATGAGTGCCCCGTTGCCAGAACCAGGTGATGTAGGGCGATGATTCGCAGAACCTCCTTTACGTCCGGCAAGAGCTCTCCGGCGCGCGCCACGGGCACGAAAGGCCGATTCTCTTTCAAGTAGCGCACTTGATTTTCTGCATCGTTGGTCGGCATCCAAACAACCCGGCCCCAGCCTCCCTTTACGGCCGCCAGATGCTCCACCGCCGCGGGGTTGATGCCTCCCACCGTGCGGTTGAGCACGATCCCACCCAAGACCTCAATTCCCGGCACCTCCTTGCGCACCACATACGCCAGCGTGGCGGTGGGGTCGGAGTGATTCTTCAGAACCAACCCACGCATTCCCCGATCCCGCGCCAGCCGGGCCAGATCGATCGCGTCAATTGAACGTGGAACACTGTCGGGGTCGCAGTGGGCGTGGATGTCGATGACTCCCGCCAGGATTTGTTCGGGCGGCCCACCGGCGATATTCGCCACAGCGTTATCGGAGAGAATCTCCCCATGCCGTACCAAAAGGCCTTGGGAGGTTTCCTGCACGAAGCAGAGGCAGGCCCAACCCACGATCATCATTGCCAACAGCTTCAACATGCGAGACATCAGACCCTCCTTGGGGACTTGCCGAACTTGCAGCCACCGCGGGAAGCTTCCACGTCACGTGCCGAACAAGCATTCACTCACGCCGTTTTGTCTGGACGCTCGAGCACGCGCGCCGCCACTTGGTTCTCAATTTTTTCTGGGTGACGCCCTCACCCGTCCCGCCCCGGCTGATGAAAACGCCGGCGGCGGTCCACCCTCTGTCGCCGCGGCGACCGGGGGTTGTAGATTTAAATCAACGCCCCCTTAGGTTGCCACGTTAACAGAAAGTTTTGAAGGTGCAGGCCTTCACTTTTGCCCTTTGCCTTTTGGTTTTCTTTTCCGCTCAGCCGTGCGCTATCCATTCCCTCCGTTCTCTTTCAGGATGGATAGTGCTTGCGCAACACTGGCGCCTTCATGAACGATCGCTTTGCAAGCACGAATCATTCTCTCCGGATGGGGATGCTGGAAGACGTTCCGTCCATAAACGATGCCTGAAACACCTTGTTGGATCAGCGCAAAGGTCCGAGTCAGAATTTCTTTGTCCGATACCCGCGCGCCACCTCGGGGCAGCACGGGCTTGGGGGACGCGGCTTCCACGACCCGGTGGTACTCTTTAAGATTGCTGCAAGGATCGGCCTTCACCACATCCGCACCGAGTTCGACTGCCTGGCGCACCAGGGATACCGTCTTGCGAAGGTCGGGATCGAGTTTATATCCGCCCAGGCGCTTGTCCGGCAACATGACGAGCGGCTCAACCATAAGGGGCATTCCATACCGTTCGCACTGCGTCTTTACGCGACACACATTTCCGAGGCATTGATGGTATAAATCCGGTTGGTCGGACGCCCACAGCAGGTTGACGACGACCGAAGCGGCATCAAGCGCCACCGCTCGTTCAATGGCGTTTTCGACCAAGTGACAAAACACCTGGTGCGGCGTGGGCGTATTGTAGAGGTTCGTGGGATCGACTCGCACAACCAGCGCGGGTTTTGCTTTCCCGGCCATCTCCTGCAACCAGTGCGCCTGGCCGAGGCTCAGGAGAATGGCGTCAGGAATGGCCACGGCCACGGTCCTGACCACCTGCTCCAGATTTTCCATGCCGGGAAGGTAGCTGGGCTCGTTGTGCGCGCCGTGGTCGAGCGCCACCTCAAAGCACTTGCCGTCCGCTCCGAACAAGCGGTTCAACCTGGGAATCACAGACATTCAGATATCTCCTCTCAAAAAGATCATGACCGGCGGGACGGGAGAGCCCTGCCCAACCTTAAGAATCCTAAGCGATCTTCTTCCGGTACGGGAATCTTTCCCCCATTCGGAAGACTTCCTCCCAAGATTTGATTCCACCCGTCGTCGTCAAGTCGCTGAGGTTCATTCCGCCTGCGCAGACCGCAAAGCGCAAGGTTTGGTCACAATCCCAGCCTTGGTATAACCCGTAAAGCATGCCCGCACAGAAAGAATCTCCTGCGCCCGTGCTGCCGACGATGAAGTCTTCGGGGAGATCCAAAGAAGGCTGCAGCAACTCGCGGCCCCCTTTCGAGAGCAGATAAGCGCCTTCCGGAAAATGGATCACCACCAGATCCTTTACGCCAAATTCCAGGATGGCCGCCGCGATTTTCTTGAGATTCCCAGGCAGCAGTCTGTCTCCTCTGCGCAGGGGTATCCCCGACAGCCGTTCGGCTTCGAAGTCGTTGATGATGCAGTAGTCGGTAAATTTCAGGGCGGGGGGAACGATGCCGGTGAAGCGGCTGCTGTCCTCCGAAATCAGATCAATGGAGGTCTTGATGTTCCGGCTCTGAAGCTGCGCCAGGAATCGAGCGGCCACGGTTTGAAACTGCGCGTCGGGTTGGTCCATCGCTTCCAGCAAGAGCAGGTAGCCCAGGTGAAACATCTCGACGGGCAGACGATCCAAGTCGACGAGGTCGGGGCTAAACAAACGATTGGTTCCGGGATAATGAAAGAACGTTCTGCTCCCGGTGGACTTGACACTGATTACGTCCGTGTACGAAGTCTTGTCGAGGCGCGTTCGGCTCAATTGCTCGAGGTTGATATTCGGGAACTGGCGGCACACATTGACGAGATAGTCCCCGAAGGCATCGTCACCGATGAGGCCGACAGCGTAAAGGGCCAGATTCGCATCGAACCTTGCCAGGTTGAGGGTGACGTTGTGGGCGCAGCCGCCGCCCCCCATCGATTCCCCGGAAATGTAAGCGATGGAGTTTTCAGCCGGGTAGTTGTCGACCACCTTGACGAGGTCGACAACCCATATCCCCCCGCACGCAATTCCTTTCCGATTAAAATGGCGCAATCCGTTAAGCCGCTCTGGTTAGATGAGTTTCTTCAGATCCTTCCAACTGACTAGAATGACGTGATTGTCTTCCAAGGCTTTCTTGAATTCAGGACTTGTCATCACGTTGAAATCACGCTGCCGCCAGGCGGCGCCATAGGCGGTGTGGTCTACGGAAACCGCCTCGGCCTCGTCATTGTCGAAAGCAAGGTGGACGTAAAGCTGATACAGCCCCGGCTTGAGTGCCTTGACGGCGCGTGTGTAAAACCCCATCCAATCCTGGGGAGGGGTGGTCGAGGGAATGACGATCACCGAATCGACTGCGATGTCTTTATCGGAAAGCAGGGGGATGAATTTCCCGCCCGTCGCTCGGTCGCGGCCCACCAGGAAAGGCAGCTTGTAATCGTGTGCGACCTTCATATAAATCTGGAAAAGCTCCTGATTGGACATGAGGGCCCGTTGATGGCTGTCCACAAAGTCGGGTTGAAAGCCGAATTGCAGGGCGCGATCCATCTGCGCACGAATTTCACGGTCAATCTCTTCCGGCTTCGCGTGACTGACCGTGTCAGAACCATGGGCCCAAATGAAACCATTGGGATCAAGCAGGCTGGGCACCTGGTCTTTGGGCGCCACCGGACCCCAGCGAAACGTATCGTACTCGCTGGCGAGCACAAAGTGGACCCCCAGGCAGATGCTAGGATGTTGCTTGGCATATTGAGCGACTTCCGTCAGCCACGGGGAAGTCATCATAACGGTGCCGCAAGTAACCGCCCCTTGGTCGAGCGCCGTAAAACTGGCGAGATCCGCCGCGTGGTAGACCCCCACATCATCGGCCTGAATGATCAGGAGCTTCGCATCGGCGGGATAACCCAGCTTCTGCGCCACGTCCTTCATTTGCGCATACGAGGTCCCCACACCCAGGGTCACCAGGATGACCGTTAGAGCCAGGAATGCTGACTTGTGGTCCCGCACCGATGCGCGTAGCCGAGCGCCTGGTCCCGGAGAACACTGAAACGCAGAGCCAAGGGTCGCTTTCGCCAACCTGCACCTCCTCAGTAATCCAGCCCGTGGAATCTGTTTCCTATATCACCGGGAATCATCACTGTCAATGCGAGGTGAAATCGGGGAGTTTCATGCATCGTGGCAGCTTGCATTCCATGCTTATTTGAAGAAGGTGCATGCACATACTCCCAGCACGCGCTATTGGCGATTCGGTCTGATGAGATCGGCCGCGAAAGTTAGGGTAAATGATATAATAACATTATGCCCGTCGACACTCGTCTGACCTATGACGACTTCTGCTTGCTCCCCGAAGATGGCAAGCGGCGTGAGATCATTGCAGGAGAACTCCTTGTGACGCCGTCACCGCAGTTGCCCCACCAGAGAGCTGTTACCCGCCTGACGATCCGTCTCGGGGAATTCGTGGCGAGCCATCATCTGGGGGAAGTCTTTGTCTCTCCCTTCGACGTGGTGTTTTCCGAGTTTGATGTTGTCGAGCCGGATCTTCTCTATATCTCGAATGCTCGCGCTGGAGTCCTGACCGGGAAGAACGTGCAAGGGGCTCCCGATCTTGTCGTCGAAGTTTTGTCGGAGACCACGGTGCGTGCGGACCGCTCGATCAAATTGAAGCTCTACGGGAAATTCGGTGTCGAGGAGTATTGGATCATCGATCCAAACGGTCCTTCCGCGGAGATTTACCGGCGTGGGGAAGAAGGCCTGAACTTGGTCGCCAAACTCTCCGCAGCGGAGGCGCTGAGTTCACCCCTGTTGCCCGGGTTCACCCTGCCCCTTCGTAATCTCATCCCGTAACCGGGAAACGCCGTCCCCTTAAAATATATATCGGCACCCTCCAGGGACTTCAGCTTATGATCCTAGTGGGGATGCTGACCCAAAGCCCACCGCATGGCCGTTTGTTCAGTTGCGCGGAGGTTTATACAAGAGATGGATGGCACTGATAAAAATAATAACATGGGGCTTCCGCATACCCTCTCGAGCGGCCAAGCAGGCCTCGGCGCGCTCGCGGGGGTTACCTTCCTCACCCGGCCCGACCGGGTCTTCGGCGCCAATGATCGAGTCCGGGTTGCGGTGGTGGGGTTACGAGGACAGGGCTTTTTGCATGTCGAAGAATACACGGAAGTGCCGAACGTGGAGATTGCCGCTGTCTGCGAAGTTGACGAGAACATTTTAAACAAACGTCTTGCCGACATGGAAAAGATGGCCCTGCCCCGGCCCAAGACCTTCATCGATGTTCGCAAGCTCATGGAAGACACTTCCATCGACGCCGTCTCGATTGCCACCCCCAATCATTGGCACTCGCTGATCGCGATCTGGGCGTGCCAGGCCGGCAAGGACGTCTATGTCGAAAAACCTTGCTCCCACAATTGGTGGGAAGGCCATCAATTGGTGAAAGCCGCAGCAAAATACAACCGCATCGTCCAGCATGGGACCAACATGCGCAGCAGCCCGGCGGCGCGGGAGGGCATCCAGAAACTTCAGGAAGGCGTGGTGGGTGACGTTTACATGGGGCGCGGCATCTGTTACTGCCGGCGCCCCAGCATTGGACACGCCCCGGTCGAACCCGTTCCTCCCGGCGTTCATTACGACCTCTGGATCGGCCCCGCGCCCGCGAGGCCCTTCACCCAAAATCGCTTTCACTACAATTGGCATTGGTTCTGGGATACGGGGAACGGTGACGTTGGCAATCAGGGCATTCATTATATGGATGTGGCGCGCTGGGGGTTGGGGGTCAAGTTCCCCAACAAGGTTTCCGCCATCGGTGGCCACTTTATGTTTGACGATGACCAGGAGACGCCCAACACGCTCAATTGCAGCTTCCAGTTCGATATGCCCGACGGCAAGCGCAAGATACTGGTCATGGAAGTGCGGCACTGGATTACCAACCACGAAGCGGATATCGACACCCCGGGGTTTGGCCTCATCATCCCGAATTTCCTGGGATACCCGGATCCTCGCGCCGAGCACCGCCGGCAGTTCTCCGGTCAAACGGTGGGAGACATTTTCTACGGACCGAAGGGCTACATGGCCATCGCCCACGGGGGACACGAGTTCTATAGGACGTGGTTGGGTGCGGAGCAGCAACCCGGCCCTTCCGGCAATCAATACGAGGGCAGTTGTTGGGCGAATTTCATTGACGCGGTGCGCAGCCGGAAAAGAGAAAATCTCCACGCGCCGATTGAAGAGGGGCACTACTCATGCACGCTCGTGCATCTGGCCAATGCCTCCTACCGCCTGGGGCGGACGCTGAATTTCGATCCTGCCACCGAACAGGTTATCGAGGATGAGGAGGCGAATCGCCTGCTGCGCGGTGCCTACCGCGAGCCCTTCGTGGTGCCGGAAAAAATTTAGACTTATCCTCTTAAGGCCGCAACCGCCCTGCTACCGCGCCCATCCGTTCAGGTAATTCAGCACGGCGTTCGCCAGATCTTCACCTCCCTGTTCGGTGAAGGGGGAGACTCCCGGCTCGTAACCGCCGCGCGGGAATTCCGCCCGGGTGGGAAGATAACCCAGTGAGCCGTTCGCGTAGCCAAAATAAAATGTGTAAGGAAAGGGCGAGCGGTTCCGCACATCCATGGCGATTTCACAGAAAAGCTCCAAAGGAGCCGCCCAAATGGCGATGTCCTTGTCGATCCGCAGGAACCACACGGGAAGACGGATCATCGCGGCGCCCGAGGTGGTCGTGTGCAGGTAGTCTCCAAGGTCAGGAGCCCAGCCCATACCCGCCTTGCGTGGGGTCTCGACGATGGTCTTACCGACGGTGAGCTCGACATCCGAAGTCGTCGGGCCCAAGCGCGCGTTGGCATCGAGGATGGGGTCGCCGAGCAGCACCTCAAACTGTTTCAAGTGCCCGCTCCGGAAATTGGGATAGACCGTGTAAATAGGAGCTTGGTTGCCCGCCGCGCCCTGGATATAGAGCATCGGGGCGCCCAGCTTCTGTTGGACGTATTCCGCCACCGCGCCCGGCGCGTCGCCGCTGATCAGCGTGTTCGCGCCGCTGAGCACCGTCCCGTGCATGGCGTAGTTGGCGACCAGCGCCAGCAAGGTCCCGTCTGCCTTCTCCAATCGGATCAGTCCAATCTGCCGGTCCACCGGGCCGTCCGGGTTGAGGCCCAGGAAGGTCGGGCCGTCTTCATCTCGCGCCCGGCGGTTAATGTTGGCGCGGGCGAATCCCCGGCCCACCCCCAGGCGCGCGGGTTCCAGCTTCTGCCGCGCCTCCTTGATTCCCTCGATCAATTGCCTCTTCAACTGAGCAGCGTAATCCGCGTCGGGCTGGTGCTTGAAGCGGTTACCCATAAACACTGCCGCCAGTCCTGGCGGCCCCACCTCCGGCGCCGAGTGCGTGTGCGTGACCGTCCACCACACTTGCACGGGTTTGATTCCCGTCTCCTCCTCGAGCTGCTTCGAGACCTCGTCGTAAACGGAAGGCGAGTAGGCGGCGAGCTCCGTCGAGATCAGGAAGAATTGAGTTTTCCCGTCGTCCATGGCCACGATGCGGTGAAAGATGTGATCGTGCACGCCGGTCGATTGGCGCGCGTCATAGCCCCGCAGCCATACGGTCTTGTCCGGGGTGATATCAATCTTGACCACTGAGGCGCGAAACTGCCCCGCCCGCGCGTTCCCCCAACTCACCATGAGGGCCAGCGCCAACGCCAAAACCGCGACCCCTCTTGACGACATACCGGTTCTCGCCTCTTGCCTGCTCCCCATGACTTACTCCTTCTCGCCGCAATTCGGACATCCGCTTGGGCGCCATCCTCCTGAATCGAGTCAATCCGGCCTCATCGCTGACCGCCCGGGAATCAGGCCTCGGAGTTTACCCCCTGGTCTTGCCCAAAGTCGAGAATCAGTTCGTAGGACATGGTCGTGCCCTCCGCCGGCGTTCCAGATTCGTGGAAGGCGGCCTTGGTGGCCATCGACCTTTGCCAACTGCGCATTGACATGGGGTGGGCAATTTGATATAGCGCCCGTTCGTAAAGGAACTGGGTGGCAGAGCGGAAGGAGGAAGCCGATATGAAGGTCGCGGCGATTTTTGGAGGGCTCCTGCTGGTTGTGCCCTTGCTGGCACAAACGCAAACCCCGGTCTGGGAGTGGGATTTACCCAAGATTCAAGCGGTCGTCGATAAGGTCCGCGCCGGGCGAGACCTGACGCCGAAGAAATGGCCTCAAGGAGCACGCGTGGCGGTGGGACTCTCCTTTGACTTTGACGCGGAATCGGGCCCCCTGCGTTCGGGGTATTACTCCGCGCAGCCGCTCTCGCGGGGCGAGTACGGTCCCCGCGTGGGCGTGCCGCGGATTCTCCGGATGGCGGAGAAGCACAAAATCCCACTGACGTTCTTCGTCCCGGCCGTGGACGCACAGCTCCACCCCGGCTCCATCGATGCGATTCTGAAATCGCCGCTGAAACACGAAATCGGCATCCACGGTTGGATCCACGAGCCGATCGCAAACTTGAAGCCCGGCGAGGAGCGGGAACTGACCACGCGGGCGTTCGAATGGTGGACCCAGCGCCTGGGCCACCCGCCGGCAGGCATTCGCACGCCTTCCTGGGACTTCACTGGTGACACCCTGGCCATTATCCGCGACCTCGGTTTAGTGTATGATTCGAGCCTCATGGCCGACGACCGTCCCTATGAAATCGTCGCCGAGGGAAACCCCACGGGCCTCATCGAGCTGCCGGTGGAGTGGATTCTTGACGACTACGCTTACTACAGCTACGACGGGCATGCGAACGCCTACAACCGCGTGGGCGATAGCGACGTTTATGAGATCTATAAAGGGGAATTTGACCAGGCGTATGAAGAGGGAACGTTGTTCCTGCTTACCATGCACCCGTTCGTGACCGGGCACCGCTCGCGGCTGGCGGCCCTCGACCGCCTGGTGACCTACATGCAGTCAAAGCCGGGAGTGTGGTTCGGGACGCTCAACCAGGTGGCCACGGCGGCGAAGGCACAACTGAAGTGAGGTAACCTATGAGATGGAAACACGCGTTAGGAATAGCGCTTTATTTCTGGGCGGCCACAGGGCTTGCCGGGGGAGCGGGCTTCAAAGCCGGTGTTTCGAAAGTAGATATCACACCGCCGCCGGGCCTGCCGATGTACGGCTATATGGACCGTACCCAGCTTTCCACCGGAACGCTGGACCCTCTTTACGCGCGCATCCTGGTCATCGAGGTGGAAGGAAAGCGTCTGGCCCTAATCACACTGGATCTAGGTCGAACCTTCGGGCCGGCCTCCCTCGCCCGCCTACGCAAGCAACTGGCCCAGGGGAGTGGAATTTCGTATCTTCTCATAACCGCTTCGCATACGCATTCCGGGCCCAATATCCTGGATGAATATCCCTCCAACCAGACCCCGGCCTGGGAGACCGCCGACCTCGACCGAATCGCCAAGGGCGTCGAGGAAGCCCGCCAGCGCGAGGTGGAAGCCCAACTGGGAACGGGTTTCGGCTCGGTGTACATTGGCCACAACCGACGCCGCGTTAATCCTGACGGCACGGTCACCATGTTCTGGCAGAATCCCAACAAGGTTCCCACCTCACCCCTCGATCCCACCGTCTCGGTCCTGCGCGTGGACACGACGGACGGCAAGCCCCTGGCCATCCTGGTGAACTACGCCTGCCATCCGGTGGTGTTCGGCCCGGACAACCTCGAATACTCGGCGGATTATGTCGGCGTCATGGCCCGGACTGTCGAGCAATCGGTCGGTGACGCGACGGGTGGCCGGCCGCTGTGTTTATTTTTGCAGGGTGGGGACGGCGACATCAATCCCTACTACGAAGGCACACCTCGCTCCGCCGGCGGCATCGAGAAGCGCGACTGGACCGGCGAGCAGCTTGGTGCGGAAGCCGCCCGCGTGGCGAAAACCATCCACACCGAGCCCGTCCAAGCGCCCAGCCTGCAGTTTGCGGAAGACACCCTGACATTTGCCGTGCGCTGGGACGCCCAAAAATTCCGGCATGGAATGCTCGCGACTTACGGCCCCAAAGTTTATGAGGACCACGCCGAACTGCTGAACAGCGATTCGCCGCCGCGCGAGCTGGCGTTGGCGGTGACGACGATTCTGCTCAACCGGAAGATCGCCCTGATGGGAATGCCCGGGGAGCCCTTCGTGGATTTCCAAATCAACTGGCGCGACCGCTGCCCCGTACCCAGCGCTTTTTTTGTCGGCTACGCGAACGGTTATTATGATTATCTCCCCACCGTCCGAGCGGCCACCGAGGGCGGTTACGGCGCCGCCGACTCCAACACCTACATGGCCGTGGGAACCGGCGAGCGCATGGTGAATCATGCCCTGATGCGCATTTACGAAATGCTGGGCAGACTGATCGATGAGCCGGAGGATTTGAAGAAGCACGACTAATGGCCTAACCGTCCCGCCACGCCCCTGGCCGGCACCCGTAGGGGCAGTTTCTGCGCGCTGCCCTGCACGAGGATCGTATCCTTTTCAAGTGTAACGTCCCGCACTTCTCCAAAGTCAGGTGGCACGTTGGCCAGGAAAGTCACATAATCGGCGGTCAGACTTCCCCGCGCTGACACGATCGAAAACATCGGCGTTGCAAATAGCGGCGCTGTGGCAAAGGCCTCCCGCCGCGTGCAGGGCAGCGGCGTCGAACCGAACTCCATGCCCCGCGTCTCGGTCCGTTCTCGCCAGGGGTTTACTTCCCGCGAGCAGTTCTCTTCCCAGATCACCGCCCAAGGAAAGTCCTGGCGTCGGAAACAGTACCCCATCAGCAAGTGCTCCGCGGTATTTACCGCCGCCACGAACTCAATCGCGCGCCGCGGATCCAGCAGAACTCCCGCGCAAAAGCCCAAGCCCCGATGCGAGAGCGGCTGCCGCAAGTCCACTTTCCCTCCTTTCGCTCCCGGCGCGTAGGGCCAGCGGAACTCCTCTCCGGAAGCCAGCAACTCACGCCCTCCGTACCCTCCGGGAACCGTCATCCCCTTGGTCCCCGAAAGCGCCAGGCGGCACGTTTCCGAATTCAGAAACGGTGGCCCGAAGGTCACGTGTTGTGTCCAGTGAAAGAAGTGGTCTTGCTTGTTTTCGTTCACCACCGTCTCGCGAATGTAGGCCACGGACTCGCCGCGCTCGATGCGGATTTCGCGCCGGAACCGCAGCCTCGCCACGGGCAAGCGTACACCCAGCGCCAGCGTGGCTTGCCTGGCCGTCACCTGTAGGCGCTCCTTCCGCCAGTGCGCGCTGGGCGCTTCTCCGTGGGTTGACATCCCCTGCGCCGCCTCCGCCTCCGATGGTGGACCAAAATAATCCAGGCAGAGATTGTGCCCGGCAATTCCGGAGAGCAGCTTCGCTTCCGAACGTGGACCGTACGTCGCTCCGTGCCGCTTTTCCTGATAGCGATAAGGCTCCATAGTCTTCCAGGGCGGCGCCCAAAGGGGATTCACACGTGATTGGCCGCTTTCGTCGGTGAACCGGAATTCCGCCAAGTGGCCCCCGCCCGTCAACGTCACCAGTTGCACCAGCCCATTGCTCAGGCAGTAGGCCTCACGACCGCCGCGCCGCGTCTTGATACACACCATCTCTTGGTCTCGAGCCATTACCAAACCTCCCCAGTGAATATTCGTGCCCGCGCTTTATGCAGAAGCATCCTACGCACGGACATCGGCGTGTACAAGCACTATTCGTGATCCCGTCCCACTACCGGAAGTCCGCTTGCCATTTCTTTTTTGGGGACTATAATAGCCGCCAGCAATACGCGATCTCGAGTTCGTCGTCCCCGCAGGGACCTTTGCCGAACATGGGAGGCAAGGTCAGAAATTCGTCACATGCCGGAGGAAAAGCCGCAGACCTCCAGAATCAGATTGCACGACTTCCGGACTTGCGGGCGCGGCACTTATCCTTGCGAGGTGAACATGGCGCATAACGAACTTTCTAACTGTAATCGTCGATCCTTCCTCAGCAAATCATTGGCAGCCGGAGCAGCGGCTTCGGCATTTACGATCTTGCCGCCCGCACTGGTCCGAGGTGCGGGAAAGGAGAAGGTACGAGCAGGCTTGGTGGGCTGCGGTGGACGCGGCACGGGAGCAGCCGCGGACCTGCTCAGCGCTGATCCGCACGTCGAACTCGTGGCCATGGGAGATATCTTCGACGACAAGCTCCAGGCCTCCCTCGCCAAGCTGCGCAATCCCGAGTTCCTGTCGGAGGCGAGCCCGAAGAACGCCGCAGCCTTCACGGGCCAGCCCCTGGCAGAGTTGGTGGAATCGATCCGGAGGCGCGTCACCGTTGATCCCGATCATTGCTTTGTGGGGTTTGATGCCTACCGCAAGGTCATCGCCTCGGAGCTTGACGTCGTGCTGTTGTGCACACCTCCCGGCCATCGGCCCGCGCAATTCGAAGCCGCGGTCAATGGCGGAAAGCACATCTTCACGGAAAAGCCCATCGCCACCGATGCCGTGGGAACACGCCGCTTCCTCGCTTCCGTCCAAAAGGCTCAGGAATTGAAGTTGACCGTCGTCGCCGGCACCCAGCGCCGCGCACAAAAGGAGTACATCGAAACCGTCGCCAAAATCCGTGACGGGGCCATCGGCGAAGTGACGGCTCTCGGCGCGAGTTACCTCAGCGGACCGGTTCTCCATGTGGATCATCGCGATCCGGCCTGGGGCGACATGGAATGGCAGCATCGCGACTGGTACTCGTTTGTGTGGATCTGTGGGGACCAGATGGTCGAGCAGCACATTCACACCATCGATTTCTGCAATTGGGTGATGGGCGCCCATCCCCAGAGTGTGGTCGCCTCGGGAGGAGTCGCCTGGCGTCCCCGCGAGGAACTCTACGGAAATATTTACGACCACCTGACCGCCGACTACGTGTATCCGAATGGCGTCCACCTGTATAGCGCTTGCCGGCAATATCCCAAGGGTGGGTATCGCAAAGTGTGGAATACCGTGACGGGATCGAAAGGGCAGAGCGACGGCGTTGACATGGGTTCGAAGGGCATGGACCCGTATGTCCAGGAGCACGCCCGGTTGTTGGCCAGCATTCGCGGCGACACTCCCTCGGCGAACGACGGAGTGCAAGTCGCGGAGAGCACTCTGACCTGTATCATGGCCCGCGAGGCGGCTTACTCGGGCGTGGAAATCACCTGGGACCAGGCGATGGCCTCGCAACAGGATCTCCAACCCAAAGCTTTCGACTATAAGATGGCGATGGATGTGCCGCCGGTTCCTGTTCCCGGTCAGTACAAATTCGTCTGACCTGTGCTAAAATTTAGGTGCTCAGAAGACCAACCTTGCTGACGGATCGCTTGACCAGGAACGGCTGGTCCATCTGTCCCAGGCTGAGGTGACACGCACATGGACGGGACCACACACGAGGATCAGCGCAAGGCTCATCGGCTTCCGATAAGACTACCTTTTTCGTTAGTCGCGGGCAACGGAAGCAAAGGGAAAACCATCCCTGCGGAGTCTATCAACCTGTCCAAGTTCGGCGTGTGCGTGAGGACGGAGACCCAACTCTTCCCTGGTCAAACTGTGGAAGTCACCCTCCTGGAAGGAACTCCCGACCCCGTCGCGGCGCGAGTGGTTAGGGTGGGTAAGCCCCCCGGCCTCAACCAATATGAGTTCGGCTTAGAGTACCTCCCTGCTTCACCACATCTCATCTGATTCGATGATTTGGATAATCTGGTGTCCCGACCAAGCGTAGTGCAGGGCGGCGGAGCCGCAACCAAAAGGTGCCACGGCCATCTTGGCCGTGCCCCTTCACGGGCGGGACGCCCGTGGCACGTCGCCAGCCGAACGCTGTTCGGCCCTACACACGGCGGGGAAATTCTTGCCCAAAAAACAAGAATTTACGGTATTGCAATGCAGACCCGTATTGGAGGTTCACTATGATCGTCATGCTATGCCGGAACCGTGTTTGGGATTTCTCTAAGTGGAAGGGTGTGTTCGATTCACACGCCCAAGCACACCGTGACGCAGGGCTCCACCTGAAGAACATCTGGCGTGAGTTAGAGGAGCCCAACAACGTGTTCTTTTTGTTCGAGGTGACGGACCTCAAGAAGGCACGGGCATTCATAAGCAACCCGGTAGCCTCGCAAGCCGGAAAGACGTCCGGTGTCGTCGACGGCGAGTATCATTTTCTTGAGAGCAGCCCGGGGTATTGACGGCTCGCTCGGCTGGCCAGTACAGACCTCCCGGAGTTCCGCGCTCCGCTCGGGGGCAGGGTATTTTCTTGGAAAACCAGGCGCCAGGGGTTACGATGCGGGGCTCGGCGCTTAAGAAATGCGGATTCGCCGAGGAGGAAGCATGAAGGCCAGATCGAGCAAGTCTCAGGGCTCCGGGAAGTCCAAAAGGAACCACGTGCCGAATGGAAACGTGGCCGCGCCGGCTGGTGACCGCGCTTTGGGCATGAATGGGCGAATCTGCCGGCGGGATTTTCTGAACTCCACGCTGCTGGCCTCCGGAAGTGTGCTGCTCGAATCCCTGACCCCTCTCCAACTCCTGGCCCAGCAGCCGGATTGGGGAGGATACACCGGGGTGGGTGATTATGCGGGCGCCAACGGAAACACGGAAGAAGTGATGCTCGCCGCGCATGCCGTGCGCGATGGGGTTTTCGGTGAGTTCAAGTATCAGGAGTGGGGTGGACCGCCCCCGCCGATGCCCCTCAGCCGCACCAGCTATCACTTCGCCCGCGATTTGCCGTCTCCTCCTAACTTCGGGTTCTACTTCGGGGAAAAGTTTGGACAGCGGCCGGGCAAGTGGGTGGTCGATCCCTGGAAGAATCTGGATCACCAAGCACGTGGTGCGCGATCTGCCGTCCACCCATCGCGAGGCCTATGACCAATTCAATTACTCCGCCACCATTGTGGCCAATGTGGGGCTGCGCAACTGGCGCTTCCTCCACAAGCTGGGCCTATCGGGCGGCCGATGGTATGAGGGTTTCGGTTATTGGACGGAAGTGCGAGCCATCGCCACTTTTGGCTCCGACGCACCCACCATTGGACCAGACTCTCCCACCATCTTGTCTCTGGTCGTGCCATTCTATTACCCGGGGTTGCCGGTGTCCGAACAATGCAGCAAAGGCCGCGCGGAGTTGCTCTCCACTCCCTTTCGCGATTTCGAACGCAAGGTCCGCGAACAATTTACGGAAATGTTTTCCATGTCCGGATTCGACGCGCGGCCGGACATTGCCGGCATCATCCTGAATCGTTGGGGCCACCATTTTATTGTTGCCCAGCCGGGATTCATCTATGGAAAAGATGGCAAACCCTCCCCGCCCGAGGTTCTGCGCAAAGCCCCCTTCGGCAGGATTGCCTTTGCCAACACTGACCTCACCGCAGACTCGGGCCACCAGTTGGCCATCCAGGAGGGCCACCGCGCCGTGACCCAACTCCTGGCCGTCTTGTAGCCGGCGCCGCTCCAGGTCCCGCTTCCGAAATCGTTACCATCAGCCCGCGATGCGGGCAGAAGATCGTAGCACCGCGCGGCGGAGCCGCAACGCAACGAGAGAGATCGCCGCAGGTTCCATAGGTGCGGGCGGGTCCGCTCGTCGGGCGGCCAAGTGACCCCTCACCCCCACAACCTGCAAAACGTGGGGCCCCCTTCCCGCCCCGGCTGATGAAAACGCCGGCCGCGGGCCGCCCTCTCCCCTCGGAGAGGGCTAAGCATAAATTCCAGTCTTCTCCCAAGGGATTCCGTGCCAAACCGACTCACTTGGTGACGAGGCTAACGTCGCCAAAGCCGGTATGGGCGTAGAGCCGGTACTGGCCCTCGCCGTGGTACTTCCAGGTATGGCCGAGCCAACCGTGGACCTCGCCGATGGCGGGCGCGCTAAGGTCGCCGATCCGCACAGAGACCTCGGCGTCCCGGACGTTTTGCAAGGTGCCTACATCCACCTTCAAGTCGCCCGCAAAGAGCTGCAGGTTCTTGTCGCCCTCCACGCCTTCCACCGTGAGGTCGCCGCCGGTCAGGTGGACCTCAAGCGAAATCGGGCTGGGAACCTCGACTTCCACGTCCACGCTCAGCGACAGGGGCGCTTTTACCTCGATCTGGACCTGCGATCCGTGCACCCGTGACCCAATTTGGACCTCTTTCTCCAGCTCGGGTTTCTTGGGGTCGGGCGTATACCGTACCACGATGTGTTGCAAGTCGGTGCCGCGCTTGATATGAAGATCCCCTCCGCGCAGTCTGAACCACAGGCTTCCTCCCGGTGGGCTCTCAAATACCTCCGTGTGGGTCGAGGCCAGCCCCGGAATCACAGAAATCGCCAACCCTACCGCTGTGAGGACGACAAGTCGCATAACTCTCTCCCTGAAGGGCTGTTCCCTGATGAATTATACGCGAAGGGAAAGAAAAAGTTCCCGAAAAGGACAGCAGGCGGCCACGGTCAGTGGGTAGCCATTGACAGCACCTTTGTGTTGAGATACACTGTATCTCAGTGAGGTTTCAATCTTATGGCAACGACAATGGTACATATTCGAGTAGACGAGAAGGTAAAGGAAAAAGCGGCAAAAACTCTCTCGGCTATGGGTATGTCAGTGTCTGACGCGGTCCGTATATTGCTCGTTCGGGTGGCCGCGGAGAAGGCACTGCCCTTCGAGGTGAAGGTTCCCAATAGGACTACGGTGAAGGCGATGAAGGCAGCGGATCGAGGCAAGGGGAAGCGCTTCAAGTCTGTCGGCGCCCTATTTGAGGACTTAGGAATTTGAACGCGCGAAACCTGATTACCGGTAGGCAGAAAAAGAGCGCGAGCCAACCTGTAAGCCGAATTTTGTCCCCCGGCAAACCGGGGTGGCGATCATTCCTCTAGCCCCACGATTGCTCGTGGGGTCCAGCGACCTACCCGAGGGTTGTAGCGGGACGGGCCGCCCCTCCCCTCCTATTTGGTCTTGCTCCGTGTGGGGTTTGCCCTGCCCTCGATGTCACCACCGAGGCGGTGCGCTCTTACTTTAATTCCCGGCGAACCGGGACCGCACCTTTTCACCCTTACCGCATCCCTCCACCCGAAGGCGGGAACGCGGCGGTATATTTTCTGTGGCACTTTCCGTACCGGAAGCGTACGCCCCGATCAACCGGGAATCCCCTTCCGGCCCTCGCCGTTAGCGAGCACACTGCCCTGCGGAGTTCGGACTTTCCTCTCCCTCGCCCCTGCCAGCCCCGGAAAGCGGGACGCTAGGGCGAAGCAGCGATCACCCGGCTGGCTCGCGCGAAATTTATGATAGTCTCGTTGGGGGGGCGGGTCAAACCGCTGGTTCCGTGGTTGTAGGGGTACGACTTGCCGTACCCTCTTGGTTCGGTCGCGCGATAAATAATGAACAGGGTACGGCAAGCCGTACCCCTACGACCGGCACCGCAGGCTTGCCGTACCCTAAAACCACGGCGGCTGAGCCGCTGTGTCAAAAGTTAGGTGTTACGCAACACATAGGAACAAATTATTTCCTGAAACCCATGAAGTGAGCAGTTTTGCGGTGAGCGTTTCAGGCGGGGGCATTCGACATCATGCAACTATTGCAGCTCAATGGGCGTTCAGGAATTCGACGCCTCCGGTTAATCCTGGCCATCAGCCTCGTGGGAGCGCTCACCGCCACGGCCCATGCCCAGCAAGGACAGGACTTGCTGTCGCATGCCGACCAAGTCCTTCAGCAGATGAGCGAGATTACCGGCCTGCCCATCAAAGGGTCACTCCACAAGCAAATCATCAACCGGGCGGGAATCGAGAAGTATCTGATCGAGAATATGCACGCGGAGATGCCCCCCGCGGAGATCCACGCGCAGGAAGCGATGTTGCGGGCCTTTGGTTTGGTCGCGCGCGAGTTCAACCTGGAGAAGTTCCTGGTCAATCTTTACACCGAGCAGGCCGCAGGCTTTTATGACCCCAAGCAGAAGACCATGTTCATCGCCGATTGGGTCCCGGCGGATAACCAGGGCATGGTGCTTTCGCATGAACTCACGCACGCGCTCCAGGACCAGAACTGGGACCTGGAGAAATACCTGCACGCGGACCGCGCGAATGACGACAGCTCCAACGCGCGTCAGGCGGTGGTAGAAGGCTACGCGACGGCGGCCATGATCCAACAAATGACCGAGCCGATGAGCCTGGCGGACTTGCCCTCGCTCGAGCCGCTCATGGAAATGGTCATCCACCAGCAGTTCGAAGAGTATCCAGCGTTTTCGAACGCGCCCTATTTCTTCCGCATCGAGGCCCTGTTCCCCTACATGCAAGGGATGGGCTTCATCCAGGCCGGACTCCAGCACGGCGGATGGAAAGACCTTAATGCGGTGCTACCCGCAAATCCTCCGACCACCACCAAACAAATCTTCGAGCCTGGCAGCTACTTCGACCATCAGACGCTGCCCGCCATCACCCTGGCCCGTCCGCCCGCGCTCGACGGCGCCGGCCTGAAATTCCTCACGGAAAATGTCATGGGGGAGCTGGGTTACTACGCATTGCTCGGCCAACTCATTTCCGAGGACGAAGCGAAGACGCTCGGCCACGCCTGGCTCGGCGACCGATATTTGCTCTATGAACATTCCGGCGGGAACGACTACACCCTGGTGGCACGCACGCGCTGGACAAGCCCTGAGACCGCCTTGGCGTTTTTCCGCGACTATCACACGATTCTGGCCCACAAATATCCGGAACTCACGACGGGCCCGGGCTCGACCGCGGACTTGTTTGCCGGCACGGCAGCGAATGGGGCCGTTCTGCTGCTGCGCAAGGACAACGATTGCCTTTGGGCGGAGGGCGTACCGGCCGGGAAGGCCGAGGCCATCCTCGCATGGTTGCGCACACTCTAGCCCGCAATTCTGAGGACGAAGGCGAAGGCCTCAGGTTTGGGAGTCCTGCCGCTCCTTGCAATCTCGACACCGCCTCGTCCAGGGCACCGCCTCCAGGCGCGCCTTGCTGATGGGCTGGCCGCATTCCTGGCAGATGCCAAACTTCTCCTGCCGAATCCGAGCTAAGGCATCCTCTATGGCCCGCAGGAGCTTGGTGTCTTTCTGTTGCAACCGGATTTGCATGGCAGCGTCGGTCTCACCGGCGGCCATATCGACCGGGTCTCCACGAATGTCACCGGCTGCGGGAATCGAACCCACCAGAGTCTTGCCTGCGGAGAGTGCTTGCTGCTTGGCGAGTAGAAGACTTTCATAGCGAAGAAGGTCGCTTTTGTCCATGACCGCCGCCCTGTTTGCTCCAATTGTCTTGCTTCCCTTTTCCCGAAGTCTGAATTATACAGCCGGAGATGCCCCGCGAGAGCAAGGTTTTGCGCGGGGGGGATTTTCGCGTCGTATTTCATGGGCGGGACCGAAGCCGATAAATAACCGAACGCCCCTTGCAATCATCCAAAGGAGTAGTGGCAAGAAAAGGGGCGGTTAATTCTGGTGTAACGAGGGTTCGCCAAACTAACAGGAACCCAGATTTGGGAGGTGAAGCCTTGCCCGATTCCGTAGAACCCCAGCTAGCCCCAGGCATCTCGCCGCTCGCCGGTCGACCTGCCCCCAAAGAGATGTTGATCGACGTGGCCCGGCTCGAACGCGCGTATTTTGAGCGCCGGCCGGACCTGAGCGATCCCAACCAGTTGGTCAGCTTCGGAACCAGCGGCCACCGGGGGTCGCCGCTCGACGGCACCTTCACGGAAGCGCATATTCTGGCTATCACCCAGGCTATTTGCGACTACCGGCGCGCCCATGGCACAGACGGTCCGCTCTACATGGGCAAAGACACGCATGCCATCTCCGAACCGGCGCAGCGCACCGCGCTCGAGGTCCTGGCGGCCAACAACGTGGACGCCATCATTCAACGCGACAACGGCGTAACCCCGACGCCGGTCATCTCCCGGGCTATCCTGGTTTATAACCGGGACCGCAAGGCGCACCTCGCCGACGGCATCGTGATCACACCCTCGCACAATCCGCCCGAAGACGGCGGATTCAAGTACAACCCGACGGACGGCGGCCCCGCCGATACGGACGTGACACAGTGGGTGGAGGACCGGGCCAACCAACTGCTGCGCGAAAACAACGGCGGCGTGAAGCGCGTGCCGTTCACCGCGGCCATCAAAGCGGCGACCACTCACCAGGAAGACTTCATCATGCCTTACGTCCGCGACTTGCGGAGCGTCGTCGACATGGACGCCATTCGTACGGCCCATCTCAAGCTGGGCGTGGACCCGTTGGGCGGCGCGGCCCGACCCTACTGGGAGCCGATCAACGCCACCTATGGACTGGACATCGCGGTCGTCAACCCGGTCATTGACCCGACGTTCTCGTTCATGACCGTTGATCACGACGGGCAGATCCGCATGGACTGCTCGAGCCCGTACGCGATGGCTCGGCTGGTCGGACTGAAGGACCAATACCGCCTGGCCTTCGCCAACGATCCGGATTCGGACCGGCATGGGATCGTCACGCCCTCCGCGGGGTTGATGAACCCTAATCACTACCTCGCGGTGGCCATCCGTTACCTGCTCACCCACCGCCCGCAATGGCCGGCGCACGTCGCGGTCGGCAAGACGCTGGTCAGCAGCAGCATGATCGACAGAGTGGTCGAAAAGCTGGGTCGCCGCCTCTGGGAGGTTCCCGTGGGCTTCAAGTGGTTTGTTCCGGGGTTATTCGACGGCTCGTGTTGCTTCGGCGGCGAAGAGAGTGCCGGGGCGAGCTTCCTGCGGCGCGACGGCACCGTGTGGGCCACCGACAAAGATGGGCCCATCATGGACCTGCTGGCCGCCGAAATCACCGCCCAGACCGGCAAGGACCCCGGCGAGCACTATCGCGAGCTGACCGCCGAGTTCGGGACGCCCTATTACACGCGCATCGACGCTCCCGCGACGCCCGAGCAGAAGGCGCGCCTGGGGGAGTTGTCGCCTGAGGCCATCACCGAGTCGAGCCTGGCAGGCGAGCCCATCACTGCCAAGCTGACCCGCGCCCCGGGCAACAACGCCCTGATCGGTGGTTTGAAGGTCGTGGCCGCGAGCGGCTGGTTTGCGGCCCGGCCCTCCGGCACGGAGAACATTTACAAGATCTATGCGGAAAGCTTCCAAAGCCAGGCGCACTTGAACGCCATCCTGACCGAGGCCGAGGGAATTGTGAATAACGCACTGAAACCTTCGGGGGGACGGGCATGAGCCGGCAGAGTTGCAGTTTGCTGCCGTTTACTCCGGAATAGAGGGCAACTATTCAAATCGAGTTCCGTGCGAGAACAGGTTGGTCGAATCTCAAGTGGAAGGGAAAGGCGTAGCCTTCCACGGTCTTACGGAGGCCGCCACTTGAACGTATTGGTTATTGATGTAGGCGGGACGCACATCAAAGTCCTTGCCACCGGGCAAACCGAACATCGGAAGTTTCCCTCCGGCCCCACCATGACGCCCAAACGCATGGTTTCGGGAGTCAAGAAGCTCACGGCGGATTGGGAGTATGACGCCGTGTCGATGGGCTACCCTGGCCCCGTTCTGCGCAACCGGCCGGTAGCGGACCCGCCTAACCTCGGGCGCGGGTGGATGGGGTTTCACTTTGCAGAGGCGTTGGGGCGCCCACTGAAACTCATCAATGATGCGGCCATGCAAGCCTTGGGAAGCTATAAGAGCGGGAAGTTGCTTTTCCTGGGCTTGGGAACCGGTCTCGGCTCGGCGATGGTTGTGGATGGCCTCGTTGAGCCGATGGAACTGGGCCACCTTCCTTACAAGAAGGCGACCTACGAAGATTACGTGGGCCTGCGGGGATTAGAGAAGTGGGGCAAAAAGAAATGGCGGCGCCATGTCGCGGATGTGGTTGCCCGCTTGATCGCCGCCCTCGAGCCCGACGACGTCGTTCTGGGAGGGGGCAACGTCAAAAAACTGAAAGAGCTGCCGCGAGGATGCCGGGCGGGTGACAATGCGAATGCGTTCCTCGGAGGATTTCGCTTGTGGGATCAGGCTGGTGATCCAGGCCTCGCGCTGCCTCGGAAGCCCGTGCTTACTGAGTATTGCAAAATAGAGTGACGAACTGTTTTCGTAGCGCGGGCGTCTCGCCCGCTGTGGCGTGGGCATCCTGCCGGCGCGGGGCTGTACGGGCACGCCATGGCGTGCCCCTACGACAGCGGGCAAGATGCCCGCGCTACGCAGGTAATGGTCACTCTATTTTGCAAATCTCAGTAGTGATGACCAGAGACGAAAGGAGTAGGAGGATGGCCACACCGGTAAGGACAGGCGCCAAAAGCCAGGCTCTCAAACCCCTGACCAAACGAAAAGCTTGGAAGGCTCTCAAAACTCATCATAAAGAGGTTCGGGAATTGCATCTGCGCAATCTTTTCGCGGATGATCCCGGGCGTGCTGAGCGTATGACGGCTGAGGCGGTGGGCCTCTGCCTGGATTACTCCAAGAACCGCATCACCGACGAAACCGTCAGACTCCTCCTCCAACTGGCCGAGGAATCGGACCTCGAATCGCGCATCGACGCCATGTTTCGAGGGGAGAAGATCAACACCACGGAGAAGCGGGCGGTCCTGCACGTGGCCCTGCGCGCACCAGAGGGAGCATCCATCGTCGTAGATGGCGAGAATGTAGTGCCCCAGGTCCACGCCGTGCTCGATAAGATGGCTGACTTCTCCAACCGCGTGCGGAGCGGTGAGTGGAAGGGACACACCGGAAAGCGCATTCGCAACGTTATTAATATCGGCATCGGCGGCTCGGACCTGGGGCCGGTGATGGCCTATGAGGCGCTCAAGCATTACAGCGAGCGCGCCATCACGTTCCGGTTTGTTTCCAACGTTGATGGCACGGACTTCGCGGAAGCTGTCCGCGACCTCGACCCTTCAGAGACCCTCTTCATTATCTCTTCGAAAACCTTCACCACGCTGGAGACCATGACGAACGCCCATTCCGCACGCGCCTGGTCATTGGCGGGCCTCGGCGGTGAGGAAGCGTCGGTCGCCAAGCACTTTGTGGCGGTATCGACCAATGCGGCGGAAGTGGCGAGGTTCGGCATCGATACGGCCAACATGTTCGGCTTCTGGGACTGGGTGGGCGGCCGCTATTCCATGGACTCGGCGATTGGTCTATCGACCATGCTGGCCATCGGCCCGGACAATTTCCGAGCCATGTTGGACGGCTTCCACCAGATGGACGAGCACTTCCGCACCACTCCCTTCGAGCGCAACTTGCCGGCGCTCATGGGCCTGCTGGCCATCTGGTACAACGACTTCTTCGGCGCCCAGACGGTTGCCGTGTTGCCTTACGAGCAGTACTTGAAACGATTCCCCGCCTATCTCCAGCAGTTGACGATGGAGAGTAACGGCAAACACGTGACGCTCGATGGGACCGAGGTCACTTACCCGACCGGCCCGGTTTATTGGGGCGAGCCGGGAACCAACGGCCAACACTCCTTCTATCAGTTGATCCATCAGGGGACCCGGCTCATCCCCTGTGACTTTATCGCCTTTGGACAGGCGCTCAACCCGCTGGGTCGCCACCACGACATCCTCCTGGCAAACGTCTTTGCGCAGAGTGAGGCTTTGGCGTTTGGGAAGACGCCCGAGCAAGTCAAGGCGGAGGGTACGCCGGATTGGCTCGTGCCCCACCGGGTCTTCGCGGGCAACCGCCCGTCAAACACCATCCTCGCGGATCGGCTCACGCCGGAGGTGCTCGGCAAACTCGTGGCCCTTTACGAACACAACGTGTTTACCCAGGGCGCCATATGGCAGATTAATTCGTTCGACCAGTGGGGCGTGGAACTCGGCAAAGTGCTGGCCCAGCGCATTATCCCGGAACTCGAAAGTCCGCAGGAGCCCACGCTTGGTCACGATACTTCCACGAACAGCCTCATCCGCCGCTACCGGAAGCTCAAAGAGACATCATGAAAGGTCGTGGTGAGGCCGCGGTGGCCGAAATCGCCCGCCGCTATCAGGAATTTCTGGATGTTTTTGAAAGTGCAAGGGTCGAAGCCAGGGCTTTTTGAACAACCAGCGAGTTATTGAGGATTGCACAATATAGTGACGAACTGTTTTCGTAGCGCGGGCGTCTCGCCGGCTGTCGCGTGGGCATCCTGCCCGCGCGCTGGGCGGGAGCGGGACGCTCCCGAGACAGCGGGCAAGATGCCCGCGCTACGCACGTAATTGTCACTATATTTTGCAATTCTCACTAGGTGCGGGCCAGCGTCCGGTGGTGGTGGAGACGGCTGCCGCGAGACGGGAAATCATTTCTGCAAAGGAGCTTCTTATGCAACTTGGAATGGTTGGTCTGGGAAGGATGGGGGCCAACATGGTGCGGCGGCTCTTAAAAGGCAGCCATCAGTGCGTGGTCTTCGACATGTCGCCAAAAGCCGTGGGCGAGTTGGTCCAGGAGAAGGCGGTGGGAAGTTCCTCGCTTCCGGATTTCGTAAAGAAGCTTGAGAAGCCTCGGGCGGTATGGTTGATGGTTCCAGCGGCAGCAGTGGACAAGACCATCGCCGACCTCCTGCCGCATCTCGAGGCGGACGACATCCTTATTGACGGCGGTAATTCCTATTACGTGGATGATATCCGGCGCGCCAAGAACCTCACCACGAAGCGAATCCACTACGTGGACGTGGGGACGAGCGGCGGAGTGTGGGGCCTGGAACGGGGTTACTGCATGATGATCGGCGGCGAAAGGGACGTGGTCGAGCACCTTGATCCCATCTTTGCGACCCTGGCGCCGGGCGCGGGTAATCTGCCGCGCACGCCGGGCCGGGAGAAACTTGCAGGCACCGCCGAGCAAGGTTACCTCCACTGCGGCCCCAACGGCGCGGGGCACTTCGTCAAGATGGTCCACAACGGTATCGAGTACGGGATCATGGCCGCCTACGCGGAGGGGTTGGGCGTCTTGCGCGACGCCAACGTGGGAAAAAATCACAGCGCCATCGACGCCGAGACCACGCCCCTGCCCCACCCGGAGAATTACCAGTACGATCTCAATCTACGCGATATTGCGGAGGTGTGGCGGCGCGGCAGCGTGATCGCGTCGTGGTTGCTGGATTTGACGGCCGCCAGCTTGGTGAAAGATCCCGCTCTCTCCCAGTTCGCGGGGCGGGTTTCGGATTCAGGCGAAGGCCGCTGGACGATCAAGGCGGCCATCGACGAGGCGGTGCCGGTGCCGGTTCTTTCCGCCGCCCTCTACCAGCGCTTCACCTCGCGCGGCGAGGCGGATTATCAGGACAAGCTGCTTTCCGCCATGCGCTACGGCTTCGGCGGGCACTTGGAGAAAGCCGTTGGTAAATAACCACGCGAGAAAGGGAGATTTGCCATGAGCGATGCCCATTCCGACGCCCTGGTTTTTTTCGGCGCCACGGGCGATTTGGCCTACAAGAAGATTTTTCCGGCGCTCCAGGCCCTGTTGAAGCGTGGCCGCCTCAACGTGCCGGTGATCGGAGTGTCCAAGGCGGGTTGGAATATCGAGCAGCTCCGGGCGCGGGCGCACGACAGCCTGGAAAAACACGGCGGTGTCGATTCCGCGGCTTTTGAGAAGCTGAGTGGCTTGCTGCGTTATGTGGACGGCGATTACCAGGACCCGGCTACCTTTCAGGCGCTTTGCAAAGAGCTCCAGGGGGCCGAGCGGCCCGCCCATTATCTCGCCATCCCCCCCGTGCTCTTCGAAACTGTGGTAGAGCAACTCGCCAAGTCCGGTTGCGCTGTGGGGCCGGGGTGCGTCGAGGCCCGTGTTATCGTCGAGAAGCCCTTCGGCCATGACCTCGGCTCGGCGCAGGAACTCAACCGCATCTTGCACGCGGTGTTCCCCGAGTCCGCAATCTTTCGCATTGACCACTACCTGGGCAAGCGGCCGGTAAATAACCTGGTGATTTTCCGGTTTGCGAACGCCTTCATGGAACCGGTCTGGAATCGCAACTACATCGAAAGCGTGCAGATTACCATGGCGGAAAATTTTGGCGTCGAGGGTCGAGGGGCTTTTTACGACCAGACCGGCGCCATTCGCGACGTCGTCCAAAATCATCTGTTTCAGATCCTGTGCAATCTGACGATGGAGCCTCCGGTCCGCAATGACAGCGAATCCATTCGGGATGAGAAGGTCAAGGTGTTGAAAGCCATTCCCCCGCTGGAAGTGAAAAACCTCGTCCTCGGGCAGTTCCGCGGCTATCACCAGGAAAAGGGAGTGGCCCCCGATTCCAAGGTGGAAACGTTTGCCGCCTTGCGATTGGAGGTGGATTCCTGGCGTTGGAAAGGCGTGCCCTTCTACATTCGCGCCGGAAAGAACTTGCCGGTGACCTCGACGGAGGTTCTTGCCCGATTTCGCGAGCCTCCCACCTGGATCAATGATGGGCCTCTATCTCCGAACTATCTGCGGTTCCGAATTAGCCCCGAGATGACGATTGCCGTGGGCACGACGGTCATGGCCGCGGACGGGGCCACGGCCGGCGAGACGGTGGAAACGGTGGAGATAGTGGCCAGCCGTCATCCCCGCCCGGAGGAGATGGAAGCTTACGAGCGCGTGCTGGGTGATGCCATGGTAGGTGACGCCACGCATTTTGCCCGCCAGGATTACGTGGAAGAGGCGTGGCGAATCGTTGATCCGGTCTTGAAGGCCGGCTCTCCGGTCTACGAATACGATAAAGGTACCTGGGGACCGAGTCAGACCGACCAGAGGCTTTCCCCCGATGGAGGCTGGCATAACCCGGCAGCGACGGATCAGGAAGATTTCCGCGTTGGCCCCCAAGCCGCCTCACAAGGCAGATCGTAGCTAGTCTTCGCATCCGATGTGGAGAACGCCAAATGAAGCTCGAAGTCTTTGACGACGCCGAATCCGTCGCGCGAGCTGCCGCAGCGGCCATCGCCGCCGAGGCTCGTGAGGCGATCGGTGCCCGTGGCCGCTTCGTCCTGGCAGTCAGTGGTGGTCACACTCCTTGGATCATGTTACGGGCGCTGGCGGGGGAAGATGTCCCGTGGGCGGGTGTGCAGGTATGTCAGGTCGACGAGCGGGTGGCGCCCGATGGACACCCGGACCGGAACCTCACACACTTGCGCGAGAGCTTGTTTCAGCACGCTCCTTTGCGCCCCGAGCAAATCCATGCCATGCCGGTAGAAACGGATGACCTAGAAGCCGCAGCCACGGTGTACGCCGAGACGCTCCGGGAGATCGCCGGATCGCCGCCCGTGCTCGACCTCGCCCACCTCGGACTCGGGCCCGACGGCCACACGGCCTCACTGGTGCCTGGCGATGCCGTACTCGATGTGACCCAGGCGGACGTGGCGACGACGGGAGTCTACCAGGGCAGGCGCCGGATGACGTTGACTTTCCCGATGCTCAATCGTGCCCGGCGGGTACTTTGGGTGGTGACCGGGGGCGAGAAAGTGCAAATGCTCCGCCGCCTGCGCGACGGCGATATATCAATTCCCGCCGGACGCGTTCGCCGCGACCAGGCCCTGGTGCTGGCCGACCGCGCGGCAGCGGGAGAACTGGAATCCAAGTCAGGAGGATAACATGCGCGTGGGAATTGCTACCGACCATGGGGGGTTGGGTTTGAAGGAAGACCTGCTTGCACGTCTCCGCGCGGCAGGGCATGAGGTCGTCGACTTCGGAGCACATGGCTTGAATCCGGGTGACGATTACCCCGACTTCGTGGTCCCCCTGGCCCGGGCGGTAGCGGCCGGCACGGTCGAGCGCGGGCTGGCCGTCTGCGGCAGCGGGGTGGGGGCGTCGGTTTGTGCCAATAAGATACCGGGAGTCCGCGCCGGGTTGGTGCCCGACCACTATTCCGCCCGGCAAGGGGTGGAGGACGACCATATGAACATTATCTGTCTGGGCGGCCGGGCCATCGGACCGTTCGTGGCCTGGGACCTTGTCGAGGCTTTCCTGGGAGCCCAGTTCAGTCAAGACCCACGTCACCTGCGCCGTCTCGGCAAGGTGGCTTCTCTGGAAATCGAAGCGGCTGGACAGCGTATTGGGGGCACGGCCTCCAAGTCGTAGAACCATCCGGGCAGCGGTCGTTGACGCTTCTGAAACCAGCGACGTGCCACGGCCGTCCCGGCCATGCTCGGGCACGGGCGGGACGCCCGTGGCACGAAATCTTCGCGCGACAACAACGTCCTGGCGCCGAGCGCTACGAGGCATG
>Ga0326727_10001031_pt1 | contig 107982 bp, 85 predicted proteins | sample MB2enrmetagenome_FD_207643 | JGI IMG/M metagenome (GOLD analysis project Ga0326727, IMG submission 207643) | Lab enriched peat soil microbial communities from McLean, Ithaca, NY, United States - MB29MY | ecosystem: Environmental > Terrestrial > Soil > Wetlands > Peat | place: USA: New York...
GAGCAGTTGGCCAATGATATGTTCGCGGCGGGCAAGGGCCTGAACGATCCGCGGCTGCTGCGCGTGGTCACAGAAGGCTCCGCAGGTGCGCTGCTCTGGACGCAGTCCTACCTCGGCATACAATTCATTGAGAACCTGATTCACGGCGGCGGCCATTCCGTGCCGCGCATTTACAGCATCTCCTCCAGTATGGGAGGCAGTATGGGAGGGGGGGCCGCCATCATCCAGGCCATGCTGGTGAAGTGCCGTGAGTTAGGCATCGTGGTGCGCATGCGCTGCACCTTGAAAGGGCTGATCCAGGACGAAAGCGGCAGAGTGATCGGGGTGGATGTCGCTAACTTCCACTGCTATCCGAACAGCGAAAGCGGCAGCCGCGAAATGCTGCGGGCAGAGAAGGGCGTGGTGCTTGCCTGTGGTGGATTTGCGCGGGATGTTGGTTTCCGCATGACGCAAGATCCGCGACTGACCGCCGAGTTCGAGTCCACCAATCATCCCGGAGCGACGGCCGAGGGCTTAGTCGTCGCCCTCAAGTGCGGAGCTACTCCGGTGCACCTCTCCTGGATTCAGCTGGGTCCTTGGACTTCGGCAGATGAAAAGGGTTGGGGTGTGGGAGCCCTGTTTTCCTTACTGATGGGCTATTCGCATGGCATCCTGGTGGACGCCACCACGGGCAAGCGCTTCATCAACGAACTCACGGACCGCCTTTCTCGGACGCAGCACATGGCGATGGCCGGGCGAGTACCCATCCTCATCGTGGGCGGTGAAGCAGCCGTGGAGTACCCCTACCTGCGCCAGTGCCTGAAGCGAGGCGTGGTCAAGCGGTACGAGTCCATCGCTGACTTGGCGGAGAACCAAGCCGTCAGCAGGGAAACGCTGGAACGCACCATCGCCACCTACAATGACTCCGTGGTCTCAGGAACAGATGCGGAGCTGGGAAAGCCATTAAATGCACAGAAACGCTTCCTCATCGCACCGCCGTTTTTCGTGGTCCGCCTCCGGCCGAAAGTTCATTACTGTAACGGCGGAATTCAGATCAATGAGCAATCCCAGGTGCTGAACCTTGAGACGCACCAGCCGATCCCCGGCCTGTATGCTGCCGGCGAGATGGCAGGCGGAATCCATGGCGCATGCCGCATCTCCGCCATGTCGACCACCGAGTGTATTGTCTTCGGGCGGCTCGCTGGCGCAGGTGCCGCGAAAGAGAAACTTGTGGGAGCGCTGGTTTCGTAGTGCCCAAAAACTCGATCTGATTGGAAGTTCAGGCGTATGCTGACCCCGATCTCCCGGATGCGAGCTATGGGTATTCCCATTGAGGAGTTTCGTGCCCGGGTGAACCGGAGTAACGGCCGGGTATATGGCGCCGAAAGGGCGTAGACATCCGTACAGCTTATCACCACCGTTCGCCTGCTGGTCCTCTGTGTAATCAAGCAGTACGGGCGGGAAGACCTGGCGGCGACGTGGGCCGTGCCGAAGTCGTTGAAGTCGAAGTGAGATGGCAGATTGACAGCAGTTGGTTTGCCGTCAGCTCAGACCAGGCGAAATAAACTAGCCCAAGAAAGGTTCTGTTCAGGCACCTACTGATGCCCCAATAATGCTCTTAATCTACATCAGCCTTATAGGTTTCGGGCAAAATCAGGACGGCCCCTACACTAATTACAGCAATCACGATAATGTATATGGAAACGGCCCAAATCCCGTATGCCGCATTTAGCATGGTGGACACCATGGGTCCAGTTCCGCCAGCGACGATCGAAGCGATCTGGACCGACACTGAAACACCAGAATAACGAACGTCGCTATTGAATTGCTCTGGAATGAACGAGCCGATAGGGCCATACGCCGCCGTCAACAAAGTCGCAGCGCCAAAACCGAGGTAGATTAACATGGCATCTTTTGTTTGGAGCAGGTAGAAGAAGAGAAACGCCATAATGAACCACACTGAATATACCGAGGCGATGATCCGTTTGCGGCCGTAGAAATCAGATAGATACGAAAAAACAATGGTAAAAATGCACAGCATAAAAGCTCCGATCATGACCCCGGCTAATCCGACACTACCAGCCACTCCCATCTTAGCGAGGTAACTCAGAGCAAAGGGTCTTACCGGCTATCTGCATTTTTGCAAATACAGGGCTCTCTTCAACTTTTAGCCGAATCAGAAGTCCAACTATTACCAAAACGACACTGAATAAGAACGGAATCCGCCAACCCCATTCCCGAAATGCCCCTTCAGACATACCCATCCGCACAGCTAAAAATACCCCATTGGAAATGAGCAATCCAGCCCCCGACCCTAATTGCGGCCAGGCGGCATAAATCCCGCGCCGTCCGAGCGGTGCATGCTCCGTCGCCATAAGTACCGCTCCACCCCATTCGCCACCAACGGCGACACCCTGAATCAATCGAAGCATAACCAGCAGTATCGGCGCAGCCATCCCGATAGAGTTATAGACAGGCACCAAGCCGACAAAAAAAGTACAAATCCCCATAATTAGTAATGTAGCGACCAGTGCACCCTTGCGCCCAAATCGGTCTCCGATATAGCCAAACACCGCTCCCCCCAGTGGCCTAGCAACAAAGCCCACCCCGAAAGTGGCGAAAGCGGCAATCGTTCCCATCAATGGCGATAGCCGAGGAAAAAACTTTGGACCGAAAATAAGCGCCGCTGCAATGCCGTAAATATAGAAGTCGTACCATTCAATAGTTGTACCTACTAACGTTCCCAGGGCAACTTTCGTCCGCGTGTCAGTCCAATTGATCATCGGTGTGCCTCTTATTCTTAAAGGTTCATAACGTCCGTCTTTTCGGAAATGGGTAGACCTTTTTGTTTGATTCGGCCTTGTGGGCGAACCTCCTCTAAGAAGGCTTTACCGCAGCTACCATTGCTCTAATATTTTCCGTTGGGGTCCGAGGCGGAATAGTGCAACCGGCGTTAAGAACCTCAACCTCGCTCAGACATTCTTTGCTGAAAGCGTAAATCCCTTCCGGGGTTCCATTGAGCAGAAGCTCGGTCGGCACATAGCCGACTCGCGCCACCTTGCCTTTCAAGTGTCTCGATAAAGCGGCGATATCGGTTTTCTCGTCAAAACTGAAAGCGTCCATGCCGGCATTTTCTATATGCTCTAAATGTTGGGTGTTTTTACCGCAGATATGCATCACGGTGGGAACGCTTATGGCGGTAGAGATTCTTTGATGGCAAGGAAGTATAAAATCATGGTAGACCTGTGGACTGGTTAGATCCCCAGAGGCTCCTGCTTCCCCGATTTGGATTGCATCGGCTCCGGCTTGCATTTGCAGCTTAGCGTGCTGGATTCCAATATTCGTGGCAAAATTCATCCAACTGCGGAATTGCTGCGGTTCATCCATCAAGGTCAAAAATGTTTTCTCAAAACCCAAAAGCATTCCCAGCAAGGAAATCGGCCCAACTACCGCCGATACCACCGCCACTTCTTCTTTATATCTTTCCTTGAGGATGCGAATAGCTTCAAGCAAAACGGGAACCCTTCCGCGGTTTTCGATACTCAGCTCTTGTTCTAAAATCGTCTCATCGATGGTTTGTTTTACTTGCGGAAAGAAGTCGCCATAAAATATCCCTGCACCCAGCGCACTTGCCTCAACCGTCATACAAAAAGGAACCTTGATTGATTCCAATCCGAGTATTTCATAGCAGCCGCCAGCTATAGCCGCCATAGCTTGAGGATTGGTGTGAAATTCCGGATCTTTTACCCCCGTCTTTTCCATCACATCCCGGGTAATGCTGGTTATCAGCCCGCTTACGGGAGGACGGTCAACCGGTTTCAGGGTTAACGCGTTTAACAATCTGTCTCGGGCGTTCATACTTAGTTCTCCGACCGCGAATTGGTATTAGTATGCTGCAACCTAAGCTGGCGCCAGAGTGAAGATGCTCATTTAAGCGCTCACTAACGTTCGCCCCTGGCTTGGCCTGAGATTAGGGCTAGAATTGGGCGGGCCATTCCGTGAATTATTTCTGCCCATTTCATTCCCAACCATCCGTCGGATCAAATTCGATGTGGTTTTCCCTCAGGAGCGCAAGAAACTCAGTCTGGCAGTCGACCGTCCGGTGAAACTCAGCCTGGCTCAGGATTGCCTCAGACAAGGCCGGTATGCCCGATCTGCTGAGGGAAAAGGCGCCGTAGCCCTGCTGCCAGTCAAAATCAGGCTTCCCATGGAACTCGCGTATCCACTCCGCAGAGCCGGATTTTATCAACCGCACTGCCTGGTCGACCGAAATGTCCTCGGGCGGGAAGAGCAGGATGTGGCAGTGATTGTCGGTTCCGCCCACGGCGAGAGTTCTCATGCCATGGACTCGAGCGACCCCACCGATGCATACCCACAAGCCATGCTGTAGCCCGGGAGCAATCAGCGGCTGCCGCCCTTTGGTTGAAAAGACACAGTGGAAGTATACGTGGTAGCCGACAGGCTCCAGATCGTCATCCGGGTCGAACACCAGACAGCCTCTACGCCGAATCATAAGCCGCCCCGGTTCGGGAAGTGAGCAAGGTAGCGCGGGCCTAATTCTGCTACTCAGGATGTTACTAGGCAAGTTTGTTTTCCGGGCTCAATTCCTACAACGGAACACGATGTCGACTTGGTGTCCTTGCGCGTAACGGCGAAGGCTGAGGAAGGGACTTGCAGCCCCGGCCACCGCGGCTGAAGCCGCTCTTCTGGTACGCCCCAATTCACCGGGCTGAGCAGGCTGCGGAAAAAAGCCAATCAGCAGTAGCGCTGGCCTCTGGCCGGCAGTCGTAAGGGCGCCCCCGCCCTCGCCTCCGGCCACAACTGTGGGCGCAGACGCCCACAGGACTGCCGGCGAGGACGCCAGCGCTACTCACCGGGCTGAAGCCCGGTGCGGTCGAGGGAAAAAGGTCGCTGTAAGCTTGCGGCAGGGGCGTTGCTCTTGCCCGAACGCGGACAATTTCAGCCGCCATGCACAGTGATCACGACGCTCCTTTCGCGAGCGCGAACGTCGCATTCCAGAAGGAAAACCTGCTGCCAGGTCCCCAGCGCCGGCTTGCCTTCAACCACAGGAACGGTCAGCGAAGGCCCCAGCAGCGTGGCCTGTAAATGGGAGTGGCCGTTGCCATCATGCCAGGCCTGCTCGTGGCCGTAATTGCGGCTTGGCGGAATGAGCTTATCGAGAATCTCCGGCAAATCGCGCTGTAGCCCGGGCTCAAACTCGATGGCGCCGACCGCAGCGGTGCTGCCGACAGTGAAAATGTTGACGGTGCCCTTCTGGATACCGGAAGCGCTGACGACATGCTTCACCTCATCGGTAAGATCGTGCATGTCGCCGTGACGCTTGGTGCGGATGGAAATCTGCTGCTGAAAAGTCATGGCGGACTCCCTTTGGGCCAGATGATTTAACACCCAACGCAGAAGCGCAGAACCACAGAGAGAACAAATTACCAAGCCGGGTACCGCACCCTCCGCCCTGGGTTGGCGCGCGTGGGAATTGATCCAGCGTGTCCCGGAGCAGGCGAGCGAAGAGGAGTTTAAAACCAAAGCGCAGCCCGCTCGCGAGGCTCTGGAACAGGCACAGGGCAAAGCTTCCTCCGCCGCAGACCGGGTGTTGTTCAGGCGCTTACTGGCTTATTTCTACGGTCGTGAAAAGGCTAATTTTCAGCAGTCTGCCGGCCGCTTTCGTTCTTTGCGCCAAGCCATGGTCCGCGCGCAGAATTAACCAACGCCGCCGCTTTTTCGCGCGGCAGGCGCTGCCATGGCGTTACTTTGCGTAGTTCCAGTTATCCGGAATTGACTGACCAGCTTTTGCAGCTCTAACGCCAGCCCGGACAGCTCGTGGCAGGCGCGGGCCGATTGCTGCGCTCCAGAGGAAGACTCGTTAGTAATTTTGGCGATCTGTTCCACGTTGGAACTGACTTCCTGCGTGGTGGCGGCCTGCTGGGTCGCGGCCGTGGCGATCTGCGCCACCATGTCGCCCACCTTCTCGGCGGCGGCGATGATCTCCTGCAGCGAGGCGCCGGCTTGCGAGGTCTGCTCCACCCCTTGCTGAACCTGGACCGTGCCCGCCTGCATGGTGTCGATGGCGCGCCTGGTCTCCTGCTGCATGGCGGTGATCATCTCGGCGATCTCTTTGGTGGCCTTGGTGGTGCGTTCCGCCAACTTGCGGACCTCATCGGCGACCACGGCAAAGCCCCGGCCCTGTTCGCCGGCGCGGGCGGCCTCGATAGCGGCATTCAGCGCCAGCAGGTTGGTCTGGTCGGCGATATCGTCGATGACGTTGACGATGCGGCCGATCTGATCGGAACGTTTGCCTAAATCAGCGATCTTGGTCGCCGTGTCGCCGACCGAGTTGGCAATGGAGCGCATGCTGGCCAGGGAGGCTTCGACCACCTGGCCGCCTTGTTTTGCGGCTTGGGCAGCATTGCAGGCGGTGCCGGCAGCGGTATTGGAGTGAGCGGCCACCTGCTGCACGGAAGCGGTCATTTCCTGCATGGAGGTCGCGGCTTGGGTGGCGTGTTGCTGCTGGCTTTCGGCGCCGGCGGCAGCCTGGCCGGCGGCAGCGGCGATCTCTTCACTGGCGCTGGCCACCTGCTCGGCGGTGCCGGCAGTCTGCGCCACGGCGCCGTGGAGCTTTTTCATGAAGCTGTTGAAGGCAACACAAATCTCGCCGACCTCGTCGTTCGATTTGGCGAGTACCTGGGCTGTCAGGTCGTTACTGGCTTCAGCCTGCGCAATCTTGCGGGCAGCATCACGAAGCGGAAGGGCGATGTGCCGGGTGAGAAACGCAACCAGGCCGATCCCTATCCCCAGTACGAATATGGCCCCGAAAATGTCGATCAAGTTCGCGGAACGCGCAATCTGGTCGCCGAGCTTGTCTTCTTCGACCGTCTTCTTGTTTAACGAATCCAGCAGGCTGGAAATGTCAACCCGGATCTTGGCGGGCCAGATAAAGGAATTGGTTCTGACCATCTGGGAGACCTTTTCCCCGCCTTCGCCGCCGGCTTCCAACTGCCGGACCGACTCTATCTGTTCCGCTTTCCATGCGGCGGCGTGGTCAATGAGATCTGCCGCCAGCTTTTTCTGCTCGTCCGAGTCCAGCTTGGGAAACTGTTCCTTCAAGGCCGCGGCAGCGTCATCCATGCTCTTCCAGGCATCCGCTATGTTCTTTCTGACCCGGGGAATCTGCTCCTGGTCGTGAAGCAGAATGTAGTAGCCGCGCATACAGGTGCTTCCATAGTTGGCGGCCGCCAATGCCTCGTAGGTGCTCTTCAGAACCCGGGTGCGGAATATCGCCCGCTTCTGGTAGGCGACCAAGCGCTGCATGTTGGTAAACGAGAGGCCTGTGCTGACCGCCACCAGCAGCATGATGCCGCCGAAGCCAATGGCAAGCTTCCTGGTTACCGTCCAACGCATGACAGTATCTTCCCTCTTCTTTTTTCTTTGATCGGCATGAAGAGAGGAAACTTTAAAGACGCCTGCCATAGAGACACTGAGAAAGGTTGATATTGTAGATTTCAGAATTTGCCCTTGGGAACCCGTTGGATATCTTCGAATGATGAAATCGTGTACCGGCCTTGAGAACCCCAAATCCGAATTCCCAAATCCCAAATTCCCTCTGTGTCTCTGTGGCGGGTGTTGACAATTCCCAAAATGGAACTGGCGCCCTGGCCCTGAAACTGGTTTTGTAACAACTCTGAACTGCTCACAGCCATCTTCCATTCTGAGGCCAAGTGGTATAAGTCACCCGGGAATACGGGTACGAGACCTTTCGATTCGAGGGCTGCGCTTGTGCTTCAATCGGTGACCCCACACAATCCGGGTTCGTGGCGGGGTGAAAAGGCGGTACTTTCGGAGACCATTCGGGGAATATGGGGAGCACAGGCGTTTTCTCTAATTCGCTCAATTCCATCGTGAATTGCTGTTCTGGCCGCCAACGGCTGAGGCCGGTGTGGGCGTACTTTTTTGCGGCCGTGGCCACTGCCGGGGCGCTCGGTCTCGCCGTGTTGCTGCCCTTCCATAGCACCCGGCCCGCTTTCGTTGTGTTCACCTTTGCCATAACCGCCAGCGCGTGGATGGGAGGCCTGAGGGCAGGTTTATTGGCCTGGGTGCTGAGCCCGTTTGCGGCCCTCGGCGTTCTGGTTTTTCCCCATCACACCTTCTCGGCTGCGCTGCAAAGCGGCGAACTATTTCAGCTGGGCAGCAATCTAGCCGTTTCCGCCGCAGGGGTAGCGGTTGTAACGCTATTGCGTGCGGCCGGAGAGCGTAATCAGGAGCTTTTGCTACGCGCGCAGGCAAGTACCGCCGAGCAAAAACGCACCGAAGAGGCGTTGCGCTACCAGCTCGAGGTGACCCAAGCCATTACCCTCGGAGCGGCGGATTCCATTTTCGTCACCGATGCGGAAGGGTACGTTACCTTCGTGAACCAGGAAGTAGAGAAGGTCTTCGGGTTCAGCGGACAAGAATTGCTGGGCCGGAATCTGCATTCCGCCATCCACCACCATTATCCCGATGGACGGCCTTTTCCCGTGGAGGAATGCAAGCTGAGCGGGGCGCACTGCTTACAGGAATATGTGCGCAATTTCGACGATGTGTTCTTCCGCAAGGACGGCAGTCCGGTCCATGTCTCCTGTTCCAACGCCCCGGTTGAAGTGGGCGGCAGGCCGGTGGGAATGGTGCTGGTGGTGCGCGATATCACCGAGCGTAAACAGACCGAGGAAGCCCTGCTGCGCAGCGAGAAGATGGCCTTAGCCAGTCGGACGGCCACTACCATTGCCCATGAGATCAACAATCCCCTTGCGGCAGTCGTGAATATGGTCTTCCTTGCCCAGACCAGCCAAACCCTGCCCGAAGCGCGTAACTACCTGGATAAGGCCGATGCCGAGCTGGGCCGAATCTCCCAGATCACCCGGCGAGCGCTGGGATTCTATCGCGAATCCGCGGTACCGGCCACCGCCCCGGTCGGCGCCATCCTGGATTCCGCGGCGGACTTATTGATCACCCGGAACCGGGCGAACCAGGTCACCATCGATCGGCAGTACGACGACAGCGTGCAGGTAACGGCGGTGAATGGAGACTTGCGACAGGTATTCTCCAATCTGATCGCCAACAGTCTTGACGCGGTGCAACGCCAGGGCACCATCAAACTGCGCGCTTCCACTCACCGCCGCCCCGGCAGCGGGGAGGCCGCGGTGCGCGTAACCATTGCCGACAACGGCGCCGGCATCGCACCCGACGTGCTGCCCCATATCTTTGAGCCCTTCTACACCACCAAGGGCTCCGCCGGCACCGGTCTCGGGCTTTGGGTCAGCAGGCAGCTTATCGAAAAATACGGCGGCTCGATCCGTGTGCGTTCCTGCTCCAAGGGGGCCCGGCGCGGCACCACGATCAGCGTGATCCTGCCCGCCGCCGCTACGGTTTCCGAACCCGACCTTCCGCGCAGCCAGATGGCATCGGCCGGCTAACGCCCAGCTAAAATCGCGCCCCTGTCCTTGACGGGCCTGGGCTCACGCGCTACCTTTTTGCAGCAACGCACAAAGGTATAGAGCCAACTATGGACTGGAAGACACGCCAAGTGGGCGATATTTTGCGGCATGCACTGCTGGAAGACCGCGCCAACCACGACGCTACCACTCACGCCTGCATCGATCCGCAGCAGAAGGCGGTCGCCGTGGTTCTGGCCAAGCAGGACTGCGTTCTGGCCGGGCTCGGTGTAATCGGGCGCACGCTGGAGATCTTTGCCGGACTGAACGGGACGGTGACGGCAGTCCCCGATATCGCCTGCCATCAGGAAATCTTCGATGGGGTGCGCGTAGGCAAAGGCCAGCAGGTAGCCATTGTCCGGCACGACGCGCGCGTGCTGCTCTCCTGCGAGCGGGTGATTTTGAACTTCCTGCAACGGCTGAGCGGCATTGCCACGGCCACCCGCCGCTATGTCGACGAGATCGCCGGCACCAAGGCCCGCCTGCTGGACACCCGCAAGACTGTCCCTGGCCTGCGCGTACTCGACAAGTATGCGGTCACCTGCGGCGGCGGCTTTAATCATCGCCTCGATCTCAGCGACGGCGTGCTCCTCAAGAACAACCACATCGCGCTGGCCGGAGGGGTGGCGGCGGCGCTGGAACGGGCGCATCGCAACCGGCGTGGCGAGCAACCCATCGAAATCGAGGTCCGTTCCCTGGCGGAACTGGAGGAAGCGTTGCAACACGGAGGGGAGGCCGTGTTGCTGGATAACATGACGCCGGACGAGTGCCAGCGCGCCGTGGAACGAGTCCGCCGTCACATTCGCCGCGTGCCGCTGGAGGCCAGCGGCGGCATCACCCTGCAGAACGTGCGCGCCTACGCCGAGGCAGGCGTAGATTTCATTTCCATCGGCGCGCTTACCCACTCCGTACAGGCCGTAGACTTGAGCATGCGGCTGCAAACGGCGTAAATGCACAAAGTTTCCAGTTTCCGGTTTCCAGCGGGCGGCGCTGGAAGTACGCATTGCTAAACTCCCTTCTGCCTGGTTGGCATCATAGGCGTAGCTTCCCGCTCACTCTGCACTGCGGAGCAAACCGGCGTCTACCGCCAACCACTCTCTTTTTCTAGAAAATCCGTTATTTCATGCGACGAAAGGGGACTACAGAGGGTTGCCTCGAAAAACAGGCGCTCTACTCTATCGTATTACGATACACATTTGCGATTTGTCATCCCGAGCGCAGCGAGGGATCGGCAGTTTTCCTGCGTTCAGGGTTGGTGGAAAAAGACTAATGCGATGGGTGCAGCATCGAGTGCAGCTTTTCGTCCAGCGTGGTTAGTGAAAAAGGCTTTTGGATAAACGAGACTCCGGATTGAAGTATGCCGTGAGTGACAATCTCCCGATCCGTGTGGCCGGACATGAATAGCACCTTGGTGTCCCGGTATTTGGGGGACTGCTTGAGGCGGCTCGTGATCTCCGGCCCGCTCATTTTCGGCATGATCACATCCGCCAAAACCACATCCACGGAGTCCTGGTACGCCTGCACGGTTGCGAGTGCCTCTTCCCCGGTGCCCGCCTCCAGCACCCGGTAGCCAAGGTTTTTGAGGTGTTCGCAGACGATGTTTCGTAAAGCCTCCTCGTCCTCCACCAGCAGAATCGTCTGCCCCGATCCCATCTTGCCGGCGGATCCTGTCTCTTCCGCAAGAGGTTGTTTCTCCGATCGGGGGAAGTACAGGCTGAAGCGACTACCGTGCCCAAGTTCGCTATCGACCCAGATGTAACCTTCGCTCTGTTTGACGATACCGTAGACGGTTGAAAGCCCAAGGCCAGTGCCTTGTCCCAACTTCTTGGTCGTAAAAAATGGTTCGAAGACGCGCTCCTGTATCTCTTTGGTCATGCCGGCCCCGGTATCGCTAACTGTGAGCAGCACATAAGAACCCGCGGCGAAACTGGAATGGGTTGCGGTCGCGGTTTGCTTATTAACCTCGACATCTTTGGTTTCCAGGGTGATCTTGCCGCCCTGGGGCATGGCATCGCGGGCATTGATGCACAGGTTCAATAACACCTGGGTGATCTGACCCGAGTCAACCTCAATCGCCGAAAGTGGGGTACCCGGCCGGAACACCAGCTCGATATTTTCTCCGATTAAGCGCTTGAGCATCGCCGTGGTCTGGGCAATAACGCCGTTAAGGTCCACGACGCTCGGCGACAGCATCTGCTTCCGGCCGAAGGCTAGAAGTTGTTGCGTCAGGCTGGCGCCCCGGTCCGCGGCCTGTAATATTTGTTGCACGTAATCACGCGCTTTGTTGGTGTCGCCGCAATTCTGCAACATCTGCGCATAGCCGCTGACAATCATCAGCAGATTGTTGAAGTCATGGGCAATCCCGCCGGCAAGCTGCCCGACGGCCTCCAGCTTCTGCGCCTGCCGTAGCTGCTCTTCCATTTGTTTGCGCCCGCTTATGCCACGTGCGATAACCGCCGACCCGATGATTTTCCCGTCCTGAAGGATGGGCGAAACACTCAAGGAAACTTCGACTGAGCTGCCATCCTTGCGCCGCCGTACCGTCTCCATCTGCTGCACGCGCTCGCCTCGCCGGACCCGCTCCATATTCGCGCGGAGTTCATGCTTGCGGTCCTCCGGAACGAGTAAACCTGTCTCCTTGCCGATCATCTCGCTTGCCGTATAACCAAACATTCGGGTGGCGGATTCGTTCCAGGTAACAACCGTGCCCTCAGGCGTGTGCGACCAAATGGCATCATCGGAATTTTCCACAATGGCGGCCAGTCGAGCTGTCGCCACCGCGGTCTGTTTGCGCTCCGTTATGTCTTCGACGATCGAGATTTTATGTTTTTCGTCGAGCCGCGACCCGATCACCCGGACCCAGATCGTAGCCCCGTTCTTCAGCCGGTAACGCTTTTCGAAGTCGTAGTTTTGCAGTTCACCGACCTTCAATGCCCTGACCAGATTGATATTGGCCGGAACATCGTCCGGGTGAGTCAATTGCTTCCAGTGCATCTGCTTCAGTTCTTCCGCCGAATAACCCGTCATGCGCTGGAAGGCGGGATTGGTCTCTTCGAAGCGGTCATCCAGGTTCGCCGTGACAATGCCGACGGGCGCGTGATCCAGAATGGCGCGCAGCCGGTTGGCTGTGGCCGTCAATTGCTGCTCCGCCCGCTTACGCTCCGCGATGTCGCGACTGATTTGCAGAAAGGCTGGCTCTCCGTGGAAGGCAATGCGGGTGACGCTTAGCTCTATGGGTATCTCGACCCCATCGGCCCGGATATGGGCGCTCTCGTAGGTACCGGAGGGAACTTCTCCCCGCAGGCGCGCCGCCGCTCGTTGGGCAAATTGCGGCGCCACGATATGAAAGAGCTTCAGCTGAAGCAGTTGGTCGCGAGTGTATCCGAGTTGTTTGCAGGCGGCCTCGTTGACTTCAAGGATTCGACCTTGCTCACTCATGACCAGGATGGCGTCCGGAGCCAGTTCCACGATCGCCCGCAGCCGCGCCTCGCTTTCCGCCAGGGCCTGCTGAGCGCACTTGTAGTCCGTGATATCGACGGCCACGCCAATCAGCGCCGGTGTGCCTGTTCTTGCAGCGACAAACGGCATTTTGATTGTCTGCCGGTAATGGGTACGTCCAAAGGCATCGCGCAGCTCCTCCCCGGCGATGAACTTTGTTGTACCGCTATCCATGGCCTCCCGGTCGGAAGCTGTGAACGCGGCGGCTTGCTGTGGGTCGGCGATAATCTCCAGCGCGCGCCGGCCAACCATCTGTTCCGGCGTCAGCCCATAGACTTCCGCGCAGGCTCGATTGACGAGCAGATAACGGCTCTCCCGGTCTTTGACGAAGATGTGGTGGGGCACCAGGTCAATTACCGTCCGCAGAAAACGCTCGCTCTCCTGTTCTGCCTCATGGGCGGCCAACTGGCGCTTCCAGGCATGGTAGATTACGGTCCAGGCCAGAAGCGTGATGACGAAGAACCAGGCCACTAATGCCCACATCCACGTCGCTTGGTGCCACCAGCCGGCAAAGTAATCCTCCTCGGCAAGGCCGACCATGATGATGAAGGGGTACCCAGAGACTTGGCGGAAGGCGTATGCACGCCTGACTCCGTCCACAGTGGCAACCGTTGTGTAGGTTCCCTCACGCTGGTCCAAGTTGAAGGCTTCCTGGAATTCAGTGGATACTTTTTTGCTGCCGAGGTGGGCTTCGTCTTCCGCGGAAATCGGATAGCGGGCCAGCAGAGAGAAACCCTTGCCGCGGAGGGCAATCGCACCTTTTTTGCCGACATCGACGAGACCTAAGGCCTTGGTCAGATGCTCCAGGGTAACCGTTGCGTAAGCAATCCCGGCAAAGGAACGGTCCGGCCGATTAACTCGCCGGGCGAGGGTAATCATCCATTTTCCGCTATGACGGCCAATCAGCGGCTCGGAAATGGCCAGCTCTTCATGGGGGTTATCCCGCAATTGGCGAAAATAGTCGCGGTCGCCCAGCCCGATCTGGAACTCCAGCGGCCAATCGTTGCCGTAAACGATTTCCCCTTGTGCATCGGTTATTCTCAGATTATTGATTGCCGGGACAAAACGACACTGCCGCGTGATAAAAGGATTCAAAGTCGTTCGCTGGAATTGGCCCGCGGCAATTTTCCGCTCTGCTTCGCCTTTTACCGCGAGCAGAGCAAGATTAATCTGGTTGATGTTACCGACCAGGTTTTCCTCCAAAACTTGGCCTAGGTTGCGAGCCGTGGTTTCAGCTTGCAGCTGATATTGACGCCGGCTGGAACGCAATGTGAACACAACGACTGTAATGACAAACAAGTTGACCCCAAGCACAGCCAATGCCAGCAGCGTGGGGAAGTGCGCGAGCAAGCGTCTTTGCGATGGTGATGGGCGCTGCAATGCCATATCAACTCGGTGTCTCGAGTTATTCCGACAATAAGCCGTGTGCTGTCAGAGCAGTCTAGAACGTACCCCCACTGTCTTAAGATCGGTAAAAACCCTTACTTTCAATAGCGAAAGGTGGTTTTCGCCAGGCCTGCATACCGGTTTTCCAGGTCCGCTGCCGCACGCCATCTGATCTGTTGGAGCCAGCACGCTCCCCGAGAGGCCAGCAGCAACTCTGCAGGCAGAGCCACTGCGCTTTCCGAGCCCTGCGTCGAGCATCTCGCAGTGCGACCCAGCCATCGTATTCCGACATTAGCGAGCGTTTGGGGAGGTAGCCCATGCGGCGAATATTTACGCTGTTTGTATTTGCGCTGTTCTGCTGGACGGCGGCAAGGGCCCAGCAGACGGTGACGATTGGCTTTACGGTTTCCAACACAGGTAGTTTGAATGTCGATTCGCTGGAGCAATACCGCGGCTTCGAGCTGTGGCGCGACCAGGTCAATGCGGCCGGCGGCATAAAGGCCGGCGGCAAGAGTTATCAGATCAAGTTTGTCACTTACGATGACGAGTCCCAGCCCCAGCGGGTGCAGCAGCTCTACACTCGGATGATCCTGCAGGATAAGGCGCAGTTTCTCTTCAGCCCATACTCTTCCGGGCTAACGGCAACGGCGGCGATTGTTACCGAACAGAACGGCAAGATCATGATCACCACAGGAGCATCGGAAGACAGGACCTACAAGCTCGGCAATCAGTATCTGTTTCAGATGTTCACGCCCGCCAGTGAATATCTGGCCAGCGCCCTTGACGCGCTGAAGGCCAAAGACGCGCACACCCAGGTGGCTTTTGTCTATGCCGACGATAGTTTTTCCAGCGCGGCGGCGGCGGCCGGCAAAGCGTACGCGCAGAAAATCGGCCTCAAGGTGGTTTTTGACGAGGCCTATAGTCCCGATACGACCGACTTCGGCCCGATTATCGACAAGGTAATCGCATCGAAAGCCACGGCGCTGGCTGGAGGCGGCCACTACGCGGATGGAGCTACGCTGGCCCGGCAGCTTTACAGCCGCAAGGCCAAGCTGGAGTTCCTTTCACTCTTCGTTGCCCCCGATAGTCCTAAGTTCACCGAATTGGGCGATGCGGCCTACGGGGTGACGGTTCCGTCCCAATGGGAAGTACAGTCGGTCTATAAGACCCAGCTGGGCCCGAGCGGCGAGGAATTTGCCCAGGCGTACACGGCAAAGAACCACTCGGCTCCCAGCTATGAATCGGCCGGCGGATATGCGGCCGGCTTGATCCTGCAACATGCCATCGAGCAGGCCGGAGGGGTAGATACCGCCAAGGTGGCCGCCGCGTTGAACTCTACCGATGCGACCACGTTCTTCGGGCAGACCAAGTTTGCAACCGACGCCAAGGAACATGGATTGCAACTGGGGCACACCATGGTTCTGGCCCAGTGGCAAAAGGACAAGTCCGGCCAACTGGAGAAACAGGTGGTGTGGCCGGAACAAGCGCAGAGCGCGCACATCGTCTTCCCGATCTGGCAGGGGCCGGCAAAAACCATCGCGCAGGCACAGAAGGCGAAATAAGAAATAACGCTGTCGCGCAGGAGCGCGGGCGGGGGTGTGGCCCCGCCCGCGCGCTCCGGCGCCTAACCGGGTCCGGTAGCAAGCTATGTCCGGAATTTTCGCCTCGTTGCTCGATGGATTGCTGGTCGGCTGCGTCTATGGCCTGGCCGCCATCGGCCTTAACCTTATCTGGGGCGTCATGGGCGTCATCAATCTGACGCATGGGGCCATGATTGCCCTGGGCATGTTTGGCATTTATCTGCTGTTCAGCAGTCTTGCGGTCAACCCCTATATCCTGCTTCTCCCCATCCTTGCCGCCAGCTTTGCCGCGGGCGTCGTCGTGTACTGGATGGCCGTGTACCGGGTGGTCGGCCGGCCCGCGTTAATGAGCCTGCTGTCCACTTTCGCCGTCAACATGATGATCATCGGCATCGGCACCACCCTGTGGAGCACGAGCCCTTACAACGTCAACTTCAACCTGCCCGGCTTTAGCCTCGGGCCCTACACCTTCACGGGCAATCATATGGCCGCCGCCATCGCTGCCGTTATCATCGCCGGAGCGCTGCAGTTATTTCTCTATTACACGCGCTTCGGCCGGGCGATCCGGGCCGTGGCGGACAATCGCGAGGCCGCGGAACTGATGGGAATCTCTTCCACCCGCGTGCTGATGGCGGCATTCGGCCTGGGCATTGCGCTGGCAGCCGCGGCCGGCGGGCTGATTGCCACTCTGTTCCCGTTCACCATCCTTTCCGGCGGCGTCTACCAGCTCAGGAGTTTTGTCGTGACCGTGCTGGCAGGGTTAGGCCGGCCAATCGGGGCCTTGTTCGCCGGCATTCTGCTGGGACTGTTGGAGGGCGCCGTTACCCCGTTTATCGCCATCAGTTGGATTCCGCTCATCGAGTTTGGACTGTTCGTCGTGGTGCTGGTGCTGTTTCCGCGTGGTCTTTTCGGGAGAAATGCGTGATCTTCAAGCGGCCGTTTTTCTGGATCGTGATCGGGGTGTCGGCGCTGTTCGCGCTCCTGCCGGTCTGGGGAAACGATGCGACGCTTCGCGAGACGCTGATTCTGTCGGCGGTCGCGGTGATCCTGGCAACGAATCTGAACTTGATGATCGGCTACACCGGGTATGTGAACTTCGGCAATGTAATTTTCTTCGGCCTGGGCGGCTACATCGGGCTTTATCTCACCACGGTGCGGGGCTGGCATCTGATAGCGGCGGCGCTGGCCGCTGGCCTCGCGGTCAGCCTGTTCACGCTGCTGTTTGGCCTGGCAATCCTTTCCCTCCGCGGCGCCTATTTTGCGCTGGCCACCATTGGAATTCTCGAGGCGGTGCGCGCCTTTGTTTCCAACTTTGGTCCCTGGGGCAAGGCGGCGGGATTGTACGTGTCGTTTGCCGTCTATCAGCCCCTCGGCGGTCCGATGCGGGCGGTGTGGCTTGCCTACTTTCTGGTCATCGCTGTTTTCTGTGTTTCTCTCCTCCTCAGTTTGGCGATAAAGAACTCGAAATTTGGCTTGGCCCTGTTCGCCATCCGTGAGGACGAGGATGCCGCCGTCACCCTTGGCGTCAATGCGCGATTCTACAAAGCTCGTATCTTCAGCCTCTCCGCTTTTTTGCCCGCCGTGGCGGGGGCGCTGATCTACTTCAAGAACGGTATGATCGATCCCGGCGAGGCCTTCGAGCTCACGGTCTCCATTGAAGTCATTGTCATGATGATGCTCGGGGGCCAGGGCAGCATCACCGGGGCGGCCCTGGGGGCGGTGCTTTACGAGCAATTGCGCGGCTACCTGCTTACCTCGCCGAGTCTTTCCCATTTCCAGCTAGTGATTGCCGGCGCCCTGCTGCTGGTGATTGTGCAGTTTGCTCCCGGCGGACTGATCGGCTGGCTCTACCAGCTTGTGCCGGGTGCGCGGAGGTTCTTCGAGTGACCCCCCTGCTCGAAGTGCACGGCCTGAAGAAGCACTTCGGGGGACTGCGGGCGGTCAATGACGTAAGCTTCGCGATCGCCGAGGGAGAGATCCTGGGCCTTATCGGCCCCAACGGCGCCGGCAAGACCACACTGTTCAACCTGATCAGCGGGGTTCTCCGCCCGGACCACGGCAGCCTGGTTTTTGCCGGAGAAGACGTGACCGCCTGGTCACCCGATAAAATCGCGCGCCGCGGCCTTGCCCGTACCCACCAGATCGTAAAGCCGCTGAACGACCTTAGTGTCCTTGATAACGTTACGGTCGGCGCCTGTTTTGGCCGGGAGAATCTGCCCCTCCGGGACGCCCGGAACGTCGCGCGCGCCGTGCTCGATTTTGTAGAACTGGCCGATCGCGCCGGCGCGCCCGCGCGTTCCCTTACCATCGCGGGCAAGAAACGGCTTGAGGTCGCGCGCGCGCTGGCGGCACGCCCGCGGCTGATCCTGCTGGACGAGGTCCTGTCGGGACTGAACCCGACCGAGGTCGCCCGCCTGACCGGCCTGGTGCGCTCGCTGCCCCAGCGCGGCATCGCCGTCTTCATGATCGAGCACGTAATGCAGGCCATCATGCATCTCTCTCACCGCATTATGGTCCTGAACTTCGGGCAGAAGATTGCCGAGGGGCCGCCGGAGGAAGTCGCACGCCACCCGCAGGTGGTCGAGGCATATCTGGGCGATCCGAACATCGCTGAAAAACTGACAGGAAGCGGGTAATGGACTGCGCTCTCGAACTGGAAAAACTCGAGTCCGGCTACGGCGAAGTGCAAGTCCTGTGGGACGTGTCGCTGAAAGTGGCTGCCGGACGGCTGACTACGATTGTGGGCGCGAATGGGGCGGGCAAGACCACTACGCTGCGCACTGCCGTGGGCAGCATTCGTCCCTGGGGCGGCCGCGTGCGGTTAAACGGCGCGGATATTACCCGCCTGTCGCCACACGCGCGGGCGCGGCGTGGACTCGTGCTGGTGCCCGAAGCACGGCAGTTGTTTGGCGCACTCAGCGTGCAGGAGAACCTGGATATGGGCGCCTATTGCCCGCGCGCCCGCCGGCAGGCCGGGGAGAATCTCCAGCGCGTGTTTCAGCTTTTTCCCCGTTTACTGGAGCGCCGCCGGCAGAAAGCGGCCACGCTTTCCGGCGGAGAGCAGCAGATGCTGGCCGTTGCCCGCGGTCTGATGGAACAACCGGAAGTATTGATGATCGATGAGCTGTCGCTCGGCCTCGCTCCCGTAGTCGCCCAGCAGCTCTTTCTCACCCTCAAAACCCTGAAGCAGCAAGGACTCACCATCGTGTTGGTGGAGCAAAACGTACATCTGGCCCTGGCCTTGAGCGACTACACCTACGTGCTAGCGCAAGGGCGCGTGCACCTGGAAGGGCCTTCGCGCGAAGTCGCTGGAATGGACGAAGTCCGCCGGGCTTACCTCGGCCTGTAGCCCGCTAGCGCTTGTAGCCGATCTTCCGCAGGAAGTCGTGACGGGTCTGCACGTCCGCGTCGCTCTCCACTCCCTTCGGCGCGCTGCCGTCGATGACCCCCATGACGCCGCGGCCCTGCTCGTGCTTGGCCACCACCACCTGAACCGGGTTGGCCGTGGCGCAGAACAGGGTCACGACTTCCGGGGTGCGCCGGAGGGCATGCAGCAGGTTTACGGGATAGGCATGGCGGAGTACCAGCACGAACACGTGCCCGGCGCCGAGCTTTTGCGCATTGCGGATGGCCGTGGCCTTCAGTTCGTCGTCATTGCCGTCCGCGCGCGTCAGGCAAGGTCCGGAGCTTTCGTTGAAGGCGATGCCGAACTTGGCCTGCGGCACCGTGTTGACCACCGCCTCGTAAATGTCTTCGACCGTCTTGATAAAGTGCGATTGTCCGATGATGAGATTGGAATCGGCAGGAACCTCCATAGCAACCGCTTCCAGCTCCAGCATGATCTCCTCCAGGAATGGCGTGGATTGAGGTATGAAATTGTAGCAGTCGCGGGGTAGCGTTCAGGAAAACACCTACCACAGAGACACAGAGACACAGAGCGAATTTAGGATTTGAGAATTCGGATTTGGGATTTTTGAGGCCGTAAGCGCTTTCATGACTCGAAGGTGTCTGACGGGCACCCAAATCCCAATTCCGAAATCCACAATCCTGATTCTTCTCTGTGTCTCTGTGGTAGGTGTTTCCACGTCCCAAACGACGGCGCATGTCATTGGCAATGAATAGGCTTGGCTTACTTTCCGAGCAGCAGCGCAGTCTTCTGACTTCTGACTTCTGTCTTCTGTCTTCTTTCTTTCCCCGGGAATAAAACCCCGCGGCCGCAGTTAGCAGCCTTGTGACGCCGTTGAGTGTCGCATGGCAGCCGCTGCCCGGCCGCCAGAAAACCTGCCCCTCCCGGAGGAAAATGATGAAGAAAGAGCATTGCAAAGCGGAGCCCACAATCGACCCCAGTGGCGATGGCGTAGATCGCCGGGGATTTCTCCAGTGCATGGCTTGGGCCGGCGCCGGAGTCGTCTGGACCATGAGTGGAGGTGTGCCGGCGTCGCGTCTTTTTGGCGCGGCCCCTCATCACGCTGGTGCCGGCGATTTCACCTTCGTCCAGATCAGCGACAGCCATATCGGGTTCGATAAGGCAGCTAACCCCAACGTCACCGCGACCTTTCAAGCTGCGGTCGAAAAGATCAACGCGCTGCCGGTGAAGCCGGATTTGATTATTCACACTGGAGACCTCAGTCACCTCTCCAAACCCGGCGAATTTGACACGGTCGATCAGGTTTTGAAGAGCGCCAGGACCAAAGAGGTGTTCTACGTGCCGGGCGAACACGACGTCGCTCTGGACAACGGGCAAATGTATCTCGACCGCTACGGCAAAGGGACCCGCGGTGCGGGCTGGCAGAGCTTCGATCACAAGGGCGTACATTTCGTTGGCTTGGTCAATGTGGTCAATCTCCAGGCGGGCGGCTTGGGCATTCTCGGAAACGAGCAGTTGGAATGGCTCGGGCGGGATCTGAAGGGGCAAACGGCCAGCACACCCATCGTGGTATTCGCCCACATTCCGCTCTGGACGGTCTACCCGGAATGGGGTTGGGGAACGCAGGATAGCGCGCAAGCCTTGAGTTACCTCAAACGCTTCGGTTCCGTGACCGTGCTCAACGGTCATATTCATCAAATCATGCAGAAGGTCGAAGGCAATATCAGCTTCCACACGGCAATGGCGACGGCGTTCCCGCAACCGCAGCCGGGAACGGCTCCCTCCCCCGGCCCATTGAAGGTGCCCGCCAACGAATTGCGTGAGGTGCTCGGCATAACCCGGGTTAATTACATTGCCAGCGGCCGCCACCTGGCGGTGGTTGACGCGCCGTTAGCCGGCACTACCCCAGAGACGGCAAACGCAGTGCTGCGGCAGGCGGCCACTGCGGCGCCCACCGCAGGCGCGGCAAGCCGACCTGCGGCTACTGCCGCGGGCGCCACCATGCTGGCCACCATCGACAATTTCGCCTACACGCCCAAGGAGCTGACGGTAAGAGCTGGAACGACCGTCGAATGGGTAAACAAGGATGACGTACCGCATACCGTGACCAGCGACCAGCCGGGGTTTGCCTCGCCGCTGATGGATACCAACCAGAAGTTCCAGTTCACCTTCAAGAACCCGGGGCGATTTCCTTATCACTGCAAATTGCACCCGACCATGACCGCTATTGTGGTCGTGCAGTGAAGGACGACCTATGAGCAAACGAAAATGGGCGGTATTCGGCGGATTGGTAGTCGGATTGGCTGTGTTGGGGACAGGTGCGATCGCCGCTGAGCGGGTCTTAAAACACGGATTCAGCGCCCATGACGAACCCTCCGCTCTGGAGGTGATGGCCGCCCGGACGGCGCGCCGGTTGGCTGCTCCGGAACGTGTCCGGCGCCTGGTGAATCCCGTTCCCGCAACGCATGAGAACCTGGCCCAAGGGATGGAGTTTTGGGCCATCTCGTGTGCCGTCTGCCATAGCAACAACGGCAGCGGACGCACTACCATAGGCCGCAATGTCTATCCCAAGGCGCCGGATATGCGGCTGCCCGCAACCCAACGCCTGAGCGACGGAGAGCTGTATTACACCATTATGAATGGCATTCGCCTCACGGCCATGCCTGCCTGGGGCGCTCCGTCTGCTGGCGGCGCACCGGATGAGCGAAACGAAAACCTGTGGCGCCTGGTGCAGTTCATTCGTCATCTTCCCCAGCTCACGCCGGAAGAAGAACGGCAAATGAAACGCCTGAATCCCCGGGTACCGGACAATCCGTAGCGAATTTTGAATTTTGATTTAACACCCAGCGCAGAACCGCAGAACCGCAGAAAGAATCAGCTTTAGAAGCGTTCTCCCGTCATGTTCTGCGTTTCTGCGGTTCTGTGTTGGGTGTTGGGACAAGGGGACCGCCTAAAATCCAAATTCAAAATTCGAAATTTAAAATTGTTACTGGGCGGTTACTCAGGAATCAACCCGGTTAATTGACTTGTAAAGGGGGAATGGTTTATTTTCGCCTTACACCGGAAAGGAGGTGGTCCAGTGACAAATTCCGATTGTAGAAGACCAGGTGAGGTGGCTGAGGCTTAGGGCGTATCGCTCTAGCTCGCGACTCCGTAGCTTTTGGGAGTAGGCGAGGCCCTCACCGGGCCAGGGCTCCGGGAAGTCTGAGTTTCGGCTTTCCGGAATGCAAGGACCGCCCCGGTTCCGATAAGAGTGACCGCCACAGGCCAATCCCAACAGACTACCGAACGGCCCGCAAATCGCCAGGACGGAGGCGAGCGGGCCGTTTTACTTTTAGGCGTGAAAGAGTGAACAGAGCGAACCCTTCACCGCAGAGGACGCCAAGGACGCAGAGGAAATTTGGGAATTTGGATTTCGGATTTTTGGATTTAACGGGCGCCGTGTAAGTTTGCGCACGGCTGCTTGTAGTAACGAGGAAATCCCAAATCCGAACTCCCAACTCCTAAATTCTACTCTGCGTCCTCTGCGGTGAAGGGTTTTTGGGTGTTTTGCCGGCCCAGAGCCGAGAGCCGACGACCGAGAGCTGCTTTACTCGTGGCGCTGTTGGGTGAAGGTTCCAAAGTTGTAGCGCACGCCAATACTCATATTCTGCCCGAAGGGTCCGTCGCCGCCCAGATCCGCCGGCCCGAGATTTTTCCCGTATCTGCCGAGCCAAGCCATCTTTGCCTGCTGCGCCAACCGCACCTGGAAGTTGCGCGGGAGATCAAAATACGCGCCGTAGGAATTCATCACCCCGATGGGGTCGAACGACCACGTGTACCGGGTCTGCGGGACATTATCGCCAAAGAAGAAGCGCGGCGCGGCGAACACGTAAAGCCGCTTGAACACAAACCAGTCCAGCGGCTTGAACTCCAGATGACCACCCAGGGCGGAGCGGGCAAAGGCCGCGCACTCCGTATTCCGTCCACCGATGCTTCCGGCCGCCGGCGAGCACCGGTTCAAGTCCCATTCATTATGAGGCGGGGCAATATCGAACTCCGCAAATCCTCCAAAGCTCTTCTTGGGAAACAGGATCTCCGATACCTGGCCATGCCCGGTCAGGGCCAGGAAAAACACAACCGCCGCTGCTACTGCGATTCCCCTCGTGTACATTGTCTCCCCCGGCAGCAAAATGGTAACTCTTGGTCTGGCCCCAATCGACGCCCTGATCAAAATCTCCGCTACATTCTGGTTGATGCAGCTAGGATTTCAGAGCTTTTTTGATCACCCGTTCCGCAGTTTGCGTCATCTGCAGTTCCGGCAAGTCTTCGAGCGTAATCCAGCGGGCCTCAGAGACGTCGCTGGCGGCACGCAATTCTCCTCCCAGACGGCGGCAGACGAAATCCACCAGCACATAATGAAACCGGGTGCGCCCTTCCGGGTCCCGGTAGATGCTGTCCAGCACCTCTAGAACCTCTTCCGCCTCAACAATCAGGCCAGTTTCTTCGCGGGCCTCTCGTGCCGCCGCTTCCCGCAGAGTTTCTCCCAGTTCCACGGCCCCGCCGGGAATCGACCAATGCCCCTTCAGCGGCTCTTTACCTCGCCGAACCACCAGCGCCTGTTCCTCGTCGACCACGATTGCGCCGACGCCCACGATGGGACGATCCGGATAGTCACGTTTCATCTTCGACCCGTATCTAGAACTGAGCGAAAAACTCACGCGGCTGCACATCGGCGATCAGCCAACTCTTCTCGCCCCGCGTAAAGCTGAAGCGCAACTGCGCGCTGCCCCGAACCGGCAGCTCGGTGTCGCTGGCGGGAATCGCTTCCAGCGTAAACTCGACCACCGCGATATTCTGCCCCGTCTCTTCAAAGGTCTGCACCAGGTGATAGTTAACGCGAAACGAGCCGTACTGCCGCAACATCGAGCGCATTTGCTGGGCAAATTCCGCATAGTTGGGCATCCGGTCCCGATCGAACAGCGCCAGGGCCGCGGCCTCGTCCTGGCCCAGGATCGCCTCCGACAGCCCGTTTAACAGGCGTTCGGCCACCACCTCGGAGAAGGGCTGGTCTGCGTCGGTCGGCGCCGGCTTCGCCCGGCCTGGCGATGCCTGGGCGGCCCCTTGCGACAACGCAAGAGCGCCCGCCAAAACCAGTAAGACGCAGCGAGAGAAACCCATCCCGAAGGCATTATGGCATAGGGGAAGCGGAAGACAGAAGTCAGAAGACAGGAGTCAGGAGGTGGAAGTCGGAAATCGGATTGCAAAACGTGGGACCGGGCCCCGAGGTCTTTTTCCGGTCAAGCTGAGAACGTGAGAGCAATCGGCGGCATTTTGAGCATAGGAAGTGAAATAGGTCAGTCCACAGTTCTTACAGGCAGGGTTCTCCGCCTTCTGTCTTCTGACTCCTGTCTTCTATCCGTGATTTCCCGTGGCCGCCGCGCGGGTGTCCAGCAATTCATAGACGGCGGTATGGGTGCAGACTTCGTAGTAGTGGAGGTCCGTCCACCGCTTGAGCACGCGCTCGCGCGCGTCGATGTGGGGTACGCGGGCTTCCCGAATGGCGACCCGATGGACAACCCCGGGAGCCACGGCCACCGTGCCGCTGTAAATTCGTACTTTATTTTCTCCCCACACTGTAGGCAGCGCCAGTTCCTGTGCGCTGAGGGAAATTTCCCGCTGCAGTTTCTGGAAGGCGCTCTCGCCCAGCAGAATTCCCCCCATGTTGTAGCGGATCAGAAACTCCTCCGGTTGTCCGGCGGTATCCGCGTCCTCGACGGTCTGAAACTGGTAGACATTGAATACCGAATTGGCGCCGACGCCCAGCCGGCGCGCACTCTTGCTGGAAGAGGCCAGCCGGTCGCTGACATTCAAGGCGGACGAGATCATGACCGGGGCGGTGCCGTCCATCAGGTACATGGGCGCGGTATCCTGGAAGGCGATGCCGATGCCTAATTCCAGGACGGGCAGGCCGTCTTTCTGCGATTGCTCGTTATAGCCCCGCACAATCTCAATCATCTCTCGGGCGAGCACGCAGGCCCGGGCCACGGGCAGGTCGGCTTGGCCTTCCCGCTCGAACAACGCCAGGATAACCGCGTCCCCCTCGATAAACAGCTTCTGCGCCCGATACTTCGGCAGGAGCTTATTGACCGGCTCGTAGAACTTGAGACTGAAGTGGGAAGCGGGGTTGAGACCGCGTTCGAACAAGGTCTGAACCAAACCGGTGGAATCGCGAATGTCGGCTTTGACAATGACGTGACTGACGACCTTCTCTTCCTGCTCCTGGCGATCCTGGGCAAGGAGAAATTCGTACAAGGTATGATTGACCGCGGAAAGCTGGCGGAGCTTTTCCCCGGTAATCAGGTGGATGGCGTCCAGGGAAGCCTCCAGCGCCTGCATGCGGCGCAAGTCGCGATAGTAGCGGAGGAAATCGCCCAAAAAACGCACCGCCAGCTTGGTCTGGTCGGCCCGGCTGGCGTGCTCGACGCGGCGCGCGGCCTGCCACAAATTCTCCGGCGACAGTTTGCCGTGTTCTTCCAGCAGATTCTCCACCCGTTTGCGTTCTTCGCGCGAAATCAAGGCGCACTTGAGCTGTTGGGGATGAATCGGGGGAGAATACTCCGCCAGCAACGGTGCGGCCGCGTAAGCGGCGAGCACGTGGGCGAGCACGCCTCCGCTCTCCAGCCTTTCTACCCAGGCCGCCAGCACCGCTTCCCGCAGCGGATCTTCCCCCTCGGCGCTCAGCAGGAGCGGGGCGTTTTCCGGTTCGCTGAGCAACGCATCCAGCTCCCCCTCGCCCTCGGTGGCATAACCGAGCGAGTGCAGGAAATTTCCGGCAATGGCTTTGAGCGGGTCAAGCCGGTCCGGATCCCGCTCGTAGTTGCCCAGCATCACGTAGTGTTCGGCGCTCAGGAAATCGTCCCGTCCGTCCGGCGTGAATAAGAGGCGGTTGAGGAACAGTTCGTATTCCACGTCGGCGGCGTTGCCGAACAGCGAGCGCCGCATGCGCGCCAGCACCGTCTTCTCCGCGTCCCGCAACGTGGATAACAGTTCCTGTCCCACTTTGCGCAAAATCGTCTTTTTCGCCAGCTGGAGCTTCGCCGTCCGTTCGCGCAGCTCGATTCCCCGCTGGCCCTGCGGCGGCCTGCCGTTTTCATAGTGCTGCAGGTAGGCCTGGCAACGCTTGAGTACAGCCGTAAATTGCGCCGCCAGTTCCTGCCGCAGAAGCTTGATCACGCTAAGCCGGCAGAGCGTCTCCACCCCGAGGTTGTCTTCCGTTTTCGCCCGGTTCAGCGCCAGCGTGAGCAATTCCGGCAGCGCATCTTTGAACTCGAGAGTCTCCTTGCCGCGAGGCGGCGTAGAGCCGGGTACGATCACGGAAGGCGGACGCACGACCGGGCGCTCCTCGGGGCACAGGTCCTTCACGTCTCCAAATAGCACAATCAGTCGCGCGATGTGGGCGCGCGCCAGTTCCGCAAACTTCGGGCTGAGAGATACATCATGCCGGACGTTATCAATACCCGGCAGCAGCCCGCTCAGGGTGAGGGAAGGACTATGCTTCCGCAGCGGGATTTGTGCGGCGCACTGGCCGAGATCTACGCGTTGCCGGAACCAGCTCATCACGGATCCGTCGACCGCACCTCTTCCGGCAGCCTAACATGGGCATCCCCCTCCGCCAACGTTACCAGGGTGACCTAGCCAAATCAGCACTTCAGCAGTCGGCCAATTGGGTAATTTGGTAATCGGGTAATTTGGTAATTGAAAGACGAGATAACTTTCCAATTACCAGAGTTATGCTGGTTCTCAATTACCAAATTACCCAATTACCAAATTACTCAATTTGAGTGTTGAATGCCGGGTGTTCGTTAATCGATAAGCCCTGCGTGGCGAAGGATCTTGCGGGTCACCCCGGTCAACGGCAGTTTCGCTGCACGCTTTGCCGAAAACCATTTCCCAGAAGACTGTGCCGGATATGAATGGATATCCGCCGTTACCGGCTGGTTTACGCGGACTACGTAATCGGTGTCCATGATGGCATGCCGCAAGGTGAAATGCGCCGTCTGGCGCGATGGCGCCTGGGGCAGTTCCCACATGCCCGGCATCACGGTTTCCTGTTCGCCGCGACGGATCAGCAATACCTGCTTACCGGTCGCCAGCAGGAGATATGACAATTCTCCCCGTTGCCGGGCCGCTGGCGCCGCCACTTGGGCAGGCGCATCGTTGCATCCACTGCCAAGCGGGGAGGCAAGGACTGACGTTGTCGGCCGGCCGGCGGCGAATGCGGCACGAGCTGCACACCACCGGCGTATGGGACAGATCTCGCATTTGGGCGCGCGCGGAGTACACAAAGTGGCGCCCAGCTCCATCATCGCCTGGTTGAAGTCTCCCGGACGGCGCCAACTCAGCAACCGGTTCGCCCAGGCCCATACCATGCTTCCGCCGACCCCCAGGCATCTATCCAGCACCCGTCGCACATTGCCATCGACTACGGCAGAACGTTCGCTATAGCAGATGCTGGCGATGGCGGCTGCCGTGTACCGCCCGACTCCCGGCAGCTGCCGCCAACCGGCAGAATCTTCCGGAAATTTGCCGCCCTGTTTGCACACGATCTGCCGTGCCGCCGCATGCATCAGGCGGGCGCGCCGGTAGTAACCCAGTCCGCTCCACGCGGCCAGCACGCTTGCCAGCCGGGCCTTCGCCAACGACCTCACATCCGGGAACCGCCGCAAAAACCTCCCGTAGTGCTCTAGTACGGCAGCGACTCGTGTCTGCTGAAGCATGATTTCCGAAATCCATACCCGGTAAACGTGGACTTCGGTATCTCCTGGATGTGCCGGTTGTTCATGCTGTGACCCGCCAGGCGGGCGCGGCAAACCGGCCCCGGCTTTCTCGCGCCAGGGCAATTCCCGCCGGTGCCGGTCGAACCAGTGCAGTAAAGCCTGCCGCATTCGCCTCCGGGCAACGGCGTCGGTCAGAATCGGTGAAGACACCGTTCGCGCATTCCGTCTTGGATCGGCCATTTAAGAGCCGTGCGGTCTACTGCTTTTTCAGCCCGAGACCGACTGATTGTGTCGTTTCCCATTATCCGTTTCCCGCGACTTAGCCGCTTCCTCTCGGGAAACGGGAAACGGGGAACGGGGAACTGCTTTTAAACCCTAAGCGAATTTTGGAGTATTGGCTAGAGCTTTCCCTGAGTGCCGCCTTCCACCTGAACCCCGAAAATCCAAGTAGCTGGATTGGAGGCGGTAGTGTTCGTGCGCCGGCTTGCGTTAGTGGTCTCGGTAGCGTTGTTCACAGCTTGCGGCGGTGGCGGTGGCGGCAATACCACTAACAACACAACCGCGACTATCACCGGCACGGGAAGCAGTGCCGGGACCGGCAATTGTGATTCGGCGGCGGGTTCCGGCAGCCAGCCGGGACAAGCCGTCGTGATTCCGGTCTGTGCCGGAGCGACCCAAACCGGAATCGATCTTACCGTTCCGCCGCCGGCCGCTTCTCCGGCCCTCATTGCGCAGGTCCTCGGGGTTGGCAGCAGCGCCACCAATACCGGAGCGCAGATTCATCAGGGCGAGAACGGCAGCGTCTTTCTGTGCGGGACGGGCTTTGCGGGCAGTCTGCAGGTCAGTATTTCCGGGCCCGGCGATATCACGGTCGGAACCCCCCAGTTGATAACCTGCCTCAGCGGGTCGACCCAATCTTCCGGCATTCAGTTTCCGATCAACGTCTCAGCCGGCGCAAGCCTGGGGGGACGTACGCTGCTGGTGACCAATTCGCAACAGGACATGACCGCTTTCGCCGGCGGCCTAGAGGTGATTCCGTGAAACGCTCCCTGGCCGGCCTTCTCGCTCTGCTGCTCGCCGCCGGTTTGGCGCGGGCTACGACCGTGAGACCGGCATCGATTGCGCAGCTGGCGCGCCGTGCCACCCTGATTGTGGAAGTCCACGCCCAGGATTCGTGGGCACAGTGGAACCCGGAACACACGTTGATTTCCACTTATACGAACTTTCAAGTAGTCAAAACGTTAAAAGGAAACGCGGCGCAGCAGATTGTCGTCAAGCAGCCCGGAGGAAAGGTGTTCCCCTACGCCCAAAGTATCCCCGGGGTGCGCCCCTTTCAGCCGGGAGAAGACACCTTGTTGTTCCTGCGCCCCAGTCCCAGCGGGGACGGCACTTTAGTCGTGGTCGACTTGACCCAGGGCAATTTTCAACTGTATCGCGCTCCTGGGGGAGCGATTTTGACCAGCAACGCGATTGCCGGAGTGGAAGAAATCCACCAGGACGGCTCCTCGCATGGCTTCCAGGCAACCAACCTGCCCCTGGAAGAACTGGAGGGGCATATCCGGGAGGCGCTGAAGCCATGAATCGCCGCCGGCGGATTCCCGCGAGCCTTGTTTCCGTTTGGGTCCTGGCGCTCTTGATTTTTCTGGTGGCTGTCCCCGCTAATTCCTATCTTGTTAACCTGGCCGCTCCTAACCAGCCTATACATTGGAGTCTCTATTCGTTCCCGATCCAGTGGAACATCAATCCCAGTACCAGCGGCGTTCAGATTTCCGGCAGCCAGCCCGTAACAGCGGTTATCCAGGCGGCTTTCAATACCTGGGAGACGGCGCCCAATACGAATCTGCCGGTCTCGCAGGGGTCGAACAGTTCCGTTACTTCCGAGTCTAACTCGCCGGGCACGATCAACCTCGTCTGCTTTGTCTGTAGCGGCGGTGATTTTGATGAAGGGACGGACACCCTGGCCGTAACCATGTTCACCTATGCGACCGCCAGCGGCCAAAGCGATCTCCATGGCGGGAAGACCCAATTTGCCGGCCAGATGCTCAAAGCCGACATCCTGTTTAACCCCGCCGTTGCCTTCACCACCGATTCTGGCGCCGCTACCGGAAGCGTGTTTGACCTGCGGACGGTGGCCACCCATGAAGTCGGACACTTTTTCGGCCTCGATCACTCTGCCGTGGTCAACGCCGTCATGTTCCCCTTTTGCGCCGGCCTTCGCGAGCAGCTCAGTTATGACGATGTGGCGGTGATTTCCAGCTTGTATCCCGGCAATCAGACCGTCGGCACGGGAACCATTCAGGGGACGGTGAGCTTCCAGGACGGCGGCGGGGTTTTCGGCGCACACGTGTTCGCGGATTCGGTCACGGGGACAAATGGCTATGGCGGCAATATCCGCAGTGGCCCCATCGGCGCCCTGACCCTGCCCGACGGAACCTACACTCTTACCGGCCTGCCGGCCGATTCCTACACCATTACTGTTCAACCCCTAAGCGGACCGGTAACCAACGGCCAAATTGGCGCATACGCATCCGTTTTCGGCCAAACCACGGTGCAAACAGACTTCACCGCCCGGCAGCATTAAAGAGAACCGCAGCTATTCACCGCTGGAAACGCAAAGGACGCAGAGGAAGAATTTTGATTTTTGAATTTTGATTCAGACAACGTGATCAGCAGTACCCGATTGGCAATCAAAATTCAAAATTCATAAATCAAAATTCTTCCTCTGCGTCCTTTGCGTACTCTGCGGTAAAGAGGTTTTGCTTTTCAATCCCGCCCACTATCCGATCTGCATCAACTCCGCCTGCTTCTCAAACGGTATCGAGTACTTCTTTTCAATGCGATCCCGGAAGCAGGGGCCGCTGTTGTAGGCGCAGAAGGGATACAACAGCCCGTTGGGCGCGGCGTAGTGGATGACGCAGCGCTTCACGCGCTCCACATCGTAATTGTACGAATCCATGAAATGCATGGCCGACACCAGGATGGTTCGATATGTAAAGGTGCCGTCCATCCCATTGCGGCCCAGTTTCTTGTCGGTAAAACCCTGGAGCGTCTGGATGAATTTCTGGAAATCCAGTCCGGGAGGCGCGTACTCCTCGTAGAAATGTTTCTTCAGCGACTGCCAGATCTTGATCTTGTTCCATAGCTGGAACATCGATTTCTCCGCCTTGTGCGCCCGCAGATAAATATCCTGCAGCATGGCGCCCACATCAATAAAGCGCGTAATCGGCACTACGTCCCCTGTCTGCTGATTAACGAACAGGTAGGTGCCGAGAGAGCAATGCGGATGGCACGTGAGGTGTGTGGTTTGTTCGCCGCGCAGGGCGGAGATCAGCATCGAGAACGGAGTAACGCAGGCCAACGGGAACCAGTCGTGATAGGCGTCCGTGTAGCCGCTTTGCTCCGCCACTCCGTGCGCCACGTCGGTCTGGGTGAACCGCTTGGCAGCCAATTCGTTGCGGTTCAGGCGGCCGGTAAACGCCACCGGCTGGAAGGTGATGGCGCTGATCACGTCGGCGTTCTCCACCGCGGTGCGCACAATGGCGCCGATCTGGTCGTCGTTGACGCCGCGTACGATGGTGGGAACCAGCACGATTTTCATTCCGGTCTGCCGGCAGTTCTCGATCACCCGCATCTTGATCTCGTGCAGCGCTTCGCCGCGAGTACGCCGATAGACCTGGTCATCGCAGCCATCGAACTGCAGATACAAAGTGCTCAAGCCGGCTTCTTTGGCCCGCTTTGCGAACGCCAGATCGCTCAGCATAATGCCGTTGGTGGCGGCTTGAATGTGGGAGAAACCCATTTCCTTCGCCAGGGTTACCGCATCGAAAAAGCGCGGATACACCGTGGGTTCGCCGCCGGAGAACTGCACGATGCGGCCGGCTACCGGACGCTCGTTGCGCAACGCCTGCAGCATTCGGCGAACCTCGGCGAAACTGGGCTCGTAAAGCAAACCCTTTGCGTTAGCATTGGCGAAACAGACCGGACAGGTGAGGTTGCAACGGTTGGTCAGATCGACATTGGCCAATCCGGTATGGGACGCGTGCATGGAGCACAGGCCGCACTGGCTGGGACAACGCGTGGCATCCGTCACCGATGGGTTGGCCAGTCCCACGCCGTCCCCGAAATGCCACTCCTCCATCTTCAAATAGAGTTTGACGTCTCCATAGTAGAGATCGCGGAAATAGCCATGCTGGGGGCAAGTCTTGTCCATCCACACCTTGCCGCCTTCTTCGAAAATGCACGCTTCCACCAACTGGGTGCACTCGGGGCATAGCGACTGAGTGGTTTTCGGCAAACCCTTTTGCAAAGGCTGGATAGGCGAGCCGGTTAACGTGGTTTGAGGCTGCAGGACCTTGAAGTCAGGGCGCTTTTTGTCCGCGAACTGCACCCGCTCCCGGTTTTCCGGGGTCACGCACAGGGCCTGCTCATCCGGCGAGATGGTTTGTGTGCTCAATCGCTTCTCCTATGAGAGTCAGTGGACGCAGATCGCCACACCTGAACCGTTCCAACCCACACTGCAACCTGGCCCTTTGTTTTCTTCGGGTTTATCTTAACCGCGCTTAATCCCAGGCTGCGGCGAAAAGTACTAAATGGGGAATATCGGGAGCCGAACGGCAGAGTTGCACATTTGATTGCCGGGGAAAAACACCCCCCACAGAGACACAGAGAAGAATTGGGATTGTGGATTTCGGAATTGGGATTTAGGTGCCCGCCGGATACCTTCGAATCATGAAGGCGTTTGCGGCCGCAAAAATCCCAAATCCGAATTCCCAAATCCCCAAGTTCTCTCTGTGTCTCTGTGGTAGGTGTTGTATTTGGGATTGTGGATTTCGGAATTGGGATTGGGGACCCCGCCGGATATTTTCAAATCATCAAAGCGACTACGGCCGCAAAAATCCCAAATCCGAATTCCCCAATCCCAAGTTCTCTCTGTGTCTCTGTGTCTCTGTGGTAGGTGTTGTTTTATCGCCCGACCGCAACCGCCTTGGCCTGAGTGCGCCCGGCATTCCAGCGCGCGATGGCCGCCACCGCTTCGATCGCCGTGCGGATGTGCTCTTCGGTGTTGAAGGCGCCAATCGAAAAGCGCACCCCGCCATGAATGGCCATGGTCCCGAGTTGCTGGTGCACCAGCGGAGCGCAATGCAGGCCGGTGCGCGTAGCGATATTGTGTTCCACGTCCAGCATGGTGCCGACATCGCCGGCCTCCATGCCCAGGATGTTCATCGTGATCGTGGGCAGGTGGTTCTCCAGCGAATCGCAGCAATACAGGCGCACGCTTTCCACGGCGCGCAAACCTTCGACCAGTTGCTTGGCCAGGCTCATTTCGTGGGCATACGTTTTCTCCAAGCCCTGCTCGTCGAGCCAGTCCTGGCCCGCCCAGAGGGCGGCGACGCCGACCATATTGGGTGTGCCGAACTCCATGCGCCACGGATATTCTTCCAAATGGTAGGGATCGGCGGAGCGCACGCCGGTGCCGCCGCTGCGTGTCTGCCGCACAGTTACGTGCTTGCGCACGCACATTCCCCCAATGCCCATCGAGCCCATCAGCGCTTTGTGGCCGGTAAAGGCCAGCACGTCCACGTTCATGGCTTTCATGTTGATGGGAACAATGCCGGCAGTCTGGGCTGTGTCGATGCCGAGAAGGATTCCGCGTTCCCGGCAGATGGCGCCAATCTGGGCAATCGGCTGCACCGTGCCGATAACGTTGGAGCCGTGGTTGACAAAAACCAGTTTGGTATTGGGCCGGATCGCCCGCCGAATATCGTCGGGATCGATAAAGCCGGCGCCGTTGAAGGGCACAAAAGTCGCCTCGACCCCGGCATCGCGAACCAGGTGATTCACCGGCCGGATCACCGAGTTATGCTCCAGCGCCGTGGTGACCACGTGATCACCGGACGCGAGTAGTCCGGGCAGAATCAAGTTCAAAGCATCGGTGGCGTTATAGCCGAAGCACAGGCGCTCGGGCGCGTCCTCGTCGCCGCCGAAGAATCTGGTCAACCGCCGGCGCAGCCGGTCGAGCAGTGACCCGGCTTCCAGCGCCGCATCAAAGCCGCTGCGTCCGGGATTCACTCCGTTGCTGCGATAGAAATCGTTCATGAACCGGTAGACATTTTCCGGCTTGGGCCAAACGGTGGCTGAGTTGTCCAGATAAATTAAGGCGTCATCCATACTGTGCTCCCAGGTAGCTGCTGGCTTCACGTGGTATCGCGGCCATGTTAGGAAAAACTTCAGGGAATTGGAATGTGTACTTGGTGGTTTTAAGCAGCAAGTGCCTTATGACCGTTAACTTCGCCAGGGAAACACCGGCGGAATGTTAACCGCGGTCCCAGCCGTCGTCGGGATACTCGATGCTGCGGGAAGAAAGAAAGGAGGTGAGCACGATGGAAGTGGTCGTGGAAACATAAGGCATCAGGGCGTCGAGCACCGTCTGCAAATGCTTGTGATCGCTCACCGCGACTTTCACAATAAAGGATTCGGTGCCCGTTACGCGATGCACCTCCAGCACCTCGGGCCGCCGCGCCGCCTTTTCCGGAAACTTGGCCAGATCTTCACCCACCAGCGTTACCCGGACAAACGCCAGCAGCGGCAAGCCTACTTTGCGGGCATCGACTTCGGCGCGATAGCCGCTAATGATCCCGTCGCTTTCGAGTTTGTGCACCCGCTCGGCGGCCGCCGGAGTGGACAGGCCCACGCGCCGCGCCAGCTCCGCGAAAGGAATGCGAGCGTTCTCCTGTAGCGCAGCCAGGATCTTCCAGTCGATTGCGTCAAGCAGATGGGATTTGACTCGATTGCTCAAGCGCCGCTCCGGATAATCCCTCGAACTATAACACCCAACGCAGAACTGCAGAATCGCAGAAAGAAGAGAAGAGTTTCGAATTCATTCACTCCTGGCTATGCTCGTGGGTGCCTTTTTAAATCCGAAATCCCGATTCTCAAATCCCAAATTCTCTGTGTCCTCTGTGTCTCTGTGGTGGGTGTTGCTGGTCCTCCTAAACACCCGCCGGATGTTTCCCGAGCATCGGCGAGTGGCAGCCCCCGCAGTTCATCTTGCCCCGTGAATTTTCCAGCGCGCCGCCTCTCTCGTGGCACGACATGCAGTTTTGCGCCACGGCGGGCAGCGCCGTGGTTATTGGCTTGGCGGCCGCCTGCTCGTTTAGCAGCAGTACGGCTTTGCGCGCCACCGCGCCGGCAATCGCGCCACACCGTTCCCGCCGCTCCGGCGAATAGGTTGTCTTTTGGGCGGCGGCGCACCACTTGCTGATCGACGTGTGACAAAGAGGCGTGCCGGAGACGGAACGGATTTCAGGAAACTTGGCGCCTTTGGGAAGAAAGTCGGGTAGTGCTGTGCTTTCGTACCACACGAAAATCGCGTCGATCAACCCATCCGGCTTGGGAGATAGCAACTGAAAGGCAGCGGCGGCGCCGCTGAGTGCTCCGCATATGGTCCCCCAGCCGTTGATGCCCCCGCCTCCATACTTCATCATCAAAAAAGGAAAGTCTTTGTAGGGCGCGCCCAACTGTTCCGCGGTTGCGCCCACGATGGCCTCGAATGAGCCATACATGCATTCCGCTTTGTAGTAGCTGTCTGTGGCGCGCTGCGCAATCGCCTCCGGATCCAGCGGCTTGTAAGGCCAGGGAAGCACCTGAGGATTGGGAGCCGGGGGAGTGGCAGCCGCACGAGCCGTCCCCGGCCGGACTGCCAGCGTAGCCGCAACGCCGGCGCCCGCCCCGCCGATCATCTTCACCAGATCACGCCGATTGATGGTAGTCATAAAATATCGCCGCTCCGTTCCCGGCGGCCAAACCTGCCGTCAAAGCTGGACAAAATTGTGGCAGGGCTTCCTATGATCTCCGGAGGGCATGAGCGGAAGCTAGGACGGATATCACGCAAATCTGTTCAGAATGGATGGGGACCCCATTCAAGCCTGGGGTGGGGGGTGGCCCACCCCACCCGCTTTTGGCTTGGGTGGGGATTTCGACTGCCAGAATCCTTCTCTGCGGTTCTGCGTCTCTGCGCCGGGTTTTGGGCTCACTTCTCAAGCACCAGTTTTGCGATCGTGCTTAACTGCATGTTCGAGGTGCCTTCATAGATAGCGCCAATCTTGGCGTCGCGGAAGAACTTCTCCACCGGCGCATCCTTGGTAAAGCCGTAGCCGCCGAAGACTTCGAGCGCCTGCGAGGTGACGCGCTGGGCTACTTGGGAGGCGAATAGTTTAGCCATCGCCGCTTCTTTCACGAAGTTGACTCCGGCATCCTTCATGCGCGCCGCGTTGTAGACCATCAGGCGCGCCGCTTCCAGATCGGTAGCCATTTGGGCCAGTTGGAATTGAATAGCCTGAAACCCGGCAATCGGCTGTCCGAACTGCTTGCGCTCCTGCGCGTATTTCGCCGCCTCTTCCCAGGCTCCACGGGCCAACCCGATCATCTGGGCGCCGATGCCTATGCGGCCTTCATTAAGGGTTTCGATCGCGACTTTGTACCCCTTGCCTACCGCGCCCAACACGTTCTCTGCCGGCACACAGCACCCGTCCAGGATCAGCTCGCAGGTGGAGGAGGCGCGAATGCCCAGCTTGTCTTCTTTCTTGCCCACGCTAAAACCGGAGAAGCCTTTCTCCACCAGAAAGGCGGTAATGCCCTTGTAGCCCAGTGCCGGATCCACGGTGGCGAAGACGATAAACAAGCTGGCCTCTTTGCCGTTCGTAATCCACAGCTTGCGCCCGTTGAGCACCCAGTCGTTTCCTTTCCGTTCGGCCCGGCACTGGAGGGCGAACGCATCCGAGCCGCTGGCGGCCTCGCTGAGCGCATAGGCGCCGACCCACTCCGTAGCCATCCTGGGCAGGTACCGCTTCTTCTGCGGCTCGCTGCACCAGCGCAGCAACGCGTTATTGACCAGAGTGTTCTGGACATCGACGACAACCGCCGCCGAGGCATCCACGCGCGACAATTCTTCAACCGCCAGAATGGCTTCGAAGAAGCTGGCCCCGCCGCCGCCAAACGCCTCCGGAATCTCAATCCCCATCAATCCAAGCTGGAAAAACTGCTCGATCAGTCCCGGGTCGAACACGCCTTTCTCGTCCATTTCCCGCACCCGCGGACGGATCTTATCTTCGGCAAACTGCCGGATATTATCGCGAAACAGTTGCTCATCCTCGCTCAACGCCACCAGCGGGCGCGGCGCTTCAATCGTTTGTGTCGTCATGTCGGCCATGAAAAATCCCTCGGTGAAAACGGCGATTCGCCGGAATGAATCCCACCCTGTAAATTCTGATCGGAAAATGGCGCAGGATGGTTGTGTAGCAAGTCACGAAAAAAAAGCAATCAGCCCTCAGCAATCCGCACGCAGCCAACCCCGCCCTCGTGAATTGGGTAATTTGGTAATTTCGTAATTTGGTAATTGAGGGGAACTAGCAGAACCTTGGTAATTGCAAGCAGTCTGGTTCGTCAATTACTAAATTACTAAATTACCAGATTACCAAATCGGCTGATTGCTGAGTGCCGTTTTAACGCTTCTGCGCGACCTTCACTCCGCTCAGTCCGCTGGCGTAGTGGGTAATGCCGGTGTACAGGTATTCGGCAATGCGCTGGCGATACTCCGGCGTCTTCAGTCTGCGTTCGTCGGCTGGATTCGACAGGAAGGAAATTTCCGCCAGCACGGAAGGCATATTGGCGCCAATGAGCACGATGAAGGGCGCCTTTTTCACGCCGCGATTGCGCAGGCCGGGCGATTTGGCCGCTAAACCGCTCCACAGCGACTTCTGCACCTCGCCCGCGAACTCGTGCGACTCCCCGACTTTTTCTTTCAGCGCGATTTTCTTAACCAGATCCTGCAGCTCATGGACCGACGTTTGGGAAACCGCATTTTCGCGCGCCGCCACTTCCAGCGCTTCCGGGGACGAAGTAAAGTTCAAGTAATAGGTTTCCACCCCCCGCGCCGATGCATCCCGGCTGGAATTGGCGTGAATGGAGATGAACAAGTCTGCCTGGTTCTGGTTGGCGATGGCGGTGCGCGTCTCCAGGGGAACGAAACTGTCGTCGTTCCGCGTGTAAATCACCTCGGCGCCCAATTTCGTCTCCAGCAATTTGCCCAGGCGGCGGGCGACGTCGAGCGTCAGGTCTTTCTCTTGCAATCCTCCCGGCCCGACGGTACCGTTGTCGTGGCCGCCATGGCCTGCGTCAACCACTATCCTGCCCACCTTCAGCCCCAGGGCGCGAGTCAGGGTACGCTCGCCGTTGGCCGCCGGACGCGCTTCATGGCCCTCATTTTCCGCGGTCATATGGCGCTTGCCTGCCGCGGGCGGGGTTCGTGGCGCAACCGATTCATAGGTCGGCGCGGTAGTCGGTTTGCCGCTCTTCAAGTCCGGTGAATCGAGGTGGGCCACCACCAGTTCTCCGTCGACCGGAGTTCCCGGGGCATGCCGGTCCGGCGCACTGCGGATCGAAGGTCCGGTCTTGGCCGGCATTGCCGGGGTCGGGGCCGCCTCGGAATCCCCGCTGGTTTGCTCTCCCTTGCGTGCTTTCGCTTCGCTGAGCCTGCTATCCGCGGAAGACTTTGCGGCTTCCGCCGGCGGGGTCGCGGTTGGCGGCGGGGGCAAACTCGATTCCGTTGGCGCCGGCCCCGCTGATTTCAGCAAAGCAATGGCTGCCGGCGGTTGGGCGCTGGCTTGCGGAGCGGGGACGGAGTCCGCGGTTCCTGAGCCGGCCCCAGGCGGCGTAGGACTCACCGCCTTGGCCGCAGTTTCCCGGACCGGCGGCGTTGCTGCGGCCCGCGTGGTTGCCGGGCTGGCAACCTCCGGCGCTGGCACGATTCGCGGCGGTAGCGCCGGCCCCTTGCGGGCGCTTTGGCGGCCGTGCACGTCGATGATCAGGCGATAGGGATTGGGCAGCAGGAAAGCGGAATAATCGGCGACATTGTCGACCTCCAGCACCACCCGGGTCATATCCTTCTGGTACTGGGCGATACGGATCTTTCGCAGCAATCCGTCCTGCACCTCGATGCTGCGGCCGACGAAGCTGGGGGCCAGCTTGGTGCCGTGCAAGTCGAAAAAAATGCGATCCGGATCGGGGACCCGCCCCGCCTGATACTCAACCTGGGACTCCAGATCAATTGCCACCCGGGTGTAGTCGGCGGTAGACCAGTGCCGAATCCCCATAACCTGCGGCACCCCGCCATTCCTTGGCGGCGCCGTGGTTTCTTGCGGTTCCCGCTCGGTTTCCTTCCCGCTCACCCTTTCCAACTTCTGGACGGGACGCTCTGGTTCTTTATCGGCGGCTCGGCCCGCCAATTCCGGGACACCCCGTTTCTTCGCTTTTTCCGGAGGCTGCTGCAGTTCCCGCAGGGCAGCCTGAGCGTCGTCCGCCAGTTGGCTGTGGGGGTAATGCTTCAAAAACTCTTCAAAGGAGGCCTTGGCCTGCTGCCGGTCGGAAAGATCGTCTTTATAAATTTCGCCAATGATAAACAGCGCCTGCACGCGGTACTTGCTGCCGGGATACTCGCGCCGCAGAAACTGGTATTGCTCGATGGCAGAATGCAGGGTCTTGGAATTGTTGAACTGGCGGCCGCTTTCCGCCAGCAACTGCGCCACGGTAAAGACGGACGGATCCGCCTTGCTCGAGCCGGGAGCAAGATAATAGACGCGGCGATAGGCGTCGATCACCCGCTTGTAATCCTGCTGGCTCCGGTTGGCCACCGGCCGATCGATCAGCTCCTGGCGCATGCGCTCGGCGGTCTCAAATTGCTCGCGGGCCAGTTGCTTGTTCTGCGCCACGTTGCGCCCGAAAGCGGATTGCACCGGCGCCAGCAACAACAAGCTGGCGGCTATGCATATCGCCCTTCGTTTTGACAGCCGGGAACCCAATTTGCTTCGCCTCGCTGGCTCCGCCTTCGCAACGCGTTTCCCCGGCTTCAGGCCACAAAACACCCTCATCCCCGGGGCAAACGACTTCCCCTACTTAGTCTTCAGCCGTCAGGGGCACGCCTGGAGACCTGTTACCTTCCAGTCAACCACGAAAATAGCCGATTCGGAACCAGAATTTTGTAACTCTCTTGGTTCTTCCGAAAAATACAACCCCTCTTCACCGCAGAGTACGCAAAGGACACAGAGGGAAGTCATATCTTTTGTCTTCATTGTCCTCGTTCCTCTGCGTACCTCCGCGTCCTCGAAGCCTGTCCTGAGCTTGTCGAAGGATCCTCTGCGGTGAATGGGTTTTCGGTCGAATCAATCGTTCCGCATGGTCAGAATCCCATTGGCGTCCCGAAAGACCCGCAATGGAGCAGCTCTGGGCTGTACCCTCAGGCTGCCCGGACCGGCCCAATACTGCCCGGTGATTTGCTTCACGTAGTTCCGCGTCTCGCTAAAATTGGGTACCCCCGCGTGCCGTAGCACGGCCGTCTCTCCCGCATTGTAGGCAGCCAGGGAGAGACGCACGTCTCCGCCAAAATTATCTAACAAAGTGCGCAAATGACGCACCCCCGCATCGACGTTCTCCTGCGGATCGAACGGGTTGTTCACCTTGAGCTTGCGCGCGGTTTCCGGCATGAGCTGCATCAGTCCCATGGCCCCTTTCTTCGAAACCGCCCAGGGATTGAAGTTTGACTCCACCTTGATTACGGCCCGGACCAGGTTGGGATCGACCTTATGTCTGGCCGCGGCTTGCTCGATGAACGTATCAATCTCTTCCGCGCTGGGCCGACGTCCGCTGCCGGGATAGCGGTAATGGGCCGGCAAGTTTGCCGGTTCCGCAGCCGTGGCCAAGCTGCTGCCCGCGGCCTTTCCCTTGAGGTTTTGGGAACCATCCGCAAAGTAGGTGGCCACTTCCGCGGCCGCACTTCGGGCCGCCCTCATGGCCGCCGGGGTGGGAGGCGGGACCGGCCTCCAGCTCTGCCGCTTACGGTCCCAATACACCAGCGCGCTGGACTGGCTCGCTGCGGCCGCAGCCGGTTTGCCAGGTTTGGCCGGTGGCGCATTTACGTATACCGTGCGGCCATGTTCGTCGATCACAGCCATGATGCCGTCTAATTCCGCGGCTTCGCGACGCTCGGCTTTGGAGGTTGGGGGAACTGGGTGGGAATCGGTTGCCCGGCCGCTCTTGGCCTGCGCCTGGGCTGTGGCATCCACGTCGGCCGCTCTCAGAGTTGTGGTCCCCAAACATGCCAATGCAACCGCCAGCGCCGGAACCAGCCTCGGCCGTCTGATTCGGACCGCAACTGCCTTAGGTTGCGTTTCCATTCCCATAATATTCAGCTCACGTTTGCCCCTGGCTTACGAGCATCAGTTAACGCAAATCGACACTACTCCGCCTAAGTCCGGTAAAGACTCTTTGTTCCGAGCCACGCCGATTATAGGTTGCTTAAAAACCCCTATACAATCAGGCAATTACGCCACGAATCACCGAAGTGAAGGGGGTAAAAGCGGCCAAAAGTAACCTTAAGCAGTGGTCAGTGTGGCGCCGGCGTCCTCGCCGGCAGTCCTGTGGGCGTCCGCGCCCACAGTTGCGAAGGAGGTGAGGGCGGGGACGCCCTCACGACTGCCGGCCAGAGGCCAGCCCTACCGGATATAGCAACTGTAACTTTGCTGTGTCCACTGACCACTGTTCTATGATTGCCCCGATGGAACCCGGACTCACTTGGGATAAGGAATCTGCCGTCGCCTATCTGTGTGCCAGGGATGCGAAGCTGGCGCAGTGGATCGAACGCGTCGGGCCCTGCCGGATGGAACTGCGGGTGGAGCACAGCCTTTTCTTTTCCCTGCTGCGGGCTATCGTCTATCAACAGCTCGCCGGCAAAGCCGCGGCCGCCATTTTGGCTCGCGTGGTGGCGTTGTTTCCCGGACATCCCCACGTTCTTCCCGCAGACATTACCGACGCCCCGGATGCCCTGCTTCGCTCCGCTGGCCTGTCACGCAACAAAATGGCGGCTATCCGCGACCTGGCTGCCAAGACCCTCGACGGCACGGTCCCCACCCTGGCCCAAACCCGCCGCATGACCGACCAGGAGATTATCGACCGGTTGGTCACGATTCGCGGGATCGGAGTGTGGACGGCCGAGATGTTGCTGATCTTTCGCCTGGGCCGTCCCGACGTGCTGCCCGTGGACGACTACGGCGTCCGTAAAGGCTTCAAGATGGTCTTTGGCAAGCGCACCCTGCCGAACAAGGCACAGCTATTGCGGCGAGGGGAACTCTGGCGCCCCTATCGCTCCGTCGCTAGCTGGTACTTATGGCGAGCGGCCGAAGCCGCACCCATCGTCCGCAAACGTTCGACGGCGAAAAAACGATAGGCAGCACTCAGCAGTCAGCACCCACTCAATTGAGTCATTTGGTAATTGAGTAATTTGGTAATTTGGTAATTGGGGGCCGGCATAATTCTGGCAATTGGAAGCAGTTTGCTTCTTCAATTACCAAATTACTCAATTACCAAATTGGAATTGGCTGAGTGCTGATTGCTTCCTTCCCCCGGACAACGTTGAAGGAGAAACAGCACTCCATACAATATGGATTGACGAAAGACGCCAACTTCAGCACACCTGGCGCAAGTACCTTGGTGGAGGGAAGGGAGCCAGCCGACCGGGAAAAGCCGAGCTGCTGTTTTACTCTGGCTCGAAGCAGCCTGCGTAAGCCGTTCCTCGTCGTACTGCTCACCCTTGGCACCCTTCTGTTCGCTCCCCCGACACCGGTCGAAGCAGAGTATGCACGGATCCCCTTCTCCTCTTACGAGGGTCAAAATGTCTCCTCCGTAGTCTTGGCCGGGCGCCCCGACCTGGATAGTGCAAAATTTCTCCCTCTGATCACGCAGCATGCCGGAGAGCCCTTCGCGCAGGAAAAAATCACCGCCAGCATCAAGGCGTTGCAAGCCACCGGGCAGTTCACGGAAGTCGAACCCCAACTGGTACCGGAAGCCAACGGCGTGCGCGTGCTGTTCGTGTTGCATCCGGCCCTCTACATTGGGATCTACCGGTTCCCTGGAGCGACGGGTTTTTTTGCCTATCCCCGGCTGCTGCAAATTAGCAACTACCAGATGCAGGAGCCGTACTCGGCCGAGCGGATGCAGGAGGCGCAGGCGGCGCTCACCCAGTTCTTTCACCGCAGCGGGTTTTTCCAGGCAAAAGTGAAGGCGGAAGTGCAGGCCGACCCGGCCCATGGACTGGCCAACCTTATCTTTCACACCACCCTGGGACCACGCGCGCATTTTGGCGACATCGCCATCGAAGGAACGACGGAGGAGGAAACCGCACATCTGCGCGGCGCGCTCCGTTCCATCGTCGCCACCCTGCGCGCCACCTCCATCAAGCCTGGCAAGAACTACGATCTCCCCCGGCTGCAAAGGGCAACGCGCTACATGCAAACCGAGCTGGGCAAACAGGGCCATTTGGCGGCGCAGGTGAAATTTATTGCCGCCGCTTACGATCCGCTAACCAACCGCGCCGACCTGAAATTCACGGTGCAGATGGGCCCCCAGGTTCACATCGCCGTGCAGGGCGCGCATCTGTGGTCCTGGACCCGGAACAAGCTGATTCCCATGTACTCGGAAAACAGCGTCGATCGTGACCTGGTGCAGGAAGGGCAGCGGAGCTTGCTCGCCTATCTGCAAACCAAGGGTTACTTCGACGCCGAGGTGCATCTCCGGGTGCGACGCCAACCCAACTCGGTCAGCATTGTCTATCAGGTCACCACCCGGAAACGGCACCGGCTCGAATCCGTCGCCGTAGCCGGCAACCAGCGTTATGCGGAAAACGATCTATTGAACCGCGTGCCGGTAAAAAGAGCGACGCCCCTCTGGCCGTTTTCCCACGGCAAATACAGCCAGCAGCTCCTGCAAAGCAGCGTAAAGGTCCTGAGCGATTTCTATCGCGCCAGTGGGTTCAGCGACGTGAAAGTGGCCCCCGAGGTCAAGACCGAAGAGAACGGCGATCTATCGGTGCTCTTTCGCATTACGGAAGGGCCACAGGACGTGGTCGACGCTTTAAACATCGTCGGCAATAGCACCGTTCCAGCCAGCCAACTGACCCAGCAGGGTTTGCGGCTGGGCCCGGGCAAACCTTATTCGGGCGTTCTGGTGCAGGAGGATCGCAACCACATCGTCGCCAACTATCTGCGCAAGGGATACCTCACGGCCACCTTCACGGCGCGGGCTCAGGCGGTGAAAAATCAGCCGCACCACGTGATCGTCACCTACGAGATCTACGAGGGACCGCAGGTATTCACCTCGGCCGTGACCACCGAAGGCCGCGAGCACACTCGCCAGTCGCTCATCAACCGTACGGCGGCGATGGCCGCGGGCGTTCCGCTCAGTGAAGACGACATGCTCAGCGCGGAGACGCGGCTGTATAACCTGGGCATTTTCGACTGGGCGGCAGTCGATCCGCGGCGTCCCATCACTACCCAAACCCGGGACGAAGCGGTAATCAAACTCCATGAGGCCAAGCGCAATCGCATCGGCTACGGTTTCGGCTTTGAAATCATCAACCGCGGCGGCAGTCTCCCGGGGGGAACGGTTGCCGTGCCGGGATTACCCCCCATTGTCCTGCCTTCCAACTTCAAAACCAGCGAAAGAACGTTCTACGGCCCTCGCGGATCGTTCCAGTACAGCCGCATGAACATGCGCGGACGTGGTGAGACGTACTCGGTGGGCGCCTTCGCCGGGCGCCTCGATCAACGGGCGGCCACCACCTACACCGTGCCCTCGTTTCTGAATTCGAAGTGGCAGGCGAGCACCAGCATCAGCGGAGAGCACAACAGTGAGAACCCCATTTTCACGGCGGCCCTGGGGGATGCGGGGTTACAGTTTCAACGGCCGCTCAACCAGAAGAAAACCACCAACCTCTTCCTGCGGTACGATTTTCGCCTCAGCTCGCTGACCGAACTGCTGCTGCCCGCTCTGGTGCCGCCCTCGGACCGCCGCGTGCGGCTCTCGCAGTTCTCCGCTTCCTTCGTCCAGGATACGCGCGACAATCCGCTCGATGCCCACCGGGGTGTCTATCACAGCTACCAGATCGGTGTAGCTCCCCAAGCCCTCGGTTCCAATTTCAGCTTTGCCCGTTTTCAGGGGCAGACCGCCTACTATTGGACTCTTCCCGCCAACGTGGTCTGGGCCAACAGCATTCGTCTCGGTCTGGAGGAACCTTTCGCCGGCAGTCATGTGCCGGTCAGCGAGCGCTTCTTCTCCGGCGGCGGCGGCACCTTGCGCGGCTTCCCCCTGGATGGCGCGGGTCCGCAACAAACCATTCAGGCTTGTGGCATTCCCAGCGATCCCTCTACCTGTGCGCTGATCCGCGTACCCAACGGCGGCGATCAGCTGCTCATTCTGAATTCGGAGTTTCGTATTCCTTTGCCCATTAAAAAAGGCCTGGAGGTCGTAGGTTTTTACGACGGCGGCAACGTCTTTGCCACCGTCGGATTTCACGGGCAATACACCAATACATTCGGCGGCGGGCTGCGCTATCGGACCCCGATCGGCCCCATCCGCATTGATATCGGCCACAACTTGAATGCGCCCACGGGAATCAAAGCTACGCAAGTGTTCGTCACCGTGGGCCAGGCTTTTTAGGAAAAGAGCTCCTTCCGTGAACTGGAAAAGACTTGGGATGTGGGCCGCTCTCATCGCGGCCGCGGTTTTCCTTTCCGTCGCCGTCGCCACCGTCGTTCTGGTAGAGAATCCCGCCTTTCAGCAATACGCCCTGCGGTTTGCGGAACGCAAGGCCAGTGCCGCCATCGGCGCGCCGGTCACGGTGCAGAACTTCAGTTTCCATCCCTTGCGTCTCCATTTGGACTTGTACGGGGTACAGGTTCTGGGCGCCAACGGCCGTCCCAACCCGCCGCTGTTCGCAGCCGATCACATTGATTTGACCATCAGAATCGTTTCCGTCTTGCGCCTCGAATGGCAGCTGGAGGATCTCGCGTTTGACCATCCAGTGGTGCGCATTCTGACCGATGGCCAAGGAAATACGAATATTCCCAGCCGGCAGGCTTCCGGCGGACAGACCAACCTGTTCCAGTTGGGCGTAAGGCGTGCTTCCCTGAATCGTGGCGAACTCTACTACAACGACCAGGAAACCGTGCTCAATGCCGATCTTCGGGACCTTAGCTTCGAGTCGGGGTTCGATCCTGCCCTTTCGCAGTACCAGGGGAGTCTCGCTTATCGCGACGGCCGCTTGGAGTACAACGGTTACCGCCCTCTGCCCCATAACTTGCGCGCCGATTTTGTCGCGGCGCCGGAAAAGTTCACCGTACCGCACGCGACCTTGACCAGCGGGCCGTCCCGCCTGGACTTGTCCGGCACCCTCGAGAACTACCGGCAGCCGCGAGTCCAGGCCCGCTACCACGCGCTGCTGGCGGCCGAAGAACTGCGCCTGGCATTGCGGCGTCCCGAACTGCCGGCAGGTGCGGTTCGGATTCGCGGCACCCTGGACTATCAAAGCCGGCCGAATAAACCGCTACTGGATGACTTGACTTTGACCGGAGATATCGACAGTCCCCGCCTCAATGTGCAAACCCCGACCCTGCACACTGCCGTGCAGGATCTGCGCGCGCACTACCAGGTCGCCGCTGGAGACGCGGAGTTCAGTAACCTGCACGCGGGAGTATTCGGCGGCGAACTGAACGGCTCTCTCATCATCCGGCATTTCACCGGCAAGGCGGCCGCGGAGTTCCGCGCGCACTTGCAAGGAATCTCGGCGGCGGAGTTGAAATCGTTGGCAGGACCAAGCTGGCAGGACATCGAGGTGCACGGAAGCGCCAATGCCGATCTCGAAGCCGCCTGGAGCCGGGGGCTTGAGGACTTGACCGCACGCGCCGACGGCGACCTGCAAACCACGCTGGCGCCTGTCCCGCCAGGCGGGACTTCCGCCGGCAACGGCGCCTTCCCGCTGGATGCTACCGTGCATGCGCGGTACGCAGCCCCCACCCAGGAACTTACCCTCGCCCAAACCTCCGTGCACCTTCCCGAGACCTCATTACTTCTCGACGGCACAGTCAGCCGGCGGTCCAGCTTGCAAGTACGCCTCCAGATAAACGATCTCCGGCGGCTCGAGGCCATTGCCGGCCTGTTCCGGAAATCGGCGCAACCGTTGGGGCTGGCGGGCCAGGCAAGCTTTGTCGGCCAGGTCCGGGGCGCCACCTCCGCTCCGCAAATTTCCGGCGAGCTGAATGCCACCGGCGTGCGCCTCCACGGCGCCTCCTGGCGCCGCCTGCACGCCGCGGTCGAGCTAAGCCCGTCGCAGGTAAGTTTGCAAAACGGCGTACTCGAACCGGAGCAGGGACATATAGGTTTTAATCTGAGCGCCGGTCTGCGCGATTGGAGCTTCACCCCCAACTCTGCTTTCACCGCCGAGGTCACTGCGTCGCGGCTGAATGCGGCGCAAGTGGCAAAGATAATGGACGTCAAATATCCCCTCTCGGGGCTGTTGTCCGCCAATGTGTCCGCACATGGATCGGAAATAAACCCGGTGGGGAATGGCACGCTCGACCTGACAAACGGCCAACTGGCTACGGAACCAGTGCAGGCGCTGAACGCGAAATTTCAAGCTACCGGCGCCAAGGTCGACTCCACCTTCACCCTGCGCATCCCCGCGGGCGTGGCACAAGGCAGGCTTAGCTACTGGCCCAAGACCCAGGCTTACGAAGGCACCCTGCAGGCGGCAAATCTGGTTCTGCCTCGTGTGCAGGCGCTCCAGGAGCGCCACCTGCCCATCACCGGACTGGCCACGATCGACGCCAGCGGGCGCGGCAGTTTGCAGAACCCTGAAGTTCAGCTCGATGTGCAAACGGCGCAACTGGAATTCCAGGGGCATCCCATCGACGCTCTCCAGTTCACCGGCACGCTCCATCGGCGACTGGCAACTTTGGCGCTCGATGCAAAGATTGCCGCTGCCTCTCTACGTTGCCGGGCGACAGTCGAAGCGGGCGGCGACTACAACGCCAAGGTGGCCCTGGATACTTCCAGCATTCCCATCCAGCCCATCGCCGCCGCGTACCTCCCGGCCGCAGCGCGGGATATTCAAGGCAACACCGAGATTCACGCCAGTCTGCAAGGTCCTCTGAAGAAGCCTGCTTTGCTGGACGGGCAAATGGAAATTTCTCAACTGACGCTGAAGTACCAGACCTTGGAGGTAGGCGCCTCGGCGCCGGTTCGGCTCGACTATACCGGGGGCGTGCTCCGCGTGGAATCGGCGCAGATTCGCGGCACCGGCACCGACCTGCAAGTGCAGGGTTCAGTGCCGTTCCGCAGCAACGCGCCCGCTACCTTGTCGGTTGCCGGCGGCGCGGACCTGCGCCTGGTACAGATCCTGGCGCCCGAGCTGCGCAGCCGCGGAGAACTGCGTTTCGACCTCGGTGCAACCGGCACCCTCGGCGCTCCCAACCTGGCCGGTCGAATTCAGATCATGAACGCGAGCCTGGAAACCGCCGCTTTGCCGTCTGCCCTGCAGAACGCCAATGGAATCTTGACCTTGCGTCAAAACCGCCTGGAGGTGACGCAATTTCAAGCCGAGTGGGGCGGCGGAACCCTCACCGCATCAGGCGGAGTGGCCTATCGCCCAGGCTTGCAGTTCGACCTGGCGCTGGCGGTGCAAGACGCCCGCGTGCCCTATCCGGCGGGTGTCCGCGTACAACTGGACAGCAATCTCAGTCTGACGGGGACCATGCAATCCGCGTTGTTGCGCGGCAGTGTCCACCTCGCTTCCCTCGGCCTCACTCCCGATTTCGACGTTGCCACCTTCACGAGCCAGTTCACCAGCGCGGTGGCGCCGCCGCCCCCCACCCAAAGCTTTACCCACAATCTCAAGCTCGACGTAGTCGTGCAGTCGACCGGCGGGCTGAGCGTGGTCAGCCGCACGCTTAGCTTCCAAGGCGGCGTTGACCTTCGCCTGGTGGGGACGGCCGCCGAGCCCGTCTTCACCGGCCGCGTCAATCTCACCGGGGGCGACATGATCTTCCTGAGTAATCGCTACGTGATTCAAAGCGGCACCATCGACTTCGTCAACCCGGTGCATACCGAGCCGGTAGTGAATTTGCGGGCTTCCACCAGCATCAGCCAGTACAACATCACTTTGGCTTTCCAGGGGCCGGCAGACCGCATGCGCATCAACTACACCTCCAACCCCGCGCTGCCTCCGGCGGAAATCATCAATTTGATCGCGTTCGGCAGCGTATCCGGCTTCGGGGCGCAAACCACCACTACCGAAGCGCAATCGCCGACCCCGACCAGCCTGGCGGCCGAGGGCCTGCTGGCCAGTGCCGTCAGCAGCCAAATCACCAGCGGCGTCGCCAAGATCGCGGGCATCTCGCAACTCTCCATCAACCCCAATTTGGGTGGCGTGGGCCGCAATCTCGGACCAACCATCGCCATCCAGCAGCGCGTCACCAGCAAGCTGTACGTCACCTTCTCCACCGATGTGACCTCCACCCAGGAGCAGCAAGTGGAAGTGCAATACGAGGTCTCCCCCAGTTGGTCCGTTAACGGCACCCGCGATCAGAATGGTGGATTCGGCTTCGACGTGCGGTATCACAAGGACTACTAGCTCCGGCAGCCGCAGATTTGCGCTGATATCCGCAGATCAGCAACAAGCCACAAGAGGCAGCTCTCGGCTCTGCAAGCCAGCAACAAGCGACAAGCCGCAAGCCGCAAGCTGGTTTCGGCAGACCCGATTACCGGATCGCCCGGTCGGATTTTCGCATCCAACCTACCCTGAGTAACACGTAGCAAGTAACAGGTACCAAGCAGGAGGCGGGAGCTGGGCTTCTTTTTCTTACTTGGTACCTGTTACTTATGATTTGGTAACTTTATGGGCGAGAACGTTAAGCTGAAGGCCGAGGACGGCCATGAACTGGATGCCTATGTAGCGCGTCCCGCCGGCGAACCTTTTGCGGCACTCGTGGTGGTGCAGGAAGCGTTCGGCGTCAACCGGCATATCCGCGCGGTCGCCGACGGCTATGCCAAGGACGGCTTTCTGGCGGTCGCTCCGGCGCTCTTCGATCGGGTCGAGCGGGGCCTGGAGTTAGGCTACGAAGGGGAAGAGCTGCAGCGCGGGCTGACCCTTGCCCGGCAAATCAATCTGGCAGATGGCACAAAAGACATTGCTGCAGCTTTGCGATATGTGCGCCAGCAAACGGGCAAGAAAGCCGGCATTATCGGCTATTGCCTTGGCGGAAGCCTGGCTTGGCTTACGGCCACGCGGCTCGATCCCGATGCCGCGGTGGGCTATTATGGCGGCCGCATCCCGGAGTTTGCCGCCGAGAAGCCGTCGGCCCCGGTGATGTTGCACTTCGGCAAACTGGATCAGCACATCCCCCAGCAGGCGGTCGACAAGATTCAGGCGGCCCATCCAGAGATTCCCATCTTCCGGTATGACGCCGGGCATGGATTCAACTGTAACGATCGTTCCGCCTATAACGCCGCTGCCGCCAAGCTGGCCCGCGAGCGGTCGCTGGAATTCCTCAAAAAGCATCTGGCAGAGCGCTAGATTGTTTTGTGCTGGCCACGTAGACAGGTTTGCCGTCTTGAAATCGGCCGACCCCCCGCCTACCCTTCGCGGTGTTGCTGCTTGTTTTTGCCTGCCGCCCGCACTATCTTGTTGCCAGAAGAGCAATGACCCCTACAGCCACCTTTTCCAAACAGGATTCGACGCCCGCATCCATACAGGGCAAGTTCAAGCAGCTTAGCCGGCTCATCGGGAATACTCCCTTGCTGGGAGTGGAGTTTGTCTTTCGCGGGCAGCGCCGGGTTATCTACGCCAAATGCGAACAGATGAACCTCACGGGCAGCATCAAAGACCGGATGGCCTTCCACATCCTGAAGCATGCCTACGCGGAGGGGCGCGTCCGGCCGGGCTGGATAATTGCCGAAGCTACCAGTGGCAACACCGGTATCTCTTTCTGCGCGCTGGGGCGCGCCCTGGGACATCCCGTCACCATCTACATGCCGGACTGGATGAGTCGCGAGCGCATCGACCTGATCGCCAGTTTTGGCGCCGACATCGTGCTGGTTTCGCGCGAGCAGGGCGGGTTTCTCGGCAGTATAAAACTTTCGGAAGAGCTGGCCGCGAGCCGGCCAGATGTCTTTTTACCGCGCCAGTTCTCCAACGCCGCCAACGTCGAAGCTCACCAGACCACTACGGGTCCCGAGATCTGGCGCCAGTTGCAAGCCCAGGGACTGGTTCCTGAGGCGTTTGTGGCGGGCGTAGGCACGGGCGGCACGGTGATGGGCGTTGGCCGCTTTTTGCGCAGCAAGAACCCGAAAATCCGTGTCCATCCCGTTGAGCCCGCCGAGTCTCCCACGCTCTCTACGGGTTGCCGCGTTGGCAAGCACCGCATCCAGGGAGTTTCCGACGAATTTATCCCCGCCATTGTGCATTTGGAGGAATTGAGCCCGGTGATTGCCGTTCCCGATGGAGATTCAATTCTGATGGCGCAAAAGCTGGCTGCCGAACTCGGGTTGGGGGTGGGAATTTCTTCGGGCTGCAACTTCCTGGCGGCGCTCCGCGCGCAAGAAGAACTGGGATCCGATGCGATAGTCGTAACCGTATTTGCGGATGATAACAAGAAATATCTCAGCACCGATCTCTTGCGGAAAGAACCCGTACAAGAGGGTTATCTCGCGCCGCAGACCGAGCTGACCTCAATACGGGTTCTGCCGCGCGTCTGCGAGTTGTGCGCCGAGATTTCAGGGCCCTCTCAGTAGGAAGGGTTCCCAGCAGTTACGCGACCGCCTCCCCCTGCTCATCTTCCGGCAGAGGTTCCTCTATGCTGATAATCACAAACAGACAAACGATGGAGGAGATCGCCAGGAACAAGAAAACGGCGTTCCAGTTATAGTGGTCCAGGATGATGCCCGCGATCAGCGGAAATATTGATGGCCCGATGGAGCCGCCGGTATTGACCACGCTGTAAGCGACCGGAAAGGTTTCTCGATTCGCCAAGCCCATGGGGTAAACGGTAAAAGCCGAATACCCGAGGCTCAGCAGAAAGCCGGCGGCAAACAGCAGAATGCCGAGAGATACCGGATCGTTGGGAGCGTAAATCAGGCTGTACATCATGATGGAGGTCGAGAGCGCGCTGACCATCATCAGCGGCTTGCGGCGCATCCGGATTAAGCGATCGGAGATCCAGCCGCCCGCCGTGTTGCCCAGCACGGCGCCGGCGAAGGGAGCCGAGGAGAGCGCGCCCATCTTGAACGCGGTAAAGTGCTTTACCTGGATCAGGTAGCTGGGGATCCAGGCCATGATGACATTCACAATGCCAACCATGCACAGCCAGGCCAGGGTATTCCCCAGAATGTTCCAGGAGCGAAATACCTGACTGACGGTATCTACCGGGCGGATACGTTTGGCCCGGATCAGCTTGTCGAGCCACTTCGGGTAGTGCCCCCGGCGCGGTTCCCCTTTCTGTTTCTGTGCCGCAGCCTTGCGGTCCCTGATGTAATTCAGTTCGTGGGCGGAAACCAGCTTGCTCTGTTCCGGGTTGTCTCTGACCAGGACAAACCAGATCAGGGAAAGAACGATGCCAGGAAGGGCGAAGAGCAGAAAAATGTGGCGCCAGCCCGCCCAGGCAATGATCAGCACGCAGATGGGAGGACAGATCACGGGTCCTGATTTGGAGGCGGCCCAGAACAACCCGGCGGCTGTCCCTTTCTCCCGCGGTGGAAACCACCGATCGATCGTCGTGCCACAACCGATGGGCAGCGGAGCCTCCGCAATGCCGAGGATGGCCCGCCAAAGCTTCAATTGAAAAGGCGAAGAGGAATTCCCAATCAGCCAGGTAGAGACGGAAGTGAAGCCCATCGCTACCGCCATGACCACACGCGGGCCCAGCTTCCGATAGAGAAGACCTACGGGAATTTGCGCCACCGCATAGCAGGCGAAGAACAGGCTGATCATCAGCCCGGCTTCCGTGTTGCTGAAGCTGAATTCCTTCTTGATGTAGGGCAGGGCGACGCCCAGATTGGCACGGTCCGCATTGGCCAGGGTATACACCAGGAAAATGAGGCCCATGATTACCCAGCGGAAGCGGGAGGTCTTGGTGGGCGCAGTTTCCTGGGCGACCTCCTGCACAGGAAGCTGTGTGCTCATTCCTCCACCCCTTTCCTTCCGTTCGTCCTTTTAGACCGCAGCCGCTTTAACTCTTCCGTACTTGGCGATGACGCCCAAATCGGACATGATCTGCCGCAGTTCTTCCAGTTTTTCTCCCATGAGTTCAGGATAAGGCTTACGGATACCGCCGGCCGGCAATCCCAGGATCTTGAGCGCGGCCTTGATCACAATCGGGTTCGAGAACCAGTACAGCGCTTTCAGCAGCGGATAAAATTTGAAGTACAGTTCCCGGCATTCCAGCATCTTGTCGATGCTATCCCAGGGCCGCGACATCCGGGCCATCTCCTGCGGAATAATATTGCCGCCGATGTTCGCCGTGCCGTTCCCGCCGATCGCCAAAGTGGGCAGGACGATCGAATACTTGGGGAAATCGCAGCACAGGATGTTGATGCGGTCCCCCAAGCGTCGCTTTACCTCCACCAACTGGGCGACATCCGGCATCGCCTCCTTGTCGACGATGAAGTTGGGCACCTCGTTGGCCAGCGTTTGCAGCGTATCCGGATCCAGGTTCACCCCCACGCGGGTGGGATTGTTGTAGACCCCCACGGGAATGGAAACCGCCTTCATACAGGTGAGCATGTGCTCCAGTACGGCCGATTGCGGCGGTAATAAATAAGGAGGCACGGTAAAGATGAGACCGTCGGCCCCCTCGGCCTCGGCAAACTGGGCAAATTTCACGGCGTCCGCGGTCGCGGGATACGAGGCATTAAAGAAGACCGGAATCCGGCCTTTACTCATTTTGATTAGTTCTTTGACGATCGTCTTCCGTTCTTCCGCGGTGAGCAGCGTTACCTCGCCCGCCGATCCCATCACGAACAGCTCGGAGGTCCCATGGGCAATCTGGTGATCGATGATCTCTTTGAAGCCACCAAAATCGATGTTGCCGTTGTGATCGTAGGGGGTGGAAATGGCAACCCATGAGCCGGTAGGTTTAAACATGGAAATCACTCCTCAAGTTTCACGTCCCATTATGTCAGGAAGCGAATCGCGCGATGCTTTTTTGAATTGACAAGCAACATGGCAAAGCTACCAGAGAAGAAGCGGCAAGAAAAAATCAAAGATCGCACGCCAACGCCGGGAGATGCCCGCGGCGAGGCCTAAAGCCGTCACCCGCTTCCCGTTCCTGGTTGCCCGTTGAAAAGCATACACCGGGCCCGCTTCGGCGAACAGCTTGTCACCGGGCTAAAACCCTATCAATTACCCACAAATCTGAGCGCGAGTGATGAGCGCGGGACTGCGGTCCCGCGCGGTTTCTGCCGCCCCTCCGGGGCTGGGCGGTTCTACTACCCTACCCGGGATTCCGGCGGTCGGCGCGCAAAACCCGCGCGCCGACCCCCTCCATCCCAGGCTATCTTCCCGTCGTGCCTCCGGCACTTATGCTGTCGGCACGATTCCAACTTGCACATCACCATACACTTGGTCCAAGTCAGTATTTCTTGAGCATCGACCGGAAACTGCCCCACTCAAGCCAAAATCGGGCTTGAATGGGCCACCCACCCGGCCACCGCGGCTGAAGCCGCTGTTCTAGGATCCCCCAATTCACCGGGCTGAAGCCCGGTGCTTCCACCGGCACAACCAAAAGTCGTGCCCTGACACAAAGCGGACTTTTTCCGCAGCCTGTAAAGCCCGGTGCTTCCACTAAAGCCCGATATCCACCGACTACTCGCCTGGACTTTGCAAACATAGTTCTCGGTTCTCAGTTCTCAGTGAAAGAACGGGCTACTGATCGAAAACTGTATGCAAAAGCAAGTGGTGCTGGACAAGAAAACCATTCGATAGTAGCATTCCCGCCCATAAGTGCCGATTTCATGCGGGGACCATAATCAAAAATCTGGCGCCGTGCTCCTGTTGCCACCAGCGAATCTGGCGCAACAACCTTCTCGCCGGTTCTGAAAAGACAGATGGGGGTTGACTGCGGCCGCCGCTGCGATCGCGACTAGGGTTCAATGCGCGGATGCGCCGGCGCGAACGAAAGCAGCCATTTTCAGGGAGGTCTACGCGGTGAGTCAATACAGGGTCGCGGCTCCTACCGACATCAGGCCGGCCGCGTTAAAGATGATAAGCGGTGAATGCGAAGTCAAGAGATGGGACCGCAAGGAGCCCATTCCGCGCGAAACGCTTTACGAATGGGTACAGGACGCCGACGGGCTATTTTTGACCGGACATGGAGTTAAGGTCGATCGCGAACTGTTATCCCATGCTCCCCGCTTGCGGGTGATTGCGCAAGCCGCGGCCGGCTACGAAAATACCGATCTTGCCGCATGTAACCAAAGGAAAATTCCTTTCAGTAATACCCCCGGACCGGTCGTCGAAGCGACCGCCGATATAGCCTTCGGTCTCCTGCTGGCCGCCGCGCGGGGTTTTCGGGAAGGCTGGGATTGGGTACTGTCCGGAAAATGGGAACAGGATGAAATGCCGTTTGGCGTGGCTTTGCTGGGGAAAACGCTCGGTATTGTCGGTATGGGAAGAATTGGCTCAGCGGTAGCCAAGCGGGCGCAAACCAGCGGGATGAAAGTGGTTTACCACAATCGGAATCAGCGGGCGGATGAAGGTGCGTTGAACGTAAGCTACCTTTCCTTTGACGATCTGCTGGCCACCGCCGACTTCGTTTTGGTGACGGCGCCGCTCACCGCCGGTACCCGGGGCATGTTTGGGACGGCCCAATTCGCCCGAATGAAGCGGAGCGCGTTTTTTATCAATGCGGCGCGCGGAGGACTGGTCAACAGCGAGGCTCTGTACCAGGCGCTCCGGCAGCGAACCATCGCCTATGCCGCGCTGGACTGTACGGATCCGGAGCCGCTACCCGCCAACCATCCCCTTTTAAGTTTGCCCAACATATTGGTGGTGCCGCATATCGGTACTGCCACCGATGAGACTCGCGACGCCATGGCCTGCCTGGCGGCCGAGAACCTGCTGGCCGGTTTGGCGGGAAAGCCATTGCCTACGTGCGTCAATCAAGAAGTGAATTATCGCGTGGAACCGGACCTGGACGCCGGCAGCCGGGCCAAAGCTGCGCGAAGCGAGTGAGCACGAGGCAGTTCTGCCTATATCGAGGGCCGACACACCGGTTTCTTTAGAAGGGCGAAAGTGAGTTTTAGCAAGGGACGGTTCGCTGACCGTCAATCATGCGTGGATTCGAATATAAGCATCAGGAAAGGGGGCACGAGTCATGGCAACTGCAGCGGAAAAAGGCGGTACGGTTACTCTGAAACCAACCGGGAAAGCGCGCTGGAAAGTAATCACCTTACTGCTCATAGCCGGGATCATTAACTATCTGGACCGCACGAATCTTTCCATTGCGGCGCCGGAGATGATGAGAGAACTGCACTTAACCGCCACCAATATCGGTTTGATGGGCGCGGTTTTTGCCTGGACCTATGGGCTGATGCAGCTTCCCTCCGGCTGGCTGGTTGACCGCTTTGGCACCAAGCGGGTATTGTCCGGAGCGGTAATCTGGTGGAGCCTGGCCACGGCGCTTACCGGGCTGTGCAGCAAGCTCCCTGCCTTTCTGGGCGCCCGATTCCTTTTGGGCGTTGGCGAGGCCCCGTGTATGCCGACTTGCGCCAAGATCACCTCTTACTGGATCCCTAAGCAGGAACGGGATTTTGCCAGTGGCCTCTGGGATTCCGGTTCCAAATTTGGCCCTGCGATAACGCCGCCGCTGCTGGTGACCATCATGCTGTTATGCGGATGGCGGTCTTTGTTCTTCATTACCGGGGTCATGGGATTGGCGTTTGTCGTGATTTTCTGGTTCCTTTATTACAATCCCGCCGACGATAAACATCTTTCCAAAGCGGAGTATGAATACATTACGGCCGGCGGATCGGGCGCAGAACAGCGCCTCACTCAGGCCAGCATCAGTTGGCTGAGTTTGTTCAAATATCGTAGTGTGTGGGGAATGGTTTTGGGTTATTTCTGTACCATTTGGATCTGGAATATCTTCCTGGTCTTCCTTCCCCTGTTTCTGTTAAAGACCCAAGGTATTTCCCTGGCCAAGCTGGGAATCTATGCCAGCATTCCCTGGTTCGGCGGAATAGTGGGCGAGATACTGGGCGGTTGGTACACCAAGAAGTTGCTGGAAAAAGGCGGGCACTCGCCCATGGTGACCAAGCGCATGGTAATCAGCTTCAACGCGGTGGTAACCGGCATCGCGGTCTGTGTCGTTCCTTTTGTGCATGGCATTGCCGCCACGCTGGCCGTGCTTACGGTAGCGCTGTTTTGTATTGCCAGTATGCAGGGCCGCGCTTGGGCGCTGGCCGGCGATGTCGCCCCGCGCTCGATGGTGGCCTCCGTGGGGTCGATTCAGAACTTCGGCGGCTATTTCGGCGGCGCATTCTCGCCTATTGTGGCTGGAATGATCGTTGATGCGACCGGATCTTATACGCTGGCGTTTGTCAGTGGAGGAATTATTGTGGCCTGTGCCGCGATTTGCTATTGGGGGATTGTAAAGCATCCGATCGAAGCATAAAACCCCTCACCGCATAGGATCCTTCGACGAGCTCAGGACAGGCTTCAAGGACGCGGATTTATTGTGCATTTATTTATTACGGTCTATAGGCAAAGAGAAATGCGAACGCGGGGCGAGTCGCGCACCTTTGAGCTTTTGGTTACGCAGAAATGGCAACGGCAGATAGGCCCGAAATGCATAGGTTCTTCGCCCGGCGCCCCGGCGGAATGGCAATTGCCAATGCTGTTTCGGGCGCGGGACTCAGAATGACAGGCGTGAGGGTACGAAGAGTGGTGAATAATCCAGGCGTCGGGGCTTGGGTTGTTCTTATTAGCCATCCAGGACTCCGGTGTTCGGCGGGCAAAGCATGCCCGCCGAACAGCTCCATGGGCTAACTTCTGGTCGTGCGTTCGGCACTTATGCTGTCCGCATGATTCCAACTTGCACATCACCTGACACTTAGCCGGAAGCAACATTTTTAAACATCGACCGCCACTTAATCTCGTAACTTGCGCGCATGCCGGTATCGCACTTTCCGTCCCAAGAAAATACTTGACGTATTCCATATTTCCATTATTATAGAACTATCGATATGGTAAGCTGATCCACTTGGGGTTGGTAAGCCCGGGGTTGGAGATCGCGCATCAAGAAACAGCCCAGTGCGGAGCAAGTGAGCCGGTACGCGGATATGCTGGCGGCTATGGGGACGGAGCCGCGGCTGCGCATCATGCGCCTGCTGCTTTCCGCTCATCCCCAGGGGATGGTGGTGGGCGAGATCGCCGAAGAATTGGAGATGCCCGGCTCCTCCCTGTCGCATCATCTGGACAAACTCAAAAATGAGGACCTGGTCTCGGTGAAGCGGGAAAGTACATTCCTGCGCTATACCGCTAATACTCAGGTTCTGCGGGAGCTGCTCGGCTTCCTGTACGAGGAATGCTGTACCCGTAATCAGGTGATCGAACCGGAAGCTATTGCGCGCGCCCGGGTGTAGGTGGGATTTGCAATTTGTAATTCGCAAAGTACAAATCCCTAGACGTGGTCGCCCAGTGATCGTCATCCCACCCACCGCCCAACCACGGGGCGGAGGGTGGGGCACCCCCGTTTGGGTAGATCCGATGCAACCGACTGCGGAGAAGATAAAGATGAGCACAACCGACATCAAAGAAAGCGTGCGGGAAAGATATGGGCAGGCGGCGGCGCGGGTCAAGGCGGGCGCCAGCGCTTGCTGCGGCGCGGACGCCGACTCGCAGTCCTGCTGTAATCCCATCACCTCGAATCTTTATAGCGGGAAGGAAAGCGGGGAGATTCCCGAGCTGGCGCTGCGCGCATCGCTTGGCTGCGGGAATCCGACGGCGCTGGCGCAACTGAATGCCGGCGAGACGGTACTCGATCTGGGATCGGGCGGCGGTATCGACGTGCTGCTCTCGGCGCGCCGGGTAGGACCGGGCGGAAAGGCCTATGGGCTGGACATGACGGATGAGATGCTGGCCCTGGCGCGCGAGAACCAGAGGCAGGCGGGGGTGGATAATGTGGAGTTTCTCAAGGGCGAAATCGAGAACATTCCGCTGCCGGACAACTCCGTCGATGTCATCATCTCGAACTGTGTCGTCAATCTTTCGGCGGACAAGGACCGGGTCCTGCGCGAGGCATTCCGGGTGCTGAGGCCCGGCGGGCGATTTGCCGTTTCCGACATTGTTATGCGTGGCGAAGTCCCTTCCGAAATCAGAAAAAACGTCGCCCTGTGGATCGGATGCATTGCCGGCGCGCTGCAGGAAACGGAATACGCCGGCAAACTGGCTGCCGCCGGATTCGAGAAGATCAGTATTGAGCCGACCCGCGTCTACGATGTCGAGGATGCACGTCAGGTGCTGGCTGCCCGGGGCGTGGATGTGGACGCGATTGCGCCCCAAGTCGCCGGCAAATTCATGAGCGGGTTCGTACGGGCGTATAAACCGCTGGCGGTCACGATTGCCCGAGCTGTGGCCGAAGACCTCGACGGAGTGCTAGGCCTGCTGGAAGCGGTGCAACTTCCGGCCACCGGTACCGCTGAGCATTTCGATACCTTCCTGGTGGCGAAGGACGAGCAAGGCCGGTTAGTTGGAGCGATAGGCCTGGAGCATTATGGTGCGTTAGGATTGCTGCGTTCGGCGGCCGTAGTGCCGGAGCGCCAGCGCTCGGGAATCGGCTCGAAGCTCACCCGAGCGCGCATCGATTGGGCAAAGACCGAAGGCGTTAAGGAGTTGGTGCTCTTTACTTATAGTGCGCAACGGCTCGCTGCCCGTTTCGGCTTTACTCCCGCGAGCCGGGAAGACTACAAAGAGCAACTGGCGAAGTCATCGCAATGGGTCTGTTGTGCTTCCGCGGAGTTCATGCGCCTGGCGTTGTGAAGGAAGCGTCTTTACCCGAAGAGCCACAAGCTGCAAGCAACAGGCATCAAGCTGGAGCAAGACACGTAAAGCTATATCCTGTAGCGCTGGCGTACTTCCTTTCGCCTGTCGCTTGATACTTGTTGCTTGTGGCTCTTTGACACGAAGCACACGAAAGAGAAAAAACAACAAGGAACTTGCGTCGGTTCTGCGTCCCCTTAGTGCCCTTCGTGTCCTTGGTGGTGAAAAGGCCGGCTTGGCGACTGCCAATGTAGAATGACGGCATGCCGGAACCGTCCGAGGTGCAGACTGCCGCTGTTTCCAAGCCATGGGACTTTGAGACCGACGTGCTCTGCGTCGGTTATGGCGGAGCGGGCGCGGTGGCGGCCATAGCGGCCCACGATGCGGGCGCCACGGTTTTGATTATCGAGAAGATGGCGTCCGGAGGTGGCAACACCCGGGTTTCAGCCGGCGGATTCCTTTCTCCAATCAACTCGCGGGACGCCTTACATTACATCAAGGGCCTTTTCGAGCTCTCGCACTCGGATATGGACGAAAGCCAGGTGCGGCTCTACGCCGAAGAGTCGGTCAAGAACGCGGACTGGATCAAGGCTCTGAAGCCCGGTACGGAGGTAGTCGTCTACGGGGGAGCCGGATACCCGAGCGTCCCGGGTGCCGCGTCGATGAAGAAATATAACGTGTGCGGCCCGGGCCGGGGAATGACGGGCAGTGCCCGAAACCTCTGGGATCTGCTGGCCTATGCGGTGGAAGAGGCGCGGAAAATTCCGGTGATGACGCAGACTCCCGCACAGCGGCTTCTGACCAACGGCGACGGGGCAGTCATCGGAGTAGTGGCCGTATCCAACGGTAAAGAGATCAGAATCCGGGCCAGGCGAGGCGTGATTCTGACGCTGGGAGGATACGAGTTCGATCAGAGGGCGCTCCGCAATTTCGTCAAAGGTTATCCGATTTATGCCACCGGATCTCCCGGCAACACCGGGGATGGCCTCCGCATGGTACAGAAGGCCGGGGCCGGGCTGTGGCACCTGAACGGAGTTTCCTGTGTGCTCGGCATCAAGGTTCCGGAGATGGAGGCGGCTTTCCCGGCTCTGATCACCACTCCCAGACACATATTTGTCGACAAGCACGGCAGAAGATTCGTTAACGAGAAAGCCATCCCAGCCCATGCCGGACTGCTGGCTACCGACTACTTCGACAGCGCCGCCGTCGAGTATCCCCGTATACCCACGTACGTCATCTTCGACGAAATCGCGAGAAAGGCTGGTCCCATCAGCGTCCTGGCTGGCCTGGGCTATGCCGCTTTGAGCCATCGATGGAGCAAAGACAACAGCGTCGAGATCGACAAGGGCTGGATTCTGAGGGGAAGCACGATCTCCGAGTTGGCGGGCAAGATCAAGACCATGGACGCCACCACGCTGGAGAAAACTATCGCCAGGTGGAATGAAGACGTGCACAACGGGGAAGACACCCAGTTCCACCGGCCGCTCAGACAGGAGCAGCACGCATCGCATGCCGCATACAAGGAACTGGTGACGCAGACTTGGTCGGCCCCCATCGACACCGCGCCTTTTTACGCGCTCGCGGTCTATCCAAGCCTGCTCAATACCCATGGTGGTCCAAAGCACAATACCAAGGCCCAGGTGCTCGATGCCTTCGGAGAACCCATCCCTCATTTATATAGCGCGGGCGAGTTCGGATCGATGTGGGGAATTATTTACCAGGGAGCAGGCAATATCGGCGAGTGTCTGGTTTTTGGCAGAATTGCCGGGGAAAATGCCGCCCGGGAAGACATCTCGAATGCTAACGCGTAGGGAACCTGCTCCCCACCCGGGGAGCGAAAGCATGTCAGCGCCCCACAACCGCCCGTAAGCATACCTTCTCATTACTGTTGTTTTGTTTATTGAATCGTTGTGTAATCTGGAACAGTTATTCCGCACAGGAGTGGAGAGAAATGGGCAACACCAGAGCACTAATCGTTTTAACTCCCTATGAATCGAGGCGGGTCATCGCCAAGGCCGTCGCCAAGCTGCCGGCGGTGGAAAACGCCATGCAGAATGGATGGATTATCGTCAGCACCGGAACCAGCACCGGCTATGTCGCCGAGGAACTGCTGGGCGAACCGATGGTGAAGGAGAATTTCATCTCGGGCCACATTACGGGCGGCGAGACCTGGGACACGCCCAAGAATCCGAACTATATTTTCCCGGTGGTGTTGCACCAGGGGAAGCGCCAGTCGATGATACCCGAGGACGCGCTCAAAGAGTTCACGGCGGACGACGTCTTCGTCAAGGGCGCCAATGCGGTGGATCCGCAGTATCGGGCGGCGGTGTTTGCCGCCAGCGGAACCGGGGGAACGATGGGCTGGATGATGGGAATTGTACTGGCCCGCGGCGCTCAGCTGGTCATGCCGGTGGGGTTGGAGAAAATGATTGCCGATGTGCCGGCGGCAGCCAAGCATGGCGGCAACCGGTCTTTCAAATATGCCATGGGGTCGACGATCGGCATGGTGCCGGTAGTCACCGCGACGGTTGTCACCGAAGTTCAGGCGTTCGAGCAGTTGTTCGGAATCGCCGCTTACCATGCCGGCGCCGGCGGCATTGCCGGCTCGGAGGGCGCGATCGTCCTGTTTCTGGAAGGGGAGGACGCCAAGGTTGCCAAAGCCTTTGAATTCGCTAAGAGCATCAAGGGCGAAAAGCCGCTGAACCGCCCATACGGCATACCGGTGCAAGCCGGGGTAGAAAAACCACTGAGTGCCAAGGCTGGAGGATAGAGCGGCGAAAGTGTGAAAAAAACCTCTTCACCGCGGAGGATTCCTTCGACAGGCTCAGGACAGGCCATTCGACAAGCTCAGGACAGGCTTCGAGGACGCGGAGGGAATCTATATCCATTGTTCTCATCGTCCTCGTTCCTCTGTGTATCTTCGCGTCCTTTGCGTCCTCTGCGGTGAAGAGGTTTTGTATTTTTTCACACCTTCGAACTATGCCTCGTGCTTAGTAAGGCCGAGGAACTGGCGAGTTTCCTCTGCCGTGGCAATCTCCCTGCCGACCATTTTGCTCAATTCGACGGCCCGGGCCACCAGTTGTGCATTGGTTGCCAGAACGCCTTTCTCCATAAAGATGTTGTCCTCCAGACCGACGCGCAGTCCGTCACATCCGGCGGCGAGTCCGGCGAGCATCATAGGTACGTGGCTCCTGCCTATACCGGTAATGGACCAAGTCGCGCCCGGGGGGAGTTTGGGCAGCAGATACGCCACGCTTTCCAGATTGCCGGGCATGCCGCCGGCCACATCCAGCACGAGTTGGCAATGGCAGGGAGGCTTGAGGACGCCCTTCTTCAGGTAATAGGCGACGTTGCCGACCATGCCGGCGTCGAAGATCTCGAGCTCGGGCTTGATCCGCAGTTCCTGGCATACTGCGCCGAGCCGTTCCAGGAAGGGCGGCGTGTTGAGAAACACGTAGCTGTTGGCCCAGTTCATCGATCCGGGATCGTACGAGCACATCTCCGGCATCAATAGCGGAAGATGCGCCACGCGTAAATCCTCCGGCCAGATGCTGCCCGAGGTGGTCAGGTTCAGAACCACATCGAGTTTGGCGGCCGCCAAACCTTGACGCACCTTGCTCACCACGTTCTTCCATACTTCGGTCGCCATGCTGTTCTTGCCGGCTTCATCGCGCACATGGAGATGAATAATTGCGGCGCCCGCCTGGACGCAGGCGACGGCGTCCGCAGCAATTTCGTCGGCGGTGATCGGCACGTGGGGGGTCAAGTTTCTGGTCGTGCCCGCGCCATTGAGAGCGGCGGTAATGATGATCTTCTTATTCATAGCTCTTTGCTTTCTCCATTTACTTTCCCTACGCGCAATCGCCTACAGCCGGCGCTTATACATCGGGACCGTAGCCAAGAAAGAAACTATTCCGATGGCGACAAACAGATAAAAGCTGGCCGTGAGCGTTCCTGTGCGCTTATAGATCGCGCCCATGATGTAGGGAAATGCGGACGAGAAGACGTAGGCAATCCCGGTGAAGAAGCCGACGGCGGTCGCGACCTCGTTGGAGTCGGTGGCATTCTGCAAGATGGGAAACAGTGAGCAGTTGGCCACCGTGATGCAACCCATGTAGCCGGCGATAAAGACCACCGCCATGATGGGATTGCCCGTGATGCTGATTAGAAGCATCAAGACGACCAGCAGGGCGCAGGCCGGTGAGGTGAACGCCGCCCGGGAGTTGTACTTGTCCATCAGGGGGGTGAACACCAGCAGGCACGCGGTATTGATCACGTAAGGCACCGCCGACAAACTGCCGGTCAGCCCCCACGAGAAGCCGTGGGTAATGCGCAGGTAGGTCGGCAGCCACGACAGCAGCCCCCAGAAGCCCGCCAGATTCATGCCATAAACGATCGCGGCCAACCAGAATACGCGCTTGAACAGGAAGCGGTAGGAGGTCACAGCCGCATGCGAGTGTTCTTGCCGGACTTTGCCGGACTCGATGTACTCCATCTCTTCTTTGCTGACCCGGGGATGCTGGGCAATGGTGTCATACACCAAAGCCACGCAGGCGAAGACGGGGATGACGTTCAACACCGCCAGACTAATGAAACTGATTCTCCAGCCGAACGAGGCTACCACCAAGGTCACCAAAGGTATGCCAACCAGGAGAGAGAGCTGGAGCCCCACGAACCAGGCCCCGTTGGCCTTGGAGCGTTCCCGGCTGGGGAACCATGTGTGGATCAGTTTCGAGCAGACAGGAGCGGCCATTGCTTCCGTCAATCCCAGAAGAGAACGGCAGGCCAGATGAATGTAAAGGGAAGCGGAGCTGGCCATGGCCACCATCAGGGCGGCCCAGAAGATTAAGTTATAAATGAGGACCTTGCGCGGGCCGATACGGTCAATGATGGGGCCGATAAAAAAACTGGCCAGCCCGTAAGACAGCAGAAACGCCGTCATGAGCAATCCCTGAAGACTTTTATCCCCGGTAATGCCGAGCGCCTGGGTGTAGTGGCGGTCGGCAATCAAGACGGAAACGTTGGCTCGGTCCAGGTAAGCCACGAAAAAGGTCAGGAACGATATCAGCCATATTCCGTAGCGCACATTCCCCCGTGGCTTTTCCCCGGCGCCCTGCCCGGTCAAGCCCATTTGGGGAGAGCTTGTAGTCGCATCCTGTGACATGGTGTTTCTCCCATCCTCTAGCGGTGCGCCAGCGGCGCATATTATCTGCATTACCCTGCCCGGATCACAATCCATCATTTCTTGGTTTGGCCGATAACTTCTTCCAGACAGAAACCGGTGCTTTTCAGGACTTTCACCAAAGCATCGCTGAGCTCTGCGTATACGCTCGCAGGGCTCCGGGTCCCGTAGTCGTAAAAACCCTTGCCCGACTTCACGCCCAAATGGCCCTGTTTGACCTTGTCAAAGAGAGCTTTCGGTTCGTTATCCAGAGGAGGTTCGATGAATTCATCGTTCTTGAGATTGCCGGCGCTCAAGTCGAGGCCGGTGAAGTCATAGCGCTGCACCAGGCCGAGCAGCATCATTCGCGGAGCGATACTCGCCTTCACCGCCAGATCCAGGTGTTCCGGGCTGATGTAACCGTTGTCCAGCAGGAAGAAGACTTCTCTGCCGATGATCCTTTGTATCCGGTTAATCGCGAAACCCGGTACAAACCGGTTCATCAGCACGGGAGTCTTGCCGATCGCCTTGAGCAGTTCTAAGGCAAGGGTGACGGTCTCGGTTGCAGTTTGTGATTCCCGGACGACCTCGACCAGGGGCAGAACATGAGGCGGCGCGAACCAATGGGTAATGATCGTATTGGGCAGACGGTTCTCTGGGACCAGACGGAACACATTCAGAAACGAAGTATTGCTGGCGAAAACCGTGCGCGGGGGGCACACCTGGTCGAGACCGCGAAACACCGCACGCTTGACTTCACGGTTCTCGGTTACACATTCAACCACGAAATCGGCGTCTCCCGCTGCTGCTTCCAGCGAGGGGGTGAAGGCCATCCGCCCCTCGATCTCCGGAAGTCTGGCCTTGTCCTCCAGGCCATGCCGTACCAGCATCTCCAGGCTGGTTCGCATCAGGGCATGAGCGGCCGGCAACGCTTCCGGTTTCTGGTCGCAAACCCGCACGCAGTAACCATGCCGCGCAAAGGACAGGGCGATCCCCGGTCCCATAACTCCAGCCCCGACTACCCCAATAACCTTTATGTCCTGCAGCATCATGGTGGGTCCTCTGGATGCTCCGCTGGCATCTCTACCTTGGCTTGTCTTGCCTGGGTTTCAGAACGTCGGCATTGTGCTTCCAATTCAGGACCTAAGTCCAATATTTAGTAGTAAGCTAACCCATACATTTCGTGAATAGTTACGGAGGGGCAATGAAGGACCTGGAATTGCGGCATCTGGAGTCTTTTCTGGTCGTGGCGGAAGAAGGGAACTTTACCCGCGCAGCTCTCCGCCTGCATATAACTCAGCCTCCCCTGAGCCTGCGTATCCAACAGTTGGAAGGGTTGCTGAAGGTGAAACTGTTCGACCGGACCAGTAAATACATACGGCTCACTGCCGCGGGACGAGTCTTTCGCGAAAAACTGCCCCTTACCTTAAGTTCGCTCGAAGCAGCTATCGAGGCCGCAAGGCAAGCGGAACGGGGTGTCGTGGGCAGTCTGCGGGTCGGATACACCGGAATCACCAGCGATTCCGTTTTGCCTCGCCTGATCCGCAAATTTCGGCTACTTCATCCCAGGATCGCGCTGGACGTCCGCGGCCCTTCGTCTACCGGGGAACTGGAACTTCGTCTCATCAACGAAGAAATCGACATCGCGCTCTGCTTTTTGCCGCTTCCCCACAAGCGCCTCGACTCGCGTACCCTGGTGCGTACCGAACTTGCGGTCGTGCTGCCCAGCACCCATCCGATGGCGAAGGCGAAAAAGATTGTCTTGGCGAAACTCGCGGAAGAACCCTTTATTGCCTATCCGGCGACGGGCGGTTTTCATTTGCGCGCGGCGAGCGATGCGGCCTGCGCGCGGACAGGATTCAGGGCGCGGGTAATTAAGGAGACGCGCTCACCCCAATCCGTGCTCTGTCTGATTGCGGCTGGGGCGGGCATTGCCATCTTGCCTCGAGACCATAAACTGCGTACGACCGACGGCCTGGCCTTTCGGGACTTTACTCCGGCTATGCCGCCGGTACAGTACGGTATGGCCTGGCGAAAAGACGACGACAGCCCGTTTGTAGCTAACTTCCTGGCTGTGGCCGGCAATCTCTTCTCCGGAGTGGCCTGACCCGATTGCTGAGGTTGTTACAATCGCTGCGATGTAGACGAAAGGAAGAGTATGCGAATACTTGTGTCCGGCTGTGTTCTTGGCTTGCTTTTCTTGGTAGTCTCGCAAATCGCGGTTGCGCAGGTGACCCAGCAGTGGGTGGTCAGTTGGACAGGCTCCGCACAGGGCCCCTATCCGGTGGGCAACGCGTCGGCCCAACCCGATCTGCGTTTTGCCTTTCCCGTTGCGGAAGCCGGCGCGCGTGACCAGACATTTCGGCTCATGGTCCGGCCCGATCTCTGGGGGACACAGTCTCGATTGCGACTCACGAATATCTTCGGGACAAAACCCGTGACCTTCGACGGGGTATTTGTGGGCCTCCAACTAGGGAGCGCCGCCCTGGTGGCCGGGACAAACCGGCCGGTCATGTTCGGCAACAAAACGAGTTACACAATTCAGCCGGGCCAGACCGTCTGGAGCGACCCCGTAAATTTGCTATTTGTAACGAAGATGGGCAGCATCCCCCTGGCGGGACGGAAACTGGCGGTGAGTTTCCATGTCGCCGGTGAGAGTGGGGCAATGACGTGGCACGCCAAGGCGCTGACGACCTCGTATCTCACCGTGCCTGGGGCCGGCGCCAAAGGCGACAGAGAAGATGAGGCAGCTTTCCCGTACACCACGGCCTCGTGGTATTTCCTCGACGCGGTGGAGATGATGATGCCGCGGGAAACCCGCGCGGTGGTTGCCTTTGGTGACTCGATTACCGACGGAACCGCCTCCACGATGAACGGGGACGATCGCTGGCCGGATGTTCTCTCGCGCCGCTTGCACGGCCTTTACGGTGAGCGTATTGCCGTGGTGAACGCCGGGATCGGAGGCAACCAGATTGCCGGGCCGGCCGAGTACGGATCCGCCAAGCCGTTTCCGGGCGGTCCCGCGGCGGTGCAGCGAATTGACCGCGACGTGCTTGCGCTCTCGGGGGTGAAGACCATGATCTGGCTGGAGGGGATAAACGATTTCAGCCGCAATGGCAATACCCCCCTGGAAACCGTGCAAGCGGCGATGAAAGAGACGGTGGCGCACATTCGCAGATCAAGGCCCGACATCCGCATCATTGGCGCTACCGTGACCACTGCCTTCGGCAGTTCCAGTCCGGCGCATGGCTTCGCCGCACAGGACGAAAAACGCAAGGCGCTTAACTCCTTTATCCGCAGCTCGGGACTGTTCGACGCGGTCATCGATTTTGATTCGGCGACGGTAGATTCCCAGAGCGGCGGCCTCAAAGCTGAATTTGTTCCCGAGAGCACGACCGGCGGCCCGGGCGATAAACTGCACCCCAACCGCACCGGTTACCTCGTGATGGGAATGGCGATCGACCTCAACCTGTTTAAGCCGTGACCATGCGAGCTGAGCTGAAGCTTAGTCACCATCCAAGGGGAACGGACCCAAAAGCCAGGAGACATCCAAAAAGACCAGAGCGAATCAGGAGAGAGTAGAGGCACGAGGAGGAATCACTGGCGCAAACCCGTTCTGCAGCCTGCGATCTTCCACATCCGACTACTTGATCCCAAACAATTTGGGCATGATCCAGGAGGAAGCGTAGATCGACATAAACTGCACCCCGATATTCACGCCAAAATACTTGTTCAGCGCGCCGCCAACGATTCCCACACTCGCCGTGATCGCCACCCCAATGAGCCCCGCTTCATAGTAGGAAGCCACCACGATGAGCCCGGCGAACATGGTCAACACCGCTTCCTGACTGATCTTGCGCATAATCCACGCACTGGCCTGGTGCGCGTAATTCATCGTCAGCGGATAAGATATGGCCGCCGCAATCGCAACGGACAGTAACCCGTAGGCGAAGAACTGGCCGGCGCTCAACATGGTATGCAAGTTATGCATTGCCGGCTTGAGCGTATATACCGGAGGAGCGTTGAACAAAGGAAATGCAACTCCCATGGCAATGGGCGTAATCGGCAGGCCAAACGCAATCAAAGGAACCAGGATTTCCGCCATGTACGTGCTTTCTGTGCTGGCGTTCATGACCGCCAGGCAAGTCGTCAGGCGCTCGTAATAACCCTTGACCCGGGAGGAAATAATTTCACCGGTGGTGATGGTGATCCCCAAGGTGCTAAACGTGAACAGCGGAGCGGAGGCCAGACAGATCCATAGCGTATACAGTTTCTGCTTTCGGGTAAGGATCTTCAGCGGGTTGGGAAAGAAGCCAGCCCAGTTCTTCAGTTCGGGAGCCAGTCTGAACTCTTGTGGGGTTTTTCGCGACACGGCAGGTTTGGCCATTGGGGAAAGAGCCGCAACCAGATCTACAAACATGGGTCCGGTGGCGATGCCCAGGAAGAAGCACAGCGTCACTCCGTTGCCCGTTCCGGCAATGGCAATCTTGTTGAGCCCCTGGAAAAAGAAGGACAAGGGGATCAACAGCAGTACACTCGACCATTTCCCTTTGGAGGTATAGGCGATGACGATCGCCATCACGGTGAACAGGACGCCAGCCCACGACCGGACGAAATCGGCATAGGGCGCCAGGAGTACGGCAAAGCCGACGGAGATCGGAACGGAGAGCAAAGCTCCGAGTACTCCGCCGGAGATCATCTTTTGCAGGGCGATATGAGGAACGCCCAGATGCCGCATGGCGGCCGCGTGTTCAATCAGCGGTACCGCCATGGTGTCGCCGGGCACTCCCAGCAGGGCCGTCGGCACCGAATGGGTGACATGCTTGGCGACCACTGCTCCCATGCAGAAGCAGAAGACGGCAACAGGGGGAACTCCCATGAGTACAACCAGCAGAGTAACCGGAGCAACCGTCGCGGTCTCGGTCGTTCCGGAGATCAGTCCGATAAGGGAAAACAGAATACTTCCCAGCAAGGCTGCTCCCACAGCCCAAACCAGATCATGGAGAATTGCCAATTCCATTTCTCTCTCCGACTCAAGCTTCCTTCACGTTGCCGATACCAGGGCCGTTTCGCAGAGTCAGCGTTCTAGATAGCGTGCGCGATGGCCGTTCGTCGACAGCAGGTCGAGACCGGGGATAGCCGGTTTCGCACTACTGAGATATGCTTTTGGTTCCGCTCTTCTGGTCTGGGCCTGCGAAGACCGAGTACAGGCCCAATTCCTTCATCTCGGAGATTGTCTCCGGCGAGGTGTTCTTCAGGTACTCGGCTTCCTGGGCGAGGTCCAGGTGGTACTGCGCCACGAACGCATCGCGGTCGAGCTGAGTTTCCTGCTCGTTGAAGATGCGCTTCGGCTTGCAGATCAGCGCTACCACGACGGCCACCAGCAGCGAGACGGCAATGCCGATCAAGAGCGCGTAGCCGGCGGCCAGACCCGGCGAGGTATGGATGAAATGAGAGGAGACATATCGCTTACCGTAGTAGGAGCCGATGAAGCTGAAGATGGCCCCGGCGACGATTCCCAGGACCAGGTCTCTGCAGTCGACCGTATCTCCCCATACCGTGATGAAGTCAGGTTTTCTTGCCACGACTTACCTCCCTCGTCCGCCTATTGCCACTCTTGCTCATGCCACTCGTAGCCAATGAACCCCATCCTATCCCCTGTGGAGACGACTGGCTGGAAGCGGGTCGCAATCATGAACCAGTCCTGTTCGGCCACCAACCGCTCGAGCTCTTCCCAGAAATTACAGATGGTTGCCAATAGTTGTCCTTTGCGGACCACCGTACCCGGTGTAACTTCCATCCTGACCAGACCACCGCGATTACTGCGGAGAAACCGGCGCTTGGTGATGATGAGCTGTTTGCCCGGCCGGGGATATGCGCCGGGCAGCATCTTGAGGTAAGTCAGCACGTTTTGGATCCCCTGATAGGCCGTCTGGATGGCGGCTTCGTCCCACCGCGAGCCGCCGCCCATTTCCGCCATAAAGCAGGGAACGTTGTTCCGCATGCACAGAATATCGATAGCGCCGCTGGTGGTTCCCGGCAGTTCTCCCGACGCCGAGGCCAGGTCCACCCGGCAGTTAGGATAGACGCCAAAGACCCGTGCCATTTCGAAGGCTGTCTGCACCGTCTGCTCGCTGCTTCCAGGCACGATCTTGGATACCGTGTAGGGAACGGAACTGAACGGATGGCCCATGGTGTGAAAATCGATCACGTAGTTGGCGCAACGCTTCAATTCGGTAAAGACGGCGAAGGCTACTCGCTCGGTGTAGGACCCGGCGGCATTGCCCGGAAACTGCTGGTCCATGTCCAGGTAGTCCAGATGACTCACCTTGTCCCTGACTTGGAAGGCCAGGGGATTCAGCAAGGGGGTAAGCACCAGGTTCCCGTGCAGGTCAGCGGGGTCAAGATCCCAAAAGAAACGCCTCATGGCCCATGGCCCGTTCAGTTCGTCGCCGTGTACCGCGCCCGTTAACCATAGGGTTGGCCCCTCGTGCATGCCACGAACGGCCAGCACGGGGATTTTGATATCGGTGAAGCAGGCCAATTCCCCGACCTTGACTTCGCGGCAAATTCTTTGCCCCTTCTGCACTTCAGTGTCAAAAAGTTTCACTGCAGTTCTCCTTTCGAAGAAAGCGCCACGGCAAGTCATAAGACAGGGCACGCTGTCGGCGAGTCGCGCCGGTTAGCGAACGAACAGCGCGAAATCCCCTGTCAATTCTTTCTATGCGAGACGCCTGATTTCATTCCATGGGAAACGGAACGCCGTGTTTTGCCCCAATCGACTTCGCCTCCTCCACAACGCCGGCAGGCAAAGGAATACCGTGTTCCCGCCTCTGTTTTTCGAGGAAGTGCTCCTTGTACCCCGGATAGATGACTTCCCGGATGCCGGGGGCAGGCTTTAACGCGCGCACCCGCGCGAGTTCTTCGTCCATGCGAGCTTTGAATTCGGCGGCCGGCATGAATGCGGTCAGCTTCAGGGCCAGCATGAAATTGCCATTCCCGGATGCGCGCTGCTGATTCGTCAATACACTGAGTACTTGCCCGCCGAACTGGGCGCCGGTGAGCACCCCGGAAAGGATATCGAGCAGAAGAGTAATGGCCGAGCCTTTCATACCGCCGAACGGCAGCATGATGCCTTCCAGCGCGGCTTTGGGGTCTGTCGTGGCACGGCCCTCGCGATCTATCGCCCACCCAGCAGGTAAGGGCACACCCTGGGCCAGCGCTTGCCGGATTTTCTTCCGCGAACCTTCCGTCGTGGCCATATCGATTACAAAGGGCGGGGCAATATTCGTAGGTATGGCCACCGAGAGAGGATTGGTCCCCAGAAAAGTTTCGAAGGCGCCGAAGGGTGCGGCTGCCGCCGCGGCATTGGAGGTCACAATGCCAATGCAATCACTGGGAATCGCCATCATGGAATAGCAGCAGGCGGCCCCAAAATGGTTGCTGGATCGTACCGCGGCCGCCCCCACACCGAACTCCCTGGCCGATTCGACAGCCAACTGCATGGCACGATGTGCCGCAACCTGTCCCAGCCCGTTATCGGCATCCAGCCGGACAGACCAAGGCGCCGGCCTCTCTACCGTTATTTGCGGCCTTGCTTTTATCCGCCCCTGCTCCAGGCACTCGACATAGCCAGGAAGGCAGGGCAGGCCATGAGTGTCGAAGCCGCGCAGATGCGCAAAAACCAGACAGTCGGATACAGTCTTGGCATCGCTGGACGGGACCCCCAATTTTTCCAGCACGCATGCCATGAAGGTACCCAAACGGCCATGACTGATCACAGTTTCATTGGACATTCGTCATTGCTCCTCATCGTTCCCGCAACTTCGACTGAGTCAACGAAAACTATTGTGTCCGCGAAGCAAACCGTTGTTCTTCTTCGCATTTGTCTTATTCGCTTCCGGCCCAGGTCAGCACAAGCGGCCAAAAGCGTGCTTGATGCGTTCAAAGCCTGCTTTGATGTTTGACTGGGACGTGGCGTAAGAAACCCGGAGGTACGGCGTCATTCCGAAGGGAGGGCCGGGTAGCAAGGCGACGCCGGCATCGTTCAAAAGATAGTCGGCCAGTGCTTCGTCGGTGGCGATGCAACTTCCGCCCGGCGTTTTCTTGCCCAGACAACCGCGGCACGAAATAAAAGAATAAAACGACCCTTGAGGCGCCAGACAACTCAGCCCATTGGTCTGATTCGCCAAGGTGACGACCAGGTTACGGCGTTCGGTGAACTCAACCGTATTCCGGGCCACGAAAGAATGGTCTCCGGTTAATGCCGCAACCGACGCCCACTGGCTCATGTGGTTGGCGCCGCTGGTCGATTGCGACTGGACCTTGAACATGGCTTTGATCAGTTCTTCCGGGCCCGCGGCGTAGCCGATTCGCCAGCCGGTCATGCTGTAAGCCTTCGACAGTCCGTTGACCAGCAGGAAACGATCCGCGAGGTCCGGGGCAACGTTCAGCATGTTCTGAAACTTGATACCGTCATAAACAAAATACTCGTAGATATCGTCGCTTAAGATCCAGACGTGGGGATGACGGCGTAGAACTTCGGCCAGGGCTTTGAGTTCCGCGACGCTGTAGACCGCGCCCGACGGATTCCCGGGACTGTTGAGGATCAGCCAGCGGGTCCTGGGAGTGATCGCTTTTTCCAGCTCCGCCGCCGAGGGCCGGAAGCCATTCTCATGGCTGGTCAGGATGACCACGGGAACTGCGCGGCTGAGTTCAATCATGCCCACGTAACTCATCCAGTAGGGGGCCAGCAGGATCACCTCGTCGCCCGGATTCAGGGTGGCGGTCAAGGCATTGAAAAGCACTTGCTTGGCGCCGGTGCAAATGATGGTCTGCTGGGGCGAAAAATTGAGGGCATTATCCCGCTTGAGTTTCAGGCAAATGGCTTCCCGCAGCTCGGGCAGGCCAATAGCCGGAGGATACTTGGTCTTGTTGTCGCACAGGGCCTTGACGCATGCCATCTTGATATGATCAGGGGTAGGGAAATCCGGTTCGCCCGCCGAAAGCCGGATGATGCTTTTGCCCTGGCGTTCCAGTTCCAATGCTTTGGCGGTAACCACGGATACTTCCGACGCTTTCACTCGCGTTACATGTTCAGCAATCAAAGACATTCTCGTTCGCCTCTCTCAATATTGTTGGACCCTAGATCACCGGACCTAGCATGTAAATGTCCATCGAATTGACATACCCGGAAATCTCAGCCTTGGTCATTGTTCCCGAGGCAATGCGCGCCAGTTCTTCGAGAATGCGCCGCCCGGCGTCTGGGATGGTGTCTCCACCATCGATCACGGCGCTCAAATCCATGTCAATGTGATCTTTCATCTTTTCCGCAGCGGTACGGCTGCCCGTGATTTTCAGCACCGGCACAAACGGAAATCCCTGGGGCGCCCCTCTACCCGTCGCAAAAACTATGACGTTGCAACCTGCGGCAGCCAATCCGGTGAGGATTTCCGGTTCCCTGCCAGGAGAATCCATTACTACCAGGCCCTTTACCTCCGGCCGCACTCCGTACTCGTATACCGCCTGAATCGGAGATGATCCGGCTTTGGCGATTGCGCCCAGCGACTTCTCTTCGATGGTTGTCAGCCCACCTTTAATGTTGCCGCCCGTGGGCTGGCCACCGCGAATGTCCTCGCCTACGGCCATGGCGCGCCGTTCCATGCGTACAACCAGATCGAGAATTTGCTGGGCTACCTGCTGGTTGGCGGCGTGACGCGCCAGAATATGCTCGGCGCCAATAAACTCCGTTACCTCACCCAAGATCGAGACGCCACCAGCGGCAACCAACAAATCGGAAGCCACCCCGATAGCAGGGTTGGGAACCAAACCCGATGTCGTATCCGAGCTGCCGCACTTCATGCCCAAGACCAGCTTGCCGATAGGAAAGGCCTCGCGCTGCTGCAGCGAGGCTTCTCGCACCATCTCTTGCGCCAGCAATACGCCCTGCGCCGTGGTACGTGCGGCGCCTCCAGTTTCCTGGACCACCAGATGCTCCACCCGTTTCCCGCTGGCCCGAATGCCGTCGATGACTGAGCCCAGATCTGTGCTTTCACATCCCAGGCTCACCACGATGACGGAGTGCAGGTTCGGGTTACGCCCCAAACCGATAAGGGCGCGGTTAACCCGGCCGATGTCCAGCGGCGTCTGGCAGCAGCCTTGGTGGTGGGTGAAGCGGGCAGTCCCTGCGGTCTGGCGGACGATGGCCTCCACCACTTCGTTCACGCATACTACGGCCGATAGCACGCCCACATAATTGCGCGTTCCCACATTGCCATCCGCACGCCGATATCCCATGAAGTCCATGATCATACCCTCCTTTCCAGATCACCGCGTCCGCGAAGACTCTCCACGTTCTGAATGTGCGCGTGGCATCCGGCCTCGATATCGGCGGTTGCCCGTCCGATAACCTCGCCGTACTTGAGGATGTCTTCGCCGCGGCCAATCCGCCTTACGGCAAACTTATGTCCATATGGAATACTTTCTGCTATACCGATGTGGCGGAGCTCGCGGTGACAGCGAGCCACAGCTTGCTGCCCGGGTTGGAGATCTTGCACGGCGGTGGCGACATTATCTGAGTCGTCTAAGATAATTGCGTCAATAGCCATACGGCTGTCCCTTCTCTGTTTTCTAAACTACTCGTGCCGGCGCTCATTGCACGTATTCTCACCATTTTGCTAATCCAGGATTCGACAAAAAGAAATAATAGGTCGCAATCATATTGGCCACGATTGCCGCCAGCACCGGTATCACGCAACGCTTGGCTACCTGAATCGGCGACGCTCCAGCAATTCCGGCTATGGCCACAATAGCGGGGGTAATCGGGGACATACAGCGGCCAAAACCAGAGGTGATTTCCATCGGAAGAAGGATAATCACCGGCGCCACGTTCAGATAGGCAGCGATCCTCGGAGCTAAGCTGGCGAACGAAAAGAACGAAGCGTTGCCCGATCCCATTACAAACGAACAAGCGATCATGATCGCGCTTATCGCGACCACCATGGCGGTGAGGCCTAACCCGGCCGACTGGGCCTTCGTGATGAGGGTGTCGACTGCGCCGATCCTCATGAGTCCCATTCCGAATATCTGGGAGGCCACAATCAAGGAGACCACTATGGTGAATTGCTTGCCCATGCCGTCAAAAAACACCATCAAATTGTCGGTAACGGCGCGGGTGTCTCGCAACCGAACGAGCTCGAAAGCCATGGTAATTGTCGTGCAAATCAATACTGCCACAATCGCATCCATCTTTATGCGACTGCCGACCAGCGGACTGAAGGCAATGACCAGCACCAGTGGTAAAGTAGGCAAAATAGCATAGATTGCCGGCGGCATAGCCCGGTCTGGGTCTTTTGCCAAAGACTTGGCTTCTGCAGAAGTACCTTTTTCCCGCTTGTCCCACCAGGGCTGCACGAAATAATGCGCAATACCAACCGCTAGGATAGCCGGAACACCCACAAACGCCTGGTACTTGACGAAGTAGATGGTGGGATCCATGCCGGCGGTATGGGCGGCTAATACGGCGTTAGAGGAGATGGGTCCCAGATCGGTGAATTTTGAGGTTGCGATGATCGCCAGCGCAGTTAGCACGCTGGAGCCAGTCCTGATCAGCACCGGATACATGGTGAGCATCAGCAAAAGCCCGATGCCGGCATGACTGGGAACAAATAGCGTTACGATCTGGCTGATGAAGTAGCACAACATCAGGATCAACAAGGGCGAGCGCACGTACTTGAGCGGACGCATGGCAAGCTCAACTAATGCTTCGTTGGCGCCGCATTTTTCCATGTAGCGTACGAATCCGCCAATCGTCATGATCGTTAGTCCGAGAAAGGGAAGGGTTCCCGCGAACTCGATCTTCATGACGGCAAAGATGTCGAACCATAAGAAGCCGGTCGATTGCTTGGCTGGCACCAGTGGGCCTTTGCCTAAAACTATGGCGGCTGCCATTAGCAATATGCCCGCGACGATCAGGACGCCTTGCGGCTTATACCTTTTAACCAGTACATAGCCGACGCCCGTGGTGACTGCTGCCGCCAGACAAAGTTCCAGCATAGCCCCTCCTGGTCTCTGCCCTTTCCCAGCGCCACATCCTGTGGCCGGTTCCCGGCTCGCGCAGTGCGGAGCGGGAGCCGAAGTTGTAGCCGTGCGGCCTCAGTGACTGCCGGCCGCCACGGGCCTAGGGTTGTGGTCCATGGCGCGGTGCACAGGCACGACGGGAATTGTTGTTGTGGCGTGCGGCATGATCAGCACGGACTTGACCCGCTTGTGGAGCCGAATCCGGTCGATCGCATTCCGAACTGAAGCCGCCGTCTCGCAATGTATTCGCCGCAGAGTCTCGGCTGGAATGGCGCAATCGGTAAACCAAATGCTGCCGATTTCCATGATCTTCGCCAGCTTGTAAGCGACCGGCGCACCTCCCGGGGGAAAACCATCGCGCCGGAATCGTATCAGCAGTTCCTTGTGCGACGGCACGGAAGACAGCGCCTCGTAGATGCCGTTGTCCCCGAGGCCATCATCGCAAATAGCGGGTACGATGATATCGCCGCCCTGGTTAACTACCGGCGCCGGGCCGAAGATTACGGTATTCATGGCCCGGGAAGCCTGGTACAGGTTTTGTTCTTTCGGGTAGCCGGGAATGGCGATGACCAAATCTGCCGGCCGGGAGATTTCCACCACCGCTTGCGCCTTTGCGGTTTCCACTCCGGCCTCGAAAGCCGTAATCGGATGTCCGGCCACGACCCGCACCAGCTTTCCGGATGGGTCCTGTACAACATTGACAATGAAGTCCAGCCCGGCCGTCATGGCCACTTCATTCAGGAATTCCCGGAATATATTGCCGGCAATCACGCCCAAGCGCGTACTCGGGTGTTCGTTCATCTCGCGCGCGTGCGTATGCGCGATCGTGGCAAAGCCGGCGATGCCCACAGACATCGTCTTGACGCCGCCACTGTAACCGGCAAGTTTGTGCGGCTCGATTACCCCAGTGGCAATGCGGAGATCCGCGTCCATGGCAATCCGGTTCAGACTCATAGGAATGCCGCGGGCCGTCTTTCCCAGATCGACAATGGCGTCGTCGTCTTTGGCCACGTGATTAATCACGGCAATGCGCCTGGGAATCTCCGGACCAAGCATCTTGGTGATTTCCGCCGGAGTGTTCGGCCGATGCAAGCCGGTGGCGATGAGAATCTTGATATCGCCATCCTGCACGCCGCCGAGAGCCAGTTCTTCCAGGACGGCGGTCACCATCAGGTCGCCTGGAATCTTGCGCGTTATATCGGTAACGATAATGGCGACCTTTTTGCCTTTCGCCGCCATTTCCCGCAGTTTCGGGCTTCCAATCGGATCGCTTACCGCTGTTTGAATGGCGCGCCAGGAGTCAGGAAGCACCGGCAACTTTTTAGGCACCGCCACTTCCAGGGGAAGAGCGTGGTCAAACTCAAGCGAGTGCTGTCGGCCGCAATATGTGAATTCAAAGGTCGCCACTGCAATTACTCCAGCCGGGACCGGCTTCCGTTCCTCATCTTTTCCCGAAGTCTAGTGAGCGGCGGCAGCGCGCGGCTCGGCCCTTCGCCAAAACACGTTCCGCGATTTCGCGGCTATACCCGGTGTAGGCATACGGATCCAACAGGCGGTCGATTTCCGCGGCAGTCATATGTTTATTAACCCGGTCATCGTTTAACAGATAATCCCTGAACGAACCGCCTTCTTGAAAAGCCTTCATGGATATCTGGTAAACCACTTCGTGGGCCGTCTGCTTGCCGATTTTTTCTCCCAGGTGAAACATCACCGGTTCCGACAGCAGCAAACCTTTTAGAACGTTTAAGTTCTCCAGCATCTTCGTGCTATTGACATTGAGGTCTTTGAGTACCTTCTTGGATTTCGCCAGGATGCCGCCAGTCAGCAGGAACGCCTCGGGCAAAGCGACCCACTCGATCTTCCAATGGGCACCGTCCCTCTCGTGTTCCTGAATCATGGATTCGTGCATCATCAATAAATTGGCTTTTACGATTTTCGATAGCGAATACATTCCCTCGCCGGCATTGGGGTTCCTCTTGTGCGGCATAGTGCTGCTGCCAACATTTCCCTGGGCCCAGGGTTCTTCCAGTTCCGAGAACTCCGTTTTTTGCAGCGTTACCACCTCATTGCCAATCTTGCCGAGGGTTCCGGCAACCAAAGCCAGGACATTGACGATGGAAACCACCCGATCGCGACTCGCCTGCCAGCAAATATCGGGCACCATGAGCCCCAACTTCCGCATGACCCGTTCCTGTATCTCAAAGGCGTGTTGTCCAAAACTTGCCAGAGTGCCGACCGCGCCGCTCAGTTGTCCCGCGAAGTCCCTGGCCATGCATTCTTTCATGCGCTCCAGATGCCGATGAACCTCGCTTGCCCAAACTGCCGCCTTGTAGCCGAACGTAATAGGCAAGGCCTGCACGCTATGCGTCCGGCCGGCCATGATGGTGTCCTTGTGTTTCTCCACCAGGTCTAGCAAGTAGCCTTCCACCGCGTACAGGTCGTCGTAAATTATGGCGAACGCCTTCTTGGCCGCCATCATAAAGCCGGTATCAATGATGTCTTGAGTAGTCGGGCCCATATGGATATACTCGCCGGCTTTTCCTTCACACTTCCGCTGGAGCTCACGCAATACCGGCACCAGGGAGTGGCCTACCCGGTTCACGTCGGCCCGGACAACGTCGAGATCAAGGTTGGCAACCTTGGCTTTTTTCGCGATCTCTTCGGCGATCGGTTTGGGGATGATACCCAGTTCCGCCTGGCTTTCCGCAAGCGCTACTTCGATATCCAGCCAGTTTTGCACGATGGAATAGTCATCCCAGATCTCCCTCATTTGCGCTGTGCTGAAAACATCCTTGAACAGAACGGAATCAATCATGTGACTCGGCATCTTGATTCTTCTCCAAAAAGATCATTTCGAATGTGTCTGCATAATTCGCAAAAATGCAAAACCCGGACAAGCCCATAACGGGAGGGCCTGTCAGCTCGCTCCCGCGGTGGCACTCGTAAGCGCGCGTCCCGACCGCAGATGATCCATGAGGCGGTCGAGGCCGGAACACTGTTCCAAATTGATGGCTATGTCCGCCACCGCCTTCGTGCACGGCCCATCTATCGCCATCTCTGCCAACGAACGGAACTTTCTCGTCAGCGCCTCGTAATCGGGTGTGTCAACCGGGACCAGGATTGTCTCTTCAATCAGCGCGCCGTCATGCAATTCGAGAGCAATCTTTGCCCGGCGCTCTCGCGGAAAAGCAGTTGTGGCCGTGGGATCTTCCGAGACGTGGACCTTCCTCGCAAGTGCTTCTAACTCAGGATCGCTCAGCCTGGCGGGCGTAAATTCCGCCAGGGTCACCCGCTTGTATAACAGCGCCACGGCAATGCAGTAAGGCAGGGAAAACTTAGCTTCTTCTTCGCTGCCGTGCTTGAATTCCCCGGTAAGCTGGACGGCCGTGCGGTAAGTAGCGATGCGCACGGCTTTGATTGCGGCTGACGGAATGTCCCGCCGCCGCAGGATGGCGAAAAGCGCATCCAACGGGGAATTTGTATGTCCGCAGGATGCATATACTTTATAAAAAGCGCTGGTAGACAGGAACCGCTGCTCTTTGATTTCCTCGAGTAGCCGGCGATCGCACTGCTCACTGGTAGCGGCAACAAAGCCCTTCGCGCCTAAGATGATGTCTTCAGGCCCGGTAAAGCCCTCCCGGGACAATAACCCTGCCTGAATCCCGCTTTGGCAAGCATGGCCGGCGTTGAGCGGCTTGGCATGCGTCCCAAAGGTTTCCTGAAGTCCGCAGGCCATGGTTCCTGCTATGCCGAGGCACATCTGTGTCCGGAAAGCGTCGAGTTTCAGCAGATGCGCAGTTGCTGCCGCCGCGGCAAAGGCGCCGCAGGTGCCGGTGGTGTGCCAGATCCGATAGTGAGAGGGATTAATGGAAGCGCCTAACCTGATCAACACCTCATAACCGGCGACGATTGCGGTCAGCAGTTCTTTACCAGATCGCCCCAGGTACTCCGCTGCCGCAAGAGCGGCCGGGACCGTGACCGCGCCGGGGTGAGCAATGGCCAATCTATGGCCGTCATCGTACTCTGCGGCGTGTCCCATGATTCCATTGGCCAGCGCGGCTTGGGTCACTGGAACCTTTATGCCCGCCTGCAGCACGGTAGCCTGGGATGCGCCCCCGGCCTCCCTGACCATCTTGACGGCGATCAAAGCCGGCTGGTAACCGCTGCCCGCCAACGCACTGCCCAACCAGTCTAAGACCCGGTATTTCGCGTCATGGACTACGTTGGCCGGCAAATCCTCGTAACGCAGTCCGGCTATAAAGGTCGCAATTTCGCCCTGGAGGTTCTGCGGTTTCATCGGAACAACTTCCGTCGGAATTCGTGATTTGAGAGCAGACTTTACCGCACCCTTCAGAAGGTGGGAAATACGAAGTTAGCCCCGGGCCCTATAGGCTATACCTATATCCGGGCGCCCTGCGACAGCTCATATTCGTTCTCGTTAATCGTCCGGAGGTGCACTCCGGTAAGCACTTTGTCGCGGACCAACTCCCGCACCAGTTCGACAACTGTGCGGTAAACGGCTCTGCTCTCGGAGCTGGGTGGGAGCGAATTGGGCCAGCAGAGGCTGACCGGACGGCTGATCTCCGGTTCAATTAAGCGGCGCAGTGCGGGGTGACGGCTTGGCTCGCGTTTGAGGATGAGGCTGTTGGACGCCGCCAGGATGGTACAGGCCGCTCCTTCTTGGGCAATGGACATGCGGGTCCGGAGCGAATCGACATCCGCCACCACGTTAAGCTCCAGCCCCGCCCGGGAAAAGCTGCGCTCGACGGCCAGGCGCAGCGCTTGAAAAGACGCCGGAAGCACCATGGGAACCCCATCCAGCATGCGCAGTGGACAAACATCGCCCGGAGTGCCTTTCCCCAAGGCGAGCTTGCCATATACGCAAAGATCCTCGTCGAACAGCGGTTGAACGGCAACTCCGCGAGTGGGCATGTGGCGAAACAACACCGCCATGTCCAGGCGGCCATTGGCGAGCATTTCCGCCAGATATCCCGTCGAAGCCTCCCGAATATGCAGATGAATTCCGGGATATTTCGCGCGAATGCGGCAGAATAAAGGCACCGCCAGCGCCACTGCCATAGTGGTCGGAAACCCAACCGCCACTTTGCCTGCCTCGCTGCCGGCTCCATGCTTAATTTCCTGGCCAATTCTTTCCATTTGGCGCAGCACCGCACGAGCGTGCCGATATAAGGTTTTTCCCGCCTCGGTGGGCCTTACCCCCTGGGAACTGCGAAACAGAAGCTGAGTCTTCAGCTCAAGCTCCAGTTCTTTGATTTGCGCACTGAGCGATGGCTGGGCAATATAGAGCACGTCGGCGGCTTTAGACAGGCTTCCGCACTCGATGATCGAGACAAAATATCGCAGCTGTCTTATGTCCATGACGGTGTGTTCATGGTCAAGCGGATGCCGCCTTCGATTTGACCGGTGCGCTCGCCGGCTTCACTTGAATAAGAGCGACACAGATACTGGCTACCATCAGCATGCCGGACAGAAACGCCATGCCTGCCAGTTTGTTTCCGCCGCTGATCAAATAGCCAACTACCGAAGGTCCGATAAATCCGCCTATGTTCGAAACCGCGGCAAATATTCCCGATAATCCGCCGACCATCTCTTTCGTAATTAACTGTGGCAGCAACGAATAATAAATGCCCGCCACTGACGCCATACCGGTGATCGCTACGATCAAGCATCCGACGCTGATCCAGACATTAGAACCGCCATAGTAATACATCACCAGAAAAGCCAGACCGGCGACGATCTGTTCCAGCACTGCCAACCGCTTTTTGCAGTCGTAATGATCGGTGATCCAGCCCGTGACCACCATGCCGCAAGTTGCGGAAAGCCACGGTAGGGCTAATATGAATCCTACTGTCTGATCCGAAAAACCCGATATTCCTTTCACAATGGTAGGCATCCATATTTGAGTGCCGTAATTCCCAATGAGGCGGAAGAAAAAACCCAACGTCAAAAAGACAAAGCTGAACCGGAAGGCTGCTTTCCAGTAAGCCTTGTCTTGCACAACCTTCGGCTGCGCAGCCTCTTCCGCTAAGGCTTTGACTAAGTATTCACGCTCTTCGGGCTTCAACTTCTTTCGATCCTGGGGATTATCCGTAACCAGGCAATAAAAAACTATCGCCACGAATATTCCGGGCAGCGCTTCCAAAATAAATAACCAGCGCCAACTTGCCCAACCCAGCCATTTCACATGGCCGAGAATTATTCCGGATGTGGGCGACATCACTAAAGGTGCCAGCGTCAGATAAAACGTAAAAAAGCCGCTGGCCCGTCCCCGCTCTTTCGGCGGAAACCAATTAGCTACCAGCACGATCAACGATGGAAACATCCCCCCTTCCACCGTGCCCAGCAAGAAACGTACAAGAACCAATTGGGTAACGCTGTGTACGCAGCCCTGTAACGCGGAAAACAAGGACCATAGGACACTCAGCACCATCACGTTACGTCTGGCGCTGCTGCGGCTGGCCAAATGTCCGGCCGGAAGCTGCAGCAGGGTGTAACCGATGAAGAAGACCCCGGTAATCATGCCGCCTGCCGATGAGGTAACTCCCATCTCTTTCGTCATGCCGCCCATAGCGAAGGAAATATTAATTCGGTCGATATAGGCGAGAACATATACGATCATGATTAAGGGCAGCGCCACTGACCAGCGGAAGCTCTTCCAGTCGATTTTGGTAGCCTTGGTTTCCATAACCTGTACCCCTGATATTCCCCAGTTCGCTACTTGCCCGGAGCTGTTGAAGCCGTTGCGTTCCCCCAACCCTACTGTGGTGTAACGGGGCCGAACTCTTTGCACAACTTGATGATTCGCTCCAGCCGTGAGAACTTCATATCGGGAGGAGCGGTGTCCGCGATACTGACAATCAAATGATCGCCCGTGCCCATCTGGAGGAAGAGGTCGTCGAGAAACTTATCAAAATTATAGTCAGACATACTGCCTTCCAATACGGAGACGGACGGAACCCCGCCCCAGATGGTGATTTGGCCTTTAAAGGCCTCTCTGACCTCTCGAAGCGTGTGCGACGTCATGGGGGAAGGGCAAATAGAATCCGCAATATCGATTCTGCCCTTTAGAAAGAGAGGCAGAAGTTTCCTGTTTTCACCATCGGTGTGAGATAAGAGATACTTGCCCGTACCATGGACCTTATCCGCTGCTGCTGCCAGATACGGCGTTACCCACTCAGCGACGAAACCGGGCCACGTAATCTGAACATCGTAGTTTGAGCCTAAGAACACCCAGTCTCCCGGGCTGTGGATTGCCGTATCAAGCACCTGGGTGTAATACGGCGTCATTTGCGCGGCAAGTCTTCTCAGTTTTTCGGGGTGGTCATGCCACTCATAGAAAAAAGTCTCACAGGCAATCAATTCATGCAATATTTCGTGCATCGGCGAGGCTCCCGGCAGGGCTCGGCTGCAAACTACGCCCAGGTCCCCTACATATTCTTTAAACTCAGCCAAGTAATCGTAACGGGGAAGGACTTCCATGTTCTGAAAGATATAACCCACCGCCTCATAGTCTGCGGTAGTCTTGATCGCATGCTCAGCAACATGCGTGATGGTGATACCTGATTCACGCATTAAGTCGTTATAGATGACGGCAGTAGTGACATTTCCATAAGGGGTGACATACTCAACGACCCTGGTGTCTTCGGTATAGGAGACATTGCGTTTGACGTTTCTCAGCTCCGCACGCCACGGAATCGACTTGGAGCCCCAGATTCCCAGAGCCCGATCCACCGCATCCATAGGGTCAGCGTAAAGTTGAAAATCGGGAATGGCCGTATGAAATCCTATGTCCAGGTCTTCAATGATTTGTTTGAGCGTTGCGTGGCGGTATTTATCGGGCAAGGTGCCGGTCTTCTTTCGGGCGTTATACCACAAATCAAGACGAGGAACACAAGGCAGGCGGTCGGTAGGTTTGCCCTGAACAGTCGCCAGCATCCTTTCACGGTGGGTCATCAGCAGTTTCCTTCGATCTGTGGAATCATGCCATTCTACCCCCGGCACGTTTTGTGCAATACGAGGAAAAGGCGGCCGTACTTGGCCAACACTGAGAGGCAACGATCCCGGGGCGCGGTCCCGTTACCTGCGTGCCGCCCTGTACATGCCCGCGCTGGTAGCCGTGCACTGCGAACCTGGGGCCGCCGGCTTTTCCCATCGCCTGCTGCAGGACGGCAAAGCCAAGTTGGTCGCCTTGACTGCCGTCATGCGCAAGTTGCTCCACGGAATCTACGGCATGTTTCAACATGGGGAAAATTATGACGGGGCAAAATTGTTTCCCTCGTGCAGCTAAAAAGAGAAGGGTTTCCCTTGGCATCCCTTCCGAAGAGAAAAAAGGCTTGACAACGAAGAGAGAATCTTCGCTGCGCTCAGGATGACCCGGAGTTCCTTTTTCGCTCGTAGCCGCCTGGCGTTCTTAACTGAACGGTATTGGGGTCGGAGCCCATATGGGTTACGAGGGTTCGCGGACGACCTCCACCAGGGCATCGAACGATGCCTGGCCGGCGGCAAAAGTGAAGGTGTCCACGGCTTCGTCGGGAAGCGAAGGCTTGCCCGAGGTGAGCCGGTTGAGTCCGCTCCAACCGTCGCGCATCCAGACGGTCCCGGCGGGGAGCAGGTCAGTCACCTGCGCACGTGCCCGGAACCCGCCCTGTGCATTGAAAACGCGGACCGGCGCGCCCTCGTCCAGGTCTCTTGCGGCCGCATCCGGCGGCGAGATCCACAGGACAGGCTCCGGGTCGAGCCGGGCGAGGGTGGGAAGAGCCCGGCCCTGGTCGTAGAAGCTATGAAAGTGGGTTAGCGTACGCCCCTGGCGAAAGCTCAACGGGTATCGATCGATGCGGGCAGGGGGAGTGTACACGGGAAGGGCGGGGAGTCCCAACGAGATCGCGCGCTCCGAGTAGAACTCGATCTTGCCCGACGGTGTGGGGAAGGTGCGTTCCGGGTGGGCAACGTGGGAGATGCGCAAGGCACGAATACCTCCCTCCGCCCGCAGCCCAGCCACGGTCGCATGGCCAGTTGCGGGATGATCGAGAAGCGCGTCGATCGGACCCTCGTCCGTCTCCCAAGGGAAAAAATCGTTGATCCCAAGGCGGTGTGCAAGCTCCCGTAGGATGCGCGTTAACGACCAGGTCTCGCCGGCGGGCTCAAGGATCTTCGGCATCAGGTACAGGTGTGTGTTCGTGCTCTTGCAGCCCAGCTCCTCAAGCCACGCGGTCGCGGGGAGTATCACGTCGGCAAACTGCCGGGCCGTATCATTCATGAAGAGGTCATGACTGACGACCAGTTCGGCACGGTCAAGCCCCTCGGCCACGCGCCCCGCGTCCGCGAACGAGGACAGCATGTTGGTTCCCAACAGGAAAAGAACACGCACGCTTCCGTCAAGCAGGGCCTCCGTGATCCGGGACATCTGATTGGGGATGTAGCGTCCCGGCGGCCGGTGTTCCATCGCGAAGATATTCGCCAATGCTTGGCCGTGGCTTGCGGCCCCGTGACGCGGCCCAAACCCTCCGCCGGGAATGCCCAGATTACCGGTCACTGCCGGAAGGCAGGCGATGGCCCGGCCGGCTTGCCATCCGTAAGAACCCTTGTGCATGGAGCTTCCGCCGAGCAGAATCATCGCCGGCCGGGTCGTAGCATAGCGGCGGGCCAGAGCAACAATTTGATCGGTCGGGAGCCCGGTTTCCCGGGCCGCCCACGCCGGAGGATACGCGCGGAGGTGCTCCCGGAGCTGCTCGAAACCGACCGTGTGATGATCCACGAAGCCGGTGTGGTATAACCCTTCGCCGACGATCACGTGGAGCAGCGCGAGGGCCAGGGCCGCGTCGCTTCCCGGCCGAATGAGCAGCGCCTCATCGGAATGGGCCGCCGCCTCCGTCCGGCGGACGTCGATGGTTGTGATCCAGGCTCCGCGGCGATGCGCCTCCATGAGGTAGGGGGCGGTGTTGGGCTGACTCGCCAGATTTGCGCCCCACAACAGGATCAGGTTGGCGTGTGCGCCCATGTCTTCTTTGGTGTTGACCTCCAGAGGGCCGGTGAGCCCGATCCCGAAGCCGCCGAGTCCCCAGCAAATCATCGAGGGATTCCACCACTGGCAGCCATACAGGTTGGCAAAACGCCGCAAGAGCTGGGAGGCGATCCGCGTTCCGTAGTTGTTCGCAAAATGGCCATGGCCTTGCCAGAGTCCCACGGCCTCGCGTCCTGCGGACTGCATGCGCGAGACGATCAGGCGGAGCGCTTCATCCCAGCTTGTCCGCCGCCAGGCGCCATCGCTCCTGCGGTCGCGCACGAGCGGCAAAAGCAGGCGCTGGGAGTTGCCGATGATCTCCCGCGCGGCCTGCCCGCGAACGCACAGAAATCCGCGGCTGTCCGGGTTCTCCGGGTCGCCCCTTACGCTCACGAGGCGTTGCTCTGCCACTTCGACCAGCATCCCGCAGAGCGTGGGGTGACAGTTCATGGGGCACATGGTCCGGATCGTACTGCGCACGGCAGGCACAGATTTCTCCTTACTTCCTTACTGCAGTTTACCCAAAATTTCCTTTAAACTCGAAAACAGCAGCATTGTGTGCCTCTCCCTAGTCTGACGATCGTTATTGATGGCCTGCTTGGGATTCAGTTGCGCTGGGCGCACAAGAAAGCGGTTCGTGATGATTTGTGCGCAGAAGCCGCAGGAAGGTACCATGATATACAACCAGGCATTCTGTTTTTTGGGCGCGACCGGTGTTGCCACGCCCGGCCAGATTCCAAACCGCGAGAGAACTCGTTTATGAAACAGTTTGTTTTTCTGTGGGCGGCCACCATATTGGCCGTAGCGTCGGCCTTCGGGCAGCAGACGACGGCGCACGTGACCGCACTGAACCCTCCCGACTCCATCAAGCCGACAGGGCCTTGGGGGCTCGCCACCCGGGCCGGCGACACGCTCTATATCGCTGGCATGCGGGGTATCGATCCCAAAACCAACAAACTGGTGGAGGGCGACGAGGCGCGCATCCGCCAAGCCTTCCTGAATATGAAGCACATTGCCGAGAGCCAGGGGGCGCCGCTGCAGGATTGCGTGCGCATCGTGGTCTACACTACCGACATGTATCGCTTCCGGCCGATCGCCAACAAAGTGCAAGAAGAATTGTGGGGCAAGGGACCCTATCCGCCGCGTACCATTGTCGAGGTGCATCGCCTCAACCAGGACGACATCCTGGAAGTCGAAGGAACGTTCTATATTGCCCCGAAAAAGTGAGCCCCTAAGAGCCTGTTAAGGATCTTTTGTCAGGGCCAATATCCGGAATGGCGCCAACTCTAGTTGTGTACGCGGACTCCCAGCTCGTCCAAATGATTCATGAGGTCGAGAGGATCTTCGTAGGTGCGATACGCTCCCGCCCTTTCCAGTTCATCCTGGCCGTAGCCACCTGACGCCAGTCCTACTCCCAAGGCCCGGGCACGACGGGCGGCCAGGAGATCCCAGACACTGTCACCCACTACAATCGAATTGTGAATGGGCACTCCCAGCCGTTCGGCTGCGGCGAGAAAGAGATCGGGGTCAGGCTTGGCGTGCTTTACCTGGTCGCGTGTGACCACCGGTGTCGATGGGCGCAAGGAGAGCTTCTCCAGCGCGGGACGAGCACTCTCTATTAACCCGCTGGTGGCGATCGCAAAGGGAACTTTCTCTTTTGCGAGAAAGGAGAGGAGCTCGACCGCACCGGGCAACGGGCGCACCTGGGACACCAGTTTTGCATAGGCTTCCGCGTGCCATTTCCGCAGGCGTTTGGCATCGGCTTCGGTGATTGCCCGCCCTGTTTCTCGCAGAAGCGCGTTCACCAGCAAGCCTCCGCTCATGCCGATGCGCCGATGGATCCGCCAGACCGAGAGCTGTGTACCCGCCCGCTCCAGGGCCTCCCGCCACGCCAGGACATGTTGATAGACGCTATCGACCAGCGTGCCATCAAGATCGAACAGCAGGGCGGATACGGTGTCGTGCGAATGGTGTAACTTGCCGGGATTCATGACATGCCTCCTAACAACTGCGCCACGGGGGTTGCTGAGCCTGGAAAACATTGTTTATAACTGGCTGCCAATAAATAACTTACAGGCGACATCTTCTTTATATTTTTTGTGCTTGAGAATCATATTTGGAAACAAATGAACGAATTTGATTGTATTATGAAGTTTTATGAATTAATATGACCTGCAATGAATTATTTTGAACTAAATTGGTGATCTAAATTGATACCAGCCGCTCGAAAAGAACAGATCAAGAACGCGGTAAAGACCGCCGGTTTTGTTTCGGCCAGCGAACTTGCCACCCTGCTTGACAGTTCTCTATCCACCGTCCGGCGCGACTTGATCGAACTGGAACGCGATGGATTTCTGGTCCGCACGCGGGGGGGCGGTCAAAGTGTGTCTCCAACCGTGGCCGCAGCTATGTCCAGGGCGTTGGAGCACAGCGACGAGAAGATGCGGATAGCGAAGAAAGCCGTGGACCTAATCGCCGAGGCCGGATGTATTGTGCTCGACGCGGGTACTACCACGCTGACCGTGGCGCGTCTTTTGTATCCGACGAAGCCGTTGCGGGTGATCACCGACAGTATTGAGATTGCCTACGAACTCAAGGACCGTGAGAACACGAATGTGTTCGTCGTGGGCGGCATCCTCCACCCGCTTTCTTACAACCTGTGCGGCGGCATCAGCGAGCAGATGCTGGAAAACATGCGCGCGCAAATCTGTGTTATGGGCGGTGTGGGCCTGAGTGTGAAGTCCGGACTGACGAAGCACGATGTCGATGCCTTTCCGGTCAAGAGAAAGATGATCGACATCAGTCATGAGCTGGTCTGCGTGGTGGACAGTTCCAAGTTCGACGTAGCGGGGTTGTACAGTGTGTGCCCGATTGAGCGGGTGGACATTGTGATCACCGACACGGGGATTCACCAGGATTTCCGGGCCGCGCTGGAAGGCGCCGGCTGTGAAGTAATCGTGGTTTAGATAGAGGAGAAAAATTCCGTGTTTTTGGGAAAGCAAGTACGGCTGAACCGCCTCACGCATGCGAAGTCGGGAAAATTTGTAGCGATCACCGTGGATCACGCCATAGCGCGGGGCGTCCTGCCGGGCCTGGTGAACATGAAGGAGACCATTGACAAGGTTGTGGCCGGCCGACCGGACGCCATGACCATGCACAAAGGCATTGCCGAGAACTTCTTCTGGCCGCATGCGGGGAAGATCTCGCTGATCCTGAAGGCCACTTCCTTCGCGCCTTATCACCGCAACTACGACACGCCGGTAGCCGATGTCGAAGAAGCCCTGCGATTGGGCGCCGATGCTATCTCGATCGGAGTCATTGTCGGCGAAGAAGGACAAGCCGAGCAGTTGACGCACCTTGCGCGGGTGGGCAAAGAAGCCCAGGCCGCCGGCCTGCCTCTGATTTCCCATATTTATCCCCGGGGCTCTGCGATCAAGGATGCCAAGGACCCGGAGGCGGTCGCCTACGCGGTCCGAGCTGCGGCGGAGCTGGGCGTCGACATCATCAAGACCAACTGGAACGGATCGGCCGCGAAGTTTCGCAAAGCGGTTTTAGCCGCCTCTCCTGCCAGAGTGGTGCTGGCCGGCGGCGCGGAGGGAGAAAATATCCGCGCCTACCTGCAAATGACTTATGAGGGCATGGAAGCAGGCATTTTCGGCGTTACCTTTGGGCGCTTCGTTTGGGGAGATGCCAATCCGGCCCGCGCTATTGCGGCGGTAAAGGCGATTGTCCACGAAGGTTCCGACATTGACGCCGCGCTTAAGGTTTACCAGGAAGCCAGATTAGGAGCCTCCGTATGAGGGCATTGGTGTTTGAGCGCCCGAATACCCTCACGCTCCAAGAGGTGTCTGTCCCCCGGTTGGATGAGGGTGACATTCTGGTCAAAGTAAGAGCCTGCCTCATCTGCGGCACCGATGTCAGAATTTTCCGCGGCAAGAAGACAAAGGATGTCCGTCTGCCATCCATTCTCGGCCATGAGTTTGCCGGCGTGGTTGCCGCGTCACGCAATGAGGCATTCCGGGAGGGGGATGCGCTCAGTGTCGCTCCGGTGTTGCCCTGTGGGACCTGCTACCAGTGCACGCACGGGGAAGAGAACGTTTGCACCCGACGCCGGGCTTTCGGTTACGAGTTTGACGGCGCGCTCGCCGAGTACGTGCGCGTGCCGCAGGACTACATCGCCACGGGCAACGTGTTTCGCGTGCCGGAAGGGCTTTCGTTCGAGGAAGCCGCCATGTCCGAGCCTCTGGCTTGCTGCATCAATGGGCAGCGTAATTCGCCGGTAAAGCTGGGCGACGTGGTGGTCATCTCCGGCGCCGGGCCCATCGGGCTGTTGCACACCCAGTTGGCCAAAGCCGCCGGGGCCACGGTGATCGTCAGCGAACCTAACGCGTCGCGCCGTGCGACCGCGCTTAAAACCGGGGCCGATTACGCAGTGGACCCGACCGCCGAGGATCTCGCCGCACGCGTCAAGGCAGTTTCGCACGAGGTGGGGGCCGACGTGGTAATTCTCGCCATCGGCATCCCGGCGCTGGTGAATGTGGCGATTGAGCTTGTCCGGAAACGCGGCTGGGTGAATCTGTTCGCCGGCTTTTCGGTGGGGGACATGCCGCCGATCGACGTGAACAAGATTCACTACAAGGAAATCAACCTGACGGGAACCAGCGCTTCCACCCGCAAGGACCATGAATTGGCGCTGCGCTTGATCGCTCAAAAAACGGTCGACGTCTCCAAACTTATCTCTCACCGGTTTCCGCTCAGTGCCGCCAGTGAGGCATTTACCGTCGCGGAAACCGGCGAAGGCATTAAGGTCGGAGTGCTGCCGTGAAGCAAGGGGTAATCGCCGGTATCGATGCCGGAACAAGCAAAGTGAAGACCAGCTTGTTCTCACTCGACGGAACTCTCCTGCGGGAAGTTTCCGCCGAGGTGACGGTCAGCAGCCCGGCGATGCACCAGGCGGAAATCGATGTTAACCAGGTTTTTGCGGGGGTGATCCGATCGCTGAAGGACCTGTTGTGCGGATATGAGGAGAAGCTTCTGTCGATCGGACTGTCCGTTACTTCTCCAACTTTAGTCCTGCTTGACCGCAGCCTGAAGGCTATCCGGCCGGCGCCAGTTTACCTGGACAACCGTAGTGCGCAACTGGTAGAGCGGTATACGAGTGAGTTTGGCAGTAAGCAGGCCTATTTTGCCAGAGTCGGTAACAATCCCAGTCCCTCCACTTGTGTGGCGGCCACGATTGGCTGGCTCAGAACCCATGAACCGGACAATTGGCGCCAAGTTTATAAGATAGGGTTTCTCAACACCTTCCTTGCGGGCCAATTGACCGGAAATCTGGCGGCCGACCCCACCGTGTCGAGCTACTCGGGGATGATGAATGTGGCCAAGCCCGATGGCTGGGACAAGGAACTGCTGGGCATTTTCGAAATCGACGAGAACCTGCTGCCTCCGGTGATGTGGGCGTCCTGCAAAGTGGGCGGGCTGAAGAGCGATATTGCCCAGGTGATCGGCGTCCAGAGCGGAGTTCCGGTTGCGCTGGGCGGCGCCGACTCCGCCGTCACCAGTTTCGCTCTCGGCGTCTTGCAGCATGGCGAGGTCATTCAGAGCATGGGGACCTCCGAGGTCACTACCTTCTGCCACGCCACGCCCCATCTTAGCCCGGCCTTCATGAACCGGAGCCACGTCTGGCCGGGCCTGTGGCTTTCTCACGGCGCCATGTCCACGACCGGCGGGGCGATTAGCTGGCTGCGTTCGCAAGTGTTTCCGGAGATTGCTTCTGAAGCGGAGCTGGAAGCGGAGGCGCTGCGCTCACCGCTTGGGGCGGGAGGGGTGTTCTTTCTGCCGTACCTGTGCGGGGAGAGAAGTCCGATGTTCGATGCCAAGGCGAGCGGAGTTTTCTTCGGGGTCAATCTCACCACTCGCCGTTGCGATCTGATCCGCGCCGTCTTCGAAGGGGCGGCCTATGGAGTCCGACAGATCTACAAGATCGGCGCCGAAACCTGGAAAGTCCAGCCGGAGTACATCAGCTGCGTGGGGGGTGCTTCCAGAAGTTCCCTCGCGCTGCAGTTGCGAGCGGACGCCCTGAATCTGGAATTGCGGTCGATTGAAGCGGATGCTGCCGCCTCCTATGGAGCGGCACTGTTAGGCGCTTGCGCGGCAGGGGTTTTCGGCGATGTCGGCAAGCTGCCCTACCTTAAGACCTTCCGCAAGGTCTTCAGGCCGACCGCAGCCGGAGCGGAACACTTCGCCAAAAGTAGCTTTATCTATGACAGCTTGTACCCGGCCTTGAAAGACGTAATGCATTCGGCCCATAACTGTTGCCTGTAGCAGTACGAAGAGCAAAGGATTGTGCATGTCCCCCGTGGAGGACAAATTCATGTCACAGACAGCCGATTCGGCGAGAATGTCTCTCGCATCGCCATCCCCGAAGCCAGCCACCAGTTATCGGTGGGTGGTCATGGCCGTTATTTTTATTACCTACGCGATTAACTTCGCCGACCGGACCAACATTGGTGTGGTGCTGCCGTTCGTCAGCAAGGATTTTCATCTGACCAACTTACAGGCGGGCGCCCTGGCGAGCATGTTCTTCCTCGGGTACACGGTAAGCCAGATTCCGGCCGGGTTCTGGTACTCCAAATCCGGCACCCGCGGTCTGGTGTCGCTCTCCATTCTGGGGTTCTCCTTCTTCACTTTCCTTATCGGCCGCGCCGGTTCGGCGCTGGGCATCACCTGGGCGCGCTTCGGTCTTGGCTTGGCGGAAGGTCCCACGCCGGTCGGATGCACCTCTACGATCAATAACTGGTTTCCGCCCAAGGAAAAGGCCACGGCTACTGGGATATATATTGCGTCCACCATGTTTGCTCCCATCCTGGTTCCGCCTCTCTGCGTCTGGATTACTCTCACTTATGGTTGGCGCTATGTCTTCTATTGGTTTTCCGTTCCCGGCATCGTAATGGCGTGCGTCTGGTACGCTATGGTCAGGAACAAGCCGGAAGACAGCAAGTTCGTATCGGCAAGTGAACTGGCGCACATTCGTGACCGGTCGCTGGCCGCCCAGACCTCCACGGCAGAGAAGAATCTGGGAGCGCTGGACAGGTTTATCCGCGCGAAAAAAGTAAAGCTTATCGAAACCCGAAGCGGAGTATTCACCTCTTGGAATGTCTGGGGAGACTGCCTGGCCTATTTCCTGATGGTGAGCGTACTCTATGGCCTTCTCACCTGGATTCCATCCTACCTGGTCCGGGAGAAACATTTCTCCTTTATGAAGATGGGACTGGTAGCAGCGGCGCCATGGATCGGAGGTTTCATCGGATCCATCGTAGGCGGCTGGTTATCCGACAAGGTTCTTCTTAAGCGTCGCAAGCCTATGATGTTGCTCACCGCGCTGTCTACAGCTCTCATGATGGTGGTTATGATTCGCCTCCCTGAAAGCGTTCCCCTGGTGGCTCTGGGGTTGTTTATGACGGGGTTTCTTATCAATATCGGGTGGGCTGCCTACACCGCATATCTTATGGGCCTGGCCACCGGATCGACTTATCCGATCGCGATTGGCTTGGTCAATAGCGGCGGCAACCTGGGCGGTTTCTTTTCCCCTATGATTGCCGGGCTACTCCTCGACACCTTCAAGTCATTCAGTTACGTGTTTGCCTATTTTGGCGCGGCTGCGCTGCTCGGATTTCTCGTGATTCTCACGCTGGACGAGCCGCTCCAATGAGGAGTTCTGACAGCCAATAGGAGGGGATAACAATGGCGCGACTTGCGATTGTGGCCGACGACCTGACAGGCGCAAACACCGCGGGTGTGCTGCTGACCAAAGCCGGGTTACGAATATTGACCATCGTTGAGGACACGGCGATATCGGAGCTTTCCGCCGATGAATATGACGGCGTGGTGCTCAATGCGATGAGCCGCGGGATGGACGCGGGTTGCGCCCGGCTTACCCTGGAGCGCGATACGAAGGAGCTGTTCAGCCGAGGGGGCGAATTTTTTTGTAAGAGAATAGATTCCACCATTCGAGGCAATCTCGGCGCCGAAGTCGAAGGGATGTTGAGCGCCTTGGGCAGAAATTACGTTGCGGTGTGTGTCCCTTCCTATCCTGCCTCGGGCAAGATCACGATTGGCGGATACCTGCTCTTCAACGCCGTTCCCATCGCGCGGACGGTAGCCGGCAAAGATCCATTGAAGCCGGTCCGGAACTCCTATCTTCCCGACGTATTTGCCGAGCAGACCGAGCTTCCGTGTGCCGTCATACCTCTGGCTGCCGTCAGCCAGGGAACGGAAGCGGTGATCGAGGCGCTTCAGAAAGCGGTCAAGCAAGGGGCGCGGATTGTGGTTATCGACTCCGCCAACGAGGGCGACATAGAAATTATCGCCCAGGCCGTTGTTGAGTCTGGAGTCAAAGCTGTGGCGGTGGACCCCGGCCCATTTACCCAGGCGCTGTTCTCACGCTACATCAGTCCCCAAAAAAGTGCGAAGAAAGCCGGGAGAATTCTGGTGGTCGCGGGCAGCATCAGCGAACTGACGCGAACCCAGCTGGATTATCTGACGAAGCAATGCAGCGCACGTCTCATCAGTGTGGACGTACGGCATTTTCTAGACATTGCTTGCGACCCCGAAATCGAGAAGACGCTTGGCTGTGCCGCCGTTGTCGCCAGCAGGGACCACGCCGTCTTCGGATTCCGCGTTGCCGAAACGCCGGAAATGGTGGTCGATCTCGAGCTGGAAGCCCAAGCCCGCGGTTTGAGCGTGGATGACCTTTCGCGGCGGATCGCTCGCAATCTGGCGAATCTGGCCCGTAAGACGATCGAGTCCTCGGGCGTGGCAATCAAGGGGGCGTATCTTACGGGCGGCGATCTTACGGTGGCCTTCTGCAAAGCCTTGGGGGCCAGCGCGATCGAATTAGAAGAGGAGATCATGCCGCACATCTCGTACGGCTGTCTGCGGGGCGGTCCCTATGATGGGTTAAAGGTCACAACCAAAGGCGGCTTTGTCGGTGGGGCCGACACCGCCTGGCAATGCATTAAATATATGACGCAGAAATGAGAGGCAGGCTATGACGAAGGCGCAGCCACTAATAGGTATTACTCTGGGTGATCCTTCCGGTATCGGTCCGGAGATAATTGTGAAATCGCTGGCCGTCCCCAAGGTCTATGAAGCAGCGCGGCCTCTGGTCATTGGCAGCGCTGCGATTGTCAACCGGGAGATTGCCAGCCTCGGCTTGCGCCTAGCCATCAACCCGGTGTGCGACCCGGAAAACGGCAAGTATGAAGCCGGGACTGTCGATGTTCTGGATATCGACAATATCGATCCCAAAGTCCCCTACGGCCGGGTCAGCGCGATCAACGGCGCTGCCTCCTACGACTACATCAAGAAATCCATCGAACTCGCGCTCGCCAGGAGAATAGATGGGGTTGCTACCGCTCCTATCCACAAGGAGGCAATCCATGATGCCGGCATCGAGTATATCGGCCACACCGAAATGTTTGCCGGGCTTACTAAGAGCGCTCATGTGCTGACCATGTTTCACGTGAATAAGATGAGGATTTTCTTTCTCACGCGCCACCTCTCCTTGATTAAGGCAGCGGCCTACGTCACGCATGAGAATGTCCTCAGAACCGTGGAGCAGTGCGATAAGGCGATGAAGCAGCTCGGGTTCGACCGTGCGCGTATCGCCGTGGCCGCCTTGAATCCGCACGCCGGCGATAATGGCCTGTGCGGCGACGAAGAACTTAAGGAACTGGGGCCAGCCGTGAAGTCGGCGGTCGCCAAGGGCATCAACGCCTTCGGACCGGTACCGGCCGATTCGGTGTTTCTGCTGTTCGAGAAAGACAAGTGTGATGCCGTTCTCAGTCTTTATCACGACCAGGGACACATCGCCGCCAAGGTGCATGACTTTCTGAAAACGATCAGCGTCACCATCGGCCTGCCGTTTGTCCGCACTTCGGTGGATCATGGGACAGCGATGGACATTGCCGGAAAAGGCATGGCCGCGGCCATAAGCATGGAGGAATCCATCTATGTTACCGCCGCTTATGCGTCCAAACTGAAAGACTCAAGACTGTAAGGATGCTGCGAGTTGGATGGGTAGAAGCTGTTTAAGGAGGAGAGCCGTAAATGAAAATCGCCATTGGCGCCGATAACTTGGGATACGGATTAAAAGAAGAGCTTAAGAAATACATTCAATCTCTCGGCCATGAGGTGGTCGATTGCGGGTGCTCCAGCCCCGATCCGGTGGATTATCCTGACGTCGCCAAGGTTACCGTTGACGCCATTCAGGAAGGCGCCTGCGAGCGGGGAGTTCTGATCTGCGGGACCGGCATTGGCATGGCGATGGCCGCAAATAAGGTAAAGGGGATCAGAGCCGCCCAATGCCACGATGTTTACTCCGCGGAACGGGCCGCCAAATCAAACAACGCGCACATCATCACCTTTGGCGCCCTGATCGTGGGACCGGAGTTGGCTAAACTGCTGCTCAAGACGTGGCTGGAAAGCTTTTTCACCGGCGGTCCCTCAGCCAGAAAAATCGCGAAGATCATGGATCTGGAAAGAGTTGGCTGAGCATATCTGAAGAGGCGCTACTGATCGCCGCTGGTGGGTGCTGATTTCATTGCACTGTTACGGGTTGGGTTTTCTGCCCGGCTTTGGTACAAATCACCGCCGCACTTCGTACAGGGCTCGCCCAGGTGAAACTTAATGATTTCCGCATTGCCGATGCTGATTTCGGCAGATGCGGCAAGGGTAATGTGTTTGATGTTCTTAAGCAACACGCTGAGTACTACTCCGTGCGTTACGATGACCAGGTTTTTGCCAAAGTACCGCTTCTTGTAATCGCATAGTGCGCCCATGGCTCGCTCTTCAACTTCTGCGAACGACTCGCCGCCAAGTTCCTTATAGGGAAATTCGAGAAAGCCTCCGTACCTTTTATTCACATCCGCGTAAAGCAGCCCTTCCATGGCGCCGTGATTCATCTCTTTTAAGGAGCTATCGAGAAGTATTGGCGCGTGGGTGGCTTCCGCAATAATCTCCGCCGTTTGTCTGGCCCGCGTCATATCGGAGCTGATGATGAGGTCCACCTGCTCGGACTGCAGGATTTGTGCGGACAGTCTGGCTTGTTCTTTCCCGTTTTGATTCAAATAAGTATCGGATTGGCCACCGTTTATCCGGCCTTCTCGGTTCCAATCCGTTTCGCCGTGGCGCACGAAGAACCAACTCGATTGCACCGCCAGTTGTGGATATGGCTCACCACAACTTGCGCAAAACCGGGCGCAAGCCAAATCAGTGCGAAACGACTCTGCTCTGGTTACGGATTTATCCATGGCTCTTCGTGTGCAGTAATTTCAACATGTTGGGTCCTGCGCGGGCTGGCCTGCCCGGCAACCGCTATTGCCGAGCAGATGAAGAGTGTCGTCCCCTACTGTTAGCAATCAGAGGATAGGACAAATGCGATGAGGTGACGGTGATGAGCATCACAGCGAACCTGTTCTGAGAGCCTCCTCTGACCTCTGGTCGGCATCCTGGCTGCTGGCGAGAACGGCAGCCCGGTCCGTCGCCTTTTGGGAGGAGTTTGTGAACTCGCGCAGCGGCTTAGTTTTGCTCGCCTGTTTCCTGTTGACCGCGTCTTCGTTCGCGGACTTCCGTTATCAGGAAACCACGCAGATTACCGGCGGCAGCCTGGCCGGCATGATGAAATTCGCCGGGGCATTCAGCAAGAATGCCAAACAGGGTATGGAGCCGGTCACTTCCGCGATCCTGGTCAAGGGAGACCGGATGGCGCGGATCAATCCCGGCCACACCGAGATCATCGATCTCGGCAAAGAGACAATCACCCAAATCGATCACCGGAATAAGCAGTACACGGTTACCACTTTTGCCGAGATGAAGCAGCGCATGGAGGAAGCGCAGCGCAGAGCTGCCGAGCAACAATCCAAGACGAACCCTAATCCGCCGGAACCGAGCGGCCAGCCGGCGCCGCAGATGAAATTTAAGGTCGATGTCCGCAACACCGGAGCCGTCAAGCAGATTGCGGGCCTCGACGCCAAAGAATCCATTCTCAGTCTGGCCATGGAAGCCACCGACCAGCAGACTGGGCAAAAGGGCGCGCTGGCCATTACCGACGATCTCTGGCTGGTGCCGGAAATTCCCGGCTACAACGAGGTACGCGATTTTAATCGCCGTCTGGCTGTGAAGATGGGGACGATGTTCGGCACTGCCCTGGCGCCTGCACCGACGGCAGCGCAGCAGCCTGGTTCGGCGCAAGGCATGGCGGAGCTGGCGAAGGAGAAGTCCAAACTGAACGGCGTGCCTGCCCAGCATGTAATGCGCATGGGAACCACCGCCAATGGCGAGTTTCTGCCCGCAGCTTCCGAAGCCCCTCTGCCGGCGGCAAATGAACCGCAGACGCCGAGCGCCGGAGATGTAGCCAAAAGGAGCGCCACCTCGGCCATTACCAGCCGCTTCGGACTGGGCGGCTTCGGCCAAAGAAAGCAGCAGCAGGATCAACCGGAGAAAGATAACGACCAGGGGCAGCAGAAGCCTCAACAACCAAGCGTGTTGATGGAAACGAGAACCGAAGTCACTAGTTTTCCTCAGCGCCGATCGCCGATTCCGAGTTCGCCGTGCCCGCCGGTTACCGTGAAGTCTCGGCAGAAGGAAATCGTTAGTTCTAGAGCGGAAGGCGCGCCGCGGTTATCTGGTGCTGGACATCCTTCCGAAGTCCGATTCTCATCCACTTCCCGAGCACAGGAACGGAAATGCGGGTCTTAGCCTGCTCCCACAGGAGATGCTCCTGGGCTTGACTAAGAAGAAAGGATGCCAGTGCAAATCGACCTCTCATCGTTGCTGCTGACGGCGTTCATTGCGGTTTTGGCGCCACTGTTATGTGAGCTTCCGCTCAGCTTGAAGTTGCCCATGGTTGTGCTGGAACTTGGGCTCGGCATCCTAATCGGACCGCAGGTCTTAGCCTGGGCCAAGCCGGGCGCGTTTCTGAACCTGCTCGGCTTTCTGGGCCTTATCTTCCTTTTCTTCCTGGCGGGAATGGAACTCGACCTCAGGGCGGTACGGGGGGCTCCGCTGGCCAAAGCAAGCAAGGGTTGGCTGCTCTCGCTGGCGGTTGCCTTTGCCGGCAGTGGGGTCCTGCACCATGTGGGATTTATCCGGAACTGGCTTTTGGTAGCCGCAATCCTGACCACCACCACGCTGGGGACGCTGCTGCCCATTCTGCGGGATTCTGGCGATCTGGAGACTAAATTCGGAAGCTATGTTATGGCTGCCGCCATCACCGGGGAATTGGGTCCGATCATTCTCGTGTCGGTACTCTTTTCGCGTCACCATACCGAGTTGGCCCAGACTCTGTTCATGGTGACCTTTGTGGGAATCGCGTTGGGCGCGGCGGCCTTGGCGCTATTACACTCGCCCCCGCTATTGGTCGGTCTGGTAGCGCGCACCATGGATGCCGCCAGCCAATTGCCGGTGCGGATCGCCATTCTGGTCCTGATGATGCTGGTGGCGCTGGCCACCAGGTTTGGCCTGGACATGATCCTTGGCGCCTTTGCCTCCGGGATGGTGGTGGGACTGGGTAGCCGCGGCCAGCAGGGACATTCCTTGCGGCACAAGCTCGATGCTATCGGGTTCGGCTTTCTGATTCCGATATTTTTTGTCACCAGTGGAATGCAATTCGACTTGCACGCCTTATTCGATTCCCCGAAGGCGATGCTGCGCTTGCCCGCTTTCCTCTTGCTCTTCCTGGTGGTTCGGGGCGCGCCGGTGATCTTTTACCGCGGCGTGCTCCACCGGCGAGAGCGGACGGCGCTGGCGCTATATTCTGCCACCACGCTGCCCTTGGTTATTGCGCTAACCCACCTCGGCGTGCAAACGGGACAGATGTTTACCGACAATGCGGCGGCGCTGGTGGGAGCTGGAATGTTATCAACGCTGATGTTCCCGGTAGTCGCAATGAGCATACGGGGGAGTGTTTTGGCCGAAGAGGTTGCGGCCGAGGAAGCCGAAAGATACGACCGGGCGTCTTAATTCCGTTTCCCGTTTCCCGTTTCGCCGCCATGCATGGTCATACGTGAAAAGGGAAACGGGAAACGGTTTGAATCTACTCCGGCAGAGGTTTGCCTTTCGTTTCCGGTACCAGCCAGGGCACGAACAGACCCAGAATATAGATCAGTCCCAGCGTCATGGCGGCGCGCGAAACCCCGCCAAACCTCTGGATCAGCGTCGCCGCGATAATGGGAAACAACCAGGCGATCAGGCGAGTCCCGTTAAAGACGAAGCTGGAAGCGGTGGAACGCACGCTGGTGGAGAACAGTTCGGCGGGATAGATCGCCATCCATGAATAGGCCAGCCCCAGGGTGAAGAACCCATTTACGAAGGCGACGTACATCATGGTTTCCACCGAATGCGTCCACAGGTAAGTGATCGGGGTCATTCCAAGGGCTCCGGCGTAGGTCAGGAACAGGAACTTCCTGCGCCCTATGGCGTCGATGAGAAATCCAGCTATCAGGTACGCGGTGACCGCTCCGGTGGTATATAGGATGGCCGCGCGATTTCCCCACTCTATGAAATTGGCATAACCCTGGGCGCGAGCCAGTTGCTGGGTATAACCCGGCAGCAGACTGGAAATCGCCCACCAGCCCACCATGGTTGCCAAAGACATGCAGAAGGCCAGCAGCACGCGCCGCCGGCTTTCCTGCTGGCGAAAGATTTCCGTCAGGGTCAGCGGACGGCGCTGCGGCTTCCCTCTGGCGATATCTTTTTCCGTAGCGGCCCAGCGTTGTTCGCGAACCGCTTTCAGCCAACGCTCCGACTCATTGATGGCCCGGCGAATATAGAGGGTGAACAAGGCGGGGATGGCTCCCACTACAAACATCAACCGCCAGGACTGTGGCCCCAAGGGATTGGTCCGGCTGATGCCCCACCACACCAGCGCCGCCAGCAGAGTTCCCCAGCCAAACCCGGATTGCAACAAGCCCGCTCCTTTGGGCCGGGCGCGGTCAGGCCAAGTCTCGGCGATCATGGCCACTCCCGTGCTCCACTCGCTGCCCATCGCCAGGCCGGTGATGAAGCGCAATGTCGTCAACATGACGAAGGTAGTGCTGAGGGCCGTGATCCCGGTGAATAGCGCGTACAGGAATACGGAGAGGACCATCATTCGCTTGCGGCCAACATAGTCGGCCAGAGTGCCCCCGATAAGGCCGCCAATGCCCCAACCCAGCAGGGTCAGCCCGATGGCTGTGCCCGCCCAGATCGGCCCTCCCGCCTTGAGCTGCTCGGGAGTGAGCAGGCTGCGCAACGCAAAGGGAAGCACGACGATCAGGGCATAAGATTCATACCCATCGAAGATCCATCCCAGGAAACTGGCCACAAGGATCCGCCAGTGCGTGGGCGTGAGCCCGGAATACCAGGATCCTGCCAAGGCTGTCTGAGCGGAAGCCGGTGTTTCCATATTCTCTCTCCCGTGTCGCAGCGTCCCCCATGCTTGTTATCCCGAACGGAGTGAGGGATCTGCAGTTCGTTTCTATTGGTGGCGGCACCTGCGCGCCAAATTTGCACTACAAATCCAGGGGGACACATTTTACTCCGCTCTTGACAACCTGTAATCCGGAAATCATAGTGGGCCGTAGTTAATACGGGAATTCCAGGGCGATTGGGCGCTGTACAAGTGCAGCGCTTAATAAAGTCCGAGGTTTGGGCGCCGAATGGGCAAAACGATATCCGAGAAGATACTGGCGCGGGCCGCCGGGGTCCCCGAGACATCCGCCGGCGAGATACTCTGGGTCAACGTCGATAAGGCGATGATGGATGACCTGCTTGGCCCCCGCGTCGAAATTGCCGAGCAGATGAAAGCCCTACGCGACGCGGTGTGGGACAAGCGCAAAGTGGTCATCATCTCCGATCACTACACTCCCGCGGCCACGGCGAAACAGGCCGGAATCGTCAAGTTCACCCGTGACTGGGCCCAAGAGCACGGCATTGAGAACTACTACGAATTGGAAGGGCCGTGTCACCAGGTGATGGTGGAGCACGGACACGTGCTGCCCGGCCAGGTCGTGCTGGGAACCGACTCGCATACCTGCATGGGCGGGGCGCTGGGCGCGTTTGCCAGCGGCGTTGGGTCCACCGAAATGCTGGGCATCCTGCTGACGGGCAAGACCTGGCTCAAAGTGCCGGAGACGATGCAGGTAAGGTGGGACGGGGCCTTGCCTGCCGGGGTGATGGCAAAAGACATGGCGCTCCGAACCATTGGGAAGATCGGCAATGCCGGCGCGACTTACAAGTCGGTTGAGTTCACCGGCAGCGCCATTGCCGCCCTTTCCCTCGATCAGAGGATGGCGATCACCAACATGGCGGTGGAGATGGGCGCCAAGGCCGGTCTGATGGCCCCGGACCAGAAGGTCGTCGATTATCTGAACCAGCAGAAGGTGACCTCCGGCTATTCGCCGGTCTTCAGCGACCCGGACGCTGCATATTGCGCTTCGTATGAATTCGACGTCGGCGAACTTTCCCCGCTGGTGGCCTGCCCCCATGAAGTGGACAACGTCGCCGAAGTGGAAAATGTAAAGGGCACGGAGATCCAGCAGGCCTACGTGGGTTCGTGCACCGGCGGGCGTTTCGAGGATCTGGCCGCCGCCGCCCGCGTGCTGAAGGACCGCAAGATAGCCAGGGGAGTGCGTTTGCTGGTTTCTGCCGCTTCCCGGTCGATCTATAGGCGGGCGCTGGCCGAAGGCATCCTGGAGATTTTGCTTGATGCCGGCGCCGTCATTCTTCCGCCTACCTGCGGCGCCTGTGTCGGACTGCACTCCGGGGTGCTGGCCGAGGGCGAAACCTGTATCTCTTCCACTAACCGCAATTTCATCGGCCGCATGGGCAGTAAAGGCGCAACGGTCTACTTGGGTTCGCCGATGACTGTTGCCGCCAGCGCTATTGCCGGTCACATCGCCGATCCCCGACCCTTTTTGCAGGAGGCTGCCCGTTCGTGAATAGCACCGTGATCCGCGGCAAGGTTTTAAAGTTCGGCGATAACATCAATACCGACATCATCTCTCCCCCGCAATACATGGAACTCAGCATCGCCGAGGCCGCCAAGTATGCCATGGGCGGCGTGGACCCGGAATTTTCCAGCCGTGTGCTCCAGGGAGACATTATGGTCGCCGGGGTCAATTTCGGCTCCGGGTCGAGCCGCGAAACGTCGCCGCTGACCCTGCGCCACCTGGGAGTGGCAGCGATTGTCGCCAAATTCTTTGCCCGCATTTTTTATCGCAATGCGATTAACATCGGTCTGCCCGTAGTCGAGAGCCACGACGCCGATCGCATTCGAGAGAATGACGTGATCGAAATCGATTTCGAGCGCGGGCGGATTGCCAATACCACCACCGGCGAAGAATATGAGTGCAGCGCCATACCTTCGCATATTCTGGAGTTGATTCGCGACGGCGGATTGGTGCCTTACCTGAAGAAGCATGCCGCCGAGCTGCTGAAGGGCTAACGTAGGAATTTGTAATTGGCAATTTGTAATTTGCAAAGTAAGGCAGTCCAGATTCCTACTTTGCAAATTACAAATTGCCAATTACAAATCAGACAGGGCCCGCCGGCGAGGGCGCCAGCGCTACGTTGGCCTCTGTGGAGAAGACAGAATGAAAGTCACAGGCGGTCGTACTACTTACGGCGAATCGATCGGCATCCTGATGCTGGATACGGTCTTTCCCAGAATACCTGGCGACATCGGCAATGCCAGCACCTTCCCGTTTCCCGTGCGCTACCGGGTGGTCAAGGGAGCGTCGCTGGCCCGGGTGGTGAAACAATGCGATCCGACGCTGATCCAGCCGTTCATCGAAGGCGCCAGAGAACTGGAACGCGAGGGGGTGAAGGCGGTCACGACCAGCTGCGGATTTCTGGCTGCTTTCCATCCGCAGATTGCCAATTCGGTCGGCATTCCCGTCTTCACCTCCAGCCTTCTTCAGGTGCACCTGGCGCGGGCGGTGATCCGCGCCGATCAGAAGGTCGGGGTAATAACGGCGCGTGCCCAATCTTTGACCGAAAAACATTTCGAAGGCGTAGGCATTCAGAATTTGCCCATGGTGGTGGTGGGAATGGACGACTCGCCGGAGTTCTCCGGCACCTTTATCGAAGGCAAAGCTGAATACGACCCGGACAAGGCGGCGGAAGAGATGCGAACCGTGGCCCGCAATCTGGTACAGCAACACCCCGAGGTGGGCGCCATCGTGCTGGAATGCACCAATATGCCTCCCTTTGCGTACTGGGTTCAAAGAGAGACGAAGCTGCCTGTGTTCGATGTGGTGACCATGGTCAAGTACGCTTACTCAGCCGTCGTGCGGCAGCCCTACCAGGGACTAATGTAGGATAGCCGCACGGCTAGACCGGGCCGAATGACAATTGAGCCAAGGAGAAAACATTGATGGTTCGGAATTCTTGGAAAGCGAGCTTCGTGGTGCTGGTTATTTTTTTGCTCACGGCGACATTCTCGTGGGCTAAAGCGGAATCCAATCCTGCCGATGAAGCAGCCATCAAGAAGCTGGTTGCCAGCTTTAGCGACTGTTTCAACAGCAAAGACGCGCACGCGTGCGCCCTGCTATATACAGAAGATGGTGACTTCACCAGCGTTCGCGGCGATCGCGATCACGGCCGCCCCGCCGTAGAGAAGCACTACGAAAAAGTTTTCTCCACCTTCCTGAAGAATGCCCATCGCACCGATACGGTTCGCAGCGTCCAATTCTTGAGCCGCAGAATCGCCTGTGTGGACTCAGACTTTGAAATGACGGGAGCTACGGCTCCCAATGCCACGGAAGCTGCCCGGCCCGTCCGCAAGGGTCTTCTCACCTGGATCGTCACGAAAGACAAAGGTGGTGAGTGGCACATCGCCATTTTCCACGAACTCGACTACCCCGGAAGATGACGGAATTCAGCTCGGAGTAGCCGCTGAAATTGGTATGCAAACCCTCTGCACGAGCGTTGCTTCTTACTGAGCAAAGAACGCGAAGACGCAGCTTAGGGGAGGTCTGCAATGCCGGTGTCGAACTCTGGTCGTGCGGCCACGGATGCCGCCTGGCAAGCCGAAGAATACGAAGAGAGAGGCAAGTCGCTGTTCGTACTGGGTTGGGTTGTGGGATGCATGGGCGGTATCACCAGTGTCTGGATCTGGGTTGGGTGGCGCGCGGGTTCGGACCTCTGGATTTGGTATACCCTCGGGCTGGGTCTGGTTGGGGCCATGCTGGCCGGACGAGGCACGTGGATGCGTGTCCGCAGCGCCGCGCTATTTGCCGGAATTAGCGGTAAGATGATGCGTGTAGGCCCGGTATCGCGTCCCGAAACGGAAGGGCTGCCCTCACCCGGAGAGGACGACCGCCGGGCGGCTTAGGAGGTGGCAGTATGGCCAGCACAGGTGGCGGAACCGCCGATGGCGGGGCAGGGAAGCGGGAACAGGGTGTAGCGATCTCGTTCCTCGGGTTGGCCTTAATCGTGGCCGCCCTGCTCGTGGTATTTTTCACGCCGGCCGCCTTCCGCATCGGCCGGCAGGGTGCCTTTATTGGCCTCATCGTAGCGCTGGCCGTGGTTGGGTTAGGCCTGGTGTTTGTCGGCCGCAGCCGGCGCCGGGCCGCCATGTGAACGGCTGCACCCGAAAACCATTCACCGCTGAGGACGCAAAGGACGCAGAGGAATTTTCAATTTTGATTTTTGCATCTTGATTTAGACAATTCGCCCGACAATACCGGATTCTAACCAAAATCCATAAATGAAAAATTCTTCCTCTGCGTCCTTTGCGTACTCTGCGGTTAAGGGGTCGGATACTCCTTTGCGGCACCTTTACAGTGCAGAATTGCCGCGACGCTCCGATCGACATCCTGCTCCGTGGTGGCCCAACAGGAGACACTGATGCGCATGGCCGCGTGGCCATGCCACTCGGTTCCACTGCACCAGCAGGTCCCTTCGTCCTGTATCTCCGCAATTACCCGCCGCGTGGCCGCGGCGTCCCCAAACGTGACCAGGACCTGATTCAAGACAACGTCATTCAGAACCCTGCACCCGCCTTGGCGCAACTGCTCGGCAAAGCGGGTTGCCTGCCGGCAGTTCCGCTCGATCATCTCCGCCAGGCCGCGGCGTCCGAGCGAGCGCAAGGCGGCCCAGATCTCAATGGCCCGCGCGCGCCGCGAAGACTCCGGCGTGAAATGCCATGGTTCCCGGAGGTCCGAGGGTTGGAGATAAGCGGCGGTGACGGTCATTGCCCGGCGCAAATTCTCCGGTTCCCGAACGAAGGCCAAACCGGAGTCGTAAGGCACATTGAGCCACTTGTGGCAGTCGGTCGCCCAGGAATCTGCCTGGTTGACGCCGGCGACCAGAGGCGCCCGTTGCGGCGCGGCGGCAGCCCACAGGCCAAAGGCGCCGTCCACATGCACCCAGGCGCCAGCCTTTGCCGCCCGCGCGCAGATTTCTTCTGCCGGATCGAATGCGCCGGTATTGACATTGCCGGCCTGTATGCAAACCAGAGTGCGCTCGTCCAGGGACGGCAGCTCGGCCGGCCTGATTCGGCCCTGCTCATCGGTAGGCACCCGGAGCACTCGCGACCGGCCTATTCCCAGCAGAGAGAGCGCCTTCAGCACCGTGGCGTGCACCTCCTCGCCCACGATCACCGTCAGAGGGGGCGCGCCAAACAAGCCCTGCTCCTCGACATTCCATCCCGCGCGATCCAGCAGGGTGTGCCGCGCCGCCGCCAGACAGGTGAAGTTCGCCATGGTGGCGCCGGT
>Ga0326727_10001032_pt1 | contig 107912 bp, 85 predicted proteins | sample MB2enrmetagenome_FD_207643 | JGI IMG/M metagenome (GOLD analysis project Ga0326727, IMG submission 207643) | Lab enriched peat soil microbial communities from McLean, Ithaca, NY, United States - MB29MY | ecosystem: Environmental > Terrestrial > Soil > Wetlands > Peat | place: USA: New York...
CCCTTCGTAAATGGCCCGCAGCAATACATAGCGGTCGCTGTGGAACCCAAGCCCGAAGAAAGAAGCCTTGGCCGTCGTCTTGGTGAACGGCGCCCGCTCTCCGGTCGGACTCATATACGGATGGAAAATCACGCCGCCGGAACCAGCTGGTACCTTCGCCACTTCTTCGTCAAACAGATCGAACAGGCCGCGCCCTTCTTCCTTGGCGCGAACCTTGTCGGCCTGTCCCATGGTGTCCACAAACCAGTCAACGTGCGGTGTGGCCGTCATGGGCGCAATCAGTTGCAGCCACTTATCCGGTACCGAGTGGATCGACTGCAATCCCAGCCGCTTCGGCTGGAAGCTGGGCTTCGGCAGCACAACTTCAATCACGCCCGACGTGCCAAGGATGATGTTTGCCTGTCCGTCATGAATGGCGCCGACTCCCGCCGTGCAAGCCACCACGTCCCATCCCAGGCGAACCACCGGCGTCCCTTTCAGCAATCCGGTCTGCTCGGCGGCTTTCGCTGTGACCGCGCCTACCTGGTCCCACGGGTTGCACAGTTCCGGCAGAATGTGGCGATACTTCGTGATTCCTTCCAGTTTAAGAATCTCGTCCGAGTACTCACTCTTCACGGCGTTCAACTGGCTATAAACGTCCGTCGCGTTGGCATGCAGTTCGCCGGTCAGATTGTAGGCGAGCCAAGTGGTTGGAAGCAGGATTGTGTGGGTTCGATCCAGCATCTCGGTTTCATACTTGGCCAGCCAGGGAAGCAGCAACCCCAGGTCTCCGGGCATCAGCCAGTTGCCGCTGATCTCGAAGATCGCATCCATGGTTCCGTCCGCGATCCATTTCTCCATCAGGGGCACAGTGCGCGCGTCGTTCCACAGAATCCCAAGGCGCAGGGGCTTGCAGGCCTTGTCAACAAAGCAGCATCCAACTCCCTTGCCGCCGATTCCTACTACCTTGACCTGTTCGGCGGTTATCTTCGCGTCTGCGAGTACTTGTTTGATGGCCAATGCGGTTTCCCGCCAGTCGATGTCCATGTCGAACTCGGACCAGCCAGGGTGCAATTCCTGCACGGGTGTCTTGCGGTTGGTAACGGCAATCTCGTTGCCGTTCAGATCGAAGACACACGCTTTTACGACCGAAGTTCCGCTGTCGATCCCGATTACATAAGCCTTTTCCATGACTGCCTCCAGAATTAAAAATCGTTTCTCTTTCACTGCTTGAGACGGCGCCGGCTTCGCCTCCGCCAGCTAGGAAGTCTGCGCGACTCGGACAAACGCCAGCCTCCCGCGAACAAACCAACTACACGGAAACGAGGTCGGGGTCATATTTCACACCGGCTTCGTCATAGGCCTTCATCGGCCGCTGCACCGCCCAGATGCCGCCATCACAGGGAACGATCTGTCCCGTGATGTAGTTCGCGTCATCCGAGGCCAGGAACCAAACCAGCTTGGCAATCTGCGATGGCTCACCGAACCGCCGCAGCGGTATCTGGGCCAGCTTCGGTCCAGGCCGTTCGACGATAATGTGGTGCACCATGGGCGTATCCGTCACCGCCGGTTGATAGGCGTTGACTCGAATTCCGTAGGGAGCGAATTCTCCGGCCATCACCCGGGTCAGCAGGCCAACCGCGCTCTTGGTCGCGCCGTACACCCCCAAACCAACATCGGGGAACGCGCCCAGAATGGAGCACGCGTTAACAATACTTCCGCCCCTGCGGCGTTTCATGATCGGAACGGCGGCCCGCGTGCAATCCAGCAGCCCCTTCAAATTGACTCCGAGCAGGAGGTCAATTTCTTCATCGGTCGAGTGTTCCAGGGTCGCCCGGATGAAGACTCCCGCGTTGTTGACCATGACGTCGATTCTTCCGAATGCCTCATCGATTTCATGGAATGCCTTGCGGACGGAGTCCCGGTCGGTCACATCACAGGAAAAGGCGCGCGCATTGCTTCCCCGCAGGCGTGCAAGCTCCGCCGTTTCCTGCCCCGTAACCGTGTTTTTCTCCACCACCGCGACGTCAAAATCCCGAGTTGCGAAATGCAAGCAGATAGCCCGCCCAATTCCCTGTCCCGCACCGGTAACAACAATCACCTTACGATCTTTGTCGGCCATAGCCGTTCTAAGCCTCCCCCGCAGCTACTTGGCTGCGTCCAGAATTGCATTGCCGCTGCTGGTGCCGATCCGCGTGGCACCCTCCTGCAGCACTGCCAGACTCTTTTCCAGCGTGGAAACTCCCCCGGAAGCCTTAATGCCCGTCTGCGGCTTCAAAATAGACCGCAGTAGCTTGACGTCCTCCGGCGTGGTCGCCCGCAGTTTGAGTCCCTTGAACCCGGTGGAGGTTTTGACAATGTCAGCCCCGCCCTTTTCAGCGGCCAGAGCCGCCCCGATTACCTGGTCTTCGGTCAGCAGTGGGACTTCGATGATGGTCTTCAGAATGTGGCCGCTGCCGATCGCATTCTTTACCGTTTTCACTTCCGCGGTAATTGCGTCGAAACGCCCCATGCGGGCCTCGGCGACGTTGATGACCATGTCGATCTCGTCGGCGCCCAGGTCAATGCAGTTTAGGGCTTCGTACCGCTTCACATCCGCCGTGTCTGCGCCTAGCGGAAAGCTCACCACCGCGGCCACCTTCGTCTTGCTGCCCGCGGTAATCCGTCGGGCGGTTGCAACCATGTTGGGAAACACGCATACGGCAACGAAGCCGCTCTTCACCGAGGCTTTGACAAATTCTTCCACCTCTGCGCGCGTCGCTCCCATGGTCAGGTTGGTGTTGTCGATTACTTTTTTCAGGTTGTTGATGATTGTGGTAGTCATCGCTTGATACTCCCGTCCAGGATCGCAACCACGGAACTGGTTGCGACGCGATCGGCACCCTGGTCAATCATTGCCATCGCGTCTTCGTAAGTTCTTACGCCCCCGGAAGCCATCACCTTCAGGTCATCCTTGAAATGTTTCTTGATGACTGCAATGTGGTGCGGAGTGGTCACGTTGCCATATCCGGGATTGGTTTTCAGAAACTTAATCCCCGCATCCAGGATTAGCCCGGCGGCCTTGATGGATTCCTGATCGGTCAGGAGGGCCGTGTAGGGAATTGCCTTCACGACGCGATCACCCGCCGTGCGCCGGACCGTGCGCAGGTCGTCCAGCACCTGTTGGTAATCTCCCGAGCGGAATGCCGACAGATCCATCGCGATGTCGATTTCGTCGGCGCCGTCGGCAAGGGCCTGTTCGGCCTGGAATACCTTGGCCACTGTGGTCATGGCGCCCAGTGGGTAGGAAATGACGGTGACCAGCTTCTGCCCCCGGGAATGCAGATAATCGGCGGCCCACTTTACGTAACTTGGCTCAACCATTACCGCGGCAAATTTGTGCTTGTCGAGATGTATGCTTTCAAAGAACTTCAACGTTTCTGCTTCGGTAGCCGCTGGTGTGCCACCGATCGAAGCGTCGATCATGGAAGCGAACGTTTCAGTTTGTAGTACGGCCATATGGGAATACCCTTCTGCTTATAGCGTTTTGTGCCTTTATTGGAAGACACAAGGGTTCTGTCCGCCGGACTTTGCAGTCCCACGGTGTAATTCCTTAACTTGCTTAGGCCATGCCCAGGACAAATCAAGGCAAACGAAAAGCCGCCCCTTGCTGTAGCAGATGACACTTCGGCATCTGCTACAGCAAGGGGCGGCTTTGAGAACTCTCTTACCGCGCGTAAAAGCTATAACATGCTCGCAAAAAAAATGTCAAGGTCAATCTGAGCCCTGGATTAGTTTCTAAGAAGGTGAAGTACTCGTGTACGTTACTGTGACTCCTTTCGACCCATCCCAGTTGTATGGGATGCTATTTCCGAGTAGAGTCGCTATGCGTCACGTTGCTTGCCGCTCAAGGCAGGCCGGAAGACGAGGTGTCTGATGCACCTTACCCCAGCCAAACGAAAAGGTGTTCCCGCCTGGACCCTTCGTGATCGTGAAGTCATACGTGAACAGTTTCGAAGCCTGTTAGAAGAGTCGCGCGTGATCCCTTCAGTTCGTGCACTGGAAAATCTGCCAGCAGCTTGTGAATCTCCATCCAAACTCATATTCCTGTTATACGGCGCACCGCTGACCGTGCCCACGCTCGCCAGTCAGGTGCGTAGCGCCCACAAACTGCCGGTCGCCAATCTGGATTTTTTCACCGGGTTTGCCAGAGATAATTCGGCGATTGAATTTCTCGCGGCGGCTGGAATGGTCGGAGTAATCTCAACTCACAAGGATGCACTCCGCGCCGCCCGCGCCAACGGCATGCTGGCGATCCAAAGAACCTTTGCCCTGGATTCGACTGCTTTGGCGAACAGCATCCGGGCTCTTGAGGATTTCACTCCCGACGTAATCGAATTGATACCCGCCGTCGCGGCTCCTTTTGGGATTTCCTTGGTACGCAGTGTGCGTCCGGAACTGCCCGTGATCGGCTGTGGTCTGGTAAGGTCGCTGAGGCAAATCCATAGACTTGTAAGGCAAGGGATTCTTTCAGTGTCCACCAGTGACCCTTCTCTCTGGGTTGTTTAAACGCCTCTGCACGGGAATCTGTAGCGGCCACTGATTAAACAGGCATTTTGATTTTCTGAAACTCTGGTTACACTTGGCGGGATTCGGGACAACGAGTGGAGCAGAGTTCTTGGGTGGCTGGGCTACCGGGTCCACCGTCACGAAATCGACGAGCGGGGCAAGACGCTGAAGTTGTGGGTTCGGAGCAAGCGCGGCAATGGGAAGCTGGTCTGCTCCGGTTGCGGGCGGAAGTTCACGGAAGTCTGCGACGTCTGTGAGCGGGAGGTGGGCGATCCGCCCTGCTTTGAGTACGGCACCACGGTAGTGATTGAGTTGTATCGGGTTCACTGTTCGGACTGTGGCGTCAAGACGGAAAAGGTTCCGCAGTTGCCGAGCGAGGCGCCGTTCAGCAAATGCTTTGAAGAGGCCGTGGAATGGGCCTGCGAAAGTGCTGGGGGGCGGAGGGTGGCGCAACAACTCGGGCGGGCGGTCTGCTTTTGATTTCAAAGTGGCCATGATGTTATCGTGAGTCGCTTTAGACGATTCCGGCTCCCGGCAAGCACCGCCTGCGATCGAGTGCCGGTACTCGGGACTGCGCTACCTTCCATGCCTGGGTCTTGTTCTTCCTCGCGTGGACGCACGATGGACCCCGTTGCTCATGGACATCCTTGACCTCGTTGTCGGTAAGCCGATCAAGACCAGTGATGAACGCGCCGAACAGATCGGTCCGGCGCAGGGCATCCCCATCTTCGGCCTCGACGCGCTCAGCTCGGCGGCTTACGGCCCGGAAGCGGCTCTGAGTCTTCTGATTCCGGTTGGCCTGCTCGGCGTCCGCTACATCGTTCCCATCAGCGCCGCCATCATCACCCTGCTGGTGATCGTCTACTTTTCCTATCGCCAGACCATCGCTGCCTATCCATCCGGTGGCGGATCCTATACGGTGGCGCGATTCAACCTTGGCACGCCCGCCAGCCTGCTCGCCGCCTCCGCTCTGCTTGCCGATTACATCCTCACGGCCGCCGTGGGCATTTCGGCGGGAGTGGGCGCCTTGGTTTCCGCCGTTCCGTCCTTGCTGCCGCACACGGTTCCGATTTGCCTTGGCATTCTCATCGTCATCACGATCCTCAATCTCCGCGGCGTACGCGATGCCGGCCTCGCCTTCGCCTTGCCCACGTATCTGTTTGTCGGCACGCTTCTGATTACCATCCTCGCAGGCGTGATCCGTGTTCTGCTCGGCCACGGCCATCCAATCCCGGCAGCTCCTCTCCCACCTCCGCCGGCCATGACGGAAGCGGTCAGCTTCTGGCTGCTGCTCAAGGTGTTCGCCAGCGGTTGCACGGCATTAACCGGCGTAGAAGCCGTCAGCAACGGCGTCAAGGCGTTCCGCGAGCCCTCCGTAAAGAACGCTCAGCGCACCCTCACGGTCATCATCTTTCTCCTGGCATTATTGCTGGCGGGAATCTCCTACCTGGTAAAGGTTTACGGCATCGCTGCAACCGATCCCGGCCAGCCCGGCTACCAGAGTCTGCTCTCCATGCTCATTGCCGCGGTGTTCGGCAAAAGTCTTTTCTACTACCTGACCATTGCCTCGATTCTCCTGGTTCTGTCGCTCTCCGCCAACACGGCCTTCGCCGATTTTCCCCGGCTCTGCCGCGCCATTTCGCAAAACAACTACCTCCCTCACGCCTTTGGATATCGCGGGCGGCGGCTCGTCTATAGCTACGGCATCGTGGTCCTGGCAATACTCTCGGGCGCCCTGCTTATCTTCTTCGGCGGCATTACCGACCGGCTGATCCCGCTCTATGCGGTCGGCGCGTTCCTGGCCTTCACTCTTTCGCAATCCGGCATGGTCGTGCACTGGCGGAAAAATCGCGGCCCGCACTGGCTGAAGAGCGCGCTGGTCAATGGACTCGGCGCCCTCGTCACCGGCATCACCGTGGTTGTGGTGCTGGTTGCAAAGTTCGCCCAAGGCGCATGGATTACCGTACTTTTTATTCCCTTGACGATCGTTTTCTTCGTTACGGTCCGCCGCCACTACCACACCCTGAAGCTCCTCACCACCTGCCAGGAGCCGGTCGACGCGGCCCGTCTCAGCCAGCCGCCCATCGCCGTCGTTCCCATGGACCGCTGGAGCACCATGACCCGCCGCGGACTCGAGTTTGCCGCCCGTCTTTCACCGGAAGTAATCGCCCTGCACGTCGAGCCCGGCGAGTACTCCGAGCTGCTGCAAGCAGACTGGGCGCGCTACGTTGAGCAACCGTTCCTCTCGGCAGGCAGGGCGGCGCCAAAGCTCAGTGTCCTGCCTTCGCCGTACCGCTTCATCATCATCCCCATCATCCAGTTTGTTCTCGACCTTTCCAGGCAGCATCCTGACCGTACCATCATCGTGGTCATACCGGAGCTTGTGGAAGACAGGTGGTATGAATACTTCCTCCACAACCAGCGCAGCCGCCTGCTGGAATGGATGCTGCTGGTCCGTGGCAATGAGCGCATTTTTACGGTAAGCGCGCCCTGCTACGTGGGCAAACAAAACTGATTTTCCGTGCCGGCGCTGGTCGAGTTCATCCCGCTGAACCGGGCGCTTAAACCGCAACCCGCCAGTTGCTGGATTTTCTTTTCGCGCTGTTGCTCTCGCTCCTAGGTTGCAGTGGTGGCCTGCCACCCCCGTCTCACCAAACCCTGCAAGCCTTTGCCGGAGCCATCGCCTGCCCCACTGTGCAACCGAATGCCTTGCCAAACTCCGGCATGTTGACCAGAACTCCATTGGCCCGGAAGCGGTCCGGCGAATGCGGATCGGTCGTCGCAATCAGCCGCTCCAACTCCGGACGCCATTCCGAGCACCAGTCCTGCGCAAAGCCAAGGAAAAACTGCTGCAGCGGCGTGTAGCCATCCCCAGACTTCTGGTTGAGGTCCACGCCATCCTGGGTGGCCCGCGCCAAGAACGCCGCATACGCCAGCCGCATGCCGCCGTTGTCCGCCGTGTTTTCGCCCAGCGTCAGTTTGCCGTTCAGCTTCGTGTCTCCCACCTTGAATTGCGCGTACTCGTCAACAATGCACTGCGCCTTCTGGGTGAACTTGTCGCTATCTTCTTTCGTCCACCAGTCCTTCAGGTTGCCATGCCCGTCGAACTCGCGGCCTTGGTCGTCGAACCCGTGGGTGATCTCATGCCCCATGAACAGGCCAATGTGTCCGTAGTTCAATGCATCCGGCTGCGCCGCGTCGAAAAATGCCAACTGTAACACGCCCGCCGGAAAATTAATGTCATTCATGCTGGGGTCATAGTATGCGTTCACGGTCGGCGCGGACATGAGCCACTCATTGCGATCCACGGGCTTCCCGATTTTCGCCAGTTGCCGCCGCGACTCGAACTCCACCGCCCGCAGATTGTTCCCGAACGCATCGCCGCGCACAATGTCCAGCTTCGAGTAGTCCCGCCACTTCTCCGGATAGCCCACCTTGTTCGCAATCAGGTGCAGCTTCTCTTTCGCGCGCCCCTTGGTGGCCGCGCTCATCCAATCCAGCGAGTCGATGTCCCGATCCATCGCCGCTTCAATGTCATGGATCATGCGCACGGCCTTCTCTTTGCTGGCCGATGGGAACTGTTGTTCAACGTAGACTTTCCCCAGGGCTTCCGGCAACGCTCCATCCGTACTGCGGACGCACCGTTTCCAGCGCACCTCCTGCTCGGGAGTGCCCGCCAGCTTGCGTCCGTAGAAGTCAAACTTTTCTTCATCCAGCGCCTTGGGCAAAATCGATCCCGCAAGCGAACTGGCCAACTGCCAGCGCAGGTATGCCTTGATCGTCGCCAGGTCTGTGGCGGCGATAACCTGGTTCATTCCCCGGAAGAACTCCGGCTCGGCAACGTTGATCTCCGCAAACGCCGGCGATCCCGCGGCGGAAAAAAGACGGTCCCAGTGCAACTCCGGCGTAAGCGCCTGCAGGTCCTGGTTCGCCATCATGTGATAGATGTTGTGCGGATCGCGCTGCGCGGTCACGTCCAGCGAATCTCGCGCCAGCGCGGTCTCCAGCTTCATGATCGCCGCCGCCTCGCCTGCCGCCTTCGCTTCGCTCGCCCCCAGCAGCCTCAGAGTGTTGCTGATGTGCTGCACGTACTGCTTCCGGATTTCTTCATCCTTCGCGCCCGTGCGGAAGTAATAATCTTTCTCGGGAAGTCCCAGTCCGTTCTGGCTCGCAACTGCAATCGTCCGGGTCGCGTCTTTATAGTCCTGCTGCGACCCGAATCCCAGGAAGGCATTCACGCCGATCAACTGGTAGTGAGCCAGTAATTCCGGCAACTGTTCCTTGCTGCTAAGGCTCCGGATGCGGTCCAGCTCCGGCTGCAATGCCGCCATCCCTTTCTGCTGCACCGCTGTCTCATCCATGCAACTGGCGTAGTAATCCCCAATCTTTCGCGCCGTCGCGTCGCGTGACGGATCATCGCCCGCCGCTTTTTCCAGGATCGCGCGCAGCACCTGCCGGTTGTATTGTTCCAGGTTGTAAAACTGGTCGGAGTACGGCGAGTCGCTTGGAATCGGATGCAACTTACTCCAATTGCCGCACGCGTACTGATAGAAATCGGCACAAGGATCGGCCTTCGCATCCATCAGGGTTTTGTCCAGCCCGGGAATCAGCATGAAAGGTTGCGCCGCGGGGCTCATCCCGGCTGCGTTGCCGGTTGTCTGCGCCAGCACTACGCTGGCGCCCGCGAGAAGCAGCAGTGCGGCAAGACTTCTGATGGTCGAGAGCATTGGTTTCCTCCGAGAACAAGAATGATACCCGAACCCGCCGGGGAGCTGACAAGACCCGTCCCGTGGTGTGTTATCCCGGAAGCTGGCCGCCCGGTTACGGATTGGACCCACTCCGGTACGCATCCGCGCTAGAAAAAGTTGCCGCCGTCAACAACATGCGGCGCCCGCTCCATTTGCCATTCCACCGGAAGATCAGGCGCGATTATAATTGCTGCTTCAACCCACCCCTGCTTCCGGGGACGCGGGCCGAACCCAGGCTTGGGTTTCCGCGGGATTTCTTCGGCGCCATGATGGCATGAACTGCGGCGAGCACGCTCGGCGCCCTCCACGCAGGAGCTTACATTTTTCTTACATCCGGCCATCCGCTTGCCGCTTCCGCTGCTCGCTCCGCCGGCCAATCCAATCTCTTTATCGAGGATCGAGGAATGAAGGCTACGTCAAAGATCGCGGTGTTTGATACGACTCTACGGGACGGCGAACAGGCGGCGGGAACTCGCTTGGGGAGTCGTGACAAGATCACCATTGCGCGCCAGCTCGCCCGTCTCAAGGTGGATATCATCGAGGCCGGCTTCCCGGCTTCGTCGCCGGAAGACTTTGATGCCGTCCGCAGGATCGCGCAGCAGATCGAGGGGCCTACCATCTGCGCCTTGTCGCGCGCGGTTGCCTCTGACATCGAAGCCTGCGGCAAGGCGCTTGCCAAGGCAAAGCGCCCACGCATCCACACCGGCATTGGCGCTTCCGACATTCACATCATGGGAAAGTTCCTCGACAAGCGCTACGGCAAGACGCTCGCCGAAAAGAAGGTGCAGATCGTCGCCCTCGCCGTGGACGCTGTAAAGCTGGCGCGCAAGTTCGTGGACGACGTCCAGTTCTACGCCGAAGATGCCGGCCGCGCCGAACCCTCCTACCTGTACGAAATGTTGCAGGCCGTCATCGATGCGGGCGCAACCGTCGTCAACATTCCAGACACTACCGGCTATACCGTGCCCGAGCAGTTCGGTGAATTGATTCGCGGCATTTGCCTCAACGTCCCCAACATTGCGCGCGCAACCATCAGCGTGCATTGCCACGATGACCTGGGTCTCGCCGTGGCCAACACCATGGCGGGCATTCGCAACGGTGCGCGCCAGGTCGAGGGAACGATCAACGGCATCGGCGAGCGCGCCGGCAACGCCGCCCTGGAAGAGGTCGTCATGGGCATTCGCACCCGCGCCGATTACTATGGGGTCAGCACCGGGCTCGAGCCGCGCGAGTTGTTCCGCACCAGCCGCATGGTCGCCGATATGCTCGGAATGCCGGTCCCGGCCAACAAGGCCGTCATCGGCACCAATGCATTTGCCCATAGCTCCGGCATCCACGTCGACGGATTCCTGAAAGACCGCCAGACCTACGAAATCATGCGTCCCGAAGATGTTGGAATTACCGCCAGCCGGGTCGTTCTCACCGCGCGCACCGGCCGTGCCGGACTGCGCTCACGCCTCGAGAAGCTCGGCTACGAACTCTCCAAACCCGAGCTTGACACCCTCTACCAGCGCTTCCTTACCGTGGCGGATAAGAAACAGGAAGTGCTCGACGAAGACCTGGTCGCGCTGGTGCACGATGAGTTGCCTCCCGCCGAGCAGACTCTGAAGCTCGAATACCTGCACAGTTACAGCGGGACTGCGGCAATTCCCACCGCCACCGTACGCCTGCTGGTGAACGGAAAGATAAAGGAAGGAGCTTCAATTGGCGACGGACCGATCGATGCCGTCTACAAGGCCATTACAGAACTCACCGCCATCAAGGCAAAGCTCCTGCGCTATGACATTCGAGCCGTAACCGGAGGAACCGAGGCCATCGGTGAGGTCACCGTACACCTTGAAGTCGGCAACCACCGCGCCATGGGCCGCGGCGCATCCACGGACATCATCGAGGCCAGCGCCAAAGCCTATGTGGACGGGCTGAACCGCCTGGCCTGAGTCAGCCGGGGCGGCGGCCACACAAGACCTGCGCGCCGCCCTGGGCACTGCCGGGCCATGGGCTCGCGGTTTCGCCTGCCGGCGCAGGCCGCAACCTGGCGCCAAATGAAAGACGCCAGGGGAAAGATGCTAAAGTTCTTTAGAGCGATCCCGTGGCTTCCCAGGGATGATCCACCGGTTGCTGGTTGCCGGACTCGCAAGGACCCCAACGCACTTTATGCCTGACCAAGCCGTCATCCGATGCAGAGACCTGCGCAAGACGTACGAAGGCAAAGTGGAGGCGGTCCGGGGAATTGACCTGACCATCTACGCCGGTCAATGTTATGGCCTGCTCGGACCCAACGGCGCCGGCAAGACCACAACCATCGAAATCCTCGAAGGCCTGCTCCATGAGACTTCCGGCACGGTTGAAATTCTCGGCCGCACCTGGCGCGAGAACCCCGCGGAATTGCGTGAATCCATTGGCGTCTCTCTGCAGGAGACGCGTCTGGCCGAAAAACTCACCGTGCGCGAGACGCTCGAGCTTTTCGGCGGCTTCTACCGCAAGGCCCGCCCGGCCAACGACGTGCTCGCCGAGTTGGCGCTCACCGAAAAAGCCGACGCCTGGGTAGGCAAGCTCTCCGGCGGCCAGAAGCAGCGCCTCGCCATCGCCACCGCGCTCGTTGGCTACCCGCGCATCCTGTTTCTCGATGAGCCCACCACCGGGCTCGACCCGCAAAGCCGGCGCCAGGTATGGGACATCGTCCGCCGCTTCCAATCCGAAGGAGGCACCGTCCTGCTCACCACCCACTACATGGATGAGGCCGAGCGTCTCTGTGACTACATCTCCATCGTCGATCACGGCAGGGTGATCGCCGCCGGAACTCCCCCGGAACTCATCTCCGGAGTCGGCGGGCACCACCACGTCGAGTTCGCCCTGGACTCCGAAATCCCGGCCGCGCCCGCCCTTTGGCGATCACTTCCGGGGGTTGCCGCCGTGCAAACAGACGACGCCGTCACCGCCCTCACCGTCGAAGAGCCGCATCGCACCATTCCCGCACTGCTCGCCCTGGTGGAGCAGAACGGCTGGCGGTTGAGTCAGTTGACCACCCGCCAGTCAAGCCTGGAAGACGTCTTCGTCAACCTCACCGGACGTCATCTGCGGGAGGAATAGCATGATCGAACCAAGCAGCGATCGACCGGCAGAACTCGCGCGGACCGCCATCGTTCACGGACGCTGGACCGGCTACCGCAGGTTGCTCGTGGCGCGGCTCAAGGAGCTGTTCCGCGAGCCGGAGGTCATCTTCTGGATTTTCCTGTTTCCCATCCTGCTCGCCCTCGGCCTGGGAATTGCGTTCCGCAACAAACCGCCGGACGCTGTCCGCATCGTCATCGCCGCCCAGCCCGGCTCCCAGCGCATTGCCGATCTGCTCCGGCGCGCGCCCGAGGCGCAATCGCTGAAGGTCGAAGTGCAGCCGCCGGCGCAGGCCGCCCTCAACTTCCGCCTGGGCAAGTTTGACGTGGAACTGCTTCCGCAGCCCGCTGCCGTGGTCGAGTTTGTCTATGACCCGGCGCGCCCGGAAAGCGTTCTGGCGCGCAGTCTGGCCGACCACGCCTTGCAGGCGGCGGCCGGAACCACGCCCCAGGTTCCCATCCTCTCGCGGGTAAACAGCGAACCCGGTAGCCGCTACATCGATTTCCTGATCCCCGGTCTGCTCGGCATGAACCTGATGGGCTCCGGGATGTGGGGCATTGGTTTTGCCCTGGTCGAGATGCGCCAGCGCAAACTGCTCAAGCGTTACGTGGCCACCCCCATGCGCCGCACCGATTTTCTCCTCGCCCTCGCCACCAGCCGGCTCATTCTCATGATGACCGAAATCGTTCTCATGCTCGGCTTTGGCGTCGTCGCATTTCACATGCGGGTGGTCGGATCCTGGACGGCCATCGTGCTGGTGTGCGGTCTCGGCGCCCTCTGCTTCGCCGCCCTGGGCCTGCTCACCGCCAGCCGCGCCCAGAAAATCGAAACCGCCAGCGGCATTATGAACGTCGTGATGATGCCCATGTGGATTTTTTCCGGCATCTTCTTTTCCTATGAGCGCTTTCCCGCCGCCGTTCTGCCACTCATCCGCCTGCTGCCGCTCACGGCCCTCAATGACGCGCTGCGCGCCATCATCCTCGAGGGCAGTTCCCTCTCGTCCCAGGCGGCGCCGCTGGGTGTGATCTGTGTTTGGGGCACAGTCTCGTTCTTTTTCGCGGTGCGGTTCTTTCGCTGGACCTAAGCAGCCTTGGGCCGCGTCTCAAGCCGAGCCTCAAGCGACGTTGCCATCCTGCTCCGCCACTCCTGCGGCGCCAAATTGCTCTGCCGGCCCGTCATCCTCGTCGAGAAAATCCTTCAGCGCCCCGATCAGCTTATCCGGCTCGGCCAAAAAAGAGTCATGTCCATGCGCGGAGACAATCTGCTCATACCTGCAATCCACTCCCGCCTCGCGCAGTTCTTGGGCAAATTCGCGCACGTCGCTGTCCGGAAACAGCACGTCGCTGGAGATGCCAAACAGCAGCACCTTGGCGCGGATTCGCTCCCACGCTTCGCCATTCCAATCCCGCTCCGGATCGAACAGGTCCATCGCCTGCGTAATTGCCAGGTAGGCGTTGGCGTCAAAACGCTCCCAGAAAATCTTTCCCTGGTATGCAAGGTAGCCCGCAATATCAAACCTGCCGGCCTCTGACTCCCACGGCGAGATTCCCTTGCGATCCGGCTTGCGCCCATGCCGCGTGTCAAACAGTTCGGCCGATTTGTAGGTACACATCGCCAGCCCGCGAGCCTGCGCCAGCCCGTTGCGTGGCCCCGGCCCATCGTAATAGTCTCCGCCCCGGAATTCCGGGTCCAGCCGGATCATCTCGCGTTGCAGATGATTCAGTCCCAGCCCCAGCGCGCTCAGCGTGGTCGTTCCCATGGCCACCACCCGGTCCACCCACTCCGGATATTCCACCGCCCACTGCAGCGCCTGCATGCCTCCAATCGACGGCCCGATCGCCGTCCGCAGGTGCCGGATCCCAAGTTCCTGCAGCGCAATCTTCTGCGAGCGCACCCAGTCCCTCACCGTCACCCGCGGAAAGCTCCCGCCGTAAGCCTTGCCCGTTGCTGCGTCCAGCGAAGCCGCACTGGTCGAACCGTAGCAGGAGCCGATGATGTTGAAACACACCACGCACTCCCGCTCCAGGTCGAACACCCGCTCCAGCAGGTCCGGCCACCACTGGTCCACGCGCGCTGACCCTGATAGCGCATGGCATACCAGGGTCACGTTGCTGCACTCCTCGTTCGGTTCGCCGTAGATCGCATAGCGCAGATTCACGTTCGCCAGCGTCTTGCCGCTCTCCAATACAAATGGACATCGTTTCGTCACCGAAACCGTCCCCTGGGTTAAGTGAAGCCTCGCATTCGCACTCGTCGTCATGGCTATTTTCCTGTTCCACGGATTGCCGTTTCCGGCAAGGTATGGGTGCTGCCGTTGGCCGCTTCAATGGCCTGCGCCAGGTCGCCGATAATATCGCGCACATCCTCAATGCCCACCGAGAGCCGCACCAGTTCCGGCGTTACCCCCGTATCGGCCTGTTCGCTCACGCTCAACTGCTGGTGCGTCGTCGAGGCCGGATGGATGATCAGCGACTTGGAGTCGCCAATGTTGGCCACATGCCGGAACAGCTTTACCGCATCGATCAGCTTGCGTCCCGCCTCATAGCCGCCCTTGATCCCGAATGTCAACAGCGCACCCTGCCCGTCCGGCAGATATTTCTTGGCGCGCTGGTAATACTTGCTTGACTCCAGCCCCGGATAATTCACCCACTCCACTCCGGGATGCGTCTCCAGGTAGTTGGCCACCTTCAGCGCGTTCTCCGAGTGCCGTTCTATGCGCAGGTGCAGCGTTTCGGTCCCCTGCAGCAGCAGGAAGGAGTTGAATGGTGAGAGCGCCGCGCCCGTATCGCGCAACCCCTGCACCCGGGCCTTCAAAATGAATGCCAGGTTTCCGAACGCCGTCGTGTAGCTGATGCCGTGATAGCTCGGGTCCGGATCGACAAAGTCGTGCTTGAAGCGCGGCGACGCCGCCCAGTCAAACTTTCCCCCGTCCACAATGATGCCGCCGATCGTCGTGCCATGGCCGCCGATAAACTTGGTTGCCGAATTCAGCACAATGTCGGCGCCCCACTCAATCGGGCGCGTCAGCGCCGGCGAGGCCGAGGTGTTGTCGATCACCAGCGGAATCCCGGCCTCGTGCGCAATCTTCGCCAGGATTTCAATGTCGGCCACGTCCAGCTTCGGATTGCCCAGTGTCTCGGTGTAAAGCGCCTTGGTCTTTTCGTTGATCGCGGCGCGCAAGCCGTCAAAGTCATCCGCGTCCACAAACCGCACCACAATGCCCAGCCGCGGCAAAGTGTAATGGAACAAGTTGTAGGTGCCGCCGTACAGCGAGGTCGTCGAGACAATTTCCTCGCCCGCCCGGGCCAGTGTGATCGCCGTCAGCGTCTCCGCCGCCTGGCCCGACGCCGTCGCCAATCCCGCCACTCCGCCTTCCAGCGCCGCAATCCGCTGTTCAAACACGTCCGTGGTCGGATTCATGATCCGGGTGTAGATGTTGCCAAATTCCTGCAGCCCAAAAAGCCGTTCCGCATGGGCGCTATCGTCAAATACATAGCTAGTCGTCTGGTAGATCGGCACCGCCAGTGCCTTCGTCGTTTTGTCTACCGTTTGACCGCCTTGAACGGCCAGTGTGCCAAAGTGTTGCTTCTTTTCGTTTTCCGCCATCGTATCCACTCCTGTCGCAGATTTTCTTGGAACAAAACAAAACGGCCCACGCTTTTCGCCGTGGGTCGTCTGGAAACTCTTGATGTCGCTTGGCTGTTTCTCTACCTAAGCTTTCGCGAATTCTCGAGCGCGCCCACGGCGGTAGGCATGCACATCATGTGCATACACATGGCCATGGTCGCAATGAGGATCGCGTTCAACATCGTGCTGTGTTTTTACAGGAATTCCCCCCGCCCTGTCAAGCCTGCCGGGAAATAACTCCGCCTCGGCTCTCTCCGCGCTGGAGTTGCCGCCACACTTGCCGATGAGTCCTGATGGAGACTTCGTCATGAAACCCTGCTGGATTCTCGCTCTGCTCTGCTGCACCATTCCTGCCTTCGCCCTCTCCGGCGGCATGGAAAAGGCAACTGTCCACGCCATGCGAAAAGTTCCCTGCGCCGAGGGCCAGGGTTCCGGCCACGGCGGATCCCTCTCCTCGTTCGCCGGCGCCACCGTCGGCCCCGGCATGGTCGGTGAGTGTATCGAGTACGAGCTTTACACCGCCAAGGTTTCCTACATCATCCGCCCCAATCGCGCCATTCTTCTCCTGCTCGGCGGGGATGTCTCCATCAAGCTGGCGGGCGGCGAACTGCTTCTGCGCACCAGCGAGGCGCCCAAAAACCTCCGCTGCGCCGTGCTCGCCATGTCCCTGCTTTCCGATGTTGAAAAGACCGGCGGTGGCGATCAACTCTCGCCACGCTGCTACTCCCGCTCCGGCCGGGAGATCCCCTGTCTGGAGGAATCAGACCCGCGCTGATTTCATCCCGCGACCATTTTTCGGGCAAAACAAAGGGCGCGGATTAACTCCGCGCCCCGTGCCCATCTCTCTTCTTCAGATCACCATCACTTCCTTGTATTCCCCGAACACCTTGCGCATGGCATCGCAGATTTCGCCCACGGTCGAATTGTTTTCCACGGCTTCCACGATCACCGGTACCAGGTTACCGCCGGCGCGCGCCGTTTCGTCCACCTTGCGCACCGCGGCTGCCGCCTTTGCCGGGTCGCGCTTGGCGCGGAAGGCCCGCAGCCGCTCCACCTGGTGGCGTTCCAGTTCGGGATCCATCTTCAGCAATGTAATCGGCTTTTCGTGCTCCAGCTGGAAGGCGTTCACCCCTACCAGCACCTGCTCCTTGCTGTCCACCGATTTCTGGAACTCGTAGGCGGCGTTCTGTATTTCCTGCTGCACATAGCCGCGTTCGATCGCCTTCAGCATGCCCCCCATGGTGTCGATCTTGGCAAGGTATTCGCTGGCCCGCTTTTCAATCTCGTTGGTCAGCGCTTCCACGTAGTAGGAACCCGCCAGCGGATCGATCGCCGCCGTCACCCCGCTCTCGAATCCGATGATCTGCTGGGTGCGCAGTGCCAGCCGCGCCGAGTCTTCCGTCGGCAGCGCCAGCGCCTCGTCAAACGAATTCGTGTGCAGCGACTGGGTTCCCCCCAGCACTGCCGCCAGCGCCTGCAATGCGGTGCGCACAATGTTGTTCTGTGGCTGCTGCGCCGTCAGCGTCGAACCACCCGTCTGGGTGTGGAAGCGCAGCATCAGAGCCTTCGGAGCGGTCGCCCCAAAGCGGGTGCGCATGATCTTTGCCCACATCCGTCGCGCCGCCCGGAACTTCGCAACCTCTTCCAGAAAGTTATTGTGGCAGGCAAAGAAGAAGGAGAGCCGCGGTGCAAACTGGTTCACGTCCAGTCCCGACGCCACCGCCGCCTGCACGTACGTGATGCCGTCAGCCAGCGTAAACGCAACCTCCTGCACCGCCGTCGATCCCGCTTCCCGCATGTGGTAGCCGCTGATCGAAATCGTGTTCCACTCCGGAACGTTTTCCTTGCAGTACGCAAAAATATCGGTGATCAGCCGCATCGCCGCCGTCGGCGGGTAAATATAGGTCCCGCGCGCCACATATTCCTTCAGCACATCGTTCTGGATGGTGCCGCCCAGTTTCTTCGCATCGAATCCGTTGCGCTTGGCGACCGCCACGTAAAGCGACAGCAGCACCGCCGCCGAGGAGTTGATCGTCATCGACGTGGTAACTTTTTCCAGGTCGATGTTGGCAAACAGCCGTTGCATGTCCTCGATCGTGTCGATCGCAACTCCGACCTTTCCCACTTCGCCCAGGGCAAATGGATTGTCGCTGTCATAGCCGATCTGCGTCGGCAGATCGAAGGCCACGGATAACCCGGTCGTCCCCTGGCTCAGCAGGAACCGGTAGCGCTTGTTACTCTCTTCCGCGTCGCCCATGCCCGCATATTGACGCATCGTCCACAGCCGTCCGCGGTACATCGTCGGCTGCACCCCACGCGTATAGGGAAAGCTGCCCGGCGCATTCAGTTCCTTTTCGTAGTCGAAACCGGAAAGGTCCGCAGGTGTGTAAAAAGGATTAATGACGATATGAGATGTGGTTTGGAAAATTTTCTCCGGCTTCTTTGCCGCCGCTGTTTTAGCCGCTGCTTTATCAGACATAAACCTGCCCCCGCGCTTAAATTCTCGATCGCTTCTGGCGTGCCCGCCAGAAGGAACTCACTCCAAAATAAAAAAACATGGTGCCTATCGCCCCAGCCAGTATGACCCGCTCCAATCCAACCTGGTGCATCGCATACTTTTTGTACTCGTGCAAGAAGGCACTTACGATGATTACGGAAAAACAAAGAAATATGAATCCGCTTACTTCCAGAAACAAGATCCGCAGAACATGCGCGACCGGCTTCAGAAATCCGCTTACGCCCGACCGGATGCCGTTGAACATCCGCTGATTCCGGCCCGGCTTGCCGCGCAGCCGGGCGCGCAGCAGGCGGAAACCCGTGCCCGCGCCCGCGCCCAGTGTCCCGCCCAGCGAAAATCTCTCTTTCCCCGGCTCCGCTTCGCTCATCTTCGTATTGTAACGCCCCAGCCCCACCCCGCCAAAACCTGCCCGTCACCACAAAACTGCGCCTTCCCGTTCCGCCCTGCTTTCACTTGCCGGACGAGCGCCGTGTCCTGTGCTACCATCCTCTGTTGTCGCTTCATCGGCCTTAGGTGAAATTTTTCGTTTGAATCGGTCCCGTACCCCGGTTTTGTCCGGCACTCGTGCACTCGTAACTCGGGAAGTGTTTACTCAGGAAACACTTAGGATTGAAGATGAAGGATACTCTGGGAGTCTTGCTAGCTGGCGGTGCGGGCGAACGCCTCTACCCGCTCACCCGCGACCGCGCCAAACCGGCTGTCACCTTCGGTGGCATCTACCGCATCATCGATGTAACTCTCTCCAACTGTATCAACTCCGCTCTGCGCAGGGTCTACATCCTGACCCAGTACAAGGCGCTCAGCCTCAATCGCCACATTCGCGAGGCCTGGCAGATCGTCGCCAGCGAGCTGGGAGAGTTTATCGAAATCCTGCCTCCCATGAAGCGCGTCAGCGAGGACTGGTACAAGGGAACCGCCGACGCCGTCTACCAGAACATCTACTCCATCGGCAGTGAGCGTTCCAAATACGTCCTTCTTCTCTCCGGCGACCACATCTATAAGATGAACTACGAGCTCATGCTCGAGCAGCACAAGCAGTCCGGCGCCGATGTCACCATCGCAACCATCCTCATCGATCCCAGCGAGTCGCGTTCCTTCGGCGTCGTCGAACTCGCCAGGGACGGCCGCGTGACCGGATTCCAGGAAAAACCCAAGAAAACCGACCTGCGCTCGCCTTACAACCGCAAAATGATCTCGGCTTCCATGGGCATCTACCTGTTCAACACCGACGTCCTCATCCCCGCCCTGCTCAAGGATGCGGAAGATTCCGAGTCGCGCCACGACTTCGGCTACAACATCCTTCCCCGCATGGTCGATGATTACAAGGTGTTTTCCTTCAACTTCGTCGATGAGAACCACAAGGAAGCTCTCTACTGGCGCGACGTCGGAACCCTCGAGGCTTACTACGAAGCCAACATGGACGTCGCCTCCGTCTCCCCGGTCTTCAACCTCTACGATCAGAGTTGGCCCGTGCGCGGCTATCAGCGCCAGTATCCGCCCGCCAAGTTCGTCTTCGCCGAGCCCGGCCGCACCGGTTCGGCCATCGATTCCGTCATCAGCCAGGGATGCATCATTTCCGGCGGCTCCGTCCGCGACAGCGTCTTGTCGCCCGACGTTCGCGTCAACTCCTACGCCGAGGTCGATACCAGCATCTTGTTCAGCCACGTCAGCATTGGCCGCCACTGCCGCATCCGCAAAACCATCATCGATCGCGATGTCCAGCTCCCCGAGGGCACCGTCATCGGATATGACACCGAAGCCGACCGCCAGAAATACTTCGTCACCGAAAGCGGCATCACCGTCGTCACTCGCGACTACTCCCTCTTTGAGAATCCCGTGGCCGTCGACTTCTACACCAGCGACTGACGCTCCCGCATCGCCTGCAAAGCCCCGGACTCGCTTGTTCGGGGCTTTTCGCTTTCCATTCCGCCTCATCGCCGTCCACTCTGCGCCCATCCACCTCCATTTGTCCCCGTCCGTTGACACGCTCCTGTTATCTTTTAGGAGAATCGCCAGGTGCCGCACGCCGCGCTTTGCACTCTTGGGCCCGGCGAAGAGGAAGCCAATGCCGGAAGCCATCATCCAGGCTTTGAAAGTCGAAAAGTTCTACGGAGAGCACGACTCGGCCACCATCCCGGTCATCGCTCCCACGGATCTCGCCATCGAACCCGGTCAGATTCTTGCCCTGCTCGGTCCCTCCGGCTCCGGCAAAAGTACTCTGCTGCGCATGCTCACCGGCCTCTCCGAACCCTCGGCCGGCCAGGTTCTCTGGCACGGGAAACCCATCGGCGATTGCACCCCCAACGTCAGCATCGTCTTCCAGAGCTTCGCGCTCTTTCCCTGGCTTACCGTCTTTGAGAACGTCGAAGCCCCGCTGAAAGCTCGCGGCGTCAAGTCCTTCGAACGCCGCAAGCACAGCCTCAAGATTCTCGATACCGTCGGCCTCGACGGCTTCGAGCAGGCTTATCCCAAGGAACTCTCCGGCGGCATGAAGCAGCGCGTCGGCTTTGCCCGCGCCCTGGTCGTCGAGCCCGAAGTCCTCTTCATGGACGAACCCTTTTCCGCCCTCGATGTCCTTACCGCCGAGAACCTCCGCGGTGAACTCCTCGAACTCTGGGGCAAAAAAGCCATTCCCACCAAGGCCATCTTCCTCGTCACCCACAATATCGAGGAGGCCGTCATGCTGGCCGACCGCATCATCGTCCTGGGCAAGAATCCCGGTTGCATCCGCACCGATTTCGAACTCGCCCTGCCACGCCCGCGTGATCACAAATCCGCCGAATTCACCGGATACGTCGACTACATCTACAAGGTGCTCACCTCACCCTCGCAGCATGACGCGCCGCCCTTGCAGCCGCCGCAGGGACCGCTGCTCCCCTACGCCCGCACCCCCCGCGCCGCCTATCAGATGCTCTCGCACGCCCGTCCCGGCGCCATCGCCGGACTGCTCGAACTCCTCGATGAAAGCACCAATGGCCGCGAAGACATGTACCGCCTCGCCGACCAGCTTTCCTTCGAGGTCGACGACCTGCTGCCCATCGTCGAAGCCGCCCACCAGCTCGGATACCTCAAAGTCGAGGAGGGCGATGCCGAGATCACTCCCGAGGGCCATGACTTCGCCAATGCCGACATCCTCCGCCAGAAGGAGCTCTTTCGCCAGGCCGCCCTTGGCCATGTCACCCTTCTCCGCCAGATCACGCGAACCCTGGAAACCAAGCGCGACCACTCCGCTCCCGAGGCGCTCTTCCACGACCTCCTCGACGACCATTTCAGCGAAGAGGAAGCCAAGCGCCAGCTTGAAACCGCCATCACCTGGGGGCGTTACGCCGAGCTGTTCGAGTACGATGCCGACCGCCAGCGCCTCTATCTGCACCAGCCGGAAGCCGCCACCCCGGAGACCGCCGGCCAGTGATCCAGCGTGTCCGTACTTTCGCTCAATCCGCCGCCCGCGCCCGCACCTGGCCGCTGCTGGTGGACTTCGTCGTCTTTGCCGGCGTCATCGCCATCTTCTACGCCCTCTCGGTCGTCACCCGTTACTGGTTCTCAGCCCCGGTGGCGGAAGCCGTCATCCGGCGTTCGCCGCGCGCCCTGCCCGTCTACGCCTTTTACTCGCTGGTGCGCATGGCGGTGGCCTACGTGCTCAGCCTCGCCTTCGCTCTCTCCTATGGCTACATCGCCGCTTACCACAAGCGCGTCGAAGCCCTCATGATCGCCATTCTGGACATCCTCCAGTCCATCCCCGTGCTCAGCTTTCTGCCCGGCGTCATGCTCGCCATGGTCGCCTTGTTCCCCACCCGTCAGCTTGGCCTCGAGCTCGGTTCCATCGTCCTCATTTTCACCGGACAGGTCTGGAACATGGCCTTCAGCTTTTACTCTTCCCTCAAATCCATTCCCCGCGAACTTCGCGAAGCCACCACCATCTACGGATTCAGCCGCTGGCAGCGCTTCTTCCAGTTGGAGCTACCCTTCAGCACCATCGGACTGGTCTGGAACTCGATGGTCTCCGTCGCCCAGGGCTGGTTCACCCTCATGCTCTGCGAGATGTTCATCCTCCAGAACCGCGATTTCCGCCTGCCCGGCCTCGGTTCCTACCTCAAAACCGCCGCCGACAACGGCGATAAACAAGCCATGGCCTGGGGCCTGGCCACTCTCATCGCAGTCATTGTGCTGCTCGACCAGCTTCTCTGGCGGCCTCTCATTGTCTGGTCCGATAAGTTCAAGTTCGAGCAGGTCGAATCCGCTTCGCCGCCCCGTTCGCCCTTGCTGGCCATGCTCTTCAACTCCACCATCCTCGGCGCGGTGCGCCATCGCGTCATCACGCCGCTCTCCGAGCGCCTCGTCGTCTATCTCGCCCGGCACCAAACCCACGCGGACGCGCCCAAGCCCGCCGGCTCGCGCACCAGGCATGCCGTGGAGGCGCTGGTGGCCATCGCCATCGCCGCGCTCGCTTTTTACGGGGTACTCAAAGCCGGAATCCTGCTTTCTCATCTCTCGGGCGCCGAGTTTAGCCTCACCCTGCGGGCGGCCGCGGCCACTCTCCTGCGCGTCACCATCTCCCTGCTCATCGCCTTGGCGTGGACCATTCCCGCCGGGGTCGCCATTGGCTTCCATCCCCGTCTCGCCCGCTACGCCCAGCCCCTCGCCCAGATCGCCGCTTCTGTTCCCGCCACCGCCCTGTTCCCCATCCTGCTCGTCGCCATTATCGGCATGGGAGGAGGCATGAACACCGCCTCCATCGTCCTCATGCTCCTGGGAACCCAGTGGTACATCCTCTTCAACGTCATCGCTGGAGCCCTGGCCATCCCCAGCGATCTCCGCGATGTCTCCGGCATCTTCCGCTTCGACTTCCGCGAGCGCTGGCTCACCGTCATCCTCCCCGGCATCTTTCCCTACCTCATCACCGGCCTCGTCACTGCCTCCGGAGGCGCCTGGAACGCCAGCATCGTCGCCGAGTACTTCCGCACCAACGACCACACCTATACCACTCTCGGCCTCGGCGCCCAGATCAGCCTGGCCAGTGACAGCGGAAACACCCGCCTCCTGCTGATCGCCACCGTCGTCATGGCTGCCATGGTAGTCACCATCAACCGCCTCCTCTGGAAGCCACTCTTCCGCCTCGCTGAAAGCCGCTACCGCCTCGACGCCTGAGCCCGGCGCAGCCGGCAGCGGAAACAGGTCCTCCCGGTTGACAACCGGCCCCGCACTGGCTTATAAAAAATCACCCCTTGGGAAGGGATGCTCCCAAGGTTTTGCAACAGTTGCTTGCCGGGTTCACGTTCTTGTCCTACAGACTTTCCTCAATAAATCAGAGAATCTTTCCCTATCTGTGTTGTGCCCGGAATCATCGGAATCTTTGCCTAAACCCGAGGAGGTCTAAATGTCAGACGTACAGTCGAGAGTGAAAAAGCTCGTGGATGCTGGAATTCTCCAGAAGCAGGAATTTACAGCCGAGGAATTGGCGCTGGTTGCCAAGATCAGCGATGACGAAGTCGATGTCCTGATTCGCCTGCGCCAAAAGCTCGGAGCGCCGGCGGAAGACAAGCAGCACATGAGGCCAAACTTCTTCGTTTAGTGAAATGTTCGCCATGGAACCAGACCGTGCGGGCTGCCACGCACCCTCTGGTTGCCAGAGAGGGTTGCCTGTGGATAAAGTGATCGAGCTCTCCCCTGCGCCTGGCTCGCTCGGGCCCGGCGCTGAAAACTCATCGGCGGCGCGCGGTTCTGTTCTCTGGATGAAGATGGCGCTGGCGCAACGTCTGTTGAATTCCGCCGCTCAACGCTTCTGGTCCCGCCGCGATCTGCCGCAACTGTTCCCTGCTTTTCTCCGCGAACTCTATTCACTGGTAAGTTGCAGCGTTCCCCTGATGAGCGCGGCCTGGGATCGTGCCGCGGAACTGGCCCCAACCGACGCGCTTGCCGCCGCCAGCGCCGCCTACCTGAAGCAGCACATCGAGGAGGAACGCCATCACGATGAATGGCTGCTGAATGACTTGGTGGCCGCCGGCCTGGATCGCGCCAGCTTGTTGCGCCGCGCTCCCAGCGCCAATGTCGCGCGCCTGGTGGGCGCCCAGTATTGCTGGATTCGCCATGCCCATCCGGCGGCGTTGTTCGGCTACCTCGGCGTCATCGAGGGCAACCCGCCCCTGGCCGCACACCTGGAAGAAATCCGCGCCCAGACCGGCTACCCGGCGGAAGCTTTCCGCTGCATGCATCTGCACGCGGCAGACGACATTGCCCATCTGGAAGAGCTCAGGACAACCATCGCCGGGCTGCCTTTGACCGATGCGGATGAATCGCTGATCACAGCCAGCGCATTTGCAACCATGGAGGGTCTGATCTGCATTCTCGAAGACCTGGTGACCAGGAAGGCACTGGTTCGGGAGTGACGGGAGGTTGTCTTTGACGAGGGACACAATCGCACACTACAGAGTGCTGCAGGAAGTGGGACGCGGCGGAATGGGGGTGGTGTGCAAGGCCGAGGACGTGCGTCTCCATCGCATGGTGGCGCTCAAATTCCTGCCTCCTCATCTTACCGGGGACAAGGTGCGCAGAGAACGGTTGCTGCGCGAGGCGCGCGCCGCTTCCAGCCTCGATCATCCCAATGTTTGTACCATTCATGACGTGGAAGAGGACGAAGATGGGCAGATCGTGCTCGTCATGGCCTATTACGAGGGCGAAACTCTTGCCGCCCGCATTCTGCGCGGCGCCATGGAGTTGGAGCCGTCGGTCGACATCAGCCGCAAGATTCTCTCCGGCCTCAGCCATGCCCACCAGCGCGGCGTAATCCATCGTGACATCAAGCCTTCCAACGTGATTCTGACCGCCGGCGGCGATGTCAAAATTGTGGATTTCGGATTGGCAAAGCTGGCCGGCAATCTCGAATGCCTGACGCAAACAGACGCCCTGCTGGGGACCGTTGCTTATCTGCCGCCCGAACTGCTCCAGGGTCACGAGGTGGACCATCGCGGCGACCTGTGGTCTTCCGGCGTTGTTTTCTATGAGATGCTCTCCGGCGTGCTTCCCTTCGTGGGCGCAAATTCCTATGCCGTTCTGCACGCCATCCTGCACGACGAAGTGAAGCCGATCCTCGACTATCGGCCCGAACTTCCCCCGGCTGTCCACACCGTCATGCTCCGCGCGCTGGCAAAAAGCCGCACCGATCGCTACCAGAGCGCGGACGAATTCATGCAGGATCTGGAGCAGTTGGCGCACTCCCGGGTCTCCGCAAGCTCCCCGCGCATCGCTTCCCCGGCGGCCATTGCGCCGGAGAAGTCGATCGTGGTGCTTCCGTTCGCCGTGCTCGGAAGCGACGCCAGGGCCGAGGTCTTCAGCGACGGGCTCACCGATGAAATCATCACCGATCTTTCGGCAATTTCACTGTTGAGAGTCATCTGCCGAACCTCCGCAACCCGTTTCAAGGGATCGGCACAGGACCTGCGCGGCATCGCCGCGGACCTCAACGTGCAGTTCGTGATGGAAGGCACCGTGCGCACCAGCGGCGACAGCCTTCGCGTCACCGCCAAGTTGATCAATCCCGCCACCGACTCGCTGCTGTGGGCGGAAAAGTACGCGGGCAGCCTGGAAGATATCTTCGCGATTCAGGAAAGCCTTTCACGAAGAATCGTCGAGGCCTTGAAAGTGAAGCTCAGCCCGTCGGAGTCCCTGCGCCTGGGCGAAAAACCGATTCACGACATCCGCGCCTATGAGTATTACCTCAGGGCAAAGCAGGAAATCCTGTCTTACTCCAGCGAGGGCCTCGAGCGCGCCCTGGACTACCTGAAACAGGGCGAGCGCATCATCGGTGAAAATGTCGTGTTGCTCTCCGCCATGGGACAGGTCTACTGGCAATTCGTAAATGCCGGCATTTCCACCGATCCCGAATACCTGGCAAACGCGGAACGGTGTGCCCGGCGGATTCTCGAACTCGATGCCCAGTCCGGCCATGGATTTCGACTGCTGGGTTTGGTGGAAGCCGCCCAGGGCCGCACCCAGGAGGCCGTGCGCCTGTTGAAGAAATCCCTGGAAAGCAATCCCAATGATCCCGATACGCTCAGCTGGTTATGTGCCATCTGCAGCCTGAGCGGCAAGGGATATGCGGTTACAGCCATGGCGCAAAGATTGATCGATGTCGATCCACTGACTCCAATGTGGCAGATGGTGCCCGGCCTGGTGGCGATGCTTTCCGGCGAGTTCGGACGCGCCCTGGCGCCCTTTGAGCGCGCCCTGAAGAGCGACCCGCAGAACCCGATGTTGCAACTGGTCTACGCCCAGGTTCTGGCCCTCAATGGCCGCGTGGAGGAAGCCGTCGCCTTACTGGATGCGCTGTCCGGTGTTGCCGGAGATACTCTGTTCTCGCAGCTTGGCGCGTTCTACGCCCACGCTTTGCGCGGGGACCGGCAAGCGGCGCTGCTCGCGGTGAGCAAAGAGCTGGTCAGCGGTGCCAGTGCCGATTTGAACTATGCCTGGCTCATGGCGCAGGCCTATGCGTTAATCAACGAAACTACGTCCGCCCTGGAGTGGCTCAACATCGCGGTGGAAAGAGGCTTCATCAACTTTCCGCTGCTTCATCATCTCGATCCGTTCCTCGATAAAGTGCGCCGCGAGCCGGGCTTTGCCCAACTCATCGAGAGCACCCGGGAGCGTTGGGAAGCTTTCGAGGTTTAAGCCATGGATCGCGCCGCACCCAACCAGGATCAGCGAACCCCGTTGCCCGGGCACCGCCATGTTCCGCTGCCGGGGGAGAAGCGAAGCGGGGGCACCGATCCCGGCGCGGAGCTGCAGGTTACGCTCATCCTGCGTCGCCGCCACCCGTTGCCGGACCTGCACTCCGCGCCCGGCGATCCATCTCCGCGGCAGCGCCAGCATCTCTCGCCCGGGGAGTTTGCGCGGAAACACGGAGCCCGCAAAGATGACATTGCGCGGGTCAGCCGTTTTGCCCGCCGCCATCAGCTTGAGCTCCTCGAAGTTGCCGCCCATCGGCGCGCGGTTGTGCTGGGCGGCAAAGCCGCGGCCATGGAGCACGCCTTCGGCGTCCGCCTGCTGGAAGTGGAGCACCCGCGCGGAAACTACCGGGCGGCGGCCGGCCGGTTGACCGTGCCACGCGAGCTGGCGGAAATTGTCCGGGCCGTGCTGGGACTGAATACCCGTCCTTGCGCCAAGCGCCCACGGGTTCATTATCCCAACCCAATCAAGCCGTTCTGGACGGTGCCGGAAATGGCGCGCGCCTATGGCTTTCCCGCCACTTTCAGCGCTGCCAAACAGCGCATCGGGCTGATTGAACTCGGTGGCGGCTACCATGAGCAGGACTTGCAAAAGTTCTTCACCAGCCTCCACCGGCCCATGCCAGCCATCCACTTCGTCAGCGTGGACGGGGTGGGGAACTCGCCCGCGCCGCCCCATCAGATGCGGCAGTTCTTCGATGTGCTCGACGGCAACTGTAAGCTTTCGGAGGTTTCCGCGGACGTGTTGCAAGCGGCACAGTCCACCATGGAAGTGACCATGGATATTGAGCTGGCTGCCGCTCTGGCTCCGGGGGCGGAGATCGTTGTCTACATGGCCTCCAACTCGGAGCAGGGAATCTACAACGCGGTGAGCCGGGCCATCAGCGGAAAAGAAAAGCTTCCTTGCGCGCTTTCCATCAGTTGGGGAGAGCCCGAGACGCAACTCTCCAGGGCCTACCTGAAGAGCCTGGATGAACTTCTGCGCGACGCCGCCATGCTCGGCGTCGCCGTCTGCGTATCCTCTGGAGACCAGGGGGCGATGAATGGTTCCAGCGGCGCCAAACCCGGGGTGAATTTCCCCGCCAGCAGCCCCCACGTGTTGAGCTGCGGCGGAACCATGGTGCAGGATTCACCCGGCAAGCAGGTGCGCGAGTCTGCCTGGAATTGCGATTTGCACGGCATTCGCGGCGCAACCGGCGGAGGGGTCAGCCAGCGATTTCCAGTGCCGCGGTGGCAGAAGAAACATGGCGTGCCTCTGGCGCCGAATGGAAAGAGGGGCCGTGGCGTTCCCGATGTTGCCGGGCCGGCGGACCCGCGCCGCGGCTGCAAGATCATTGCCGGCGGGAGGTGTTGCCCGTCGGCCGGAACCAGCGCGGTAGCTCCGCTGTGGGCGGCGCTGGTGGCCTGCCTCAACGCCACCCTGGGCACCCGCTGCGGCTACATCACCCCGCTGCTCTATGAGCTCGCCGCCAACAGCGCCCCCGTCCTGCGGGAAATCACGCGCGGAAACAATGGTTTCTATCATGCCGGGCCGGGATGGAATGCCTGCACCGGACTGGGCTCGCCGAAGGTCGAAAGTCTGATCGAGGCGCTGCGCGTCGCGTCCCGTGGCGTGTCTTCCTAGACCGGATCGCAGAACGATTATCCCGCGAACCAGCCAGGCGCCCCACCTTCGCCGCGGCTTTATGCGGCTAAGGCAGGAGTCAGCGAGCTACACCAGTCACGGAATTGCCCTAAATCGGAGTTTCTTCTCTCTCCGGCTGCTGCTTCATCTCCGAAAAGCGGATCGCATTCATGATCAGCCCCGCGCAGGTATCCAGCCCAATCGTGCTGTTCAGGCAGAGGTGATACAGGCCCCGCTCCCGGGTGTCGCAACCAAAATAGTCCTGCGCATAATGGGTACGCTCGGCGTCCATGCGGCGCAGCAGTGCCTGCAAATCGCGTTCCTGCGGGTGGCGATGTTTCATCCGTTCCAGCTTCTCCTGCAGCGGCGCGTACACCAGGACGTGCAGCGCCCGCGGTTCCTTGCGCAGCACGCATTGCGAACTCCGGCCCACGATCACGCAATTGCCCGTCTTTCCCGCCTCTTCAATCACCCGGGCCGTAAACTTTTGCAGCGAATCCCGGTCCACTCCGGTGTCGGCAATTCCTCCCACGTACACCTCCGGCCCGCCATGCCGGAAGCCGGTCAGCACCCGCTCCCACCAGGCACAGGATTGTTCGTCCGCCTGTGCGGCCCAGTTGCGGTCGATCTTTCCCATGGCGGCAACCCGCTCGATAATTTCGCGGTCCAGAAACTCCCATCCCAGCCGCTCCGCCACCCGGCGTCCAACCTCGGCTCCGCCGCTGCCGTACTCCCTTGCGATGGTCACAACATTGAACATGCTTTCCTCCTTACCGCCGCCATCTGCCGGTCCAGTCCAGCGCCGCCTGCCGCCCTCCCGGCCCTCCCCACAAACCTCGCGCTGTCTCCAGATCGCCGCTCGCCCCTAAGTGTTCCCGTGACTGAGCCGATGCCGCGTCAGCAGTTGTTCCAGGTAGCGCGATTTCATCTGCTGGCTCGCCATCGCCTGCTTCAGCGGCGGCAGCTTCAGGATCGCGCCCAGTATAGCCGCCATCGCCCGGTGGCTGAACAGGGCGCGATTGTCGAAAATCAAATCCGCCAGCTTCCCCCGTTCAATCGCCATCAGCACGGTACGGTGCGCCGTGTTCACCGGCGTAATCACCCGCCGCGCCCGCGACTTCAACTTCGCCGCGCCGCTGCGGCATTGGCGCACGCACACACCGCAGCCCAGGCAAAGCTCTTCGTTGACCCGCGCCCGTTTGCGCATGGACCGGTGCGGATCCCCCGCCCCCACCAGCCCCATCGCCTCCACCGGGCAAACGTCCACGCACTTGCCGCAACCCGAGCAGCGCTCCACCTCGATTTCCGGAAAAAAATTCGTGGTCGCAATCGGATGCAGCACCGCAAACCGTTTCGCCGCCAGCATCGCCTCGCAACAGCACCCGCAGCAATTGCAGATGAACGAAACCCGCTCGCGCACATTCTCGCCAAACTGCACCAGGTTGTTCGCGATCGCCTGCTGCAATATTTCCTGTCCTTCGCCCGCATCCACCTGCCGTGCAATTCCGTGCTTGATCAGCGAACGCGCGGTCGAGTTGAAGGTCATACAGATATCCATCGGCGCCGTGCACGACCGCCCCAGGTGCTCCATTTTGTGACGGCAATAGCAAGTCCCAATGCCAATATGCGAGGCCGTCGCGACCACCTCCGAGGCCCGTTCGTAATCCAGTACGTGAACCGTGTTCTCCCCCGTCGCGGCTGGCAGCGCAGCGATACCCGGCCCGGTGCACGCCGGGCGCGCCAGTGCCGGCTCATTCACAAACGCCCGCCCCAGTTGGGTCTCGCCTCCGGCGAACAATTCGCGGACAAAATCCTCCTCTACGTTCAAGTACTGGTAGTACAACTCCGCCAGCAGCTTCTGATCGTAACGGTTCCCCACCCGCATCATCGAGAATTCAAAGAAACCCGCCATTGGCGGCGGCATCACGTAAGCCTGCTCGCCATCCATCTCCGTGTCCAGCATCATCCCGCGCGAGGCCAGTTCGTCCAGCACCGCGAGCGTCTCCGCCTCCGTCTTTTTCCAGGCTTCAGCCGCTGCTTTCACCCGAAACGGTTTCATCGGAAGCAACGCAACCAGTTCCGCCTCTTCCGGCGAGAACAGCACTCCCAGGATCTGGAACAGTAGCTTCGTCGGCGGCGCTCCCTGCGGAAACCGGTTCAACCTCTGCGACAGCCTGCGGTAACTTGCCATTGCGTTCTGGTGCGACATTTTCGCGCTCCTTCCCGTCGCTGCCGTACCCCCGGGTAACGCGTCGCAATCTCACCTTACACTTAACTCCATTCACCCGGCTCGCACAAGGGCCACCGGTCCAGCCCCGTGCCCAAGCCTCTCGCCCGCGCTCCTCCCGGAACTCGAGTCCGCCCGTGGCGGGAGCGCTGCCGTAAAATGAAATTCGATCTCATGTCTAGCCGCAATCCCCGACTTCCGCAATGCGCTGTCCGCTGCTGCGGTCTCCTCACCGGAGCGTTTCTCGCGATCGCCACCGCCGCCTTCGTCTTCTGGCAGAACACCCACCTCACCGTCCTCTGGGATCTCAGCTACATCCTGGAAAACTCAACCCGCATCGCGGCGGGCCAGATCCCCTACCGCGACTTCCCATTTCCGTATGCGCCCCTGACCTTCCTCGTGCAGGCCGCCCTCATCAAGCTCTTCGGACGCGTCGTCCTCCACCACTATTTCTATGCCGCCTGTGCCGGGGCCATGGCTTCGCTGCTCACCTGGCTCATTCTGCTCCGCCTGCTCGCCGCCTCGCGCCTGCCCGCCCGCCTGATTGCCTTTCTGCTCGCCGCGCCGCTCATCTTTCTAGGGACCAACAGCATTTTCCCGCATCCGTTCTACGACTCCGACTGCACCCTCTGCATCCTCTTCTGCACCTGGCTTCTGTTGCGCCTGGAATCCGCTAACTTCCCTCCGCTCGCCACCTTTGCCTGCGGAATCTTGCTCGCCGTACCACTTTTTATCAAGCAGAATACGGGACTGGCTTTCTTCCTCAGCGCCGCGTTGTGCATCGCATACCTGGGACTGCACCAACGCCGCGCCGGCCTTCTGCTGATGGCTGGCGGGGCCACCGGCTTGGTCGCGGCGGTCGCGCTCATCCAGTGCACCGCCGGGATCGCCAACTATCTCCAATGGACGGTTCAGTTCGCAGCCTCGCGCCGCCTGCCGGCCTTCGCCACCATGCTCGGCGTCTACCAGGGCTCGGCCGTCTGGTGGAGCTTGCTGGCCTTTGCCGCTGGCCTGGCGCTTTTTCTCCTGCCCATCGCCCATTCTGCCGCCGGCTGGATCGCCTCCGCCCTTCTGTCGCTGCCATTCCTCTGGGCTCTGGCTGCGCTCTTCCTGCAGCAGGATGATTCTGATCGCGTCGAAGCTCTTCTGCATCTCTGGCCGGTGCTGCTGCTTGCGTCCCTCGCCCTGGCCTTGTGGAAACTCCCAGGCGCCCAATCCGTCGCTCAGCTTCTTCCCCTCGTCCTGCTCGCGGTCATCCATGGTGCCTTCCTCTCGCAGCAGCTCTGGGGCTCAACCTACGCCCTCTGGCCCCTGCTGATGATCCTGATCGCGACCATCCTCATTGCTCTTGCCCCGCGCCAAGGTTCCGCCAGCTTGGCAGGGCGTGCGTCAAACCAAGGGCCGGATCACGCCGGTCCAGACAACGCCGTGCTGCACAATGCCGCGGACGGCAACCCGCGCCGTGCCACCGGGGACGGCCCGCCCGGCGAGGCCCAACCCTCCATCCAGCCGCTTACCGCCTTCACGGCCGTAGCCTCACTGGTCCTGCTCATCACCGGCGCCTACTACGCGCTCAGTCACGAGCGCCTCGATTACGTGGACCTTTCCGGGGAGACGCTGGCCCACTCCAGCCTGCGGCCTCTGCGCGGGCTCGCCATGCGCGGCGACTGGCTGGCTGAGTTCGAGCAACTCGTCGCCTTCTCCAACCGCGAAATCCCGCCGGGCGATGCCATCCTCATGCTTCCGGGAGAAGATTTGTTTTACTTCACCACCGGGCGCACTCCGCAATTTCCTGTCCTCCTGCTGGACAACACGGTGAATCCCTACTCCGCGGCTCAGCTCGCGCAACTGGCACGGCAGCGCAACGTCGCCTGGGTCGTGGTCAAGCGCAGCCTGCAACTGCAGGAGGAGCCAACCCCGTTCCGCCCCCAACTCCTGGAATTGCTCGCGCACGATTTTTCACCCGCCGCCTCCCTCGACAACTATGAGATCTACCGTCGCAACCAGCCCTAGAAAACAGAAAACCGGAGCATCCGCCCCGGCTTTTCGTTTCCACTTTCCTGCCTCAAACCCGGCGCAGCCAGACCTCCCGCACCTGGTGCTCCGGCCCCTTCTGCAGTACCACCTGCGCCCGTTCCCGGGTCGGAGCCACATTCCTCACCAGGTTCACTAGGTTGATCCGTTCCCACACATCCACGGCAAACGCTTTCGCCTCCGCCTCGCCCAATTCTGAAATGTGATGGAAGAACGAGCGCGGATTCCGGAACGCCGTATTCCTCAGCAGCATGAATCGTTCCAGGTACCACTGCCGGATGTGCGCTTCCTCTGCGTCCACGTAGATTGAAAAGTCGATCAGGTCACTGGCAAAAATCTTCGGCGTCCGCGCCCCTGCCAGCAGGTGCAATTGCAGCAGGTTCAGCCCCTCCAGAATCAGAATCTCCGGACGCCGGATTTCCAGGTACTCGTTGGGAACAATGTCGTAGCTGTGGTGCGAGTACACCGGAACCTTCAAGGTCGCGGCCCCCTGCCGCAGCGCAATCATGAAGTCCAGCATCCGGCGCAGGTCGTAGCTCTCCGGAAATCCCTTTCGCTCCATCAGCCCGCGCTCTTCCAGTATCTTGTTCGGCAGCAGAAACCCATCCGTCGTCACCAACTCCACCACCGGATGATCCGCCCAGCGCGACAGCACCTGGGCCAGCACTCGTGAAAACGTGCTTTTGCCAACCGCCACGCTGCCTGTCACCGCAACAATATAGGTCGGCCGCTGGCTGGGCCGCCCCAGGAACGAATCCTTTACCCGGCCCAATACGTTCGCGGTCGTAATATGAATGTTCAGTAAACGTCCCAGCGGCAGGTAAATCGCTTCCACCTCTTCCACCGAAACCGGATCGTTCAATCCGCGCAGCGCATCCAAATCCTCGGCGCTGATGTCCAGTGGCATGTTGGCACGCAGCTGCGCCCACTGTTCCCGGCTGAACTTGTCATACAAATGCGGAAACATCTGATGCAGTTCCTCCGCGCTGCGGGTTTCGGCCTTGTTCCCTTCCCTCGTGCTGTCCATGTCGCACTTCCCCGGTTATTTCTCGTAATCCCCCGTCACCTCAACGGCGGGCATTGCCCATCCCGGGAGGAGTCCGTCGGCGCATTCCGTTTTAGAGTGTAGTCCACCTGCTCCATCCCCGCCACGTCTGCCTGTCTCCTGCCGTGGATCACCCAGCCGCCTGCGCCAAATCTGCCGCGGCCTCCGCCAGGGAGCACCCGCCACCCGGCGCGGCGCGAACCTCGGCCCGGCCTCTCTGGGGTGGCCACAATCTACTGCGGGGCGGCGTCCGAGGTGAGGGTGGTGGCGGAGTCGATGGCCTGCGCCATTTTCGGGAGGATGCCGAGTTCCATGTAGATGGGACGGAGCGCGCGGCGGATGGATGGCAGAAAAGCGAAGTAGACGCAGGCGGCGGCCATGCAGACGATGCCGCTGACGGCCAGCGCGCGCGGCGCTCCGAAGCGGGCGGCGAGGGCTCCGCCGAACAGTGAACCGAAGGGCGTCATGCCCATGAAGGACATGGTGTAGTAGCTCATCACGCGGCCGCGTTTGGTCGGGTCGGAGATGGTCTGCAAGATGGTGTTGCTGGAGGCCATGTGCTGCATCATGGCAAAGCCGGTGACCAGCAACATGGCGACCGAGACAGCGAGATTGCGGGAGAGAGCAAAAACGAACAGTCCGCTGCCGAACAGAAGGGCGGCGAGGCCGATGCGGCGTCCCAGGCCGAGGACAGAGCGGCGGGCGGCCATGGTGACGGCGGCGATCAGGGCGCCCACGCCGCTCGAGCCCATCAGGAGTCCGAGAGTGTGCGCGCCGCCGTGAAAGATTTGCCGGGCAAAGATGGGCAGTAGAACGGAGTAAGGCATCCCAACCAGGCTGACAACGGCAAGCAGAAGCAGAATGGCGCGGATGGGAACCGAGCTGGAAACGTAGCCGAACCCTTCCCTCAGTTCTCGCCAGAGATTTTCCTCCTCGCGGCGGCGCGGGGGCGATGCCGCGACGGTCATGAGCAGGAGGCTGAGGATAACGGCGCAGTAGCTGATGCCGTCGATGGTGAAGCACCAGGCTTCGCCTGCGACCGCAATGATGAGGCCTCCAATCGAGGGTCCGAGCAGGCGGGCCACGTTGACCATGGTGGAGTTGAGGGCAATGGCGTTCGAGAGGACGGCGCGGTCCCCCACCATTTCGATGAGGAACGTCTGGCGGGCGGGAGTGTCAAAGGCATTGATCACACCCTGGCAAACGCTGAGCACGGCGATGTGCCATATGGCGATGCGTCCACTGAAGGCCAGGGCGGCGAGAGCGAAGGACTGCAACATCGAGAGCACCTGGGTCCAGACCAGGGTGCGGTGACGGCTCCAGCGGTCAACCCAGACTCCGGCAAACGGGCCAAGAAGAAACGTGGGAACTTGGCCGAGAAAACCAACCACTCCCAGCATCCAGGCCGAGCCGGTAAGGCGGTAGACCAGCCAACTGGTGGCGATGCGGGTCATCCAGGTGCCAATGAGCGAAAGGCTCTGGCCACTGAAGAACAGGCGATAGTTGCGGTGCCCGAGAGCGCGGAGGAGAAAGCGCCAGCCAGATCCGGGTTGGGTAGGGGAGGTCATCGTCACCTGAATGGATGATAACGGGGAAAGAAGATTTGCGGCGATTCCGGGATCTCCGAATCCGGAACCCGGAGCAGACAGCGGCCGCGTACCCCAGGTTCGCGCCGCGCTCTTCGGCGATAGCCTCGGAGGCAACACTCTCCACCCCTAACGATGAAACTGTCTCTGTTCTCGCGCTTGCTCTCCCTCTTGCGAGCATTTACTACTATATCAACTTCTGAATCGTGAGCCGTGACCATCCAGCCAATCGTTCATCCCCTTGCGCAACGATTGGCAAACCAGTAATCTTTAGCCTTCAAACGATTACCTTCTAAGTCAATCCTTCTTCAAATTTCTACCGAAAAACATCGGCGAGAGGTGCAGTGAATTTTCATCCTGCACACTGCTTCGCAGGCCCTCGTGCTCGCTGTTGGATCCTGGATCTATGCTGGCTTACGGCCCACAATCACCCGAGGAATTCCGGCAAGGTCTGGCACCGAATGCACGTCTTGCCAATCGCCAAGCAGTGCCATGACCGCCTGCGCTTGCGTGTAGCCGATCTCCATCAGCAGCCAACCGCCGCCGCGCAAGGCTTCCTGAGCCTGCGGGATCAGGCGGCGAATCATTGCGAGACCATCGTCTCCGGCGAAAACCGCCATGTGCGGTTCGTAATTTCTGACCACCGCTTGCACCTTGTCGGCCTCATCCAAGCCAACGTACGGAGGATTGGATACAACGAAGTCGAAGCTGGCGTCGCGGGCAATCGCGGCGAGCACGTCGCTCTCCGCAAATTGCACCTGCGCGCCGAGCCGCTCGGCGTTGCTGCGCGCAACCTCCAGCGCCGCCGCGGAAAGATCGACGGCATGCACCTCCGCCTGCGGCAACTCGCGCGCCAGACTTATGGCGATGGCTCCGGAGCCAGTGCCCACGTCGATCAGCTTGAGCTGCGGGCCGAGGGCAAAGTCGCGGACGAGATCGAGAACGGCCTCGATGAGGTGCTCGGTCTCGGGACGCGGAATGAGCACGGCGGGAGAGACCAGGAAGTCAGCCCTCCAAAACTCCTGATGCCCCGTAAGATACTGTAAAGGCTCGCCCGAGGCGCGACGGTCGACGAGAGAATCGTAGTGCGACAGCTCGCACCCTCTGATCTCCCGCTCGGGATGCGCAAACAGATACGCGCGGTCACAGCCGAGGACGTGGATGGCGAGGAGCTCGGCGTGGAGGCGCGCCTGGTCCACTCCCGCGGCCTCCAGTCGGGCGATGGCCGAACGCAGCATCTGGCGGAGTTGCACCCGTTCATTGTACGGCGCGGGCTTGCCTTACGCGTGCACCGCGTCCGCCTTGAGCTTCTCGGACTGGAAGTGGGTGATCAGGGCATCGACAAAAGGCTGGAGTTTGCCTTCCATCACTTGGTCCAACTGGTGGACCGTGAGTCCGATGCGGTGATCGCTGACGCGGTTCTGAGGAAAGTTGTAGGTGCGGATCTTCTCGCTACGGTCGCCCGTGCCGACCTGCGAGCGCCGCTCCTTGGCGACCGCCTCCTGCTGCTTGGCCTGCTCCAGTTCGTAGAGACGCGAGCGCAGGACGCGCATACCCTTCTCGCGATTCTTGATCTGCGATTTTTCATCCTGGCAGCTGACCACGGTCATGGTGGGCAGGTGGGTGATGCGCACGGCGGAGTAAGTCGTGTTGACCGACTGCCCCCCCGGACCGGAGGAGCAGAACGTGTCGATGCGGATGTCCTTGGCCTCGATCTTGATATCGACGTCTTCGGCTTCGGGCAGTACGGCAACGGTAACGGCCGAGGTGTGGACACGGCCCTGGGTTTCCGTGTCAGGCACGCGCTGCACCCGATGCACGCCGCTCTCATACTTCAGTTGCGAATAGACGCGCTTGCCTTCGATGATGGCAATGACTTCCTTGAGACCGCCGACGGAGGATTCCGAGCTGGAGAGCAGTTCGACTTTCCAGTGGCGCGACTCGGCGTAGCGCATATACATGCGAAAGATTTCAGCGGCGAACAGGGTAGCCTCATCGCCGCCTGTGCCGGCGCGGATTTCCAGGATGATGTTCTTTTCGTCGTTGGGATCCTTGGGCAGCAGAAGCAGTTTGAGCTCTTCTTCGACGGTGACAAGCTGCTGCTGGAGCGAGTGCAACTCCTCCTGGGCATAGGCGTGCATGTCAGGATCGGTTTCGCCTTCGACCATGGCGACCGAGTCGGCAATGCCTTGTTGGAGTTTCTTGTACTCGTGGTATTTTTCGACAATGGGCTCAAGCTCGCCCTGCGCCTTGGCGGTCTTCTGATAAGTGGCCGAGTCGTTGGCAGTCTCGGGCGCGGCGAGTGTTTCGTTCAGTTCCTTCCAGCGTGCCTCGATTTGAGCTAAGCGGTCAAACATGATGTCCCTGGGCTTTCAGGCCGCGCGAAAAAATCACGCTGCGGCCGGAGAAGATTGATTTCGATGGAGCAGACGGGAAGCAATCCGGTAGAACGCGGCTGGCGCCGCTAGAGGTGGCGCTGCGAGGCATGGAGCGAAATGGATTCCACCTGCATCAAGCGATTACCAGTTCTCCGCCCTGCTGCTGTTCCAGTTCCATGGCGTGGTTGAGGGCAACGATGGCACATTCGACCTGGGTGTCGTCGGGCGGCTGGGTGGTAATGCGCTGCAGCCAGAGTCCCGGAGCCGTCATCATGGCGAACAGCGAGGAGCGCCGCTTGGCCGCGTAACGGATGATCTCATAAGAGCCGCCGGCAATCACCGGAAGCAATAGAACGCGAGCGGCAAAACCTGCCCAGAATCCGTGCAGCGGAACCAGCGCGTACACGGCGATGGAGATGATCATGACGGTCATCAGGAAGCTGGTTCCACAGCGTGGATGGTAGGTGGAATAGCGCTGCACGGCAACGGTGGTGAGCGGGTCCTGGTTCTCGTAGGCAAAAACAGTTTTGTGTTCGGCGCCGTGGTATTGGTAGACACGGCGAATATCGCTCCAACGCGAGGTGAGCCAGATAAAGCCCAGGAAAATGGCAAGGCGGATGAGGCCTTCGACAAGGGCGAATAAAACGGTGTTGGCGGTTTGTGGAGCCCAGTGGCGCAGGGAACGTGCTGCCGCATAGGGCAGGAATTTGTACATGAAGATAAAGAACCCAAGGGAGAGCACGATATTGAAGGCAGCGACCCAGCCATTCATCTCAAGCTTTTCCCCGCTGGCGGTCTTCTCGTCTTCCAGCGCGACATCGGCCGAGTAGCGCAAGGCTTTGAAGCCGAGCAGCATGGCGGAGCCGAGCGTGACAATACCACGGATGAAAGGCCAGGCCTTCCAGGGGCTCTTGTCGCTGGACCTGGCGAGCGGTTCGGAATGGATTGCGAGCTCTCCGTCGGGCTTGCGAATGGCGATGCCCCAGGCGTGCGGGGCGCGCATCATCACACCTTCCAGCACAGCCTGGCCGCCGACGAGGGTCTGCTCGGCGCTTTCCAGTGCGAGCGAAAGTTGGAGGGCCGCGTGAAAGCGCAAATGCGAGCGCAAAGACATCATGTTCATTAGACGCAGAAAGCGGGCGGAAGATACAGATCGTAGCTTCTCTATCCCAAGGGTAAGGTGGCGGGCAGGAGGCTGTCAAACGCCGGATGAGAACGATTCGTCTGAACCCGACGCGTTGGTTGCGGCCAGGCAGACGTGGTTGCGGCCGGTTCCCTTGGCGTCGTAGAGGGCATCGTCGGCTGCGCGCACGATATCGTCGCGGGTAATGCCGTTGGCGGGAAACTCGGCGACACCGATGCTGACGGTGACCGGGTAGGAAACTCCGGCAAACTGGGCGTTGGCGACGGCGCGGCGCAGCTTGTCGGCCACCGCGGCGGCGCTGGCTCCCTGGGTTGCGGGCAGGACAACGGCGAACTCCTCCCCGCCGTAACGGCAGACTACATCGACCTTGCGCAACTGGCGAACGAAAATGGCGGAAACGGCGCGCAACACATCGTCACCCAGCAGATGTCCGAAGTCGTCGTTGATCCTCTTGAAGTGATCCAAATCAATCATGAGGACGCTGACGCCTCCGCCATAGCGCGCGGCGCGGGTGACCTCGTCAATCAGCCGGGACTCAAAATAACGGCGATTAAAGACGCCGGTCAGTCCATCACGATAGGCGAGCTGACGCACCCGGTCGACATACCGGGCGTTCTGCGAAGCGGTGGCCAGAATGTCGGCCACGGACTCCAGCGCCTGCATGTCATTGGCGTGGAACGCCTTGTTCTGGGCACTGATACAGACCAGCAGACCGATATTCTCGCCAAACGAAACCAGCGGCAGGCAGACTTCCTCGCGGCCGGCGGGAAAGCAGTCGCCCGGGCATTTTGAGGGATCGCCGCAGTAGGGACTGTGGTCGGCACGCGGCGAGGTGCAGGCATAGTCAGCAGGCAACAAGTCCCCAACCTGGAGCCGGGACGACAGGATGCCCTGCTGGGAGCAGAGGACGAGATTGCCATCCTCGTCGCGCAGGAAGATGGCGACATGCTCGACCGGAAACGATTGCGGAAGCTGGGTGCAGAGGCGGTCGAGTAACTCCTTGAGATCCAGTTCCACCGTAGTGCGCTTGGCGATGGCGTTAATGGCTTCCAGTTGGGCGGCCCGGCGCTGCAACATGGAGTAGAGTTTGGCGTTCTGCAACCCGATGGATGCCTGGGTGGCAAACAGGGTGAGCAGATCGACGGTCTCGTTGTCAAAAAAAGCCGGCACATTGCTCTGGCAATCGAGTACGCCGACGACCTCATCCCGCACCATGAGAGGAATGGCAAGCTCCGAGCGGGTGCTGGGAATGTGAGCGATGTAGCGCGGATCGGTGGTCACATCGGCGGAATAGACCGGACGCCGCGCCTTGGCGGCGATTCCGGTGATGCCCTTGCCAAACGGTACAAAGAAATCAGGGGGCATCGTGCAGTCGCCAAACTGAGCACGGACGAACAGCTTCTGGGCGGCTTCATCGAGCAACATGATGCAGCCGTTCTGCAAGTGGAAATAGTCACGGACAATGGCAAGGACCTGGTTGAGGACCTCGTCGAGATCGAACGTGGACAATACCGCTTGACTGGCGTCGTAAAGGATGGCAACTCTTTGCATAATGAACCCACGGACGACGGGGTCAGAGAAAACAAGACACCATACTACATCACTCCAGACCCTGAATTCCTTTTTGTCTGCACACGAAAGTTTCGGAAATTCCGTTACGAACCGCTAGAACCAAAAGCCGATCTTTGGTCCCAAACCGGGTTGGCGCCGTCTTGGAGCGCGGGGGCGGAGAGAAAGTGGAGCTAGCGGCTGGCGGGGAGCCGAGGCGTTGCAGCCGGGAATGCGATACCATGCGAGGAATGCCGGAGCTGCACACAGAAGTCCAATTCTTGAAGGGCATCGGCCCGCGCGTGGCGGAGACGCTGGCCGGCAAGGGAATTCGCACTCTCGAGGACCTCATCTACTACCTGCCGTTCCGTTACGAGGACCGCATCAATCCGCGCAGCATTGAGCAATTGCAGCCGGGGGAAATGGCTTCGGTCATTGCCGAGGTACGCACCAGCGGCCTATTCAAGACGCGGCGAATGCCCATCTTTGAAATGACTGCGGGGCAGGGACGCAGCAAACTGAAGTGCTTGTGGTTCCGGGGCGGTTACCTGGAGGGCAAGTTCAAGCCGGGCGCCCTGGTGGCGCTCTACGGAAAGGTTGAAGCTTCAAGCTTTGGGCGCGGCGGGCTGCAGATGTTGCAGCCGCAATTCGAAATTCTGCACGAGGCTCCGGAAGGTGCCGAAGCGGCCCCGGACAGCGAGGAACAGAAACGCTTTGAGTCGTTGGAAACCGGACGCATCGTGCCCATCTACGAAGCGGCCGGAAAACTCAACGCACGCTGGTTCCGGCGCATGATCCGCACCGCGCTGGAGCAGATGCCAGCCGAGATCAGCGACGCGATTCCGCCGGCGTTGCGCGCCCGGCTGGGACTGATTCCGCGCGCCCAAGCCTTCTGGCAGGTGCACTGGCCGGAGGCCGACGAGAGTTTCGCCAACTTGCTGGCGGCGCGCACGCCCGCGCATCAGCGGCTGATCTTCGAGGAGCTGTTTTTCCTCGAACTGGGACTGGAGTTGAAGCGCCGCAAGGCGCGCCTGCAGCCGGGGATCGGCTTTGCAATCAGCAGCCAGGTGCGCGCGGCGCTCAAGCGGGTGTTGCCGTTCCATCCCACCCAGGCGCAGAAACAGGTGCTGAAGGAAATTGCCGGAGACATGGCCCAGGCTTCGCCGATGCGGCGGCTGCTACAGGGCGACGTGGGCTCGGGAAAAACGATTGTGGCCTTTGAGGCGGCGACCGTGGCGATGGAGAACGGCTATCAGGTGGCACTGATGGCCCCGACCGAGATTCTGGCGACGCAGCATTATCTTTCGGCGCGGCGCATCCTGGAACCTGCCGGATATCGCGTCGTGCTGCTGACCGGATCACTGGAAACAGAGCGCAAGCGCGCTATCCGCAGCCACTTGGCCCGCGGCGAGGCTCAGATGGTGATTGGCACGCACGCGTTGCTGGAAGACAAGGTGGAATTCGAGCGCCTGGGCCTGGTGATCGTCGATGAGCAGCATCGCTTCGGGGTGATGCAGCGGATGAAGCTGATGCGCAAGAACAGCGAAGTACAGCCTGACGTGTTGGTGATGACCGCAACTCCCATTCCGCGCACGCTGGCCTTGACGGTTTACGGCGACCTGGACTTGAGCGTCATCGATGAGCTGCCGCCGGGACGCACTCCGGTAAGCACCCGCGTAATCGCCGGCGAGCGCGCCGGAGAAGTTTGGGAATTTCTGCGCAAGGTAGTCGCGGGCGGACAGCAGGCCTACGTCGTCTACCCCGTAATCGACGAGAACGAAAAGGACACGGGGCTGAAGGCCGCGATCAAGATGTACGACGAGTTGCGCAAGCAGGTGTTTCCCGAGTTGAAACTGGGGTTGCTGCACGGGCGCTTGGGTGCCGAGGAGAAAGACGATATCATGCGGCGGTTCAAGAGCGGCGATCTCGATGTGCTGGTTGCCACCACGGTCATCGAGGTTGGGGTAGACGTTTCCAACGCGTCAGTCATGGTGATTGAACACGCGGAACGCTTTGGGCTCTCCCAGATGCACCAACTGCGCGGACGCATCGGCCGGGGCAGCGCAAAGTCGTATTGCGTGCTGATGACCAGCGGCAAGATCAGCGAAGAAGCACAGCAGCGGCTGGACACCATGGCCAGCACTTGCGACGGCTTTGAAATTGCCGAAAAAGACCTGGAGTTGCGCGGTCCCGGTGAGTTCTTTGGCACCAGGCAAGCGGGCATGCCAAGTCTGCGGGTGGCAAATCTGATCCGCGACCGCAAGCTGCTGGAGCTGGCCAAACGCGAGGCGCGCGCGCTCGTGGATGGGGGTAGCGCGGAGGTAACTCCGGAGGAGAAGCGGATCGCGGTGGACTACTTGAGGGCGCACTGGAACCGGCGCTATGGGCTGGTGGAGGTCGGGTAGCAGGGTCGCCGGGCGAACAGAGGCGGCGCCTTGGGCTTTCCGCGGATTGCAGCCGGCTCCCCAAATCCGGATTTTTTCCTCGCTCGTGGGGTCTAATCGTGGACACCTGGTACAAGTGTTTCGTGTAGGCTGGAAGGTATGATCGTCGGCATTGGCGTGGATCTGTGTGAAGTGAAGCGGATGGAAGCGGCCATTCGGCGGCATGGCGATCGCTTTCTGGCGCGCGTCTACACCGAGGCCGAGCGCGCTTACTGCGAATCCAAGGCGAACCGCATGGAGCGGTTTGCGGGGCGGTTTGCGGCCAAGGAAGCTGCCATGAAGGCAATCGGTACCGGGTGGCGCCGCGGCGTGGGATGGCGCGATTTTGAAGTGACGCGGGCAGCCAGCGGACAGCCGGTCATCATCCTCCACGGAGTTGCAAGCAGGATTGCGGCTGAGCTGGGAGTGCGCCGGGCGCTGGTTTCGATTACCCACATCGAGAGCATGGCCATGGCGCAGGTGGTGCTGGAGTCCGAGTGAAGTCTGCAGGCCCCAGTGCGGAAGCTGCACTGGAAAACAGGTTTGTTATGATTCGTGTCAGTTGCAATGGGAGAAACCGTGCCTAGTCAAAAGCAACTTCGCTGGGCTCAGCTTCGGGTGGGGCTGACCGTTGTCTTGTCCGCATTGGTTCTGGCCGTCCTTGTCTTCCTGATCAGCGGTTCGACGGGTTTGTTTACCCCCACGCTGCGCCTTGTCTGCTACGTGGACAATGCCGGCGGGCTACGCACCGGGGCGCCGGTGCGGCTGCAGAGCGTCGATATCGGAAACGTCGCGAGTATCCGCATTGTGTCCCACCGGGAGCCAAACGGCGCGGCCACGCCGGTGGAGATCCTGATGAAGGTAAACGCCAAATTCCAACCGTTTATCCACACCGATTCCCAGGTATTGCTCACCACGGCTGGAGTGCTGGGCGAAACCTTCATCGATATTGACTCGACCCAGGCCCGGGGCGCAGTGGCCTCGAACAACTCCGTGTTGCCATCCACGGCAGTGCCGGATATCGAGGATGTGGTGCGTTCCTCGCAGTCTACTCTGCAAAACGTTAGCGTCCTGGTGACCCGTCTGGACCACATCGTGAGCGCGGTGGAAAGTCAGCAGGGGTCGGTGGGAAAGCTGATCTATGACAAGCAGCTCTACAACAACCTGAACAGCTCGGTTGCGCAAGTCAACGCCATGCTCAGCGACATTGACAACGGCCGTGGCAGCCTGGGCAAGCTCATAGGCGATGACACCCTCTACACGCGAGCAACCGCGACCATCGACAAATTGAATACCATCGCCGACAGCATCAACCAAGGCAACGGCACGATCTCCAAGTTGATTCGCGATCCGTCGCTTTACGACAACGCCAACCAGACTCTGGCGAAGGCAAATCAGTTGATGGATGGGATCAACCACGGCGAAGGCGCGCTGGGCAAGTTTTCCAAGGACCCGGAGTTTGCCAAGAAGCTGGATCTGCTAGTGACGAATCTCTCTACGATCTCCGCTGAATTGCAAGCCGGACAGGGCACGGCGGGCAAGTTGCTGAAGGACCCGTCGCTTTACAACAATGCCGACCACATGCTGGTGGAGAGCCGCACCCTGCTGACCGCGTTTCGCGAGAACCCGAAAAAGTATCTGACCATCAAGCTGCACATCTTTTAGCGCGGCGTTAGGAAAAACGCCCAGTGCTCGTTTGCCGTCTGGAGCCAGTCTGGCCCGGAAGCCGCCGAACCGCAATGGCGGCGGAAACAGCGCGCGAGAGCCGGCGTTGCAGGCGTTCCCTGTTGCGAGCCAGCGATATTCCCGGACGAAAGCGGGAGCCAGGGACGGAGTGAATCGTCGCGCACTGCGCCAAGAACACGGACAACAGTCCCATAAGACAAAATAAGACTGGTTAGTATCATTCTGTGATAGCATTTCCCCATGAGCACACCTTCGGACGCTGTCGACCGTCGGAAAAACACGCTGGGGCGCCCCCGCGAACACGACCGCTCCGCCAGAATTGAGTCGCTTCTTGACGTGGCGACCGAGGTCTTCACCGAGCGCGGATTCAAGGGCGCTTCCCTTGATGAGATCGCAAGTCGTGCCGGCGCATCCAAGCAGACTTTCTACTCCCGGTATGCGTCGAAGTCTGAATTATTCAAGGCAGTCATACATCGCGAAACGGAGGGTGCCCATCTGCGCTTCAGTGACATTCTGCTTTCGAACCAGCCCTTCGAGGACGTTCTGCAGAGGTTTGGTCTCGAACTGATTCAGAGGATCGAGGCGGAACGGTCGCGACGTCTGATTCGCACCCTTACAGCGTGTGTCGATTCGTTTCCAGAACTTGCAAAAGGACTTTGGGCGCAGATTTCTGAAGTTGGGGTACGGAGCTTGGCGGAGTACGTGCATGGGCAAATCCGTAAGGGTTTTCTTAAGACTTTGGATCCCGATCTTGCTGCTCATGTCTTTACCGGGCTCGTGCTGGGGCCGTACTACTTACCTGCCCAGTTAGGCGTTGAGCCAGCGTTGCCGTTAAAAGACCGGCGAACGTACGTCAAAGAAGCTGTGCGCGTCTTTCTGTGCGCCTTCGCCAGCGCGGAGTGGTCGGGACACTCGAAAAGAGATTGCGAGGGAAAGGGGCGGCGAACTTCGTCGGACAAAAGTCGTGTGAACTTGAATTAACGCGACGCTATCACGGAATAGCAACCCGCTTCAAGCGAATCACGGCAGGAGAAATCTCCAGGTCTCTGAAAGCTGACCGCATGCTGCTCCAGGAGAAATGCTGGAAAGCGCCATGAATGTACTACAACAATTTCGACGGCCCAAAGAACTACCCTTCCGGGCGGACGAGCGAAGCCACGTCACCGTCTTATTCGGTGGGCTTACCTGGAAACACGAATGGATGATTCAATCCGTACTGCGCCGCAACGGCTTCCGATGCCGGCGGCTTTCGGTACCCGATCGTCATTCGCACGAGGTCGGGAAGGAATACTGCAGCAACGGGCTTTGTAATCCGGCGTACTTCACGGTCGGCAATCTGATCGGATACCTGAGGGGCCTGGAACACACCCAGTCACGCGAAGAGATTGTGCGGAACTATGTTTTCTTTACCGCAGGCTGCGATGGACCCTGCCGGTTTGGTATGTACGAGGCCGAGTTCCGCTCGGCGCTGAATGCGGCCGGCTACAACGGATTCCGCATACTGAGTTTTCAACAGGAAAAGGGCGTAAAAGGCAGCTCTGGGCAGAGTGGGCTTCCGTTTACCATCGACTTCGGCATGGACGCTCTACACGCGTTCATCCTGGGTGACCTGTTGCATCATCTGCACCATCGGCTACGTCCTTACGAGGTACAGGCGGGCGAGAGTGAGAGGATGGTGGAGGCTGTTGCGGCAGAGATAGGACGCTACCTGGAGAGCGCCGAACGCTTTGAACTCGCCGAGTTCGCTCCGGAATTTCTCCGGCCACTTCTGGAGAGCCATCGCGCCTCCCGCGCCTGTCGGGTCAGCAACACGACGGGGAAAGTTCTTACCCACCTCCATGGCAGAGATCTCCGAGCGACGCTGGTTGAATGTCGCGAACGCATGAACCAGATGGAAGTGGACTGGCTGCGGGTTAAGCCCATTGTCAAGGTGATTGGCGAATTCTGGGCGCAGCAGACTGAAAGCGATGGAAACTACCAGATGTTCAGGTTCCTGGAGGAAGAAGGAGCGGAGGTTTCAGTCGAGCCCCTCAGCAACTGGATCATGTACCTGCTTCACCAGTTCAAGCAGCGCAGCATCTATCGAAGCCGCCTGTTCCCGCACGACGCCCCGTGGAGCAACCCGATCAACGCGCTGCACAAAAGGGCGGCCTACCTCGGCAAGCTTTGCTTGTATACACTCGGGGAACGGATCTATCAAAGTCACTACGCGCGACTGCAAGCGGCTCTTATGGAAACAACAGATCCGCTTGCGTCTCAGCGTGAACTTGCGGAGCTAAGTGATCCTTACTACAACAGTGCGTTGCGCGGTGGAGAAGCCCATCTCGAGGTCGCCAAGAATCTCTATTACACGAAGCATCACCTTTGCCACATGGTACTGGACTTAAAACCTTTCGGCTGTCTGCCTTCTTTGCAGTCGGACGCCGTACAAGCAGGCCTTTCTGAGCGCTTTCCAGGGATGCTCTTCCTCTCGGTGGAAACGGCGGCAGAAGGAGATGTGCACGCTTACAGCCGGGTGCAGATGGCTCTGGCTGAGGCGAGAGTGAAGACGAAGAGCGAGTTTGAGAGTACCTTGCGCCGGATAAAACGGCCGCTGGCTGAGATTCGCCAATATGTGTCACGTCATCCGGAGTTGCGCAGTCCCTGGTTTCGCGTATCGCGGCGCCCTGGAGTTATCTCGACTGCTGCAAACTTCGTTCTTGACGTGGACACGCTTATGACGCACACCGGGGATAGGGGTTCCGTTTCCCGGACCAATCCAGTTAAGGGTGCCCTGCCATGTGTACCGAGCACCCGCCATCAGGAGGTTTAGCCGTGTCTGATTTACCGAGGATCGTCGCCAACAGCACATCGGCTTCGAGGCTTGACGCAGCGGTCAGTTCAGCTCTCAAGGATGGACGTCCCTCCGCGGTGCCGCCATCTCCAAAAGGCATTCCAGAGAGGTTTCCGGAGGTGGTATTTCCACAGCATCCCGGCTTGTTGAATGCGGAGGATGAACCATTCTTTCCCAACAATGGGACCCGGCACTGGACAATGCCGCAGGTCTTTCACACCATGAAAGGCTGGATGTTTCCCTACTTTCGCTCGCGTCTGGCTCCCGGACATTTCCACCCTCTGATCGCTTATCTGTTCAACGAGTGGAAGTGCAACTTGGATTGCCAGTACTGCTGGGCAAATGACAACACGGTCAAAGGGATGAGCGAGGACATCGCCAAGCGCTCCATCGACTGGCTGCACTCAACTTCCTGCCGGGTGTTGGCGCTTATGGGCGGCGAGGTTCTGCTGCGCCCTGAATTCGCGCACAAGATTGTTTATTACGCAGCGAAACGTGGCTTCTGGGTTTACGTTCCCACCAACGGCCGGCTGATGAAGCCAGACCTGATTGATCGGCTGGCCGATGCTGGCATGGCAACCGTGAATCTTGCCGTGGATGCCTGGGACGTCAAACCTGGTTTACCGAAGGCGATGGTTCCCATTCGCAAGTACTTCGAGTACCTGGTGCGCAAGCAGTACAAATACGGCTACTCGGTCTTTCTCAATATCAATATCTGCCGCAACAATCTCGAAGACGTTCGCATGTTGACCGAACTGGCGCATGACAACGGAATTGCCACCGATTATCACATCTGCGAAACGCCGATGATGGAGCAGGCAAATTTCAAACACCTGCAGGATAATCCCGTGTTCATCCGCGAAGAGGACCACGCTGCAATCGGCGAACTTGTGGACTGGCTGATTGAAAAACAAAAGGCTGGTTGGCAGATGGTAAATTCCGTTCAGCGACTGGCCGAGATGAAGAGCTTTATCCAGCATGAACTTACCAGCTGGGGCTGCCGCGCCGGATTGAACAGTATCATCATCCGCGTTGATGGGACCCTTGCACCCTGTTTCCCCATGTATTCCGCCACCCACGATTGGGGCACGATCGAGAACCCGAAAATGGAAGTGGAGCAACTCAAGTCGCTCAAGCGTAGCTGCGAATCGAATTGCTTCTCCACTCTCAATCACATCCTGGCCTTCTGCTACAACGACGCGCGCGTCATCAAGTGGCTATTGCGTCAGGCAGCCCATGGCTTCCAAGGCGTAAAAGGAAACATGGATTGAGGAGCAACGATTCCAGTGCCTAGCGCAGGACAAGACGCAGCGGCTAAGCCGACCCAAACCGCGAATCACGAGTCGTTCTTTCTCGGTGTCGATGTTGGCTCGACGACGGTCAAGGTTGTGGCCTGTTCGCAGCAGGAAAGTGAGCTGTTGTTCCAGTCTTATCAGCGGCATGAGAGCCGCCAGGGAGAAACCCTTCTCAGCGCCCTTCAGCAGGCGGAGTCCACTTTGCCCATCACTCCTGCTAACACCCGGCTCTTCGTGACGGGCAGCGGCGGGGCTCATCTCGCTCAGATACTCGGCGGCAAGTTCGTGCAGGAGGTGACGGCGGTCAGCCTTGCCGTGGAGCGCAACCATCCTTCCGTGCGGTCCGTTGTCGAATTAGGCGGACAAGATTCCAAGATCATTGCCTTCCGGGAAAGTCTGTTACCAGGCCATCTCAAGAAGTTTGCTTCCATGAACGACAAGTGTGCCGGCGGAACCGGAGCCGTCGTGGAACGGATCGCCGCCAAGCTGAGTTTGTCTCCGGAACAACTCGCGCAAGTTCACTATGACGGGATAGAACTGCATCCCGTGGCGGGCAAGTGCGGGGTTTTTGCCGAGACAGATATTGTCGGCCTGCAGAAGCAGGGAGTTCCGCCCGAGCAGATCATGGCTTCACTTTTCGACGCCATTGTGCTGCAGAATCTGAGCGTACTGACGCGAGGACACCTGCTCAAGCCACAACTGCTTCTGCTCGGCGGTCCTAACTACTTTTTTCCGGGGTTGCGCGAGGCGTGGCGGCACCATTTGCACAGGCTGTGGAGGCAGGAGAAGGTTGCGTTGCCGCCCGGTCTGAACCCAGAGGATCTGATTTATGTTCCAGAACACGCGCAGTTTTTCGGCGCCATCGGCGCCATCGAATACGGACGCGCGGAGTCAGGTACTGGCGAGTATTCAGGGAGCGTTACTCTGGCGCACGCTCTCTCCGATCGGCACGGAGTACGCAACCCAGACAGCAGTGGTCCCAGCCTCTGCAGCAGCGACTCCGAGATGCACGAGTTTCTCAGCCGGTATAACACTCCGCGTCCGGTTGCACCCAGACTCAACGCTCGTACCGTACAGGTGTTTCTGGGGATCGACGGAGGTTCGACTTCTACCAAGGCCGTCTGTCTTTCCCCTGCGGGCGATGTACTTGCCAGCGCCTATCGCCTCTCGCAGGCAGACCCGATCGCCGATGCCATTGCAGTACTGCTCGAACTCAGACAGCAATTTGCGCAACAGCAGGTGCGGATTGAGGTGCTCGGAGCAGCTACAACCGGCTACTCGCGTGATCTTCTTCAACGCGTATTCCACGCCGATGCCGCGCTCGTCGAAACCGTGGCCCACGCAAAGTCCGCCCTTCGTGTTCGCGAAGATGTGGACGCTATCATCGACGTCGGCGGGCAGGATATCAAGATCATTGTCTTGAAGAATGGCGCCGTGAAAGACTTTCGACTGAACACCCAGTGCTCCGCCGGAAACGGATACTTTCTGCAGGCTGCCGCCGAGTCGATCGGCATTGCCGTGGACGACTTTGCGCGGGTCGCTTTCACGGCCCGGAAGATGCCTGTCTTCAGTTACGGATGCGCCGTATTTCTGCAATCGGACATCGTGAATTTTCAACGCCAGGGCTGGCGCCCTGAGGAGATCATCGCCGGTCTGGCGGCAGTCCTGCCAAAGAATATTTTCCTTTACGTCGCTGGTGTGTCAAACATTGCCAAACTCGGACGCCGCTTTCTCCTGCAAGGAGGCACGCAACGCAATCTTGCCGTGGTGAAAGCGGAAATTGACTTCATGCGAACCCACTTTTTCGAAGTCGGGCAACCCGAGATATTTCTACACCCACACTGCGGAGAAGCAGGAGCCATCGGTGCTGCTTTGCACATCATGGAGCAACACGCCGAAGGAGCTCATAGTAGTTTTGTCGGCTTCGACGGCGTGGAACATACCTGTTACACGACAACCCGCAACGAACAGACGCGCTGCAATTTCTGCAGCAATCACTGTGCCCGGACATTCATCGATGTCGGCGACGCGGTTGCTGCCGCGCAGGAGAGCGCCGCGCCAATGCGCCGCATTATTCTCGCCGGTTGTGAACGGGGCGAATCGCCAAACGCACAGACCGCTCGCAGGTTCGACGCCGCCATGGCCGCAATCAGGCAGCAAGCTCCAAACATCCCGGCAATTGCGGCAAAGCGCGCGTTTCAACTGCCCCATGTTGACTCCGTCGCCGGGTCTGCTCCTCGGATCGCATTTCTGCCTTCGTCGCGCCGCCGCATTCGTTTGCGGCAAGGCCGATCCTCAATCCGCATCGGGATCCCCAAGGTGCTCAACTTATATGCCTACGGACCACTGTTCACCGCATATTTGTTGAGTCTCGGAATACAGCCCGCAAACATCGTCTTCTCCGATACCACCACGCTGGAGCAGTTTCGCAGCACACTGGGTCTGGCGGCTGTCGATCCCTGTTTCCCGTCAAAGGTCTGCATTCCGCACGTACGGAATTTGCTTCATAAGAGTTCGCTGGCGAAACTCGACTTCATCTTCTTTCCGATGTTCGACACGCTGACAACCCCGCTCACCGACTGCCGTGGCTCCAATGCCTGCCCCGCGGGAGCCGCGACGCCAGAGGCAGTTCACTCGGCTTTCTCGCTTAGCCGTAGTCTTCTTGAAGAACACGAAATTGAATACTTGCACCCGCTGGTCAACCTTGCGGATCGCAAACTTTTTGCCTTGCAGATGTTCGACTGTTGGCGGAAGTTTCTTGGACTGGATTGGGAGGAGAATACCCGCGCGGTTTCCGCTGCTTACGAGGCACAAGAAGGTTTTGAAAAGAACCTTCGCCAAGACTCCCGCACCCTTCTTGACAGAATCGAGAGTGAACAGAGAATCGGTCTGGTGCTGCTCGGACGCCCCTATCATCACGATCCCGGCCTGAACCATGGAATCCTTGATTCGCTGCAGCAACTGGGCTACCCAATTTTTTCACAAACGTTTCTGCCTCTTGACCCGGACTTGCTCGAACGGCTGTTCGGCCCTGAAGTCGCCATGGGCTTGGTTCCATCTGCGCTCTCGGTTGCCGATGTATGGAAAAACTCGACTTCCGCCAGTTCTAACCATAAAATCTGGGCCGCGAAGTTCGCTGCACGCCACCCGAATTTAATTCCAATCGAATTGTCAAACTTCAAGTGCGGCCACGATGCATTTGTCAGCCGCGTTATCGAGCAGATCATTGAGTGCTCAGGAAAACCTCACTTCTGCTTTCGCGATCTCGACGAAAACAAACCGACTGCCTCACTCCGCATTCGCATCGAGACCATTGACTACTTCCTGCGACAGTACGGCAAGAAGCTGGCACTCTTGCGAAATAACGCGGAAGCGCCGTGGTCCGACGCACCGGTCACAACACCATCGCACTTTAGTACGGTGGACTGTAAGGGTCAGGGCAATCACGCGGTTGACTTTTGATCGCTCTCCTATCTGAAAGCGAGTGGCTGGACGTTTTCGGAGTGATCTAAATCACCAAATTACCGATGTTCCGTCGAAGTCAGCGCGGTCTTCGCCACCGGGTTCAAAGGCGCGCGACGGTGGTATTCTCCGCCTGTTCGTGGGCGTGGTAGCTGGAACGGACCAACGGGCCGGACTCCACGTGCTGGAATCCCATTTTGTCCGCCTCCTGCTTAAGAAAGGCAAAGTCCTCGGGCGGATACATGCGCTTCACCGGGAGGTGATTGCGCGAGGGTGCGAGGTACTGGCCGATGGTGAGGATGTCCACCTTGCGTGCCGCCAGGTCGCGGCAGACCTGCAGCAACTCTTCCATGTCCTCGCCGAGCCCGACCATGATTCCGGTTTTGGTTACCGTTGTGGGCGAAAGCCGCTTGGCACCCGAGAGCAGGTCGAGGGTGCGCTCATAGCGCGCGCCGCTGCGGGCGACGCGATAGAGGCGCGGCACCGTCTCGGTATTGTGGTTAAGGATGTTGGGCCGGGCATCGAGCACAATCTGCAAGCAGTCCTGGCGGCCTTGGAAGTCGGGGATGAGGACTTCGACCGAGCAATCCGGGCGGAGACGGCGAATCTCGCGGATGGTTTCAGCGAAGACTCTGGCGCCACCGATGTTGTCATCATCGCGATTGACGCTGGTGACAACGGCGAACTTGAGTCCGAGCTGGGCGACCGCTTCGGCGACACGGCGCGGCTCGTCGAAATCGATTGGCTCGGGTCGTCCCTTGGGCACGGCGCAGAACCCGCAGCGCCGGGTGCAGAGGTTTCCGAGGAGCATGAAGGTCGCGGTGCGATGGTTCCAGCACTCGCCGATGTTGGGGCATTGAGCGGACTCGCAGACGGTGTGCAAGTCGAGAGAGCGCGCCAGTTTCTTGAGCTCGTGATACTGCTCACCCATGGGAGCCCTGGCACGCAGCCAGCGCGGCTTGGGCGCGGGGGTGGCGGAAACGGTCTGGATTTGAACTAAATCGGAGTTCGCCATCGGTGTCCCTAGTTTACGATGCCGGGATGCAGTCTGCGGACTCCAAATTCCAGCTTTTCGGCGGGTGGATCGCGCGACGCCTGCTGGCCGCGGGGCTCAAAGAGTTTTCAGGTAGGCGAGCAGCGCGTAAATCTGGTCGTCCGAGAGAGCGTTGCCAAAAGCAGGCATTTTGACGCGGCCGCGGACGATCACCGCCGTGACGCGCTCGTCATTGGCTGGCATTCCGCTCGGCAGGTACTGTTTTTTGTATAGGTTACAAAGGCTTGGACCGTGCAAGCCGCGGCTGGAATAGGGTTCGTGGCAGCGGACGCAATTGGCATCGAACAGGTTGCGGCCCATGGCCTCGGTGGCATTGAGTCCCAACTCGGCGTCAGACTTTCTGCGCTCGGCCTTACAGCCAAGAGAGACAAGCAACGCGAGCAGACAGATCAGCGCAAACACAGAGTCGGGAACGAGAAGGAAAGTATGGCGCATCACGAGCTGACCTGGCTGGAATCAGGTACCATCTTATCGCAATGGCTATCCTGCTTAAACGCACCCGTGAAGCTGCCTCGCCCGAGGATGGCGCGCGCGTGCTGGTGGAGCGCCGGCGGCCGCGCGGGATTGCGGAGGGATCCTTGCAACTGAGAGCATGGCTTCCAGTTCTGGCTCCCAGCGAAGCACTGCGGCGCTGGTTCGCCGCCAGGCCGCTGCAATGGCCAATCTTCCGCCGCCGCTATCTTGCCGAGTTAGGCAGCGAGGCAGCAGCCGATGGGCTGAGCGAATTGCACGCCATGGCGGAGAGCGAAAAGACTTTGACTTTGCTGGTTTCGGCCCGGCATCAGGAGCGTAGCCACGCTGCGATTCTGCGCGACCTGCTGGAGGGAGCACGCAAGCCGCCATCGACCTCCGGGCCAGCGCGTGCGGCGGCAGGTGCAAGTGTTCGCGCACGGAGGAAGCGTTGATTTTTCGAAGCCAATTGTCTGCACGGGAGAGCGGCGGCGCGGTGCGCCCGGCGTTTGAAGCAATTCTCGAAACCCAGCAAAAAGCGGTGCCGAGCGACTGGTATGTGACCCAGCCGGACCACGCCCGCATCTCCGGCGAGCTGGCGGTGGCATTTGATTCACGCAAAGTTCCGCTCGGGGGCGAGGCGGTCGTGCGCGCCATCTCCATGCATGACATTGGCTGGATGCCGTATGACGGGGATGTGGATTCACCGCGCCCGCCGGCACGGCTTGATTCCGGCGCGCCGGTTTCGTTTGTCAACAGTGAGCCGGAACAGTTTCTGCGCGCCTGGCAGGGATCGATCCAGGCGTCGCAGAGCACCGGGGCGCTGGGAGGATTGCTGGTAAGCACGCACTTTGCCCGCCTCACCCACCCGTACCTTGCGAGCGGCAAGGGCACGCCGGAGCAGCGCGCGCAGGTGGAGCGGTTTCTCCATGGTGAGGCGGCCAGGGTGGAACGTTTGCTGCCGCAGGCCGCGCTGCCGGTGGAACAGATCGAGGCGCTGATTACGGTTTTGCAGTTCTGCGATCTGGCCTCACTTTACCTTTGTGCCAATCCCGCGGCGCCCGTGGAACTGCCGCAGCCGCTCGACGGCAACCGGGTGCGGTTTTCCTTCGAGCAAGGATCCTACCGCATGCGGCCAAACCTGCTGGATCATGTGCTGGTGCTGGAAATCCCGTGCGTGCGCTTTGTGGATGGAAAAGCGCAGCGGGAGTTCGTACCGGTGAAGGTGCAGTGAGAGGCATCCAACTGAGATTTTCTGGGGCGGAAAGCCAAGGGGTTCGCGGCATGAAATTCAAGAAAAAAGCTTGGTTGGCCGTGGTCATCGTTGCGATCCCACTCGCGTACCTGCTGCTGATTTCATTCATTCCAGAAGACAGAATTGCCGGGTTCCACTGGTCACGATAATTCAAAGCGGCAACTTTCCCGCCACCGCTTCCCTTTCGCCACTCTGCCAACCATGCGAAAATAGATAGGTCTTCCTATGAACATCCCTGAAAAACAGCCGCCGATTACGCCAGAGGTACTTCGCAATCACGGAGTGACTCCGGAGGAATATGAACGCATCCTGAAATGGCTGGGCCGCGTGCCTACCATGACGGAGCTTGGCATCTTCAGCGTGATGTGGAGCGAGCACTGCTCCTACAAATCGTCGCGGGTGCATTTGAAGCGGCTGCCGACCCAAAGCAAGCTGGTGATGCAGGGGCCGGGCGAAAATGCCGGTATCATTGACGTTGGCGGCGAGTGGGCCTGCGCCTTCAAGATCGAGTCGCATAACCATCCCTCCTACATCGAGCCCTTCCAGGGCGCGACTACCGGGGTCGGGGGGATTCTGCGCGACATCTTCACCATGGGCGCGCGCCCGGTTGCGGTGATGGATTCGCTGCGTTTCGGGCCAATCACGCGCGAGCACGATCCGGAGATGGATCGGGCCACCCTGCACAAGAATCACTCGGTGCTGGATGGCGTGGTGGGTGGCGTGGCCAGCTACGGCAACTGTTTTGGCGTGCCCAACGTGGGTGGCGAAACGCGCTTTGAAAAGTGTTACTCGGGCAATCCCCTGGTGAATGCGTTCGCACTCGGTCTGGTGAAGAAGGACGAAATTTTTTATGCCTCGGCTTCGGGCGCGGGGAATCCGGTGATTTACGTCGGCTCTAAGACCGGCAAGGACGGAATTCACGGCGCGACCATGGCGAGCGAAGAATTCAGTGAAGGCAGCGAGGCCAAGCGCCCGAACGTGCAGGTGGGCGATCCGTTCATGGAAAAGCTGCTGCTGGAAGCGTGCCTGGAGGCGATGCAGACCGGCGCGATTGTCGGCATCCAGGACATGGGTGCAGCCGGGCTGACCTGCTCGACCTGCGAATTGGGCGGACGCGGCGGCGTCGGGCTGGAGATTGAACTCGACCTGGTGCCGCAGCGCGAAACCGGCATGAGCAGCTACGAGATCATGCTCAGCGAATCGCAGGAGCGCATGCTGCTGGTGGCTAAGCGCGGTCGCGAAGAGGAAGTGTTCGCCGTCTTCCGCAAGTGGGGACTCGATGCCGTGACGGTGGGCCGGGTAATCGGCGAAAACACCATGCGCGTGCTGCACCACGGGGTTGCGGTTGCCCAGATTCCGAACCAGGCGTTGACCGACGATGCGCCGCTGTATCACCGCGAGGTTGGCGAGTGGGCGTCCGGGGTGCCGGGCCAGAAGCCCGGGGCGCTGCAACTGGGAACGAAGAACCATTTCAGCGGCGATTTCCATAAGCTGCTCGCAAGCCCGAATGTCTGTTCGAAGCACTGGGTCTATGAGCAGTACGATTCGATGGTGCAGACCAATACCATGCAAGGACCTGGAGAGTTGGCGGGGGTGATCCGCATTAAAGGCACACAGCGCGGATTGGCCATGGCACTGTATGGCAATGGCCGCTGGTGCTATCTTGATCCGAAACTGGGTGCGGAACACAGCGTGGCCCGCGCATCGCGAATGGTAGCCTGCACCGGCGCGCAACCGGTTGCGGCGACCAATTGCCTGAACTTCGGCAACCCGGAGAAGCCACCCGTCATGGCGCAGTTCTCGCAGGCGATCGACGGACTCGCCGAGGCTTGCATCGCGCTGGAGACTCCGATCACGGGCGGTAATGTGAGCTTCTACAACGAGACCCTGGGCGAGGCAATTTATCCGACGCCTACGCTGGGCATTGTGGGAATTCTGCCGGACGTAACCAAGGCGGTGGGGGCGAACGCCAAAGGGGCTGGGCGGGCAATTGTGCTGTTGACGCCGGGGCAGAAGACACACAGCGGCGAGGAGCAGAACGAGTTCGGCTCTTCGGAGTTTGCCGTCCATGTGCTGGGCGAGTTGTGGGGCGCACCGCCGATTCTGGATCTGAAGGCTGAAAAGTCCCTGCAGGATCTTCTCCAGGTGCTGGCGGCCCAGGGACTGGTGGAGTCGGCGCGCGACGTGGCCGAGGGCGGAATTGCGGTGGCGGTGGCGAAAATCGGATTTCCGAAGGGGTTGGGCGCGGAAATTGATCTGATTTCGGCCGGACTTCCCGCCGAGTGTGTACTATTTGCCGAAGATGCTTCGCGCGCTTTGGTGACTTGTGATCCCACAAAAGTGGGAGCAATCGAAGAAGCTGCGGTAAAATATGGATTGAACGCGCAACAGATTGGCGCCACTATCCGCGAAAAATTCACGGTTCGGATTGACGGCAACCCTGTCATTGAGGGAGAGGTTTCCGCATTCAAGCAGAGCTGGCGGCAGGCGCTGGGGCAGGCACTACAGGTGGAGCCGGAGGTCGCACAGGTGTGAACTACCTGGGGAAACCGTGAGGACGCGCAGCAGGGGCGCTGCATGATTCTCCGCAGGTGTTTTGTGATTCGCAAACCCGGCACGGCTGCTACAGCCGTGCCCTTGTCTTTCATCGCGCTCCAGCGCACAGACGTACAAGGCGGGCAGCCATGATCGAAATCGAACTGGATAAACTTCACGAAGAGTGCGGGGTGGTTGCAGTGTATGGGAACCCCGAGTCGGCCAAGCTATGTTACCTGGGCCTGCACGCGTTGCAGCATCGCGGACAGGAGTCGGCCGGCATTGCAGCCAGCGATGGCCGCCGCTTGACCGCGTATCGATCGATGGGGCTGGTGGCGGATATTTTCAGCGAAGCGGTACTGCAGAAATTGCCGGGAAGCCATGCCATTGGGCATACCCGCTACTCGACCGCAGGCGACTCGGCGCTGCTGAATGCGCAGCCGATCCAGGTGGATTGCAACAAGGGACAGATTGCAATTGCGCACAACGGGAATCTGGTAAACGCCGCCGAGATTCGCAAACGCTTCGAGCGGGCGGGATCGATTTTCCAGACCTCGAGTGATACCGAGATCGTGCTGCACCTGATCGCGCAATCTCACGAGAAGACGCTGCCGGACGCGATTGCCGACGCACTGCGCCGAATCGAAGGGGCTTTCTCGTTCGTGATTGCGACCCGCGAGCACATTTATGCCGCGCGCGATCCGCGCGGCTTTCGCCCCCTGGCTATGGGGCGGATTCCGGGAAAGGACGGGCTCGCGAGTTCCGTTGTTTTCGCCTCCGAGACTTGCGCCTTCGATCTGTTAGGCGCCGAATACGAGCGCGATGTGAAACCCGGTGAATTGGTGGTAGTTGGGCCCGAGGGCGTGCACTCGCATTTCTACGCGCCGGCGCTGGCGCAATCGCAATGTATTTTCGAGCAGGTGTATTTTGCGCGTCCGGACTCCCTGGTCTTTGGCAGGAGCGTGCAGGCGTGCCGCGAGCAGATGGGACGGCAACTGGCGCGCGAGGCTCCGGTGGATGGCGAGCTGGTGGTCGGGGTGCCGGACAGCGGTTTGACGGCGGCACTGGGTTATGCGCGCGAGAGCGGTATTCCGCTGCAGTTCGGGCTGGTGCGCAATCATTACGTGGGCCGCACGTTTATCGAGCCGGAGCAGCGGGTGCGCGACTTCGGGGTGAAGCTGAAGCTGAATCCAGTGCGACAACTGCTGGTGGGCAAACGGGTGATTCTGATCGACGACTCGATTGTGCGCGGCACAACGAGCCAGAAGATCGTGCGCCTGGTGCGCGATGCCGGGGCACTTGAGGTTCACATGCGGATCTCGTGTCCTCCGACGACTTCGCCCTGCTACTACGGCGTGGATACGCCGGAGCGCCGGCACCTGATCGCGGCGCGCAAGTCGGTTGACGAGGTGCGGGAATTCATCGGAGCAGATTCACTGGCGTATCTTTCCCTGGAAGGACTACGCGCCTCCTGTGGCGAGCCGGTGGGCGACCCCCACTACTGTACCTCCTGCTACACAGGCAAGTATCCGACCAGTTATGTGGACTTGCAGGAGATTCGACCGGCGGTCGCACTGGCGAAGTAAGAATAGGTTTTGGTTGGGAAAAGGTTCCGGTCTGGGGTGGCCGGTTCATTGCAGGTTGCATCCGGATTGATAATTTACCTACCTGCGTCGTCCAGTTCAGGGCAGCGGACCGGACCCGGGTGGTTGAGATGGCGGCGCGCCGGAACAAAACTAAAAAACCGGATTCTCCCGAAAGCCCGCCCAACCTGACTGCGGGCTTGGAACCATGAACAAGGCCGAGTGTGAGATTCGCAATTTGGAATCGCAGGTTTCTTCCCTTACTGTTCAGCCATAGCCTTGCCGCTCTGTTTCTTGGCCTAAAATAGAAAGTGTTCCGGCGCTACGCTTTGGCGCATCAAAGTATTATTGGCTTGGTGAACATGAAAATCCGTAATCGGCTGCTCGTTCTCGTCTATCTCGTGGCTTCGCTTGCCGCATTCGCGCAACTGCCTGCTAGCAGTCCCCAGGTGACCCACCCCGAGGCTGCGCCGGCAGGCCAGCCAGCGCAGCCCGTGGCGGAACCTCCGTCGTCGGCGACGACTCCCGCCCCCAGCGCAAAGCAACCGGACCGCGCCAGTGCGTACTATCACTTCCAGCTTGGTCACATTTACGAGGAGATGGTGGCCACCAGCGGACGTGCGGAATTCGCCTCCGAAGCCGTGGAAGAGTACAAGGCCGCGTTGCAAGCCGATCCGACCTCTGCCTATCTTGCCTCTGCCCTGGCCGAGCTTTACGCCCGCACCGGAGATATCCGCGAGGCCGTGGTCGAGGCCCAGGACGTTCTCAGCCGGGACCCTGACAACCTGGATGCCCGCCGTCTGCTGGGGCGCATCTACCTGCGCTCGGTGGGTGATCTGCAGGGCAGCGCGCCGGGTTCTCCGCAAGGGGACACCGAAGCCGTTCTCCACCTCGCCATCGAGCAATATGAGCAGATTGTGCGTCTGGATCCCACCAGCATTGAAGATTTTCTCCTTCTCGGGCGTCTCTACCGTCTTAATAACCAGACGGCCAAAGCCGAGACCGCGTTTCGCACTGCCGTAAAGTTGCAGCCCTCCTCGGAAGACGCGGTCACGACTCTTGCGTTGCTCTACAACGAGGAAGGCGATGCGAGCCGCGCCCTGGAAATTCTGCAATCGGTTCCGGAGGCGGACCGCACCCCGCGCATCGATTCGGTGCTGGGTTATACCTACGAGCAGAAGAAGGATTACAGCCACGCCATTGAAGCCTATCGCAAGGCCGTCGATCTCGATAAGGACGACCTGGACGCGGTGCGCGGACTGGCGCAGAACCTGCTCAACGATAATCAGCTCGATGCCGCCCTGGAGCAATATCAGACGATCGCGACCGGCGACCCGCAGGACGCCCAGACCTTGCTGCACATCGCGGAAATTTACCGCCGCGATGGACAGTTTGAGAAGGCCGTGGACACTCTGAACAAAACGCAGTCGATTGCGCCGGATTCGATGGAGGTCGAATACAACCGCGCCGTCATTGAGGAGGCTGTGGGCAAGTACGACGAGGCCACGAAACTGCTCGAAGAGATGCTGGCGCGGACGGAAAAGCCCAACGGCGTGTACTCGGCGTTTGAACGCAACAATCGCGCCATTTTCCTGGAGCGCCTCGGCACCGTCTACCGCGACCAGAACAAGACGGAACTGGCGGTGGCGACCTTCCGCAAGATGATCGCCCTCGGCGACGACTCAATAGCGCGCGGTTATCAGCAGATTATTGAAGCCTATCGCGATGCCAAAAACTGGCCCGAGGCTACGGCGATTGCACGCGAAGCCGTTGCAAAGCTCCCCAACGACCGGGGACTGCAGATGGTTTTGGCCGGGCAGGAAGCCGACAGCGGCGCGGCCGATCCGGCCATTGCGCGCGTCCGGGCCATGCTCAACGGCAATCCCGCCGACGACCGCGAAGTCTGGATCGCGCTCGCCCAGATGTACAGCCGTCTCCGGCGCTATCCGGAGGCGGAACATGCCACGGCGAAGGCTCTGGAGTATTCCACCAGGCAGGAGGACAAGGACTACGCTAACTTCATCGCCGGTTCAATCTACGAGCGTCAGAAGAAGTATGACGAGGCCGAAAGTTACTTCCGCAAAGTGCTTGCCTCCGATTCCAAGAACGCTACCACGCTCAACTATCTTGGCTATATGCTGGCCGACCGCGGCACCCGCCTCGAAGAGGCGCTCTCGCTGATCCGGCGCGCGGTCGCCCTGGATCCGCAGAATGGCGCCTACCTGGACTCGCTCGGCTGGGTGCAGTTCAAGATGGGCAAGTACGATCTAGCCGAAGCCTCGCTGCACAAGGCCGTGGATCGCATGGACAACGATCCGACGGTGCACGAGCATCTGGGTGATGTCTATCAGAAGACGAACCGTCTGAAACTGGCGGTGACCCAGTGGGAGCGCTCGCTGGAGGAGTGGAAGAAGACCATTCCTGCCGAGGTCGAAGCCTCCGACGTGGCCAAAGTGCAGAAGAAACTGGATGGAGCCAAGGTGAAGCTCGCCAGACAGGAAGACGGCGAAACAAAATAGGATCAACAGCGGGAAAACATGAGCCGCCGGGCGAGCGGCTCATGTTTCTTGCCCCTGAGATCTCGTTGGAAATGTTCGTCGAGACGTCCCGGTACGATCTCGCGACAGGGCCAGGCTGGGAATTCGGCCAGCCACCGCCGTTCCCGGTGCTACACTTCCCCCATGCTGGCATCCTACGCAGTGCGTGTCGAGTCCTCACTTGGACGCCGTTATCCAGAACCTCCGCATCCGTATCGTGACGACTTCCAGCGTGACCGCGACCGCATCATTCATGCTCGCGCCTTCCGCCGCCTGGAGAACAAAACGCAGGTCTTTACCCAGCGCCTCTCCGATCATTTCCGCACCCGGCTCACTCATACCATCGAGGTGGCGCAGATTTCGCGCACCATCGCCGGCGCGCTCCATTTGAACGAAACCCTGGTCGAAAGCCTGGCACTGGTGCACGACATCGGCCATCCTCCCTTCGGGCACTCCGGCGAGCACGCCTTGCACAGGTTAATGCTCGAACATGGTGAGAGCTTCGACCACAATCTGCACGCGCTGCGCATCGTCGAACACTTTGAGCAGCGTTACGCCTCGCATCCCGGTCTCAACCTCACCTTCGAGGTTCGCGAGGGCATCATCAAACATTCGCACGATTACCCACCCGCCGACTACCCGGAACTGGCCGGGTACCTGCTTGATCAGCGCCCGCCACTGGAAGCCCAACTCATCGACCACACCGATGAGATCGCCTACAACACCGCCGACCTGGACGATGGCTACGAGGCGCACCTGCTGACCCTCGACGACATGGTCCGGGAGGTTGCCATCTTCGGCCGTTACTTCCGCCAGGTCGAGCACGACTACGCTGGCGTCGGCGACAAGCTCATGTTCAACGAGGCGCTCAAGCGGATGTTGAACCATCTGGTCACCGACCTGATCGAAAATACTCGCCAGCGGCTCCAGGACTCCGGCGTAGCAAGCGTCGAGGATATCCGGCATCAGCCCGAGCGTCTGGCCGCGTTCAGTCCCACCACGGACGCCGAGCGCGCCGAGCTTAAGCAGTTCCTCAATCAAAACCTCTACCACAGCGAATCGTTGCTGCCCCAGAAGGCCGATGGGGATAAGATCGTCCGCGAGCTGTTCAACTACTGGATCGAGCACCCTGATAGTCTTCCGGAAGGCTATCGCCAGCAGATGGAAAGCGAGAGCCGGGCGCGAGTGATCTGCGACTACATCGCCGGCATGACGGATAATTACATCCTTGATTTGCACCGGAGATTAATGGGTTGAGGCGGGGCGGAATAGCGTACACTTTGGTCTGCCCGTAGAGTTTGTCGTCTCTAACCCTGTAATTCCTACTCGGCAGCCCCATTCCTACCCCCAGCGCCTTCCCTCGTGAATTTCATTTCTCACTGAAAACAATCAGCTTACCGCGACCTTGAGTTTGGCATCTGAAGTGTATGAGAAAGGGTGGCGCCACTGCTCCAGGCGGTACGCAACCTGAGAGCGGGCTATTCTCACCGGAGGAATGCCATGAAGAATCATTTCCTGTTTGCCTTGCCCCTGATTGCCACGCTTGCCCTGTCGGCTGCGGCGCAGCAGGGCAGCGCCGCGGCCGATCCGCAGCCTGCTGCGCAGGTGCCGACGGCCACCGACCCAGACTCACCGAGGGCCAATCCTGACAAGCAGCTGGAGCCGCTCAAGCCCGGTAACCACGAAGGCTTTTGGGGACATCTGAATCCGTTCGCCCGCAAGAAGTACGTGGAACGCCAGCTGGTTCCGATTCGCGATCGTGCCAATGAACTCGACGAACTCACGGCAGACAATTCCCGCATGTTGAGGGACGTTGACACCCGCGCCACGGCTGGAATCCAGCGCGCCGACGCCCACGCCAGCCTCGCTGACCAGCACGCCGTGGATGCCGCGAACCGCGCCCAGATGGCGCGTGACACAGCGCAGCAGGCTAACGCTCGACTCCACTCCGTTTCGCAGACGGTCGAGAACATCGATCAATACCAGCGCGCCGACCAGCTTGAAATTCGCTTCCGGCCCGGCGTCGCGGTGCTGAGTAACAGCGCCAGGAAATCCCTCGACCAACTGGCTGAAACCATGAAGGATCAGAAGGGATACCTGGTCGAGGTTCAGGGCTTCACCCCGGGCAGTGGCGCTGCCTCAATCCAGCAGTCGCAGCGTCTGGCGGATTCCGTGGTGCGCTACCTGGTCATCCATCACCAGGTTCCGGTCTACCGCATTTATGAGCTTGGCTTGGGCAACGCAGCGGTGCAGTCGGCCTCCGGCGAAGGCAGAGCAACGCCCTCGCAGGGTAGCCGCGTAGAGGTCACGCTGCTCAAGAATGGCGTCGGCGATATGCAAGCCAGCCAAGAGGCACAATCGATGGCTCAGCCCCGGTAGTTCGCAGGGCTGGAAATGCGAAGCGAGGGCGCGGGCCAGCCAGGCTCGCGCCTTCCGCTTCGGCCGCAGCCTTGGGAGTTGAGCATCTTTGCGACTTTCATGCTATCTTTGCCCAACGAATGTTATTTGCCGAGCCATCTGAATTTTTCTTCACCGCCGGCTACGACTCCCCAGTCGGCCACCTCGATCTGGCCATGAGTGAGCGCGGCCTTGCCGTGGTTGCGTTCCATGGCCGATGGTCCGCTCCACATGGCACAAAGGATGTGCGCTGGATTGAGGAACCGCTTCGATTTCGCGATGTGACCCGTCAGTTGGACGAGTACTTTGCCGGAGCTCGCCGCAGCTTCGATCTCCCACTTGATTTGCGCGGCCCGGCCTTTCACCAGCTTTGCTGGCAGGCACTGTTACGCATCCCCTACGGCCAGACCCTGTCTTACGCGCAGCTTGCCGCCGCAGTCGGTTCGCCATCGGCGTCGCGCGCCGTCGGCCAGGCGAACCATCACAATCCGGTCGCGATCATCGTTCCCTGTCACCGCGTCATCGCCTCCAACGGCAGCCTTGCAGGATTCGGCGGCGGCCTTGCAGCCAAGGAATTCCTGCTCAATCTTGAAGGCGCGCGCCTGCGTTCGTCCATCCCGGAGCAGGGCAACCTTTTTTGCAAACTCGCCGTGTGATGAAGCTTCAAGAACTGCGCGCGCAGAACTGAAAACCAGTTTCCTGAATTCGTCGCGGTTTGGCAGAAAGCGCCCGCCCATCGCGGCTTCCGGCGAAGGGTTTTTACGCCAATGCCTTGATGACAGGCGCGCGCCGCCGTAAACTCCATCCATGCACTCCCACGCCGGACAATCCCATGGCCACGCGCATCCTCCGCTCTCCGCCCGGATGCTTCGTCTTGCTTTAGGGCTCACTCTGGCTTATATTGTTCTGCTGGTGGCAGCAGGATTCCGGGCACACAGCCTGGCGCTGCTTTCCGAGGCCGGACACAACGTTTCCGACTTCTTGGCCCTCCTCCTCTCCTGGGTCGCCGCTTTTCTAAGCGAGCGGCCTGCCACCAGCACCAAGACTTACGGGTGGCGCCGCGCCGGTGTGCTTGCCGCTTTCGTCAACGCCATTACCCTGATCGTTATTGCCGTCCTAATCTTCTATTCGGCCATCCAGCGTTTCTCCCATCCTGAACCGGTGCAGGCTGGGGTGATGATGTGGGTCGCCGGCGCCGGGGTGCTGCTCAACGGAGCCATCGCCTTGATGCTGTTCCTGCGCGGCAGGAGCGACCTGAACTTGCGCTCAGTTCTGATTCATGAGACAGGCGATACTCTCTCCACGGCAGCGGTGATCGCTGGTGGCTGGGCGATTGCCGTTACCGGTCATAGTTGGATCGATCCCGCGCTCTCCATTGGCATTTCCTTCATGGTTCTCTGGTCGTCGGCGGGGATTGTGCGTGAGAGTCTGAACATTCTGCTGGAAGGCGCGCCCAGCAGCGTGGAGTTGGAAATCATCAATGCCGAGTTGCGCACTGTTCCCGGCGTCCTCGACGTGCACGACTTGCACATCTGGAGCATCGGAAGCGATACCCACGCCCTCTCTTCGCACATCACCATTGCCGACATTCCGCCCTCGGCCAGCAACGCCATCCTCGACGAGCTGCGCCGGATGCTGGCCAGCCGCCATCACATCCACCACACCACCATTCAGTTTGAGAGTGCCGACTGCGATCTGGCGCATGGCTGCATTCTGCCCGAACCCCACGAGCGCCATCACGACGTCTCTGCCACGCCAACCTGCAACCCACACTCGGGAATTACGGATTGAGGAACCGATCCATGCGCCTTCGGACTTTCGCGATCACCACCGTCGTTGCGCTTACTCTGGCCTCCGCCGGGTGCAAATCCAGCCCCGCGCCCGTTCCTGATTCCAGCGTGATGCCGCCGAATCCCACCACCATCATCAACCACGCTCGTGACCAGCTCACCCCTTTCCGTTTCACCCTGGCGACCGATCCCGTTTCACCGAGCTACAACGGCCCGATCCTGCTCAAGGTCCACGTGATTGACGCGGCCAATCAACCTGCCGATGGAGTTACGCTCAAGGCGGATGTTTCAATGAGCGGTATGGATCAGGGCGCCCAGCACTTGACGCTCAGCGGCAAAGGCGGCGGCGACTACGAGGCAACGGTGAACCTGGATATGGCTGGCAGCTGGGATGTGGATCTAACGGCCACCCGGGACGGCAAGATCCGCCAGCAGAAACTCAGCATTGAGGTTGGCGGTTAGGCACGGCGATTTTTCAATTTCCACCCAACAAAAAGTCCACCTCCGCGCGGCGCAGAGATGGACTCTCGATGCTCGGTTGCTCTGCGGCGCAGGCTCAGCGCACAAGCCTGCGCCACCACTACACATCTACTTCCTGGCCAAAGCCGGTGGCTCCTTCTGGAATAGCTCGGGATGCATATACGTCCCACGCTCCTTGCCCTTGTCCTCTTCGACCTGGATGCGGTGGGCGTCGGCATATGCGTCATGCCGGATGCCCGTAACCTGCCAGGAGACCTTGGCTCCAGGCTTGCCGCCAGCGATGGTGAACTTGTTGCCCTTGATCTCCCTGGCAACGTAGAGCGGCATGAAGCGGCCAATCGACGTCAGTTGATAACGGAAGTCCTGGTTGAGGGCCTCGAAATAATCTGGCAACTCGACCACGGCTTCGCCTTTCTTGTTGAGCACCACCAGGCCGTCGTAGACATTCTTCATGTCGGGCGACTCGACGAACGAGTGGTAGAGATACTTGTTCGCCGGGTCGAGTGGATGGTCGATCTTGAAGCTGCCGCCGCCCTTGGAGATGTTCCCGCCCACGTTGAGGTTTCCACTGAAGCTGACGTCCCCGCTGCCGTCCACCTGGAAGTACGGGCAAGCACTGGTGCCGTTGCAGTTGACGTTGGCGCTGATCATGCTTCCGGAGGTTGGTGCAACATCGAAGTTGAGCTGGAGACCGACGGCCGACGGGCTGGATAGGTCTCCTTCAAACGCCTCGGTGCTTCCAGTGGTAGCCTTCACTTTCGTTCTTACACCGATGGTTGGCATGCAATTGTTTGAATTCTGCGTGCAGTTTGGAGCCGTCGCCGCATCTGCGTTGGCCTCGATGACATCGCCGCCGGCGTTCGCCAGTTCCGCTTGGATCGCTTTCGGCCAGTCGCCTTTGCTGCTGGTAGGCGTGTATCCGGTGAGTCCATTCCACGCCAAAAGGGCCCCGATGGTAGAGGTGGTGCTGTAGGCGAAGACGCCGATACCTTCGGGACCAGTTGCCACGCCCTCGATCCCAACAGCGACTTGGCTTCCCGTCGCCGTTCCGGCAATGGCGGTGGGCACAGTTCCGAAAAAGCTGGATGTGGGGGTGTTTTGCGGAGCCGCCGGGCCAGTAGCCGTGTTGGTTACGTTCAGCACGCCGGCTGAGGTGGATGGCGGGTTTGTGGCGGAACTCCAGTTCACTGGCAAGCTGATGGCGCCGCCGCCGCTGACCGTCTGGCAACTGACCGTGCCCGTGCTGCTGATGGCAGCAATGGCGCTGCCGCTGGAGCAGGAGCTGCCGACCCGCTTTTGGATCACGCTGCCGTTGACGGCAACCGTCGGTGCGGCCCCGCTGCCGCCGACCGTGATCGAGGAATCCGGCGAACTCAACGCGACCCCCGCCGTCGTCTGCACCGTGTTGTCAGGGAAGCGGAAGCCGCCCGCGCTGCTCTGGATGACGCCATTCACCGACAACGGATAGGCCGGCGCGGTGGTGCCGATGCCGACGTTGCCGGCGGCCGTAATGCGCAGCCGCTCGGCCGCGGCGGCGGTGCCCGTCGCGGTCGTCGCCAGCGAAATGTAGGTGCCCTGCGCCGCATCCGTCCAGTTCTCGGCGGCAAAGAACTTCATGTAGGCGCGGCTGGAAGTCGAGAATTTGGTGGCCCCGTAGCCACGGCCCTGCAGCGCCAGGATGTTGTCACCGCTCAGGATGGCGCTGGGCGCGGCCAGGGTGCCTTCGGCCCGCCGGCCAATGAAGTTGATGCCGACCGCTCCGTAACCGTCGATGGCGATGGCCGCTGGATCAACCTGCGAGACGAAGTTTAAGTTGAAGGCAGGTGCGACGGTGCCGAAGCCGAGGTTCCAGACCGGGGCCGCGGTCGTGCCCGCGTTCAACTGGAAGAGCGCCGAGTTCTGCAAGTCGCCGGTGCTGTCGGTAAACACCGGCAGGTACCCGGCAGTGTCGTTGGAAGTGACGGCGGCGGCAGCAGCGGCCCGGTTGGCCGCCGAGTTTACGGCAGCGGTGTTGACGTAGGCGGCGGGTGCTGTAGAGGATGCGGTCGCGGTGACGGCGTCCGCGCGCAGAAAAGCCGACGCGGGTAGCCCGCCGAGAGTTTCCGAGTCGGAGGCTTTGAGCGCGTAAGGGACGCTGACCAGCAACACCCGCGCCTGTTCGGGCTGGCCTTCGGGCTGCACCCCAAGCCAGCGTGCTTCGCCGTTGCTGAACAGATCCAGAGGGATTCCCGTGGCGCTGCGCGCGCCGAGCAGTGAGTTGTAGTGACCACTCCCATCGACCGTGATGTTCTGGACTTCCTGCCAAAGCGGCGCGCCCCCGGTTTGATCCTTGTAGAGCGCGAAGATCACGCCAATAGTTCCGGCGGGAGCGCCCGAGATGGTTCCGCTGAACTTGACCAGTTGCGGAACGGCAGTGTTGTCTTCGGCATAGGCGCAGCCGAGTAGAAGGACGATGCAGAACAATGAAGCCAGGAGGTGGCGAAGATACGAGAGGAACAGGCTTGAAAATCCATATTGGCGGGTCACTGATATCCTCCATCGCGATATTCTTCGATGGGGCAGGTGGACTCGAACAGGGCGGACGAGGGCCCGGAACGGATGAAGAAAGAAACCACTGCTCCAAGGAGAGCCAAAGTCTAACGCCCGGAAATTGCGACCACAAGGAAATTCGGCTTGGGCTCCGTGGCACTCATCGGCCGCGGGCAAGAAACGAATTGTTCAATTCTGGGCAGCGGCCTCGCGGGCGCGGTGGGCGGCGTAGACCTGCAGATGCACATAGGCCACGCGCAGTAGCGGGCTATCGATTCCGTGCTCTTCGCCGCGACGCAGCAGGTCGCCGATCAGGTGCTCGGCTTCCGTGGGGGCGTGGCGCTCGATGTCGCGAAACATGGAGGCCTCCAGTGCCGAACCCGCCTTGGTCAGCATGGCGCGGCTCCGCTGCAGCGGCTCCGGGCGGGGCGGGAATTGATGGCTGGCGGCAATAGCCGAACATTCGTCGAACATGCCGAGGGCCAGCGCGCCGCCTCCGCCGGCCACGATGTCTCCAATGCTGGAGCGCATGAGGCAGGTGATTCCAGCACAGGCTGCGATGAACATCCATTTCTCCCACATGTCCTGGAGGATGGTCTGGCTGAGGCGGGATTCAAAATGGGCGCTGGCAAATATCTTGGCAATGGCCTCGGCGCGCGCCGTACGGGAGCCGTCGCGCTCGCCGAAAGTAAGCATGTCCAGGGTGTTGAAATGTCGCACCCGCCCTCCCGGCTCAAGCGTGGATGAGATCACGCACAGGCCTCCCAGAACGTGCGCCGGACCGAAGCGCTGGTCGAGCGCGTCCAGGTGCCGCATGCCGTTCAGCAGCGGCAGGATTACGGTATCTGGCCCAACCGCGGGAGCCAGCGACGTCATGGCGCCTTCCAGGTCGTAGGCTTTGCAACTGAGCAGGATGAGATCGAACTTCTGGCGCAGGTCTTCGGCCTGCACGGTGGGCGGCCGTGGGATGCTCACATCGCCGTTGGGGCTGGCGATGACCAGGCCCGAGGCGGCTAGCTCCGCCGCCCGCCGCGGGCGCACCAGAAAGGTTACATCCTGCCTGGCCTCGAGCAATCTGCCACCGTAATATCCGCCGATGCCTCCGGCGCCCACCACAAGAATGCGCATGCTTTCACTCCTTGGGGAAATTCGTCATCCTTATGATCGCTCCCCGGGTCGCAGGAATTCAATCCTGGAGCCAGCGGCCGGGCCTGGATGGCCACGGCGCGCGGCCTAGATGTGCACGTGAAAAAGCCGGTCCAGAAGGAACAGCATGGCAACGCCGACGAACAGCAGCAGCGGCATGCGAATGCCAGGCTCGCGATTCACCTCGGGCACAATGTCGGAGGCGGCAACGTAGATGGTGACTCCGGCCGAAACCGGCAGGCCGATGGCGACTCCGTTACGGATCAGCAGCATGGTGAAAACGCCCAGCAGGGTTCCAATGCCGAGGATGACGGAGGCGGCAAAGGCGCGCAGCGAGCTGCGTCCGCTGGCCAGCATGACCGACGATACGGTAAAGCCCTCGGGAATTTTATGCAGGAAGATGGCCAGGAATACGATCCAGCCCAGCCAGTTGGAGACCAGGAATCCGGAGGCAATAGCGATGCCGTCAAAAAACGCATGGATGACCAGGCCGAGCAGCACGGTGGTGCTCTTGTGATGGCCGGAGAACTCGTCCTGATGCGTCTCCGCGCCGAAATGGAAATGCGGCGAGACAACGTGTTCGCAGAAATGGATGATGAGGTAGCCAAGCAGCACCAGGAAGCCGGCGCGGCCGCCATTGTCTCCGTCCAGCCGGACGCTGGCGGGCACCATCTCCGTAATCGAGGTGGCCAGCATGAAGCCGGCGCCCAGGGCCATGAAGTATTTGAGATAGCGCGCCTCCCACTGGCGGCGCATCAGCAGCGCCCCGCCGGCGATGTTGGCAGCACCGGCCGTAAAGCCGAGAAGGATACTGAGTGCGGTAGGATTCATCGCCTAGCCGCTGTGCCGAATGTGGAGAATGTCGCCGTCCTGCACAATGTATTCCTTGCCCTCGAGGCGCAGCTTGCCGGCGGCGCGGGCGGCGGCCTCGGAGCCAAGTTCGAGCAAGGTGTCCCAGCGAATGGTTTCGGCGCGGATGAAATGCTTTTGCAGATCGGTATGGATGGCCCCGGCGGCGTCCTGCGCGCGGGTGTGCTTCTCGATGGTCCAGGCGCGGCACTCGTCCTCGCCCACCGTAAAGAATGAGATCAGTCCGAGCAGTTCGTAACTCTTGCGGATAAGGCGCACCAGGCCGCTTTCGGTCAGGCCGTAGCTGCCCAGGAATTCGGCGGCTTCTTCCTCGCTCATCTCCGCCAACTCGGCTTCCACCTTGCCGCAGATGGCGCTGACGCCGGTGTTGGGCCGGACCGCATAGGCGGTCAGCCCGTAGCGCTCCACGGCAGCGTCGAGATCGGCTCCCAGGGTGGTGCTCTCGCTGATGTTGAGAACGTAGAGGATGGGTTTCTCGGAGAGGAACATGAAGCCGCGAACGACTTTTTTCTCCTCCTTGGTCATCTCCATCTCGCGCAGCGGGTGCTCGGATTCGAGGAAAACCTTGACCCGGAGCAGGAGCTCGTTTTCTTTTTCCAGCTCGGGCGTTTTGCGCTTGAGCAGGTCTTTCTTCATCCGCTCCAGGCGCGCCTCCACCTGGCCAAGATCGCTCACCATCAGGTCAAACTCGACGTTCGCGATGTCGCGGATGGGGTCGAGCGAGCCACCGGGGTGCGGGATGGAGTCGTCCTCAAAGACGCGCAGCACGTGCACCAGGGCATCGACGGTGCGCAGGTTGGCCAGGTACGTGGTCTCTTTCAGTGCTTCCTGGCCGATGGCGCCCACGTCGGCGTACTCCACCTGGGCGTGGATGAGCTTGCGCGGGTTGCACTGGGCGGCCAGCCGGTCCAGACGGTCGTCGGGTACGGTGGCGATGCCGATGTGCGCCTCGCGTGGGTTGGAGCTGCGGTTGGAAATATCCGCGCGGGTCAAAATCTTGAACAGAGAAGTCTTGCCCACCTGGGGCAGACCGATGATTCCAGTCTTCATATTGATACGTATCGATTCTGTTTTACAGGCTAGAGCCGACTGATGCCTACACTCGGCAACAGGCCCTCAAAAAGAACTCGTCCTCTAACATGATAAACGACGGGAGGGTTTGCGGCGCGCGGGAGATCGAGAACGCCCTGCGAGCCCTCAGACTCACGGGGTCGAATTCTTGAAGATCTGCTCTCGGAGCCACATCGTCTCCAGAAGAGTTTCCTCAGAATCGAACAGCGAAAAGGCATTCAGGTTGTAGTCGTTCAGCAGTCGCAAAACCTTAATCCGCTCCTCGGAGAAGAGATCAAACTTCCACAAGAAATCCTGATCGGGACGTCGCGTCTTATCAAAAACATGTTGGTGAGAATCAAAGAGCCACCCATTGGTGCCTAAGCTGCCGCAAATCGTGTAGTCGGATTGCTGACGGAAATGCCTACGATGGCTCCGGACGTATGGCCCAATAGGGCGAATCGTAGGCTCGCCGACAGCCCCTCCCTTGAACCCCTCCGGCCTCTCGCAATAGGCGTAGATCGATCTCTTTTCGGGCCCACACTTTCCAAGCTGATCGTCTCTGAGAGCGAAGAAGGCCGCGACGTACGGCGAGTATGACCAGTCAAGCAGCGGTGACGGGAAGCCGTGATGCCGCAGGTAAACCATGTATCGGTAGAGGGGAACTGAAGGAAAACTGCCATCGAAGGGCGTAAACAATTCAAGGTCGTTGAAATTCCAAAACTTCGGGTTGTACTCAGGCACTTCCACGTCAGTAAAGGTCTCAACGGCGGGGCCCATCCTGGCGGTGATGAGTCTGTAATAGTCATGAAACAACATACCTTCCTGCCCGCTCCGTTCGAGCGTGGTTTCTAATCGCCACTCGGAGTTGGCCTGTCCGCGGAAGAGCAGCGGCGAAGACCGCCTGTTGAGACCAAGCGCCTCGCGCAGTTCCTTGAGCCACTTTTCCAATGCCTCCCAATCACCCTCGGTCACCCTCACAGCCAGCCTCCTGATGATCTTCGCGGCCCCGCCTAGTACCGTCTCTCCCGCGCGGATGGTTCCCTGACCACGAGGAAAAACAGCACCAGGCCGCAGAGGAACACCGATCCCTCCATGCGTTCGGACCAGACGTGCATGCGATTGAACTCGACGCGGCGCGGGTCTTCGCGGGGAACGTTTTCGATCACGCCCATGTTGTTGCGCAGGGTTTCCATTTTGCGTTCGATACCGAAGTGAGCGACCAGGGTGATGGCCATCATGGTGATGAGCAGGAGATCGCGGGGGTAGAACATCGACTGGCCGCCCTGGAACAGCGCCAGCAGAACGCAGGTGAGAAGAAAGACCATGGCGCAGGCCAGCCCAATCCAGTGCAGCGTGAACAGCGAGTGGCTGACCATCTGTCCGGCGAGCGTGCGCGAGGGCAGCACGGAAAATGCGGTGGGCGCCAGCACGGCGGCAAAAAAGAAGATGGAGCCAATCCACAACGCGAGCGCAAGCAACCGAACGAAGCGCAGAAACGACAAAGCGGGGCCTCCTGAAGACCGCCGAACTACACGGGCACGGGCACGCTGTCCACAACCTCGCGCAGAATCTGCTCGGATTGTTCGGCGCGCCTGAGGTTCGAGGTGTAGCGGGCACTGATGACAAGACGGTGCGCAAACGTCGGCACGGTCAGTTTCTTGAAGTCGTCTGGAATGCAGAAATTGCGGCCTTCGAGGAATGCCATGGCCTGCGCCGCATGGTACAGCATCAGCGAACCCCGGGGCGAAACTCCCAGCGAGAGTTGCTCGTGCTGGCGGGTGCGCTCGACGATGGCCAGGGCGTAATCGATCAGCGAGTCATCGACGCGCACGGTGGCAACTTCGTTCTGCAACTCGACCACATCTTCACCGGACAGCACCGGCTCCAAATCCTCAAGGCGATGGGCGCCGGCGTTCCCCAGCAGAATTTCGCGTTCGCTGCCCGCCTCGGGATAGCCCATGCGGGCGCGAATCAGAAAGCGGTCCAGTTGCGACTCCGGCAACGGATAGGTGCCGTGGTGCTCCACGGGATTCTGGGTGGCAATCACCAGGAAGGGATTGGGCAGCGGATGCGGATGGCCATCCACGGTGACCTGGCGTTCGTTCATCGCTTCCAGCAGCGCGGACTGGGTCTTGGGAGTGGTGCGGTTGATCTCATCGGCCAGCAGAATGTTGGTGAACACGGGACCGCGCTTGAATTCGAAGCGCTCCTCGGAGCTGGAGTACACGGAGATGCCGAGGACATCGCTGGGCAACATGTCGCTGGTAAATTGCACCCGGCGGAAATCGCACTCAATGGCGCGCGCGAGGGCGCGGGCGAGGGTGGTTTTGCCAACCCCGGGAACGCCTTCAATCAGCAGATGTCCGCGGGCAAGAATCGCCACCAAGGCGAGGCGGACGATTTCGTCCTTGCCACGGATGATGGAGCGCAGGGCGCGCTCCAGTTCAGCTGCGCGTTGCAGGGTTGAGCCGGATGCAGACGACATTGTGTTGATTGTATCCGCTGCGCCGCTCCCGGCAAAACCCCGGGATGCGGTTCGCGGTTCAGAGTTCCCGCCCGCGGCACATCAGTAGCTGCCGGGACGCATTCCCGTGAGCCGCGCGATGCGTTCGGCGGTCGGCGGATGGGTGGAAAACAGGTTGCCAAACGTGACTCCGCCCAGCAGCGGCTGAATGATGTACATGTGCGCGGTGGCAGGCGAGGACTGCATGGGAACCCGCGCCGCGTTGAGTTCCATTTTCCGCAGGGCGCTGGCCAGGGCGCCGGGATTGCCGGTAAAGTGCGCCCCGGTGGCATCGGCCTGGTACTCGCGCGAACGCGAAACAGCCATCTGGATGAGCATGGCGGCGAGAGGCGCAAGGATCATCATGGCCAGGGAAGTGAGCAGGCCGCCACCGCCGTCGCGGTCACGGCTGCGGCCTCCGCCACCGAACATGGCGGCCCACCCCGCCATCCGCGCCAGAATGGTGACGGCTCCGGCAAACGTGGCGGCAATGGAACTGATGAGAATGTCGCGATTGCGGACATGGCCGAGTTCGTGGGCCAGCACGCCTTCCAACTCGTCGTCATTGAGCAAATCGAGTATGCCGGCCGTAACGGCCAAAGAGGCGTGCTTGGGATTGCGTCCGGTAGCGAAAGCGTTGGGCGAAGCCGTTGGGATGACGAACAGTTTCGGCATCGGCAGGCCGGTTCTTGCGCACAGGCGCTCGACGATCTGGTAGACGCGCGGCAGTTGCTCGCGCGACACCGGCCTGGCTCCGCTGGATAGAATCGCCAGCTTGTCGCTGAAGAAGTAGGAAAAAAAGTTCATGGCGGCGGCAAAGCAGAAGGCCATGATGGCGCCATTGTGGCCGCCCAGCGCCTGCCCGACCAGTACCAGAAAGACGGTCATCGCCGTCAACAAGAATGCGGTTTTAAGGTTGTTTCCCATAGCTGTCTATCTAGATGCTAACCCAGCCCGCAAGGACGCGCCAACGGTTCTGGCGGAAATGCAATGTTGGATAGCTTACGTTGGGGGCTGACGTTGCGCATGGCTGCCTTGCCCGGCGCATCGCGCGATGCCATCGCACGGCACCATCGCGCAGCAATGTCGCGCAGCCGGAGGCCCACCGCCGCAAGGTCATCCGCTGCGCGTCCGCGCCAGGGCGCGTTGCAACGTCTGCTCCAGGGCGGAGCGAGCCTGATTGTATTCCTCTGGCGTTATCTTTCCCTGCTGGCGCTCGATCTCCAGGGCGAAAAGCTCTTCCTTGAGGGCGGCGAGCAGGAGGTTGCCTGGGGCCGGCGGTAGCGCCGCGACCCGGGAGACTTCCCTGGACACGCCGGGCGCAGCAGCAGCCACCGCGGGGGCCAGGTCCGCTGCTTCCAGCCGGGTACGCTCATGGGTCCAGATGCCGCCGCCCGCAAGAACGGTGAGCAGCACTGCGAGAATGTACCAGCGATAGCGGGCCAGGCCGTCGGGCGCATCAATCGGTCTGCCCAGTCCGCCGCCGGGACGGTTGTCGCCCGCGTCGGGAGCCATGGGGGCGCCGCCGCTGGACTCGGCCGCCGTCTCGTCGGGAAACGTGCCCGTGCCGGAGATGGTGAAGCCGAGATCCTGTCCGGTTTGGGTTCGACGACTGACTTGCACATTGCTGCCGGGCTGGTTGCTGATGGCCTGAAACTGGCTGGCATCGTTAGCAGAAAAACTCATGCTGGAAGGCACCACCAGCACGTAATGATCGAAGTTGCGGGTGAGGCTGGGTGAAAACGCCGCCTTGCCCCTGTAGGGGAGATGATAGGAAAGCTGGAACCGGGTCTCGCCAGGCTTGAGCGCGAAGGAGAAAGCGTAGTGATTTTTCTCCTTCGCCGGATTCGGCTTGGCGGCGATGGGCTGGCCATTGGGAGCCTGGGCATCGGCGCCGTCAATCTGGGCGCCGTCCGGGAGTACGAATTCAAAGGTGGCGGACGCAGCCAGGGTACGCGGCGGATTGCTTTCATTCTTGATGGCAAACAGTTCGACGGCCTGCAACGTGGCGCCCTCGGCCTGCATGCGAAGAACGTCGGCGGAGCCGCTGATGCCTTCCACCGAGCTGGCGGCGTCATAGACGTCCAGATCGACACTTGTCGATCCAGGGGTGACCATCTTGAAATAGTTGACACCGCCGCGCTCGGCGCGCGCCAGCCGTGGCCCCGTGGCCGGGGGAGTATGGAAGCTGAATCGCCCCTGCGCGTCTGCCTTCACGGTTGCCACCTCGGCCATGCCCGCCAGCGGATCCACCAGGGTAACGACGGCTCCGGCGGCTGGCATGCCGGTGGTGGCGTTGGTCACCGTGCCGCTGAGGCTGGCAGCCACGGCGGCGGCGGCCAGCAAAGGAAGGAACAGAAGAAGAAAGACCAGGCGAGGACCGCGCATCAGGCGTTTACCTCCTGGTGGCTGCCGGATTCGCTCTCGAGTTGCTCAATCTCGGCCAGAAGGTTGGCGGCTTCCTGCTCCATGGAGTCGCGCATGGAGACGAAATCGGCATCGCTGAGCTTGCCCGCTTTGTATTCGAAATTAAGATCGCGCAGGTTCTCAAAGGTCTGCTCCTTGCGCTCGTAGAGGAAAACCAGGCGCGTCTTTTCCACGGTGCGCTCGGCGCGCGCCGGTTTAAAGATGTAGAGGAAGATGGCAATGGCGAACAGAACCGCAACAAAGATGAGGAAACTGCCGGCGGTGTCGTCCGGCTGGCTGGGCTGCATTTGCAGTAGCGCGATCAAAGCGATGTCTCCTGACGGGCGCGGCGGCGGAATTCGTCCAGCTCAGCCGAAGTCCTGCCGGCGGTGTCGGAAGGAGGCGCGGGCGGGCGGCGCTTCCAGGCACGCACCACCAGCACCACGGCCGTCAAGCCAGCGATGAAAATGACAACCGGCATGATCCATGCGACGCGATTGAAACCCGTGGTGGTGGGCGCGGCCAAAACGGTTGGGCCGTACTTGGCGACAAAGCCGGCCAGAATCACATCGTCGCTGTCGCCTTGGTCCAGGGCCAGCTTCAACTCCTGGCGCATCTGCTCGGAGTAGGTGCAGCCCACGTGATTGCACTCGAGCAGAATCTGGTTGCAGCCACACTCGCACATCAAATTGTGGCCAAGGCGGTCAAAGCGCTGGCTGGTGCGGTCTCCGGAAGCGCCCATCAGCAGCACGGCGCTGGCGGCCAAAAGCAGGACGGCCCAGGTGGAAAGCAGGTTGCGAGCCATGTTCATCACTCAGTTCCTGGCCCCAACGGGCGCGCGGCTTTCGGCTAAGTCAATGGCCCGTCCCGGAGCCGGCTGGGATGGAGACGGTTTGACGCGCCGGGCCTGCAGGTTGGGAACCAGCGCAATGATGGTTCCAATCAAGATGAGGTGCGCGCCCGCCCAGATCCACCACACCAGCGGATTCAGATGCGCCTTGATGATGGGATGGCCGTTCTCGGGATTCTTTCCGGTGTAAACCAGGTAAAGGTCTTCCATGATGGTGGAGCGGTTGGCAACAATGGTGGCGGGCTGTCCGCTGGCCTTGTAGAAGCGTTGCTCCGGGTACATGGTCGTGATCTGCTTTCCATTCTTGTAGATGTCGAGAATGGCCCATTCGCTGGAATAATTCGGTTTGTCGTCCTGGGTGTAGGAACGGCAAACCAGGGTGTAGGGACCGATTGACATCTTGTCGCCGAAGCCCAGTTCCTGCTCGGTGTTCTGATAAAAGGCCACGCCGGCGAATCCGATCATGGTGACGATGACGCCGAGGTGGACGATGTAGCCCCCGTAGCGGCGGGTGTTGCGGCGGGTCAGCAGCCACATCCCGTGGAAGAGGTTGCTTTGGTTGTGGCGCGCAATCACCAGGCCGCCGCGGATGAACTCGCTGCCGATGGTGGCCGCCACCAGCACGGAGAGCATGATTGTCATCAAGGCGTAGAAGTAACTGATGTCCACCCACGGCCTCATGCCCCCGATGGCGAGCGCCACCGCCACCGCAAGCGCAATCAGCGCCGGCCCGAGGAAGTTGCGGCGCAGGCTCTCGACGGAAGTCTTGCGCCACGCCAGCAGCGGCCCGACGGCGGTGAGCAACAGCAGGCAGAGGGCAATCGGAATGTTGACCTTGTTGAAAAACGGCGGTCCCACGGTGACCTTGTGCCCGGTCACCCATTCGCTAAGCACCGGGAACAGCGTCCCCCACAGCACGGCAAAGGCGGCCACCAGCAGCAGAACATTATTGAAGAGGAAGCTGGACTCGCGCGAGACCAGCGACTCCAGCTTGTGCTCGCTTGCAAGGTGGGAGCGGTTGCGCACAAAGAAGAATGCACAGACCGAAATGGTGAGCGCCATGAAAACCACAAAGTAGGGACCAATGTCAGACTCGGCAAAGGCGTGTACCGAACTGACCACCCCGGAGCGGGTCAGGAAGGTGCCAAAGATGGCCAGCAGAAAGGTGGAGAAAATCAGCCACATGTTCCACACCTTCATCATGCCGCGCTTCTCCTGCATCATCACCGAGTGCAGAAAGGCGGTACCGGTCAGCCAGGGCAGAAGCGATGCATTCTCCACCGGGTCCCAGCCCCACCATCCGCCCCAGCCCAGCACCCGGTAGGCCCAGTAGGAGCCGAGAAAGATTCCGCAGGTCAGGAACAGCCAGCCCACCATGGTCCAGCGCCGGGTGATGTGAATCCACTTTTCGCCGGGATACTTCATGATGAGCGCGGCCAGGGCGAAGCAGAACGGCACGGTCATGCCGACATAGCCCAGGTAAAGCATGGGCGGGTGGATGACCATCTCGGGATACTGCAGCAGCGGATTGAGTCCGTTGCCGTCGGCGGGAATGGTTCCGGCGACCAGGGCGAAGGGATGGGCGGCAAAGTTGACCAGGGAGAGGAAGAAGATCTGCACCGCGCTGATGACAACCGAGGCATGGGCCACCAGCCGGGTATCCACCCTGTGGCGCAGACGCAGCACCAGCGCGTAGGCGGCCAGCAGCCAGCACCAGAACAACAGCGAACCCTCCTGCCCGGACCAGAGTGCGGCAAACTTGTACGGGGCGGGCAGCGCGCGGTTGGAGTGGTGCAGGATGTATGCGACGGAAAAATCATTGTGAAACGCGGCGTAGACGAGAATCGCGGAAGCCGCGGTGACCGCCAGAAAGACTGCGATCCCGGCTCGGCGGGCTGTTTCGCTCAAACGGTCGTCGTGGTAGACAATGGCCAACAGTCCGGCAACGAACGCATAAACGCTCAAAGCGAGCCCGAGCAGCAGAGTGAAACTTCCAAGTTGTGGCATTTTAGCGAGGGGTTACAAATCTGGAGTCATTGTGCACGATAACCCGGTTGGGCCGCAAGCTTATTCCCGGTTTGGAACGATTTCAAACAAGTGCAAATTTGAGCACGAGCCGTCGTGGTAAACAGGTTTTTCTGTTAGAACCAAGACCCGCCGCAGTATGCTGAGGGGGTCGTCAAACGGATTTCCCCGAGAAAATCCAAGCATTGAGACCTCCTGGGACCTCCTGATACCTCACGGAGTTCGCGCGCGTCGCGAACTCTTTTTTCTGCGACGCAGCGGCGCAAGGCGGTGAAACCGGCAGGCTGGATCAGCAGCGGTGTAACCGGGCGTAGAACGTCAAGCCAGCGATTGACGCCCGGTTCTGTCTGCCCGGCTCACAGAACCGCAAGCGCAAGGCGCACCCATGTCTGCGCTGCGCCTCAGGCTACTCCCTGCGCAAAAATGTCCCTGCCATGCGCAACTGGACGGCTAGCCGCCGCCGCAGAAGCGAAGCATGAAAACCTACGACTTATATTTTGCCCGCACCTCGACCTCGGCGCGATGCCAGTCCGCCTCGTGCGAGCCGTGTTGGCCACCGCGCTGGCGATAGAAGTCGTAGGCGCGACGGCGAATTTCTTCATGAAGTTCGGCAGGCGTAGGCTGAGCCGGACGCACGGGTGCGGCTGCCGGATGAGGCGAAGTAACAGGAACCGCGGGGATGGTCTCCCCGGCGACGGAATTCTTCGGAGCAGTCGTGCCGGTCGATCTGTTCCTCGCGGCGGTTTTCTTTGGTTTGGACGGATCCGAAGATTTTTTATCCTTAGCCATTCAGTTCACAATCTCCTCATTTTCAATATAGGCGGTGCAGATCGTGCAGCATCAGCCTTTTCTATTTTACAACGATGGTTCATTCCGCGTGTAAAAGGGGGATAAATTTGCCATGGATGGCGCGCGGGTGAGCCCGGCAGATGGCGGCCAGGAAGCAGCGCCAGTGCGTAAAATCCCGTACAGACGTATGATGGAAGCAGACATTAAAGGCGAACCCAACGGTGCCAGGTACGCCGCCAGGCGGCAACCGAACGGCTCGAAGACAGGGGCGCATTGCATGAATCACGAATTTGGCCGGTACGTGATCTCGATTCAGTCAGAAGCTATCCGAAAGAAAATGCGCTACCACTGGATGATTTGCCGGGAAGACAATCCCGACGAATTGATCTCCTGGGGGCATGCCCCGACCCAGGAACTTGCCGAAGCCGAAGCTCGCCATGAGGTGAACGATTTGACCTCGGGAGCAACCCAGGGCGGGCGCGTTCCCTGCGCCAGTTACTCTGCCATTCACCACTTCTAAGGTGCGGGTCCGGTGCCTGCCGCAGGCGAGGCCGACGCCCGCGGTGAACCGAAGACCGCGCATCTCCGCCGGTTCCCTCCAAGCGACTACTGGAGTACTTGCACCGCGATGGCCGAGGCGTGCCCGGCTTCGTAATAGACACGTTCGGTCGCCTTCTTGAAGTCTTCTGGCTTCGCCTTCGGGATCTCCACAAACGTCTGCGGATTCAGATCCACCAGCGGGAACCACGAGCTCTGCACCTGGACCATGATGCGATGGCCCCGGCGGAAGGTGTGGTCGATGTCCGGCATGGTGAAATCGATCTCCTCCACCTTGCCGGGAGTAAACGGCTCGGGCTTTTCAAATCCGTGGCGGAATTTACCGCGGAAAGGCTCGCCGCGAACCAGTTGTTCCCAGCCCTGCAGGTCAGTCTCCGGAACGCCCACATCGCCGACCGGGCGGCGGCGGCGCTCTTCCAGCTCCTTCTGCGGATAAACATCGATGAGCTTGACGATGAAATCGGAATCCGTGCCCGTCGTCGAAACAAAGAGCTTCGGCCGGATGGGTCCGGCCACGGTTAGATCCTGTTCCAGCACCGCGCTCTGGTACACCAGCACGTCGGGCCGCGTCTCGGCGAAACGCTGATCGCTGACCATGTATTCCTGCGGCACATCCAATGTCTGGTATCCCACGTAGGGCACGGGCTTGGCGGGGTCGCTCACGTACTCGTCAAAGCCCTGCGGGCTCTCTGGAGCTTCAAAGCCCAGGCCGTGGTTGGCCTGCAGGTAGAGGTTGCGCTGAACCGTGTTCCTGGGAGGCCAGGCGTCGTACTTGCGCCAGACGTTGGTTCCGGTCTCAAAAACATACGCCTTGGGCAACTCTTCAACGGTCTTGCCCTTCAGGTATTTCTCGAAGAACGGCAGCAGGATGTGTGCCCGGAAAAAGTCAGCCGTGTTCTGGGCAAAATCCGCGTTGCCCAGCTTGTGTCCGTCGAGTCCGCCCCACCCGCCATGAACCCACGGACCCTCCACCAGCAGGTTCACGGTGTTCGAATTCAGTTCTCCGATTGCCTTGTAGAGCGACAGCGGACCTTGCAGGTCCTCGGCGTCAAACCATCCCCCCACGGTAAGCACGGCACAATGCACGTTTCTCATGCGCGGAACCAGGTCGCGCTGCTTCCAATGGCTGTCGAACGTCCAGTGCTCCACGTTGTCGTTCCACAGCGGGTTGGAACCCTTCAGGTATTTGCGCTCCAGGTCTTCGAGGTTGCCCGCCTTCAGAAAGAAATCATAGCCATTGCTGGTGCCGAACTTGACGCTGGCGCCGCTCTGATCCGTAGTCGGATTCAGCTGCGGCTTGAAGAACTTGTAGAAGCCGAAGTTGGCCGCCAGCATGAAGGCTCCGCCATGGTAGGCGTCGTCGCCATGATAGAGGTCCACCATGGGAGCTTCGGGCGAGGCCGCCTTGATCGCCGGATGGGAATCGATGATGCTGGCCGCCGCGTAAAAGCCCGGATAGGAAACGCCATAGATGCCGACCTTGCCGTTGTTGTTGGGGACGTTTTGCAGCAGCCAGGCAATGGTGTCGTGCATGTCGGTGGTTTCATCCACGTCGTTGGGACCCTTGTGGTCCTTGTATGGCGACTCCTCGACAAATACGCCTTCACTCATGTTGCGGCCGCGCACGTCCTGCTTCACGAAGATGTAACCGGCGGTCATCAGCTCCTGGGTCGCCAAGCGCGCAGGATAGTTTTCCACTCCATACGGCCCCACGCCATAAGGCGTGCGGTTGAGCAGGAACGGCCATGGCTGCGACTGATCCTTGGGGACAAAGACGGCGGTAAACAGCTTAACGCCATCGCGCATCGGAATTCTGAATTCGTACTTCGTGTAGTGTTCACGGACGTCGTAGGCAGGCGGCGGGTTGTCGGCGGCCAGCGCAATCACGGGGCACAGAAGCGACAGGAGAAAAACCAGCGCCGCGGCGGGCAGAATTTTGCGCAACGTTAACCTCTTTCCATGGGGAGTGCAATACGGGTTGGACGAGCCGCCCCGCCCGGGCGTGGGCAGCGGCGCGGTTGCCCTAGTCAACTTCGTGCTTGGCGGTGTAGCCTTCGCGGGCCAGCACCTGGTATTTCAACTCCTTGCCATTCTGGTCTTTTACGACCAGCGGTTTGTCGGTGCCGGGCTGGACCACTTGCACCTTCAGCTTGCGGTAGGTGCCATCCAGCTTGGCATTGGTAGGACGGTAGGTCAGGGTGTACTGGTTGCGCACGGCGGCGCCAATCTCGCGGAAGTCCTCCGGCAGTTCGCCCTGGAAGCGCGGGCTGAACCAGCGCCCGCCAGTCATTTTGGCAAAGGTACTCATTTGGTTGTCGGCCTGCAGGTAGTCCATGTGCCGGATGGCCGCACCCATGCCGGGACGCGCATCCATATACTCGCGCCACAGGAAGCCGGTGCTGATGGTGTAGATGGTCACGTTGGGAGTGGCTTTAATCTTCTTCAGAACTTTGTCGTAGGTGATTCTGCTGAAAGTGTCGATCCCGCTGCTGATCAGGATGATTTCCTTGCGGCCGTCGATGCGGTCCAACCGGTCGAGGGTATCGTAGAGCGCGTCGTACAGGTCCGTTTCGCTGAGACCGGGCATGCGCAGGTTGTTCAGGGCGTGATAAATGGCCTCCTTATCCGAGGTGAAATCAACCAGGATGCTGGGCCTCAGATCGTAGCTGACGACGGAGACAAAGTCGTTCTTCTGCATCTGGTCGGTGAAGGCATAGGAGGCGCGCAGGGCATCGTAGAGAAACTGGCTGCGGCTGACCTGGAGCAACGGAGTGGAGGCAAACTCCACCAGCAACACGGCGGTAAAGCCGCCCTTGGTAAGACCAAAACTCTGGATGGGCTGCAACACGTTGTCCTCCAGGACGCGGAACTGTTCCTTCTGCAGTCCGGGAATGAACTGGCCGTCCTTGGTCAGCACCAGTGCGTCCACGGAGACGAGCGGAACCTCCACGGCGATGGAGTAGCTGGGCATGCCCTCGGTGGGCTTGGGCGACGGCGGCGGAGCAGGCCGGGCGGGCTGCTTGTCAGGGTTCACCTTGGGGAGAGCGTAGGGTCCGGTGTCGCTTTGCGGGCCACCGGCTTCAGGCGGCGGCTGCTGCTGCCCGGGGTTGGCGTTCTGCTGGCTGCTTGAGTCTTGCGGGGTTGCGGCTGGAGTTTGCGCCAGCAAAACCTGCGCGGCCATTGCCAGGCAAAACAGAAGGAGCATCGATCCCCAGATCGAACTACGACGCGCGGCCCCGGTAGCACGGCTTCTTGCTTCAGACATTGGATGACCTTCTCCGGCAGACTCGGACAGAGTCTTGCCTAGTATAGATGCACAATTTCTTTCTTTTGAAAATTCTGTTGGGGTGCAATCCGCCGCCTTCAGAATCCTAAATAAGGAGGCTGGGGCGGCTACGGGAAGCGGCGACGATTATTCATTCCGGCAATCCTTTTTGGCGTCAATTTGACGGTTTGGTCAATCGTTGCGGAGGCTGCGGGACGATTGCCTAAGTAGTAATAAATCGACCGCAAACGATTACCTGGAAGGTATATGGTTGCGCGAATTTGGATCGGGGCCGCAGGGATGCAGGTAGAAGCGCAGTCAGGTTGCCGGCGGTTGCACTTTCGCGCGGCTTGAATTCTGCTACTCTTCTCTCGACGCCTGCCACGATGAAGAAGCGCGGCGCGGGAGGCCGCTGATGCAATGGCTGCGCACCCTGGCCTGGATTGCCTGTGGTATCTACGCCACCATCCCGGCCTACTGGATGATGGTGCATCCTTTTGCCGGACGCTGGCGCGAGGCCCGCAACAAGTTGAAAGTGCTGGCCCCGCTCTGGGTGGTGATGTGGTGCGTTGCCTGGGGCGCGAGCTATCCGTGGCGCAACCGGCTGCTCTACCACAATGCCGGAACCTGGGTGATGGCTCCGCTGCTATGGGCGGTCTCTGTATTCATGTATGTCAATGCAGCGCGGGAACTGTCGTTCATGCGCCTGATCGGGCGGCATGAGCTGGAGCCGGATCGCGAACCGGGAGTACTGATCACCTTCGGCGTGCATCGCCTGGTGCGCCACCCGCTGTACCTGGGCCACTGCTGCACCATGCTGGGTTTTACCCTTGGCGCGGGCACGCTGGCGTGCTTTGCACTGTTCGCCTTTGCGCTGGTGACGGGGGCGGTCATGATCGGGTTCGAAGAGCGCGAACTGCATGCCCGCTTCGGTCCGGCGTGGGAAGAGTATTGCGAACACACTCCGGCGATCTTTCCCGTACCGAAAGACTGAGCGGGTTGTGATTATTTGAGCTTGAACCTCTGCCAGATTCGCTTCAGTTCGGGACTGAACTCGCGCAGGAGATTCATGCCCACGTCACTTCCCACTTGCACGTGCCCCATCTGCACGCCTTGCACCAGGGGCGAGTAGTGGGGCGGATACCAGGTGGTGACGATCATGGACGCGGCATAGTCTCCGGCAAAGCGCGGCAGATCCAAATGCAGTTGCCCATCGCCGTCAGAGGCGAGTGCGGTCATCTTGAGGGCATGCCAGGAGCGATGCCAGACGCCGCTGCAACGGCAGTGGAAGTAACGCGGGTCCAGGCGCAGGGCCGCATCGCCCGTGTCGTGGATGGTTTCCTCCAGGGTAAACAAAGCAAAAGTTGTGCCCGTGCGCTTGCCGTAGCCACTCCAGTTCCGGCGCCAGCCATCGGGGTCACCGACGATAAGGGTGCCAGCGGCCTCGGCAACCGTGGCTGCGTAGGGAACGGGCGAGCCGAGGTATCCCTTGAAGAACAGTCTGGCGCGCTGCTGGGCATCCAATGGGACGAAGCCGTTGCCGCCGGGCTGCAGCCGGGTTGCGGGATTTGCCGGGAGTTGAATTTCAGATGGTTGAGCCAGGTTGGTTGCGGGCGCGGGAGACGGCTGCGCGACTCCCGCTGGGCACATGGCGCACCACATTGCGCAAGCAATTGCGCAGAGCAGGGCGCGGCCGGTCACACCGCAGATCGGCTCAACCCACAATTTTGCGGACGGAGGAATGGGCATGCGTGAGGCGCTCCAGTGCCGGATCGGGGCTTCGTCCCTTGGTTTTGTCAAAGCTTCCCTGGGAGCGCCAGAAGACGGTTCGATTGCGATCGAGCGGCAGCAAATAGATTCTACTCCCGCGGCGAAGGCCGGGCGGTCTTGCGCCGTGCATCTTTAATTCCGCTCAGCTTCTATAATCGTTAGCATGCGCTTTGAGCTTTTCATTGCCGCCCGCTATCTTCGCGCCAAGCGCCGCCAGGCGGTGATCGGAGTGATTACCGCGATCTCGGTTCTAGGAGTGGCCGCCGGCGTTGCCTCGTTGATTATCGCGCTGGCCATCAACAACGGCTTCCGCCAGGATCTGCAGGAGCGTTTGCTGGGCTCGACCTCGCACATCAACCTGATGCGGGTGGAAAACGACGGAATCCAGGACTGGCCGGCGCTCAAGGCGCGGCTGGAAACGCTTCCCCATGTCCGGGCGGCGGCTCCGGCCATCTACGAGCAGGTGCTGATTTCACGCGGGGCGCGAGCCGGCGGCGCGGTTCTAAAAGGAATTGTGCCGGAGGACGAGCGCAGGGTGACGACCTTGCTGGATTCGGTTCATCTGGGCAGCGCGCAGCCGCTGGCCGATGCCGAGCGGCGCGCCCGGGAGCAGGCCGCGGCGCCGGCAACGCAACCGGCAAGCCCGGCAAGGGCGGAAGATTCCGACCCGTCGTCGCTGGAGGGCGCGGCGGACCGGCTGCAGGCGATGCCGCCGATTGTGCTGGGCAAAGACCTTGCGGAAACCCTGGGTGCAGGCGTGGGTTCGGTCGTGCTGGTGACCAGTCCGCAGGGTGAATTGACGCCCTTTGGGATGGTGCCACGCTACATGCGATTCAAGGTGGTGGGAATCTTCCAGTCGGGATTTTACGATTACGACTCGAGTTGGGCGCTGTGCTCATTGGCCGACTCGCAGCGGTTGTTCAGCCTAGGAATGGTCGCCAGCGTGCTGGAGTTCAAGGTGGACGACATTTACAACGCCGCTGTGATTGGAAACCAGATTGAGGCGGCGGCGGGAAAAGGCTTCCAGACGACGAACTGGATGGAGCAGAACCGGGCGCTGTTCCGGGCGCTGCGGCTGGAGCGGGTGGTTACATTCATTACCATCGGGCTGATTGTGTTTGTGGCGGCGTTGAACATTTTGATCTCGCTGATCATGATGGTGATGGAGAAGACGCGCGACATTGCGGTGCTGGTTTCAATGGGCGCGCGGCGCCGGCAGGTGCGGCGGATTTTCATCTGGCAGGGGTTGCTGATCGGCATGATTGGAACCGCGCTGGGGCTGGTGGTGGGTTACACGGTGGCGATCCTGGCGGGACGCTATCACTGGATTTCGCTATCCGCCGAGGTGTACGCCATTGATTACGTTCCGTTTGTGCCGCGCGCGCTGGACGCTCTGCTGGTGGGGGCGGTTTCGCTCGGGATCAGCTTGATTGCCACGCTGTATCCTTCGCAGTCAGCGGCGCGGGTGCTGCCGGCCGAGGCGCTGCGCTACGAGTAAGGCGGGAGGCGGGCGAGGTTGGGGCGAGACGGGTTTGAAGTGGTCTGATTGAGGGTGCGGATGGTGGCGGCGAAAACGGAATTGCGGGTGGCACTCGAGGCGAACGAAAGTTCCCACAGAGGAGATGCGAATTTGCACCAGGGAGAACGCGCGCTGCATCCAATGGAGAAGGACGAGATCCTCCGGGTTGAGGCTCTCGGCAAAGTTTACCGCTCTGGCAGCACGGAGCTTGTGCTCTTTGACAACCTGTCTTTTCAGGTTCAGGAAGGCGAGATGCTGGCGATCGTGGGACAGAGTGGCGCGGGGAAGAGTTCCCTGCTGCACATTCTGGGAGCGCTGGACTCGGCAAGCTCGGGCGAAGTCTACTTCCGTGACATCCGATTGCGGTCGTTGGCGGAGGAAGACGCGGCGGAATTCCGCAACCGCGAGATTGGGTATGTGTGGCAATTCCACTACCTTCTGCCGGAGTTCACGGCGCTGGAGAACGTGGCGATGCCGCTGTATGTGCGCGGTGAAAACCGGCGTCAGGCGGAGGCCAAGGCGGCCGAGTGGCTGAGCGAGGTTGGGCTCGCCGACCGCGGGCATCATCGTGCGGGCGAGTTGAGCGGCGGTGAGCAGCAGCGGGTATCGCTGGCGCGGGCCTTGATTACGGCTCCGAAGATGTTGCTAGCCGATGAGCCGACAGGCGATCTGGACCACCGCACGGCGGAGTCGGTGTTTGAGCTAATCTCCAGACTCCACGTCAGTTACCGGCTGACTTCGATTCTGGTGACGCACAATCTGGCATTTGCGCGCCGCTGTAGCCGCACCCTGCGATTAGAGGGCGGAAGGCTGACGCAGGCGACGCCGGATTCTTTATCGCCGGCTTCGGCTTAATTTCTGTTCGCTTGCGTGATGATTTTCTGGCATAGTGAGCGTAACGCTCACGAAAGAATACCAAACGCACGACTGACAGACTTTGGCCGCCATTTTTCGCGGTTGAGAGACAGGTCTAGTATTTTTGTTCCCTCTGGCGTTTGCCGCCAGCGGGGTGGGCTCCATTGGAGATTACCGGAGGATTGGTTTTCCGGCGGCGCCAAAGGCGAAAGCAGGGAGAAGGTTTCCCGCCGGCAGTAATGGCCGGGGGCGGAGGAACCTGGAGAGACACAATGTTTGAACGGTACACCGAAAAAGCGAGGCGGGTAATCTTCTTTGCACGTTATGAGGCCAGTCAGTTCGGTTCTCCGTATATCGAGACGGAGCACCTGTTGCTGGGCCTCCTGCGCGAAGACAAGGCGCTAACCAATCGCTTTCTTCGCCAGCATTCGTCGGTGGACTCGATCCGCAAGCAGATTGAAGCCCACACGACGGTGCGCGAAAAGGTTTCGACTAGCGTGGACCTGCCGCTCAGCAATGAGTGCAAGCGGGTGCTGGCCTATGCCTCGGAAGAAGCCGAACGGCTGAGCCACAAGCACATTGGCACCGAGCATCTGCTGCTGGGATTGCTGCGCGAAGAGAAGTGTTTTGCGGCGGAGATGCTGTCCGAGCGCGGGCTGAAGCTGGCCGCGATTCGCGAGGAGTTGCAGCGGACGACGCAGGAGAAAGTCCAGCAGGCGCCGCAGCGGGCTGCCAACCGCGAGTCGTCCTTGCTGGCGGAGTTCTCACGCGACCTTACCCAGGCGGCAATGGAGAATCAACTGGACCCGCTGGTGGGGCGCGATGGCGAGGTGGACCGCACGATTCAGATCCTGTGCCGGCGGACCAAGAACAACCCGGTGCTGATCGGTGAGCCGGGAGTGGGCAAGACGGCGATTGTGGAGGGTTTGGCGCAGCGCATCGCCGACGGCGAAGTGCCGTCGTTTCTGGCCGACAAGCGGGTGCTTGCCCTGGATCTTTCCCTGATTGTCGCGGGCACGAAATATCGGGGGCAGTTTGAGGAACGGCTGAAGACGATCATGAAGGAGCTGATTGAGAATCAGAACTCCATCATTTTCATCGACGAGTTGCACACCCTGGTGGGAGCGGGCTCGGCCGAGGGATCGCTGGACGCGGCCAACATTTTGAAGCCGGCGCTGTCGCGTGGCGAAATCCAGTGCATTGGAGCAACGACGCCGGGTGAGTACCGCAAGTCGATTGAGAAGGACCGGTCCTTGGAACGGCGCTTCCAGTCGGTGAAAGTGCCGCCGCCGAACGAGGCGGATTCGGTGAAGATCCTGATGGGCATCAAGGACCGCTACGAGAAGTTTCACGCGGTTAGCTACACCGACGAGGCGATCAACTTCGCGGTGTCGCACTCGAACCGTTACATTCCGGATCGTTTTCTGCCGGACAAGGCGATCGACTTGATCGATGAAGCGGGTGCGCGGGTGAAGTTGCGCCAGTCGGCCATGCCGGAAGAGATTACCGAGGTGCAGAAGCGCATCAAGTTCATCGTGCACCGCATGGAAAACGCGATTGCGAATCATGAATTCGAGAAGGCGCGTTTCTATTCGGACGAAGAACGCAAGGAGCGCGAAAGCCTGCGCGAATTGCGTGAGAAGTTCCACCTGGATGAGGGCGCGACGGGCATTGTGCATCGCGAGGACATCGAGGAAGTGGTCTCGCGCTGGACGGGAGTTCCGGTGGCGGCGATCAAGGAAGAAGAATCGCAGAAGCTGCTGCGCATCGAGGAGGAACTGCACAAGCGGGTGATCTCGCAGGAGAAGGCGATCAGCGCGCTGGCCCGGGCGATCCGGCGCTCGCGCGCGGGGTTGAAGAATCCGGCGCGTCCGATTGGCTCGTTCCTGTTCCTTGGCCCGACCGGCGTTGGCAAGACGGAAGCGGCGCGGACACTGGCGCAGTTCATGTTCGGCAGCGAGAAGAGCCTGATCCGCTTCGATATGTCGGAGTACATGGAGAAACATTCGGTGAGCAAGTTGATCGGCTCGCCTCCAGGCTATGTGGGCTACGAGGAAGGCGGACAACTGACGGAGCGGGTGAAACGCGCGCCCTATTCGGTGGTGCTGCTGGATGAAATCGAGAAGGCTCATCCGGATGTGTTCAACATCCTGCTGCAGGTGTTTGAGGATGGGCAGTTGACCGATGGGCTGGGCAACACGGTGGACTTCAAGAACGTGATCCTCATCATGACCTCCAACATCGGCGCGCGCCACATGATCAAGCGCGAAGGCCTGGGCTTCTCCTCCAACAAGGAAGAGAAGATCAGCGACAAGGTGGAAGAGATGGTGCGGAGCGAGGTGAAGAAGACCTTCAATCCCGAGTTCCTCAACCGCCTGGACGAAGTAGTGATCTTCAACGCCCTCAGCGAACAGGACCTGAACCAGATCGTGGAGTTGATGGTGACGCAACTGAATCACAACCTGGCGCAGAGAGCGATCACGATCACGGTGACCGAAGACGCGCGCAAGTGGATTCTGGACAAAACCATTACGGATCGCAGCTACGGAGCGCGTCCGCTGCGGCGGGCACTGCAGAAGTACGTGGAAGATCCGCTGTCAGAGGCGCTGATCCAGGGCAGCATCAAAACCCGTCCGGCGTTTGTCGAAGTTTATCTCGACAACAACCAGCTCTTCTACCGCGAAGTGGGCGAAGAGAAAACCGACGGCGCATTGCTGTTCAACTGAGCCGCGCCGGGTTCGACCAGGAAACGCCGCCGGCATGCCGGCGGCGTTTCTCTGTTGGCGCGGGCGCACGGGGAGAGGTTTTGGGCGGCGAAAATTGAACCTTTGGGACACACTGCCTCATCCATTCACTATGCAATTACTTGTCTATTCAGCGCCGTGGTGCGGGGACTGCCGTGAGGCAAAACGCTTCCTCGACAAGCACAACATTGTCTACCAGGAAATCAACATTGAGACCACGCCAGGAGCCGCCGACGAGGTGGTTCGCAATACCGGCAAGCGCGCCATCCCGCAGTTTGTGGTCGATGGCAAATGGGTACAGCCGTACCGGCCCGGGCAGGGATTTCTTTACGAAGAAATGAGCGCGTTGCTGGGGGTTGCGAAGAGCTAAAGAATTGCTTCCGGGCAGCCGTTAAAGTTTGCAAGACCGGTTTCCCTCTTCCCCCTGGGCGCCGGTTCCAGAACCTTTTCCTCCTGTGTGGGCCGGGACGTTTCCGGCCCATTTTTTTCAGGCGGCGGCAAACTCGGAGACCTGTTGCCGGGATTGTTACAATAAGGAACCCGGGCCTTACTGAAAGCCCGGTAAGGAGCTCGCCTTGATTTCCCGTTATACCCGCCCCGAGATGGGCAAGATATGGAGTGACGAAAACAAGTTCCGCACCTGGTTGCAGGTTGAGGTCGCCGCCAGCGAAACTCTGGCCGAAGCGGGCATTGTTCCCAAGTCGGCGGCGCGGGCCATCCGGGTGAAGGGAGCGGGCTTTGAAGTGGCGCGCATCTACCAGGTTGAGGCCGAGGTCAAGCACGACGTCATCGCCTTCACCACGGCGGTGGCGGAAAAAGTTGGCCCCGAGTCGCGCTGGCTGCACTATGGACTGACGTCGAACGACGTGGTGGACACCTCGCAGGCGCTTCTGGTGCGGCAAGCTTCGGCGCTGCTGCGGGCAGACATCGAACAATTCCTGGTGGTGCTTGAGCGTCGCGCCCGGGAGTTCCGGCAGACGCCGCAGATCGGACGCACCCATGGGGTGCACGCGGAGCCGATCACCTTCGGGCTGAAGATTGCGAACTGGTACAGCGAAATGCAGCGCAACCTGGAGCGCTTTGATTTTGCTGCGGAACAGATGCGGGTGGGCAAGCTGAGCGGCGCGGTTGGCAATGGTGCGCACCTGGATCCGAAGTATGAGGAGTTGATCTGCAAACGGCTGGGGCTGGCGACCGCGGCGGTTTCCTCCCAGGTGATTCAACGTGACCGGCACGCCTTCTACGTGGCCGTACTGGCCGTGGTGGCCTGCACCCTGGACAAGATCGCCACCGAAATCCGCCACCTGCAGCGGACCGAGGTGCGGGAAGCCGAGGAGTTCTTCAGCGAAAAGCAGAAGGGATCGTCGGCGATGCCGCACAAGCGGAATCCGATTACCTGCGAACAGATTTCAGGCTTGTCGCGGGTGATTCGCGGCAACGTGCAGCCGGCGCTGGAAGATGTGGCGCTGTGGCACGAGCGCGACATTTCGCACTCCTCGGTGGAGCGCGTCATCCTGCCCGACTCGACGATTCTGCTCGACTACCTTCTGGCCAAAACCAGCAACCTGGTGGACACCATGTTGGTGTATCCGGAGCGCATGCTGCGCAACTTGCATTCGACGGGCGGGTTGGTGTTCAGCGGCCAACTGCTGCTGGACCTGGTGGAAGCCGGGGTGGGACGGGAAGATGCGTACCGGATTGTGCAGCGCAATGCGATGCAGGCGTGGCGCGAGGAAAAGAATTTCCGCGAACTGGTCTCGACCGACCCGGAGATCACCTCGCGGGTTGAGAAAAAGACACTGGACCGCGCCTTCGACCTGAAGCGCCAGTTGCGGAACGTGGATAAAATATTTGAGCGCGTTTTTCCGAAGCGGCGGTCCGGGACCAAGGCGGGAGGCGCCAAGGCAAAGGAAAACAAGCGCAGCCGGGGTTGAGCCGGCCAGGGACGAGAGGCAAGCACGATCAGGGATGGCCCGTTTCATTTTTTGATGAGCATAAGATGATGAGCATGAAAGCACTCCAGGAGAGGGGCATTCGGCGCTAACATAGCCGTGCAGCATGACGCCCATTCTTGACACGATTCACTCGCCGGCGGACGTGAAGCGGTTATCGCTTCCCGAACTCATCCAGCTTGCCGAGGAAATTCGCAGTGAACTGATCACGGTGCTGTCACGCACCGGCGGACACCTTGGCCCCAACCTGGGGGTGGTTGAGCTGACGATCGCGATGCACTATGTTTTCGAGACGCCGACCGATCACTTTCTCTTTGACGTGAGCCACCAGGCGTATGTCCACAAGCTGCTGACGGGACGGCGCGACCGCTTCGCGACGATCCGCAGTCCCGGCGGACTGAACGGCTTTATGCTGCGCACCGAGAGCGTACACGACTGCTACGGCGCGGGACATGCGGGCACGGCGCTTTCCGCGGCGCTGGGGATGGCGGTTGCGCGCGACAAGCTGGGAGGCAAGGAGCACGTGGTGGCGCTGGCCGGAGATGCCGCCTTCACCTGCGGCATCACCTACGAGGCGCTGAACAACATCAGCCCGCAGACCAAGCGGCTGATCATCGTGCTGAACGACAACAAGTGGTCGATTGACAAGAACGTTGGCGCCATCGCCAGCTACTTCAACAAGATTGTGACCAGTCCGCAGTACCACCGGCTGTATGAACGGGCCGCCAAACTGGTGGAAAAAGTAGGCGGCAAGTCGGCGGCGCAGGTGGCGCGGAAGGCCGAGGAAGCGGCCAAGAGCATGCTGTGGCCCTCGGTGATCTTCGAAGAGTTCGGGCTGAAATACTATGGGCCCACCGACGGCCATGACATCGCCTCGCTGATCCGCACGTTCCAGTTTCTGAAGACGCTGGAGCGGCCGGTGCTGTTGCACGTGATCACCCAAAAAGGCCGGGGCTTTGAGCCGGCGGAGGAAAAGCAGAAGAAGTTCCATGGCCTGGGACCGTACGATCCGGAGACCGGCGAGACCAAACCGTTGGGCCAGCGGACCTACTCGGAGGTGTTCGCCGACTCGCTGACCAAACTTGCGACGGGCAACGAGCGCATCATCGGGATTACGGCCGCGATGCCCAACGGCACGGCGCTGGATCGCTTCCGGGCGGTGCATCCGGGCAAGTATTACGACGTTGGCATCGCCGAGGAACACGCGGTGCTGTTTGCGGCGGGATTGGCCGCCATGGGGTTCAAGCCGTTTGTGGCCATCTACTCAACATTCCTGCAACGCGCCTTCGATCCCGTGGTGCACGACGTTTGCCTGCAGAAACTGCCGGTGGTTTTCTGCATGGATCGCGGCAGCCTGAGCGGAGACGACGGCCCCACCCACCACGGACTGTTCGACATCAGCTACCTGCGCGGGATTCCGAACATTGTGCACATGGATCCCAAAGACGAGGACGAACTCGCCGACATGCTGTATACGGCGATGCTGCATGACGGGCCGGTGGCGGTGCGCTATCCGCGCGGCATTGGGCCGGGCAGCCAAGTGAAGGAGCAACCCGTCGCCATCGCCATCGGCAAGGCCGAAGTTCTGGAGGAGACAGGGCAGGATAGGGTCGCCATCTTCTCCCTGGGAGCGATGCTGCCGATGGCGCGCGAGATTGCCGGGACGCTGGCAATGGAAGGCGTAGGGGCCGCCGTAATCAACGCGCGCTTTGCCAAACCGCTGGACGCCGAGGTGATCGGGCGGTTCGGGCGCTCGGCTGAAATCCTGCTGACGCTGGAAGACCACGCCCTTGCCGGAGGCTTTGGCAGCGCCGTGCTGGAGGAACTGAGCCGGCAGGAACTGAGTACGCCGGTGCTGCGGGTCGGCTGGCCAGACCAGTTTATTGAACACGGCAAGCCGGATGACCTGCGCAAGAAATACGGGCTGACGGCGGAAGCCGCGCTGACAAAGCTGCGCCTGCATCTTGGGATTCCGGTGTAGGGCTGAGGTTAGTTGGGAAGTGACGCGGCGCTGCCACTTCCGGCAGCGTCGTTTATTTCGGATCAGAAATTTCGGATGGAGCCAGGGAAGCTATATCCCGCAGCACGGCGAGGAGCTACGCTGCTGCGATGGTGCGTGCGCGTGTCCGCTTGGGTGCAAGTCTGGATTGGAAACATGTTGCGGCAACCTTTTTGCTCTCGGTTGTAATCTTTGCCACTCTCCTGCTTGCAGCATTTGCGATGATCGAGAAACTACCGAGGCCTGCCGGCACCCTGAGTCCAGGGCCCGGCGCCGAGGTGCGCCGGTTGGCCGAGCCCCAGACGCAGCCGGCACCGGCGGTGGTGCGTAGCGCCCTCATACTGCCTGCCCAGAACAAGCTGCACCTGGTGGCCAAGGGTGAAAGCCTGGCCGGCATTGTGCATGATTACTTGCCGCTGACGAGCTTTATGACGGGCGGCGAGTTGGAGCGGGCGATACGCTCGGCGAATCCGGCGATCAAGGGGAACTGGCCCAGGCCGGGAACCGGGATCGTGATTCCCTGCTACCGGGAAAATTGGACGGAGAAGCCGGTGCGGATTGCGAAAGATTTTGAGGTGCGCGCCGTGTACCTGACGGGTGCGATGGCGGGCAGCGCCAAGGGACTTGAAATCATCCGCGAATGGCGCGAGGCGGGCGGCAACAGCGTGGTGTTCGACATGAAGGATTCCGACGGCTCGGTGAGCGTGGCGACCGGATTGCCGCTGGCGCCAGAGCAGAGAAGCTATCCGATCCGCAACCTGGCGAAGTTCACCGGGTTTCTCCATTCCCAGGGGATGCACGCGATTGTGCGCATCGCCATCTTCCGCGACGAAATGCTGGTGGCGAGGCATCCGGAGCTGGCGGTGCAGTCACGCCGGAACGGCGGAGCGTGGCGGGAAAATGGGAAGCTGGTCTGGACGGACCCGTCGAATCCGGAAATCTGGGAGTACGACATCGGGCTGGCGAAGTTTGCGGCCGCACACGGGGCGGACGAAATTCAGTTTGACTACGTGCGCTTTCCCGCCGAAGGCGAGCAGAAAGACGCGCGATTCCTGTTCGAGAGCCAGCATCCGGATTGGACGCGCGCCGGCGTGATTACGAAGTTCCTCGAGCAGGCGCAAGCCGGACTGAAGCCTTCAGGAGTGCTGTTTTCGCTGGATGTGTTTGGCGTGATGGCCTGGGAACGTCCGGCTGACCTGGCACACACCGGGCAGGATATTGCGCAGATGGCGAAATACTGCGACGTGATCTCGCCAATGATTTATCCCTCGCACTTCTTCGGCATGGACGGGTACAGCTCTCCCGGGGACGCACCGGAACACTTTATTGCGGAGTCGATGCAGCGCTTCCAGAAGGTGACCGCGGAGAGCAGGGTGGTGTTGCGTCCATGGCTGCAGGCCTTTGGCTGGAAAACCAGGAGCTATTCCGCGGAGTACATCCGCATCCAGGTTGCGGTGGCGCGCGCCAACGGTGGCGACGGCTTTTTGTTCTGGAACGCGAACAACGATTACAGCAAGCCGTATTCGGCGATGGCGGAGATGCGCCAGGATAAGGCGAAGTACTTCCGTGGCGACGAAGTGGCCAGCTTCGCGGAAAAAGCGCAAGCGACGGAAAACAAGGGCGCGGCTGCCAATTAAGCGCAATCCTCGCGGAGGGGCGCAGCCGGACGCCATTTACTGGCTTGCACTTTGGAGGGCGGCGCATATAATGCTAATTTGCCATGTTTTGCGACGATTGCCGTCCTGACCAATACGCGCTGGTCGCCTACATAAAAAGCGAGCTGGGTGAGTTTGTGGAGGGTTTGCGGCGTGAACTGCACCCGGTGCATGCCCACCTGCCGACTCATCTGACGGTGCTGCCGCCGCGACCGCTGCAGGGGTCGGAAGAGGAAGCAGTGGCAATGCTGCGGCGGCTGAGTGCGCAGGTGGCTCCCTTCCAAGTGGAGCTGGGCGACGTGGAAAGCTTCCTGCCGATCACACCAACAGTGTTCATCCGGGTCAGTTACGCCGGTTACCGGATGCGGGAGTTGCACGACCTGCTGAACCGCACTCCGCTGGCTTACGACGAGCCGTTTCCGTACATGCCACACGTGACGGTGGCGAAGCTGGGCAACGATTATCGCGCCGCCGAAGTGCTGGAAATGAGCAAAATGCGCTGGGAAAGCTATCCTGGGTCGCATCGCATCTCTGTGGAGCGGCTCACCTTTGTGCGCGGCAATGACCACATCTGGACCGACCTGGCCGAGGTCGCCTTGTCGGCTCTGCCACGGTAATCTGCCTGCGGCCGCGGCCCGGCGCCGGGCGCACGAGTGGACAATGGCCGTCTTTCACCTTGCAAATCCAATCGGTTCAACGCTTAATGATCTGTGCGCGGCGTGATGCGGAATGCGCCGAAACCTCCCCGCCCGCTTGTGCAGGATGGTATGGGTGTCAGGAGAGGGGTCGCAACGAGGATACAATGCAGATTGCCGTTTATGGCGCTGGATACTTGGGGACGGTTCTTTCGGCCTGCCTGGCGGATTTTGGAACGCCCGTGGTGTGCTGCGATTGCGCAGAAGGGAAGATTCTGAATCTGCGGGAAGGGCGCATCGACTTCTACGAAAAAAACCTGGAAGAGATTATCCGGCGCAACGTGCGCGCGGGGAGACTGACGTACTCGACCGAGATCGAGGCGCAGATGGCGCGCGCGCAGGTCATCTACCTGGCGCAGGACGATCCCGACGAGAGCGAAGCACTGGCGGTAAAACTGGCGAAATCGGCGCAACCCGACGCCCTGTTGCTGATTTGCACTCCGACGCCGGTGGGCACGGTGACGCGAATTGCGCGGAAATTCCGCGCGCTGAGTTACGAGCAGGTGGTGGTATCCCATCCGATCTCGCTGACCGAGGGCTGTGCGGTGGAGGACTTTAACTGGCCGGACCGGCTGCTGTTTGGCACCAGCAGTCCCCAGACCATCGCCTTGTTGAAGATCATCTACCGTCCCCTGGTGATGCGCGGCACTCCGGTGATTGTGACCAACGCGGAGACGGCGGAACTGGTGCGCGAGGCCGCGACCGCGTTTCTGGCAACCAAGATCTCATTCATCAACGAGATGGCGGGGCTTTGCGAACAGGTGAACGCCGATGCGCTGGATCTGTCACTGGCGCTGGGTTTGGACAAGCGGATTGCGCCGCGCTGCCTGCAGGCAGGCGTGGGCCTGGGCGGCAGCTTTGTGGAAAGCGACATTGCCAGCCTGACCGCGCTGGCAGCGCGTAAGGGAGTGGAGTTGAAGATGTTGGCGGCGGCACAGGCGGTGAGCCAGCAACATGCCGAGCGCACCATGCGCCGCATCGCCGAAGTGATGCCGACACTGCGTGACAAGCGGGTGGGAATGCTGGGATTGGCGGTGAAGCCACACACCAGTTCGGTGGCGGGATCGGCCTCGGTGGCACTGGCGCGGCAACTGGTGGAGAGCGGCGCCGTGGTGCGAGCCTACGATCCGTTTGCGATGACGCAAGCGGACCGGGAGTTGGCGCAGGTTGTGTCCATGTGCGACTCGGCTTACACGGCCGCGGAGGGAGTGGACGCACTGATCCTGGCGACGGGATGGCCGGAATTCCGCAGTCTGGACTTTGTGAGGATGAAGACCCTGCTGCGCCGTCCCCTGATTGTGGATACGAAAAACCTGCTGGATCGCGAGCGGCTTCGCGGCCTGGGCTTTGAATACATGGGAGTGGGGCGGATGCAGTCATGAGGGCACGGCGGAACAGATGAACGGGATGGCAGCGAGGCCTGGAGAAATCCGGGCCTTTGTTGCGTTTGTTGCCGGCGGCGGCTATTTACCCTGGGGCAAGGAGACAGAAGAGCCAGCGCTGGTCTGCTATAATCGATTTCGGTTCCATGGTGGGTATAGTTCAATGGTGGAACGCCGGTCTGTGGCACCGGATGGTGTGGGTTCGAGTCCCACTACCCACCCCAATCAACCTTCAGTTTCCGAACGTAAAGCTTGCGTGAGGGTCCATTCGGGATCTCAGCCCTGGTGGACGGTTCCTGTAAAGCACTTCCGAAAACATCAAGTTATTCGAGCTTTTTCGCGGACGCGCGCAGTCTGAAGATGGTTCTGCGACGGGCGATCGACTGTGCCTTGAACTGCGGAGATCGACTTGACGTTGACGGCACTGCGGATGGCTCTGTCCCTCGAATGACCGGCAGTGTTTTAGCAGTTTCGGTCAATCGAGGAGACGAGCGCAACCAGACTTGCTAGCCCCTGTGGCCATGGTTGTGGTTGGGATCTGAGTTGTTATCTCCAGTCGCGATGGTCGCCGTCCGGGTGATGCTCGTCATGATGGTTGCCGTCCCGGTGGTCGCGGTCGTGTTTCCAGTCGCTGTGTCCACCGTAGGCGTGGTCATAGTGTCTGTATCCGCGAGAATCCCTCTGGTAGCGATAACCGTTTTCGTAGTAGTAGCCTTCATGGTAGCCACTTGTGTACACCACTACCGGCGCTCCGACTTGGACACCGATGGCTACCTGAGCCTCGACTTTAGGCGGCAACGCCAAGCCGACCGCAAGCACCAGACCGAACCCTGCGAATACCATTTTCTTTAACATGCTTTGAACCCCCATTACTACTTTGAGTTCGCCAATCACAGGCGATATTTCTCGTCCCCGAGCGACTAATCGTAACAAGCCCAGACAAACCTGTATGGTCAAACCGGCTCATGCTCCCGTGCTGCCGTACTTTAGTATTTTGTGGCGTGGTGAATCGCGTGGCGAAGTCTGCATCCGGGAGGCAAGCCGAGCTGTTGACGCCAACTGGAGCCCCAGATTGAATCCGGGAAACGCCGTACCGGACTTGAGCGGGAGCGCGGGCGCGGATTAAGCTCGTATAGCGCCGCGCGGGTGACGAGAAAATCCGCCTATTCGCCACGGCTCCTGGGAAAGCACTTCCCAACTGACGGATGTCTCCGGCGATTCCCAGATCGAGGAGGGCTCATCGTGCCCATCGCCAACAAGGAACTGCACCGCACGGGACGAATCGGCTGGCTACGGGCCGCGGTACTGGGCGCGAACGACGGCATCCTTTCAACATCAAGCCTGGTACTCGGCGTCGCGGCCGCGCGTGGGACTCACAGCAGCGTGCTGGTTGCAGGAGTCGCCGGCCTGGTGGCTGGAGCCATGTCGATGGCGGCCGGCGAGTACGTGTCTGTCCACTCCCAGGCTGACACCGAACATGCCGACCTCGAACTGGAGCGCGAGGAACTTAAGACAGACCGCAAGGGAGAGCAAAACGAACTTTCGGCTATCTACGTCGCTCGCGGACTCGATCCTGCGCTGGCGAAACAGGTCTCCGAGCAATTGATGCGTCATGATGCCATCGGGGCGCACGCCCGCGACGAACTCGGCATCTCCGATATGTTTCGCGCGCGGCCAATCCAGGCAGCGCTGGCATCGGCCGGCAGCTTTGCCGTTGGCGCGGCAATGCCTCTTCTGGCTACGGCGTTGGCCCCTGCGGCGGGTTTGATTCCATTTGTCTCCGGAACCTCACTTGTGTTCCTGGCATTGTTAGGCGGATTGGCCGCGGGTGCTGGCGGCGCAGGCGTGACCATGGGTGCGATACGGGTCACGTTCTGGGGCGCACTGGCCATGGCGGTAACTGCCGGCGTCGGCGCGTTGTTCGGAACCGTTGTGTGAGGCCGAGCGCGGAATGTGATTCTGGCTTTTGCGGGAAAAGCGAAACCGCTCTCTGGACCTGCGTCAGAGCCGACTTGTCGCCTGCCAGGTAGCGATCGTACGGTGAGGAACTGGAGTCTGCGGAGCGCGGGCAGGACTTGGCTGGATGAACCGGAAGCGCCGTCCCAGGATCAGGGGGACAAGCATGGCCGACCTCCGTCAATACAGGTTCCGCCCGCCCTGAAATACAGGATGGCTTTGCAAGGGCGCAGCGCGGGATTACGATACGTGTTGGTTGTGGTCATGGCTCGCGAGCTGTTCGGGCCCCGAGGTGTCACGAACAGGAGTGGCGTGGTCCGATTCCCGGCGAGAATTTTGTACCGATTATGTTTCACGAGTTTCTCGATGATCCATAGCGAAGGAGGTACTCATATGCGCAAAGCTATCCCAAGAGAAGAGATGCTCCGCAATTTCAGGGCAAAAATCAAAGCCGGTGAACCGATCATTGGTGGCGGCGCGGGCACGGGAATTTCGGCCAAGATGGCCGAAGCGGGCGGCATCGATCTCCTCATTATTTACAACTCCGGCAGGTATCGCATGGCCGGCCGCGGCTCCCTGGCGGGCCTGATGGCGTATGGCGATGCCAACGCCATTGTGCTGGAAATGGGGCATGAAGTGATTCCGGTGGTGAAGAAGACCCCGGTGCTGGCCGGCGTCAACGGCACCGACCCATTCAGAATTCCCGATGTGTTTCTGGAGGAAGTGAAGCGCAACCAGTTCAGCGGAGTGCAGAACTTTCCCACGGTCGGGCTGATCGATGGCGATTTCCGCAAGAACATTGAGGCCACGGGCATGGGCTATGACAAGGAAGTGGAGTGGATCAAGATCGCCAGTGAAATGGATCTGTTCTGCTCGCCTTACGTGTTCGACGAGAAGCAGGCCGTTGACATGGTACACGCCGGGGCCGACATGCTGGTGGCGCACGTCGGGCTGACCACCGCCGGCACGATCGGGGCGGGCGTGGCGTTCTCACTGAAGGATGCCTGCGATCGCGTGATCCCCATCATGAAGGCTGCCAAGAAGGAGCGCAAAGACATCATCGTGCTCTGCCATGGCGGCCCGTTCGACGAGCCCGACAACGTTGCCAAGGCGCTGGCGATGATGCCGGGAATCGCTGGATTCTTCGGTGCATCCAGCGTGGAGCGGCTGCCCACCGAACGCGCCATCAAAGAGCAGGTGCAGGCTTTCAAGCACGTCAAGGTTGCGCACTGAATCAATGATTCCGAGGGACGCCCAGGCGGCGTCCCTCAACTTTAATCGGGCTCAATACTTATGTGGATCGATGTGGCGCTGGATCAGTTTTCAGCAACAAAGATGCGGCCGAAGGTCTGGATCGCAGTGGACGTACTGCGCGCCTCCTCGGTCATGACCACCTTCCTGGCGGAAGGCGGGGTAAAGCTGTACATGACCGGCAATGTGCAGGAAGCTTACACCCTGCAACGGGAAATGAATCTGCTTGCCATGGGCGAGCGCTTTGGGAGACAGATTGAAGGTTTCGAATTCGACAACTCTCCCATGGGACTTCTGCGGGCGAAGGACACGCTGGCTGGACGCAGCGGCGTGCATTGCTCGACCAACGGAACCAAGCTGGTGAAGCTGCTCATGGGGTTCGGGGGACTGGTGATCGGCGGATGCTTCCTGAACCTGAGCGCAGTTACTTTGATGGCAGTGAGGAGACTGAACGAGGGTTCTGTGCCCGCACCGGACTGGGCCAGTTTGCAGGAGGAACAATCCGACGGAGGCGTGAGCGTTGATGGCGACGGCATCGTGGTGGCATGCGCGGGCAACGCCACGTTGCCGCTGCTCGACGACACCTACCTGGCGGGAGCCTTGGTGGACCGGCTCGCAGAGCTGCTCCCGCAGGCAAAACTCAGAGACGGAGCGAGGATTTCTCAAGCGGTGCGGAAGGCTTTGCCGGTGGAGGAAGCGTTCCTCAACAGCAACAGCGGCATCGTGCTGACGGGACTTGGATTGCACGACGATATTGCGTTCTGCGCGCGGCAGGATGTGTACTCCCTGGTGCCGGAAGCAAGCTCCGAGGGAGACCTAGTGGTCATGAAGGCGGCTGTGAACGGCGGCCGTGGGGCGCGAGCGGAAGAGGTGAAGGCCGGGCAGTCTTAGTCAGGAAACTGGTTACACGCGTTCGAAGAGAGGATTGACTATGAACAAAACAGTCTTGCTTGTGGGCGCAATGGATACCAAGGGCGAGGACTTCGCCCATGTCAAACACCTGATCGAGCAGCAGAAGGTGAAAACGCTGGTGGTGGATTTCGGCGTGCTTGGCGATCCCGTGGGGATCACGCCCGACATTCCAAATAGCGAAGTGGCGGAGGCGGGCGGGGCGGACATCAAGACGATGCGGGCCGAGCAGAAGAAAGACTTCTGCATGGAAACCATGACCAAGGGCCTGGCGAAGGTCGTCCGCAAACTGTATGACGAGGGCAAGGTGGATGGCGTGCTGGGCATGGCCGGAACCGGCGGCACTTCGATCGCATCGGCCGCGATGCGCACGCTGCCTGTGGGCTTCCCGAAGATCATGGTGAGCACGGTGGCGAGCGAGGACGTGTCGGCGTATGTCGGTACCAAGGACATCACCATGTTCCCGTCGATTGTGGACGTGGCCGGGTTGAACCGGATCAGCCGGCTGATCTACTCCAACGCGGTGGGCGCCATTGTGGGCATGGTCAAGCAGAAGCGGCCGAAGATCGATGCCAGCAAACCGCTGATAACCGCCAGCATGTTCGGCAACACGACGAAGGCGGTCGAGCGCGCCAGAAAACAATTGGAGCAGGAAGGCTACGAGGTGCTGGTATTCCACTCCACCGGCACGGGCGGCAAGGTGATGGAGGGCCTGACCGATGACGGCCTGGTGAATGCGAGCTATGACCTGACGACGACCGAGCTTGCCGACTTTGTGTGCGGCGGCGTGATGTCGGCGGGACCGGACCGCATGATGGCGGCAGCCAGGAAGGGTATCCCTACGATTCTGGTTCCGGGCTGCGTGGATATGGCCAACTTCTGGGGAGTGGAGACCATGCCTGCGAAGTACCAGCAGGGACGCAAACTGTATAAGTGGAATCCAAACGTCACCCTGATGCGCACCACGGTGGAGGAAAACGTAAAAATTGGCAAGTTGATTGCCCATGCCGCGAACGCTCACACGACAGGCAAGGTTGCCATCCTGCTGCCGCTCAAGGGAGTCTCCATGCTCGACAGCCCGGGCGGAGAGTTCTGGGATGCGGAGGCCGACAACGCCTGTTACAGCACGATCAGGAAACTGGTGAAATCGAATATCCCGGTCCTTGAGATCGACGCCAACATCAACGATCCGGAGTTCGTCGATAAGACCGTCCAGGTGCTGCTGGCGCTGATCAAGGGCGAGACCGTGCAGCCGGAAACCGCAACCGCCGCGGCCCAGGCGTAATCGTCAAGTTGCTTCTATCGCTGGGGGCGCCGGATTTCAGCATGCCCGTGCTGAGTCCGGCGCTGGGTTGTTGGGGGCCGACTCCGACCCGGTGCGTCCGGGACGAATACAGTCCATGCGGATTCCAATGCACTGGGATTGCTTTGCCGGATAGCGTCTCGCGCAGCTCATCGCCGCGTTTGCAGGCCGTCAGCGGAACTGACTAATTCCTTGGCAGCGGCGTGGCATGGAGCAGCCAGGCGAGAGCAGCCAGGAGTGCGGCGAAGTACAACTGCACCGCGACCGAGCCTTCGTTTGGGATCGGCTTGCGGTATCGCTGCCAGGCGAAGCCGGCGGCGAGCAGAAGCAGCACCACTTGCCCGCTCCACCAGAACAACAGAGCACTGAAGACGAGCAGGCTGAGCCGTCCCATTTTGTCCAGAGGCAGAACGGCTCCGGCGCCGTCCAGTATCCACACGGGGATTAGATTGAGCAGATTGAGCCAGGCTCCGGTGCGCGCCAGCGCGGCCCAGAGAGGATTGCCGGTCTGCCAAAAGAGAGCGGCTGCGATATAAGCCGCGAGCAGTCCGGCGGCCGGTCCGGCCAGGGAGATGAGAGCGCGCACCTCGGTGGAGACTCCCAGCGCCTGCCACTTGACGTAAGCTCCGAGGCCGGGGAGAAAGACCGGCATCTCGGCGGGCAGGCCGCGGCGTTTCACTTCGACGAAGTGACCCATCTCATGCAGGAGGATCATGGCCGCAAAGCCGATGCCGAACCAGGCTCCGTAAAGGGCCCAGTAGAGGCCAAGAAAAGCGGCGAAGCTGAACAGGAACTTGAGCTTGAAAAGCGCAAAGAGTAGGGTTTTACCCTTGGCCAGCAAGATGGCGAGCGGCGCCAGCGGACCGAGACGTTTGGCCCAGGGATGCTGGGGCTTGCCCGGCGGAGACGCGGGGTTTGCTTCAGGCAGCGACGATGAATCCATCGCGCTAGTTCATGCCGCAGCCACCGCCGCCGCAGGAGCCGGCAGGCATGCCACAGGGCATCCTGGGAGCCGAGCCGGAAGACTTATCCGTGCCATGGGCGGCAAAGGTGGAGAGTTGCTGTTCGAGTTCGGTGCTCTTGCAGGCAGGGCACTGGGACTGCTTGGACCCGTAGACGATGGCTTCGAACTTGTTGCCGCAACCTTTACAGATGTATTCGAAAATCGGCATCACAACCTCCGCAGGAGCGCCGGGCGAGTTGGCAGGAGCCATCGGCATCGGCGAAGCTGATACCATTCATTATACGGGTGCAACCTGCCGCCAAGTCTCATGACCAGCACGGATTTCATTTCGTTTCCCTCAAATTGTCTGCGCATTGGCAATGATTTTGTACCGCGCCGCTGGTTGCGCGGAGGCCATGCGCAGACCATTGCCGGTAATTTCCTGAAGCGGACGAACGGGTTGCCGGAGGCCGAGGAGCGGCTCTTCCAGATCGAGCCGGAGGTACAGATTCTTTGTCACTGCCACTGGCAGGCGGAGCGGCAGAAGCGGTTAACGTTGATTCTGGTGCATGGTCTGGAGGGCTCCAGCAACTCGCAATACGTGATTGGAACCGGCAGCCGGGCCTGGGCGCGGGGGTGGAACGTGGTGCGGATGAACATCCGTGGCTGCGGTGGCACCGAGCATCTTTCCGGGACGCTTTATCACTCCGGGCTCTCCCAGGACCTGAAAAAGCTGGTGACGGGAATGATTGCAAGCGATGGGCTGCGGCGGGTGGCGCTGGCTGGGTTTTCGATGGGCGGGAACCAGGTATTGCGCGCCGTGGGACAGTGGGGCGGGAAGACTCCGCCGGAGTTGATGGCGGCAGCGGCGGTTTCACCGGCTTGCGACCTGGCGCTTTCATCGGACCGGATTCATGCGGCGGTGAACATGGTGTATGAGTGGTGGTTTCTTGCCTCGCTGCGCAAGAGCTTTCGACGCAAGGCGGAGCTGTGGCCGGGGCGATTCGATCCGGCGCTACTGGTCAACGTACACTCGGTGCGCGACTTCGATGAGCACATTACGGCACGCTACATGGGCTTTGCGGGCGCGGCGGATTACTACGACAAGGCCAGCTCATCGCACGTACTGGAGAGGATTGCAATCCCGACCCTGGTGATTCACTCGGACGACGATCCGTTTGTGGTGATGACGGCTGAGACCCGGCGCAAACTTGAGGAAAATCCGAAGGTGACGTTTTTGCATACGAAGCATGGCGGGCACTGCGCATTCATCGGCGAGGCGAGCAAGGATGGCAGCGACGATGGGCGCTGGGCGGAACAAAAGATCGTGGAATTCCTGGCGCAGGTGGAAGCCTTGGGAGCCGACTGAAGTGGATGCGGATTACGGAGTGGAGCTTGGTCCCACCTCACCCGCGCTGGAGCTGCCGTGGAAGGATCCGGAGGGCCGGGTGCAGTACGTGGAGCTGCGCGGCGGCATGGAACGCGGCGTTGGGGGAGGCGTTGACCGCGGCGTTGATCACATACCAGAGGCGCGGCAGTTCCCTGCCCTGCGCCGGTTTCTTGTCGATGTGAATTCGCCGCAGAGCCCGTGGCAGACGGCGAAGTGCGACGTGTGGACCTGTGCGGTGGAAGCAGCGGAGAACCTATACAACCGGGGATTTGCGCAAAGCAGCTATGTTGACGTGGTGCTGGCGGAAGAGGCGTCCGGATTGCGCGGGCAGTTGGAGGTCCACCTGGGGTTGGCAAAGGAATTTGCGGACTTGCTGGAAACAGACGAGGCGCTGGAGGCGACGGCTGAGGTCCTGGTGCGGCGTTGTTACTTCCATCGCGGTGACGAGGTGGAGGAATCCGATGCCGGTTACTGCCTGACGCTCTGGCTCACCGGCTATGGTGCGTCTCCGGCTGAAGCCGATGAGCGCTGGGCGCGCGCGCTGGAGCTGGGCGCCGGATGTCTACTGAGATTGCAGCCGCTGGAAGCCCGCGCGCAAGGGCACAAACTCAGCTAAAATGGATGCGAGCGCCAGTTCAAAGCCCGCGGGAGCGTAGCTCAGTTGGATAGAGCATCTGCCTTCTAAGCAGAGGGTCGCTGGTTCGAGTCCAGCCGCTCCTACCATTAGAATCAATTAGTTAGAGCGTTTTTCTTCCGGTAACCTTTGCCGATACTGGGGACTTCGCTTCAAAACCTGTATCCTCCGCAGGCGTCCGGCTGATAATCTCTACCGCTCCCCGCAAGTCTTCCATCCCGAAGTGACCGTACCGGCCGCCATCTTCGCCATTGCCCCGGTAGCCCATCCTACGATCTTCGCAATGATCGGCAGGGGCACGCGGGCGGCAATCATCCGGCTGACTGCCGGGTGCCTGAGATCAT